>Ga0207667_10007976_pt1 | contig 12628 bp, 7 predicted proteins | sample KBSCornC52_FD_184301 | JGI IMG/M metagenome (GOLD analysis project Ga0207667, IMG submission 184301) | Corn rhizosphere microbial communities from Kellogg Biological Station, Michigan, USA - KBS Corn C5-2 (SPAdes) (version 2) | ecosystem: Host-associated > Plants > Roots > Rhizosphere > Soil ...
GGCGCCTGCGCGAGAAAGAACATCGAGGGTGCTGCGCACGATCTGCCGCAGATTGGTGATGCCGCGGCTGCCAACGCCTACGGCGATTCTCATCCCAGGAAAGATCTTTTCTGCAATACGGGCGTTCGCAAACTGCTGCTCGATAACTGAACGTATATCGATCGGCTGCGACGCCGGAAAGTTCTGCCTCACTTCGATCATTCTTGGAAAGGACTCGTGCATGTGGTTAATGAAAACCTCGTGGATTCAGAAGACGCTATCAGCAGCGTGAGATCCTGCAAGCAACAGTCAGAAGTATGACAAGATGGCCAGACGCTGTGCAACGCAGAAGTAGCGAATGTCGCAATATGACTCCTCCTGAGAAGTGGTGCGTGCTTTAGTTTTTCCTCAGAACACCTGGCACATGGTAAATTTGTTGCGCATGTGACGGAGCTTGGTGCTCTAATTGGTAAACGTTTACCATTCCGTATTGCTAATGACTTCTTTCAAAAGAGCAGATCTGAAATGAGCGAACATCTGGCGGGAAAAGACGAAGCCATCTTGAAACGCGCACTTGGACTGGCGTGCGATACCAAATACATTGCGGTCGAAGAGGGCGTGCGGCACACCACCGCAAATATATTCCGCGAAAACTTTGGCGGCGCAAACGCAATCATCGTTGCCGATGAAAATACGTACGCGGCAGCTGGCAAAGATGTGGAAGCTAGCTTTGTGCGCGATTCCCACGCTGCGCTGAAGCGCTTCATTTTTGGTTCGCACGTGTATGCGGATGACGGGTGCGTGCAGGAACTTGCTGAGGTATTGCGAGGGTTCGATGGAATTCCCGTTGCGGTAGGATCTGGAACGGTGAACGATCTGACCAAAGTGGCATCCCATATCAACAACCGCCCCTACATGGTGGTGGGTACGGCCGCCTCAATGGACGGTTACTCTGCCTTCGGAGCATCCATCACGACAGCAGGCTCGAAGGACACCGTAGACTGCCCCGGTCCGAAGGCTGTGCTGGCCGATCTTGAAGTGATTGCCAACGCGCCCAAGGTGATGAATGCGTGGGGATATGGCGATCTGTTGGCAAAAGTTGTGGCGGGCGCGGACTGGATGCTTGCCGATGCGGCTGGTGCTGAGGCGATTATTCCAGCAGCATGGGAGCTGGTTCAGGATCCTCTTCGTTCATGGGTCGGCTCACCTGATGCGATTGCTGCGAACGAAGTGGACGCGCTTCGGCATCTTGTATATGGATTGCTAATGAGCGGACTCGCCATGCAGGCTACGCTCTCAAGCCGTCCCGCATCAGGTGCTGAACATCAGTTCAGTCATCTTTGGGACATGCAGCACCACACATACAAAGGGGTCGCCCCTTCTCATGGATTCAAGGTTGGTATCGGGGTTCTGGCTTCGCTCGCGCTGCAGGAATATATGCTGTCGATGGACCTGAAGCGCTTTGACATTGAGGCGGCTGTCAATGCATGGCCGTCACTCGAAGAGCTTGAAAGCAGGATCCGCAGACTCTTCGATACCGAGGCGCTGCAACGCCGCGCGATCGGCGAGACGAGAGGCAAGTATGTTTCCAAGGATGTGTTGCGCTTGCAATTGAAGAGAGTACAGGAAGACTGGACCGCGCTGCAGACGAAAGTTCGCGGCCAGTTGTTCCCCTTTTCGGAGTTACGCGATATGCTGCGCAGAGCTGGGTGCCCGTATGATCCATCGCAGATCGGTATCTCCCGAGCGCGCCTGCGGCTGAGCTATGAGCAATGCTGCTTTCTGCGCCGCCGCTTCACTGTTCTGGATCTCCTGCAACGGCTCGGCGTGTTCGATGCGGCGCTGAATCAGCTCTTTGGGCCCGATGGGCCGTGGGCCCCGGGCGGAGAGGTCCACGCATGAGCGACCTGTCGCAGGTGCGCCACGCCGTGCTTGACATGGATGGGACGCTGTACAAAGGCGTCCGGCTTTTTGCGCAGACCATGCCATTTCTCGAGACACTGCGGACTCTCGGCATTGGCCGCACATTCCTTACCAACAACACATCACGCAGTAAAGCCGAGTACGTTACGAAGCTCCAGCGGATGGGCATCGACGCCCTGATCGAAGAAATCTATACGCCAGCCGAGTCCGTATTTGTTTACCTGAAAAGCAATCTGCCGGATGTAACGCGCATCGCGATCCTCGGTACTCCATCGCTGGTGGAGGAATTTGCTGAGGCTGGTTACATGGATGACTGGGATGCTCCCGCAGCAGTGGTTGTGGGCTTTGATACGACGCTCACATATGAGCGGCTTTGCCGCACTGCGTACTGGATTGAGCGTGACTTGCCTTTTTTGGCGACGCACCCTGACCTTGTGTGCCCCACCGATGAACCCACGGTGCTTGTGGATTGCGGAGCCATTTGCGCGTGCCTGACTGCTGCAACCGGCAGAAAACCAATCGTGTTTGGGAAACCAAATCCATCAATCCTCCATGAGCTCTGTGATGGCCTGCAACTAAGACCAGACGAGATGCTGATGGTTGGCGATCGGATCTACACCGATATGACGATGGCTCAACGGGCAGGAGTTCCCGCCGCTCTTGTGCTCACAGGCGAAACACGCATTGAACAGGTGAGTGCCCTGCCAATCAAGCCGGATGTCATTGTGGTCGATGTTGGAGAACTTGGCGAGTTGTTGGTGAGCGCGCGAACTGCGGTGCGCCCGTAGATTCTGTCGATACATTGACAGGGAGTTCCAGTAACATTGCAGCGGCTGCAATCACAGGCAAAGAAAGCATATCAAGAGGAGGAAGAGTGGTAATTCCACACAGCTATGTTGCCGCGCTTTTGATGACGTTGTTGACGATGATGTGCTGGGGATCGTGGGCCAATGTGGTCAAGATTGTTGGAGAATGGCGTTTTGAGCTTCTCTATTATGATTACGCGCTCGGCATCCTGATCACGTCGATTTTCGCAGGACTCACTCTTGGCTCGATGGGAAGCTACGGGAAGCCATTCCTCGCAGATCTAAATGATGCGGGCGGCGCGAACATCGCTTTCGGATTCATGGGCGGTGTTGTTTACAGCTTTTCGAACATTCTGATCGTGGGCGCCATAGCAGTTGCTGGGCTCGGCGTGGCTTTTCCCATCGGCGTGGGATTAGCCCTGGTGGTTGGCGTCATTTGGAATTACGCTGTCAATCCGCAGGGGAATCCGCTGTTGCTGTTTGCCGGTGTTGCGATGATTGTGGCCGCTATTGTGCTTGACGGCATTGCGTATCGCTTTCACTCGGGCACGAAGCAAGTTGGTATGGAGCGTTCCAGTGAGGAAAGTTCGAAGAAGATTCGCAAAGGGATTCTGCTGAGTGTCTGCGGCGGCGTGCTGATGGGGATGTTCTTCCCGCTGGTCGAGATTGGCAAATCCGGGCCGGGCGGCCTGGGCCCGTATGCAATTGGGTTTGTCTTTTCAGCCGGCGTGTTCCTTTCAACATTTGTGTACAACGCATACTTTCTGCGCAAGCCGATCGAAGGCAGGCCGCTGCAATTTAAAGAATATTTCCACGGGACTTCAAGGGAGCACTTCTGGGGAATCGTCGGCGGTGTGGTGTGGGCCATCGGCACGCTGTCAAGCTTCGTGGCTGCAAGTGCGCCGCGGGAACTGCAGGTTGGACCGGCGATCAGCTATGCGCTTGGCCAGGGCTCAACCATGGTTGGCGCACTGTGGGGCGTGGTTGTGTGGAAGGAATTCAAAGGCGGCGGCGCGCTAGTGAATCGCCTGCTCGTGTTGATGTTCATCCTTTTCGTATGTGGCTTGACGATGGTTTCTGTGGCTCCTCTTTTCGCAAAGCATTAGCCAGCAAGATGCTCCCAGCCGTAGTCTCCAGGAACTAAGTATTCAGGGAGAAATGAAGCGCTGCTCATCACAGGCAGGAGAGTGAGATCTCGGAAAGGACAAAAAAGTCCCCGGCATGGGAACCGGTCGAGACCGATTCCTATGCCAGGGGTGGAGACTAATGCATGTTGGTTGGTTGTTTAGAAGTATGCCTTCGCGCCGAACTGGAAGACACGTGGATCGGCTACGGCATTGATTGAACCACCGGAGCCGTTGTACGCATTAGCACCCGTACCAAGTTGGCCACTCAGGACGCCGGTGTCGACCCCGGTGAACTGCGTGTGGTTCCAGGTGTTGAAACTCTCCGCCTTGAACTGTATGCCGGAGCCTTCAGTGAAGTGAAAGTCCTTGAACAAGGAGATGTTCCAAGCGTCGCGTCCGGGGCCCTTCACTGAGCTTCTGTGCGAATTACCCCATGTTAGAGGAGCAGGCTGTGCGAAGGCGCCTACTCCGTTGAACCAGTGCTTGGCGGTATGGGGATAAGTAACGGTCCCCACCTGATCCGCGTAGGAAGTGGCGTTACCGCCCAACCCCAGAGAGTTGGTTCCGGCATTGATGGTTAGCGGATTGCCGGATTGCATCGAGCCGATTCCGGATATGGTCCATCCGCCCAGCAGACTGTGGGTAAGTCCCTTGGAGTGCTCGAACAGCGGCAAGTTGTAATCGAAGTTGACTACTCCGATCTGCCGGCGGTCGAAGCCCGAGGTTCCATAGGAGTAACGCGGGTTTTGAGGATTGGTGAGGTTGTTAAAGAGCTGGGCATCGATTACATCCCAGGCGTGCGAGTAAGTGTACGCGGCGCCAACCGTCACACCATGCCAGGCTGTGGCGCGCATGGTGGCCTGCAGGCCATGATAGTGAGCGTTGCCGCCGTCTTCGACAAGGTTGATACCGCCAAAGCCTACGTATTGCCTGTAGTAGTTTGCGTTGGTGCCCGCTATGCCACCGCAGGCGCTGCCGCAAACATTGGTGCGGTCGGCAGTGTCGTTATACGGCAGTGTGTTGATATCGACTGTTTGAGACAGGTGAGCTGAAGTGTTACCTACATATCCCAGGCTGGCCACCATGTTGCTGCGGAGCTGCTGCTCAATACCGAGGCTGAACTGATAAACAGTCGTAATCGGCAACTTCTTTTGTACGCCAGTAAAGCCTTGTGGAGTGGTGGGTGATTTTCCAGCGCTCGTTCCATTGACATAGGAGACCGCGGGAGTTGCTGTGTACGCAAATTGCGTAGTGGCACTGTTGCTGAACGGTACGTTGGCGCCCATGTTGTACTCTTCATTGCCACCGTTACGTTCAAAGAAGATTCCGCCTCCGGCCCTCAGAATGGTCTTCTGATTTCCGAAGATATCGGCTGCAAAGCCGACGCGCGGCGCAAAGTTCACCAGGTGGTTGTCCGTCAGGCCCTTCGGGACTCCGTCACGACCTGAGAGACCAATTCCATTCAAGTAAAACGGGACGGTCGAAAGTGCTATACCGCCAACCTTTTTGAATCCGGGGCCACTGGTGTTCAAAGCTCCGCTTGTGGGTGACGTGAACTGCGCTGTCTGGGTGGAATCCCAGAGTTCAGGGTAGAAGTTCGACATGCGATTGTTTGTGTCGAAGGCATGGGGCAGCGCTTCCCAACGAATGCCCAGATTGAGAGTGAGCCGCCGGTTGACGCGCCAGTCGTCCATCACATAGGCATCAAGCGTATTGAATGAGATGGAGACGGCGTCCTGCGTTTGCGCTTGGGCGAAACTATTTGCATAGCCCAGCAGGAAGTCTGCAAGTCCGACACCGTTGTTTCCACCGCCACCTGTAGCGTTGCCGTTATAACGGTACTGTCCCGCGGTGTCGGTGAAGATCTTCTGGTTCTTGTGGGCGTACAACCATGCAAACCCAAACTTGAAGTTGTGCGCGCCCTTGATCCAGGAGACATCGTCCTTAAACTGATTGCTGCGCCAGGTATTGCTCCATGGCCAGTTTCCGTTGTCCATGTTTGCCGAATAATTGCCGCCGCTCAAGAAGATTCCGGGGACCTTATTGATCGTATTGGAATCGAACAAGGGCGAGGTATTGAAGCCGGCAGGTGTGTGCCAGGAACCGGTGTTGGTGATGAGAATATTGTTGCCGTTCTCGTTGAATGCTGCTTCGTTCAACAAGTTGGGGCGAATGGCGTATGTCGTGTGTAGAACGGCCGCCCATGAAGGAACGGTTTCGAGCGATCCGATAGTCGGATACGTATTGCCTGTCCAGGCCACGATGGGGGCCGCCTGCTGGAGCGAGTCATAAATGAGGTGGCCGAAGACGGTGAACTTGTCGCTGAACTGGTGATCGACTCTGGCGATTTCTTCACGGTAGAACGTATTGGTATTGGCTCCAGAGTTGTAATACTGCCCGGATGCATCATTCGGGGGCAGCATATAGCCGGCGGCAAGGTAAGCCTTGGCGGTGGGATCTACCAGCGCAAGCGGAATTACGTTGTTCGGGAATTGCTGGCCAGGAGTCAAGCCGACTGCGGCGAACTTTGCAACGGCTGCTGGGTCAGTAGTCTGGGGCACATAGATGTTGCTGCCCATGCCGGTCATATCAGGGGCATTGGTCACCGTGGTCCCCGAACTGCCAAAGCCAAACATCTTTGCAGAGGGCACCTTGTTGTGGATTGCGCCTCCATTGATCTGTCTGCGCCATTCCTGGTTGTAGAAGAAGAAGGTTCTGGGCCTGGCCGATTTGAACTCAACTGGTCCACCGATGTTGAATCCGAAAGCGTTGTAGCGGAGCTCGGCTTTCTTGGTCGCGGGGTTCGATTCCTTCGTTTGTTTTAGGAAATAGCCCCAGCTATCAAGCGCGTCATTGCGGTTGTACTCCCAGGCAGAACCATGAAACCGGGTAGTGCCGTTCTTGATAGCCATGCTGACCATTCCGCCGGAGGAGTTGCCGAGATCGGCAGCATAGTTACTTGTGGTGATGGTGAACTGCCCGAGCGCGTCCTGAGAGGGCGAAACGAGCAGAATGCCGCCGCCGCCACGGTCATACGCTTCTCCACCGTCGATGATCCAGTTATTGGCGTCTGATCGCATGCCGTTGAACTGAATGCTGCGGTTCTGAAATTGCGCCCCGGGTGAGTCAAAATCCGGCATGTTGGAAGCTGCTCCGGGTACGAGAGCCGTGAGCTGCAGAATATTCCGCCCGTTGGTTGCAAGGTTCGTGATCTGGTTCGATGTGATGGTCTGGCTGACATCGTTTGTGTCGGCCTGAACCTGCAGGGCATCAGCCTCAACAGAAACGGTCTGTCCCACTGCACCGACTTGGAGTGCCGGATCCACGCGCACGACAGCGCCGACGTTGAGTGGAATGTTCTTCTGCTCGAAAGCCTTGAAGCCTGCCGCTTCTACCTTGACCGTATAGTTTCCAATTGGAAGTTCCCGCGCGCTGTAGTTGCCGGTTCCATTGGATACGGTATTACGGACGAATCCGTTTTCCAGGTTGGTGACTGAGATGTTTGCGTTCGGGACAACGGCGCCAGTGGGATCCGTGACCGTTCCCACGATGCTGGCGGTTCCCTGGGCGTATATGGCTGCGCTCAGGAAAGCAAGCGCGGCCAGCAGCACCAAGGGGGTCCGTAGCAGGCGGTATCTAAATTTCTTTGCAGCCTCTCGTTTCATTAAGCCTGTCCTCCTAACAACAGTTGGTGGAGAGTTGAAATCAGCGATTTTGTTCGCAAGTGCGCCGAGGGCCCTAATGCAGAGGCGTACCTGTAGCGCTGTTTCACTTTCCGATTTTTTGAGCAGCCCGTATCTAATCAGTGGGCAGCGACGCTGTGAAGGGGTGTCACGGTGGATGCACATGGCCTTTCCACCGTGATTCACGTGAAGAAAAGGCGAAAATTGTTGGGATACGTCAACTCGGAAGATGGTTTCTGCAAACTCCTGAAAACCGTATTACGCCAGCCCCGGGGTCTCCCTGTTTGCTGAAAATGGGCTGGAATTGCGCTATAAGGTGTTCAGAATCAGACGGTGAGTTACATGTGACCAGCCGCAACTCTGGGCCAGTTAGCGCGGTTGGTGTGCCGTTACTTGGCCGAATCCTGCCGCACGCGCTCTTTTCGTCGCGATCCGAAAAATCAGGACACTGGCCGGAAGGCGTTTGGGCTTGGGGCTGGAATGGGTCGCTAGCACCGGAAGAAGAGGGCTTTATTTTGCTTCGTCGATCACTTCGAGGGCCCGGAGCTCCGCATAGTTGACCCTTGAAGAGAAGGAGATGAGGAGCTTCCCCTGGCCGTTGGGGCGAAGTCCATGGAACTCGCGGACCACCGGTTGAAATGCCCCATTGCCTGCCTGGACAATGTCGAAATCCTGAAGCAGCATCATCCCGTTGCAGCTAACGTCGAAAAGTCTGCACCCGGCTCCCTTGCAGGTGGCCGCGGAAATGAGGGGACTGAAGTATGTGTCCATGAAGTGGAGCCGGAGGGTATAAGTTCCCGGCGCAACAGGGATGGCGTAACTGAAGTTGCCGTGCCGCTCAACCAGGTAAATGGCAGACGCCTTGGGCCCGTTCTGAGGGTGATAGGACCAGGTGCGTCCGCCTATGAAATATTTGTCTCCACTCCAGTGGGTGCCGGTCTCATCGACAAAATCTGACTCTCGAGCCGCAATTCGGATCGGTTTCAATTTTCCAGGGATCCCGGGTGACAGCTCGATGGCGCTGACAAAGGCCCGTTCGCCCCAATCTGAATGGAAATTGAGATGCAGCTTGCCGTCAGATCCAGCTTGAACGTCTTTGAATACGCGAACATCGATAGGGGCATTAACGCCATCGGCAATCGCGTCAAAACTATCCAGCATCGTCTTTCCATTGATGTCCACCGAAAAATGCCGCCGGTTCTGGCCATCTTCGTCCAGGTTGGTGTCGGACATCCGCATGGGATCAGCGAAATAGAGCCGGAGTTCGTAGGTTCCGGGAGGAAGCGGGATGTTGTACTGGAACCCGCGATCCTGTTGAGGAACCATGGGATCAACTGAAACCGCTTCGCGAACCGTTTTGAATAACCCTTCGTCTGCCACTGGAGGGAAGAAATGCTTTGGGCCGGGCTTAACGACTCCGCCCTGAAAATAGCGATCTGCGTCCCAGCGATGTCCCCACACATCTAGATAAGGCGCGCCAGTATGGCCGGCGGCAATGCGGATTTCGCCAGCCTCCCCGGCGATCGCGACTCTCTTTTCGCTTGTCACCGGCACAGTTTGAACATTCGCAGGAGCAGTGTCGGGCAAAAGCGGAGTTGCCGATGAAACCGAATTAGAAGTGGGGTCGGATTTGGACTGGAGCAATCGATAACTCAACCCCAAAACAAGAAGTCCCAGCAGCGCCGCTGCGCCGATCCAGATCCAAGGTCCAGAGCGGGGTTTCCGCTCAGGCTTTGAAACGATTTCAGGAATGGACGGTGGAGCTGCCGCCCGCGGCTCAAAAGTGGGAAGATAACGGCCCTTGGGAATTGTTATGACGTACTGCTCGTCGCGGCCTTCATTAGCAAAGTGGTGTTCCAGCTTCATGCGCAGGACGCGGGCCTGCGAACGGACGATATTGTCCTCGTTTGGGTTGTAACCTGGCGCCCTGCCGTAGACGTAAATCCCGATCTGCTGTTCGGTAGCTTCTTCCGATTTGTCTTCAAGTGCACATCTGCACACATGAAAAAAGAAGGCCCGGAGTCGCGGTGATTTCTCAAAGGTTTCGCTGGATCCGACACGGCGTACAAGCTCTTCGTGCTGCCCGGAGGCATGGGCAGGCGACTTTTTAGGGTGCATCACCGAAACTACTTCCAGGCTCATTGAACAGAAATCCTGACTCTTTCGACTGGTGCGGCCGCGCACTAGTAAAACGCTTTGCAAGCGGAGATTTCAAACTCGCAATGAAGTTTTGAGACCGGAATTCATTGTCCACCGAAAAGATGATATGCACAACCAGTTTTTTGCTAAGACGGGCTTAAGAGGGGTAGCACGCGAACTGCTGGTTGCGTATTGAAACATATTCAAGAGGCGCGGCCAGAGGCATTGTTCTCTACTTTTGGGGAGAGTTGATGTTCTGTAAAGGCCGTTTTTCGGGTACCCTGTTGATCTTCTCGACGAGAGGTTCATCGCGGACTTTTTGCAGCTTTCGGGTTTTTTCAAGCTCCGCTTTGGCTTCCTCTTTTCGGCCAAGCGATTGGTACAGGCGGCCCAGGCGCCAATGCACGTTTTCGTCTTTGGGGTTGAGCTTTGCCGATAGCTCAAATTCACGAAGGGCATCGTCTTTGCGGCCCTGCGCCTCGTAAAGGGTGCCAAGATCAAGATGAGTGAGCGCGAAGGATGGATTGATCCGGATCGAGTGCTCAAGGTGCTGCTGAGCCTCATCTGATCGCTGCAGATGAACCTCTGCATCCCCAAGATATGCGAGTGCGAGCGCATGCTCGGGGTTGTTGGCGAGTTCGGCGCGGAATGCGGCGGTTGCTTCATCGAAGCGCATGAGACGCCACAAGAGGTAGCCGACTGCGAAGTGAGCGTTGGGTAAGGTGGGGTCGGCTTTGACTGCCGCTTGGAATTGCTCGAGCGCTTTTGTGTCATCGGTCAGCTCGTCGTATGCTTCACCGGCCAGCATGTATGCTTCCGCTGCGTCGGGATTGATGGCGATGATGTCCCGGTATGTATCGAGAACACAATGGTACTGTTTTGACCAGAGACAGCTATGCGCAAGCATCAACTTGAACTGGAGATTTTGAGGGTCGCCGGCTGCCGCTTCTTTGAGATATGGGACCGCGGCTAAGTAGTTGCCCACGCCATATTTGGCCAGGCCCGTGAGTGTGGCGAGCCGCAGCCGCTGGGGTGAGTTAGGCGGCAAGTCCTTGAGCATTGGCTCAAAAGTCTGGATGGTTTCTTTCAATTCGCCCGCTTTGAAGAGGGAGAGACCGAGATTCAGCCGCAGATTTGGGAACCTCGGATCAAGAGCGAGCGCTTTCCGATAGTGCGCAATGGCCTCCTGATAGTGATCTTGGCGAGCTTCAAGAAGACCGAGATGCGCGTAGGCTTCAGCGCTGTTTGGCTGCGCGGCCAGGAGCGACTTCCAGGCAGCCTGGGCCTGTTCGATATTGCCTGCCTGCTCAAGCGCGAGAGCATTCTGTCGCTGACCTGCCGCGGTGGACGAGGCTTGGCCAAGACAAATGGATCCGCTCAAGGACGACACGAATAACACGGCGCCAAGGAGCTTAAAAAGGCCAGCCTGTCTCAATTTCATGTCCATTGAATTTCCACGCAACCTCAGGAAGTGGCAGGCTTCATCGGAATCCATTCATTTAAAGACAACTGATACAGAGTATCAAGCACGCGTTTGGAAATCGCGCAAAAACGATGGCGAGGGAAATCTACAGTGACTTTGTGGTAGATTTCCCTCGCCTGTATTCTCATTTAACTGTAGTCGGCCAGCAATTCTTTGGTTCAGCTCTCCAATGCCGCAGAGAAGTGAAGCAGGGGCGAGTTCTTGAAGCGGTACGAGCAGTTTTCTATTCGATCCCCGAGAACTTTAATCTTCTCGAGATGCCCCTGGCCCATTCCCGCATCAGTCATCGCAGAAAGATAGAGAATCTTCTTCGAGTCATAGCCCATGAGCCGGGCGCTGAGCACGTCGGCGGCAAGCGGGTCTACGCTGGCAACCGCAATGCGCGAATCCACCGGCGTGCCGCGCGAGGGTCCGTCGCCTTCCATGCCGGTAAATCCATCGATCACGGCAAGGTCAGGAAAAACATGCTGCGCCATATGAAACATGTTGAAGTGGATGATGTCGTTGGGTTCTCCGTGCGGACCCATGTGCATATTGTTTTTATCGCTCGTCTTGTAGTCGTTCATGGGCGCGCCCAGCAACATGTTTTTGAGTGACAGTGTTACGGACGCGAAGCCGTGTGTCTTCATGATTGCGGTGGAAATGATGTAGAGGCTCGGATCGAGGAAGGGCGAGCAGATGCGAATTTTGACCGGCTCATTATTTGCGCCAATCGTATAGCGGTAGTCGTATGAGCCCAGATTCAGATCGATGAGCTTGACCTTGTAATTGTTGACCAGTGCTTCGTATCCGTAGTTCTTGTATCCGGCAAATGTACCTTCCTTGGTAGCCGTCGATTCGCCAATGAGAACTTCTTTCTTGTAGTGGGGGCGGAGGAACTCAAGGATCCCCTTGACGGCGTCGACGTGTGTGGCGGCGAGTTGCTTGCTGGTCTGCACAAAATTGGGCTTGATGAGAATCTGCTTGCCCTGAATGCCGCTGAACACTTCATTCTCAATCAGTTTGAGGGCCTTGTAGATGTTCTCGCTGCGGTCGTTTCCCTTGATGAGGGCGACGTTGGATGTCTCTTCAGGGGGGTGAAACAGGCTCAATCCTCCGCGGCTGCGATATCGCGGTGGCTCAAGCACCTTCGCGTAAGCGCCCATGCCAGTGGCTGGAATGGCTGCGGCGCCCAACATGCCCGCACCAATTGTTTTGACCAAATCACGCCTGCTCCATCCGTCACATGACCTCATAGCCGAAACTCCTTTGCGAGGGCAGTTAGCCCGGTTCCCAATTTAACGGCGAATTGAGGTTGGGAAGATGTGTCCTATCTCACATATGGTCAAGTAATCCTATGTCTTCAGCCAACCTCACCCACTAAGGCGCTTTTCGTTTCTCGTTTCAGTGACATCTAAGCCTAATTGGGCCACGATCAGATTTACTGCTGAAGAGATACAAAGGAGCTTCTCCATAATGAGCACTCTGGGGGAGATGGGGCGGATGGGT
>Ga0207667_10007978_pt1 | contig 12628 bp, 12 predicted proteins | sample KBSCornC52_FD_184301 | JGI IMG/M metagenome (GOLD analysis project Ga0207667, IMG submission 184301) | Corn rhizosphere microbial communities from Kellogg Biological Station, Michigan, USA - KBS Corn C5-2 (SPAdes) (version 2) | ecosystem: Host-associated > Plants > Roots > Rhizosphere > Soil ...
TTTGGGGTTGACAGAATTTACGACGTAATGGAAGAACTGAAACTATTCCCCGAAGGCGTTTATACCGGCACACAGGTATTGTTTTTTAATATGGGCGATGCAGAAAGCCTTATCGCTTTCAATACCATGCAGGGCCTTCGAAAACAGGGTATTCGCTGCGAACTGTACCACGAAACGACTAAAATGGACAAGCAGTTCAGGTATGCTGAGAAAAAAAATATCGGCTGGGTTGTAATTATTGGCAGTCAGGAAGTACAAAATAATACAGGCGTAGTTAAAAATATAAAAACCGGAAAGCAGGAAACAGTGGCACTGGCAAATCTTACCAATAATTTGTTTATTTGACCTCAATTATTAAAAACTTGATATGCAACGTAGCCTTTTATCCCTTTTTCTCATCACTGTAACAGTAACCGGCATCGTATCCTGTAGCCGCACCGATAAATCGGGCATTGTGGTACCGAAAGATGCAGCCCTGGCAGTGCACATAAATGCCCCCTCCCTTACATCGAAAGTAAGCTGGCAGGAAATTCAGCAAAATGAGTGGTTCAAAAAGCTTTATGCTCAGGAAACCGACTCGCTCAGTAAACAATTACTTGATGATCCTTCCAACTCCGGCATCGATATAAAATCCGACATGGCCTTTTTTATAAAGAAACAGGGTCAGGGCGGATACATGGCATTTGAAGGAACCATAAAAAATGCCGCTGCCTTCGAAGCCTTTGCCAAAAAACTCAATAAAGGTGGCAATGCTTCAAAAAACGGTGATATCAATGTTATGGCAACCGGCCTTAAAAGCCTGGTGACCTGGAACAATAACCGGTTTGTATACATAAGCGACGCATCAATGGGAGGTTTGGCGAATCGTTTGAATAGCATGAATAATTCAAGCTCAGCTGAACCATTTGCGTTTCATACAGACAGTCTGCAAAAATTTGCTGTTCAGCTGTTCGATCTGCCCCATAAAGAAAACCTGATGAGCGATGACCGCTTTGCCAGTTTAATGAAAGAACCAGGCGACATCCACTACTGGGTAAATGCTGAACAGTATTATAACAGCTTCGGTGGTGCTTTGTCATTGCTGAAACTGAATGTGCTGTTTGAAGGTAATGTATATGCCACTGCGCTGAATTTCGACAACGGTAAAATTACCCTTAAAACAAAAGGATATTATAATAAAGAGCTGCGCGATCTGATAGACAAACACGGATCGAGTTCAATAAGCACCGATATGCTCAATCGCATTCCATCGCAAAATGTGGTGGCTGTTTTCGCAGCGAAATATCCTCCCGAAGGATTTAAAGACCTGATCAAGCTGATAGGCGTAGATGGGTTTGTAAACAGCTTTTTTCAAAGTGTTGGATACAGCACTGATGAGTTTGTAAAAGCTACTAAAGGCGACGTGTTATTGTCAGTGTCTGATTTCAATCTGAGCGCACACAAAACTACCATGACAGGTCCCAATGGAGAATCTATTCCAATGGACGGGCCGACCATTCCTGATGCGAAAGTATTATTTGCCACTTCAGTAAACGACAAGCCTTCATTTGATAAGCTGTTTGCCATACTGCAATCAAAAATTCAGGAAAATGCGCCTGAAATGGCTACCAAAGTGCATTTCCAGCTCAACAATAACTGGTTTGCCGCAAGCAATGCACCCGAACAGGTAAATGGCTTCCTTGCAGGTGGCAATAATCATTTTCCTTTAGCCGATCGTTTAAGCGGTCATGCATTTGGCGGTTATATTAATGTACAGCAGATCCTGAAATCGGCTGCTCCTGCTGTTACCGACAGCAGTGGCAAAGCCGCCATGGACCTTTCCATAAATATGTGGCAGGATATTATCATGACCAGCGGAGGTGAAAAAAGCGGCGCCTATACCGGCGAAGCCGAAATAAACCTGGTAGACAAAAACACCAACAGTTTAAAACAACTGAATAAATACCTGGATTCTATTTCAAAATTACACGATCATAAACAAGGCGAATATAATGCACAGATAAACTATAGCGATCCTGCTGCATTAAGCCTTGCCGCCCTTGCCCCATTAGCTCATTAATTATTGAATAGAACATTGAAATTTGTCCCGACATGTTGTCGGGACAAATTTTAGTATTAATAGTCATGCAACTTCAACTACAACAAGTTTTACCTGTTTATTTCGAAAGCGATCATCGTACTGCATCGGAAGTATGGAGGCACGATCTGACTTTTACAAAAGGTGAATATGTAAAAATCGTTGCACCATCGGGCAGTGGCAAAACATCGCTGATGCATTTTTTGTATGGCCTCCGCAGTGAGTACAATGGTAATATTTTATACAACTCAGGTAGCTTAAAGAGTTTTTCCCCCGAAGATTTTGCCGGTTACCGCAAAGATCATATCAGCATTGTATTGCAGGACCTGCGCCTGTTTCCCGAACAAACCGTATGGGAAAATATTGAGTTGAAGCGGCAGCTGAACCCATTTCATCCGGCAGAAAAGATCAGGGAAATGGCAGAACGCCTGGGCATTGGCAATAAACTCTCATCCAAATGCCGCATTTGCTCCTATGGTGAACAACAACGCGTGGCTATCATTCGTGCATTAATGCAGCCTTATGATTTTTTATTGCTCGATGAACCCTTTAGTCACCTCGACGATAAGAACTCACAAAACGCCATGCAGCTGATGCTCGAAGAAAGTAAGCTGCGTAATGCGGCTATCATCTTTGCCGATCTGGAGCGTATTGATTATTTTCCGTTCACCCGATTATTTCATTTGTAATAGTTGCACGTGACAGTATCATTTAAACCCATCCGATCCTTATTGCAAACTGGTACCAATACCAGTTCCCGTTGGTTTTCCTATATAGGTCTTGGCATTGGCGTACTGCTGTTGTTATGTTCTATTCAGATGTACATTAACATTCAGCAGTTGCTTGGTGGAGAAAGTCCCCGTAAGGAAGGATATGATTATATCTCCATTTCAAAAACCATTACCAATGAAACGATGGGACAGCTGGAGAAAAACCTGTTCAATGAAAATGATATAAAAGATCTTGCCGCAAAACCATTTGTGCAGGGGGTATCTCCGTTAATTGCCAACCGCTTCAGAGTACAGCTCAGTGCCGGTGATATTATTCCCTTCAGCACCGACATGTTCCTCGAATCGCTGGATAACAACTTTATTGATACTGTTCCGCCAAACTTCACCTGGCAGGAAGGACAGAATTATATTCCCATCATCTTTTCGTCTGACTTTCTCGAAATATATAACGTATTCGCGCCTGGGTATGGACTACCGCAGCTGTCAGAAGCTACGGCATCGCAGGTAGTTGTGTACATAACCTGTTTTACACCTAACGGAGAAAAACAAACTTTCCGGGCATCTATCGTGGCATTCAGCGATCGCATTAATTCCATCATCGTTCCCAAAAACTTTTTGAACTGGGCTAATAACACATTCGGACATACGACTGATGTTAAGGCCAGCCGCTTATACATCAAAACGAAAGACGCCAACAGTCCCGATTTTCTGAGTTATCTGCAACAGAAGGATTATAAAGTAAATAAAGACAAAACAAAGTTTGGCCGTGTTAAACAGGTATTGCAAGGGATCTTCAGTGGCCTGGGCATTTTCGGTTTGCTGGTAGTGATCCTTGCGCTGATGCTTTTTTCTTTTTATCTGCAACTGATGATTGCCCGCAGTAAAGACAATCTGCAGTTATTGCTTATGCTGGGTTATTCGCCCAACTGGCTTAGCCGTAATGTATCAAAACAATTCGTTCCTGTTTATATACTGGTAGTAGTGGCTGCCCTGGCGCTTACGGAAGTAATGCAATGGGCCTTTCATCACTTCGTCATGTTCGACCGTCCCGAATTATCATCCATGCTGCATTGGTCGGTACTGGGTGCTTCGGCGGTGTTAATTGCGCTGTCGTTGTTTACGAATTATCGGATGGTGAGGAAGTTGCTGTATAGGTTGGTGTAATATTAATACCGGTGCATCACCAGCAAAGTGGAGGCAGGTTACATCCTTACCCGACAGTTGCACCGGCGCACCGAAAAAGTGGTGATTGATTTCGGTATTAAATAAGCGTCTTCAAAACTAATAGTAGAAAGCTAGCTTTTCTCCGGTTCTGTCATGAAAGTACGAGTACGCTTCCGGGCCATTATTTGCGCTGTTCTTCTTAAACACGCGCCAGACCGGACACCATTCAGTGCCCTGGCCCCTGGCCCCCACGATTTGTTTTAACCATCCAAATTCAGCTTTGAAGCAGGTGTCGGTATAGTCTATGCGTTTGGAGTTATTGTCCATTGGGAAAAACGTTTCCAGGTAATTCCTGAACAACCTTCTTACGCGAGGTAGTGATGAATGTGGAATAGTATCCATGCCCGACAACATAGCCGATACATCCGTCTTAGTAGAATTCCGTACGGAAAGCGTGTCATCCAAAAATACGAATACCCGCGGTTGATTAAAAATAGTTATGCCTCTTTCATACTGTAATGTCCATACTATTTTTCTGTCATGCTTTGTATAAGGCGCATAATCATCCTGAAGCGTATCGTGCTCAAGCCGGTAATATTTTAATTTACTATTATCTATTGTTGTTTTTGAAAACAGCTTATCAGCGGTTGATACATCGGCGCTGCTAATGGTATGCTCTTTTGCCTTAAAATAAGTCCGTTCAATACACCCAAAATCTACATCGTCATGGTGTTTTCTACAGGAGGTTATCACTAACAGGGTGGCAATTACCAGGGATAGCAGGTATTTCATAATTCTTTAGGTAAATTTATACAACAGACACCCGGTCACAGCTATTCGATGCAAATTAAAAATTATTCACATTTGTTGTAGCCGGTTTTATCTGCTGGCGAAGTACCTTAATACCCATATTTCTCTTTAAAGGCAGCCAGTTCCTTTTCATTGAGTCGTTTGAATAACCACGTTTGGTATCCATTGGCGTCTGTTTCAATAAAAGGAATTTTTCTACGATAGAACTCATCGAATACCTCACCTAATATCTGGGTATGTTTGGCGCTGTTGAGATAAAAGCGGTATTGCACTTCTTTATCCTTATAGGTAAAGGACAGATAATTTTCAATGCCTTCAGATATGTCGAGGCCTTTTCTGGAAGATCTGGCGCCTTTGTATGAATTGATCTGGAAGCGTAAGTCTTTTATGTCGTTTATATCGCAGGTTTTACCAGCGATTGAAATGCCGTTAGATGTAATTACGAGCTTTTCTTTTGCTGATAATATATTCAGCCCGATATTCCCCTTTTTGATTATTGCAATTATCAAAACGAACGCCAGCGTACCTAAAAATAATAATGTTGCCAGGATATTCAATCCTATAATAACTGCACCGACTGCTCCCATGATACCGCCTACTGCCACATAAAAAAACCATTTTACCGACTTATCGGGGTTTGCTTCAAATCGGATTATATATGTTGTGAATTCCAATTAAAGATTTATAAAGAATCAATGACTTGACAAAAAGCAGGCGTGGAAAGATTGCAATGGCGGCGGATTTGATTTACAATATGAACAGGAACCGGATCAATATGAGATTGGAGAACTATTGGGCGTGGCATTCCTTCCTTTACCCATACTTCATGACCACCAGTGTCATGAGATTTTGTAAATCCATGAGATGTAAGGAATTTTCTTATTTTGCTAAGAGGTATATTAGTAATTTTCGCCATTATATCAGTACGGGCATCTCAATATCTATTCTTTCAATTCTTGGAGTTTTATTATCTATAGCATCCTTTAATTGATCATTTTTAGGAATTAAATCAGAAATAGGAGGGTAGTGTATTTCGGGTTGTTTTACCCATCCTAATCTTTCTAACTCTGAATTTAAAGTATTATTTTCAGTAGTATAGTTAATAAACTCATCAACCATTACAGTTAAAGAGTGGCGAGCTTCTTTTTCATTATTACCATATCCGGTAATATCTAACGGAGGAATATGAGCATAATATATCCCATCATCTTCAAAGAAAACGACAGGGACTTCAACTTTTATAAAACCTTTTTCATGAGAAATTCTACCCATTATCTTTTTGCTCATGTATTTCTCTTATTATAACGTAATTCTACTGTAAAAGTTTTAGAGTACAAAATCAAATTTAACACATACCTAAAACACCATAAGAAATTGATATACAAATAAAAGGAGAAAGGCTCAAGGCAATTGTCTACCCAAAGATCTGCCCCAAATGATGCTCCATGTGTTCAACATAGTCAATAGCCAGCCATTCAAGGGTTTTTGAATCGCCTGAAGGGATGATGATCGTATAAGATAACTTATCAGCAGGAATGTTGCTGATAACATATACTATTTGCTGGTTCAATGCTATCCATAACGGCAACAGATGTTCCTGTGGCAGTTGCTGATACAGATTAATTACCACCAGATCGTCCTGCGAATAGCGTATTACGGTATAAGGCTGTGGCAAATATTGCGAATCAGTAAACCGCTTCAGGTTATTGATGGCAGAATCTATCAGATGGCCCAGAATTTCCTGTTTCGACCATTTACCGGGCGCAGTTTTTTTCAGGATAACGTCTTCTGAAAGCTGTTTGAACCGGTCAGGAACTTCACTAATATGTTTTTCCAGTTGCTGAATGGCTGTTTGCAGGTTCATATGGTATTATTATAAGCGCAAACTAGGTAAATTATCAGGCAAAAGGTCAGGCAGGTCATTCAAAGTGGCAAATTGGTCACGTAAAGAGTTAATTTAAGGGTTCAATATATCAGATTAAAGCCTTTATTTGTCTGGATGAAGCCTTCATTTGTTTCATGGAGGCATTAATTTGATTATTTGCATGAGTAATCTGACATTTTGGATCATCAACCCGGCTATTGAAGGCTTCATTTGTTTTACTGAAGACCTTCATTCGCTTTTGACGTCACTCATTTAGCTTTCGGCGTCATCCATTTGGCGTTTTGGATGAAATTGTAAGCTCGTTGAAGCTTTCATTCGGTAAAAGAAGGCTATCATTTCGTTAAAGAAAGCCTTCAATTGAAACCTGGAAGCCCTGATGTGATTTATTGAGCCATCAATCAGGCTCGTTGAGCCATTCAATTGATTTTTGGAGACATCTGTTTAGTCTTTGTATCTTCCTTTTGCTTTGCAAAGTCATTCAAATGGCATTTGTAATGAGATCTGTGGCTCATTGAACCATAATCCATTCAACAAATGAAGGCCCTTTCTCAAACATTACCCTCATACACAATTGCAGCTCCCTGACCTACTCCCACACACATGGTTGCCAGGCCATACTTTGAGCCACGTCTTCTCATTTCATGAACCAACGTAGAGGATATGCGCACACCACTGCAACCCAAAGGATGACCAATAGCAATGGAACCACCATTTACATTTATTTTTTGCTGATTAAGCCCCAGATCATGAATACAGGCAATGGATTGAGATGCAAATGCCTCATTCAGTTCAATTAAGTCGAGGTCGTTTACCGTTAGTTGGGCACGCTGCAATGCTTTCTGACTTGCAGGTACCGGTCCGATACCCATAATAGCCGGATCAACACCTGCAACAGCCATCGAAACAATACGCGCCATGGGCTGCAAATTATATTTCTGTACAGCAGCTTCACTGGCCAGCAGCATAGCCGCAGCGCCATCATTAATACCTGATGAATTACCGGCAGTAACTGTTCCGTCTTTTATAAAGGCCGGACGCAGAGCAGCGAGTTTTTCCATAGAGGTCGTACGCGGTGGTTCATCTTTATCAAAATAGATCTTTTCATCGCGGCCACCGAAAATTTCAACACCGCTTATTTCGTCTTTCCATCTGTCTTTGCCCAAAGCAGCAAAATATTTCTCCTGACTTGCAAGAGCAAATTCATCCTGCGCCTGACGGCTGATCTTCCACTGGCGGGCCACGTTTTCAGCTGTTTCGCCCATGGAATAGGGATAGTATTTATCGGTTAGTTTTTTATTGGGAAAACGCCAGCCGATCGTACTGTCAACCATTTCGGGTGTACGGTTCCATGCACCGGATGATTTCAGCATAACAAAAGGGGCACGCGTCATACTTTCTACACCACCGGCAATATACAGATCACCTTCGCCGCACATGATGGCGCGGGCCGTATCCATAATTGCCTGCAGACCCGAAGCGCACAAGCGGTTCACCGTATTGCCCGGTACGGTTACCGGTAAACCGGCCAGTAAGGCGGCCATACGGGCAACGTTGCGGTTGTCTTCACCTGCCTGGTTGGCGTCACCGGCTATTACATCTTCAATGGCATTGACATCTATATTGGGATTGCGTTGCAGCAAACTTTTTATTACATGCGCCAGCAGATCATCGGGGCGTATGGTGCTTAATGCGCCGCCGTATTTTCCTATCGGTGTTCTTACTGTATCTATAACATATACTTTGTTCATATAGCTTTTGTTTTTGGAGTGGTCGCTCTAAAAGAGCGGCTCAGCCCTGGGGTACAGAAAGGTGAGTCTCCCTTTGGCGGAAGACCAACCTTCCCGGCGTCGCAAAGTAATTGCAAACCCGGCGCTTAATAAAACTTTATTAATTAAAACAGTTCTGTGCCTTTTATAACTAGTGCAGGGCAATTTGGTAATAAAAGCAACAGCATACGGCCATTACCGCGAACCAATGGAATTAACCCTGTTACTTAGTAAATTAGAAGATGCATATAAACGTGTGCAGCTGCAGCCCGACAGTACAGTAACCGCCAAATATTTCTCAGATCATGATCCGGATGGCCCGATCGACAGTCTGATCATTCCGCCTGGCCGCGATGCTATACACCCGCCCGGAATTAAAAATTAGCACATCCGTTCAATGATAGGTATTCGGTTGATTTTCAATACTACGCATGAGTCATCCTGACAAGACGACGCATGGGGGTGGGAAATCCGCCCAACCCGACGTACCTTTGCGCGATGTTAAAAACGGCGAAAAAGAATATCAGGCAGTTAAGCCTTAGTGAGCTGGAACAATATTTTGGAACTCTTGGCGAACAAAAATTCCGCGCCAAACAGGTGTACGAATGGCTGTGGCAGAAACAGGCTCATAGCTTTGAGGCTATGACCAACCTGAGCAAAGACCTGCGCGCCAAACTGGCCGATAACTTTTCTCTGCCCGCTTTAACCGTAGATGCCACCCAGTATTCTGCCGATGGCACCGTCAAATCGCGTTTTAAAACGCATGAAGGCCACCTGGTAGAAGGTGTGCTGATACCTACCGACGAACGCAAAACTGCCTGTGTATCATCGCAAATAGGCTGTTCGCTGAGCTGTAAATTCTGCGCCACCGGTTACATGGAGCGCAAACGCAACCTGGAGTTTGATGAAATTTATGATGAAGTAGTGCTTATTAACCAGCAATGCGAACGAATTCACAATAAAAAGCTGAGCAACATAGTATTTATGGGTATGGGCGAACCCCTGCTCAACTATAAAAATGTAACACGGGCGATCGAGCGTATTACTTCAGCCGACGGATTGGCCATGAGCCCCCGCCGTATTACCGTTTCAACCGCCGGTGTAGCCAAACAGATCAGGCAACTGGGCGATGATAAGGTTAAGTTCAAACTGGCCCTGTCGCTGCACGCCGCCAACGACAAAAAGCGGAACGAGATCATGCCTATCAATGAAACCAATAATCTGAAGGCACTGATCGATGCACTCAACCACTTCTACCAGCAAACGAAAAACGAAATCACCTTCGAATACATACTGTTCAAGAACTTTAACGACAGTTTAAAGGATGCCGATGAACTGATTAAAATTTACCGTCAGGTGCCCGCCGATCTGGTAAATATTATAGAATACAATCCCATCGATGCTGCAAAATTTGCAAAGCCTGATGAGGCCACCATCGACCAGTTCATGAAATACCTTGAACGCAATCGCGTAAACGCGCGGCTTCGCCGCAGCCGTGGTAAGGATATCGATGCCGCATGCGGACAACTCGCGAATAAAGATGAGTAATAAACAACCGGCAATAAGCAATTAGCAACCCGCTCATCCGGCATATTCCCCATTTACGAAGAATTTCTTACATCCATTAAACCGGCAAACAAAACCGGCGTCTATTCTACTGTTTAAAAGATTATTTAACACAGCAGGCCGGAAGAAACCTAAACCCTCCGGCTTCTAAACAGTAAAATGAATAGTATGAAAAAAGCAATCTTAGGCATATGCCTGGCCACATTTGTGACAGTAGGAGCTTTTGCGCAGGACCAGGGTCAGCCCGGCTTTTCCGACCACCATTATGGCCATCACCGCTTCAATGATATGGCTCAGCTAAACCTGACCGATCAGCAGAAAAATGAGTTAAAGACCATTAATGAGGACTTCAGACAGCAAATGACCGATTTAAAGAAGAATGAAGATATAACAGTACGTGAGTGGAAAAGCAAAATGGAAACCATCCGCAAGGATCGCCACGAAAAAGTGCAAAATGTGCTTACTGATGATCAAAAGGCCAGTCTGAAGAAAATGATGCAGGATCACAAAGCCGAAATGAAAAAGCATGGCGCTAAACGGCTGGAACAAATGAAGAAAGACCTGAATCTGACCGATGACCAGGTGGCTTCATTAAAAAAGAGCCATGAAGATATGGCCCAGCAATTCAAGGCCATTCGTGACGACAAATCACTGACCGACGATCAGAAAAAAGCAAAACTGAAAGATTTGAGGGAACAAGAGCATAACAGTCTGAAAACGATCCTTACCCCCGAACAGCTGCAAAAGCTGCAACAGGAGAAACAGGATAGGAAATCACACAGGCACCAGCCTGTTCAATCATAAATGCTGCACTATTATTATGATCGCTCTCCCCGCTCACAGTGGGGAGAGTTTTTTATTTTGTACCTTCGCCGCTCATTACTGTTGAAAAACAGCAAACTACTACACAATGAGCAATCCATTTAAGAAGTTCACTGACAAAGGCGACAGTGGCGCCAAAAAGAAAGAACGCATTCGCCAGGAAAAGAAACAGGCAAGAAAAGAAACCCAGGAATTCTTTGAAAAGAAGAAGGAAGAAGCAAGAATGATGAGAGCCCAGGGCGGTATAAAACCCACCAGGCATAAAGGGAACGAGTCCGCAAGGTCACAAGGCGCAAAACCACAAAGACAACAGAGCAGCGACACAACAAGGTATTCAAAGACAGAAGAAACACGTAAGACATCCTTCACAAAAGGAGGTCGTAGCGAAGCAGGTTCAGGTTATAAGTCACAAAGTGGAAGAAGCAGAACCGAAGATACAAGGCATAAAGCACAAGGCTCAGGATACAAATCACAAGATGCAAGAGAGAAGTCACAAGGTGGGAAGAAGAGTTTTGCAATAGAGAACAAACGGGATATACGTACGGTACATAAAGCTTCGGCTCAGCCTCAAACATCAAACCGCAAACCACAAACCGCTTCGGCTCAACCTCAAACAACAGAGAGCAAGTCGCCAGCAGGCTCAATGCCTTTAAACAAATTCATTGCTCACTCCGGCATCTGTTCGCGCCGCGATGCTGCCGAAATGGTAAAGGCAGGAAAAGTGACGGTTAACGGCGCACATATTACCGAGCCCGGACATAAAGTAACCGATAAAGACGATATAAAAGTAAACGGCAAACGATTACAGATCCGCCGCAATCTGGTGTATATCCTAATCAACAAACCCAAGGATTTTATAACCACCACCGAAGATCCGCAGGGCCGTAAAACCGTGCTGGACATCATTCGCAATGCCACACCAGAAAGAGTATATCCCATCGGCCGTTTAGACAGAAATACAACCGGTGTTTTATTACTCACCAACGATGGCGAACTGGCGCAGAAATTATCGCATCCCAGCTACGAGATCAAAAAGATCTATGAAGTAAAGCTCGATAAACCGCTGGTGAAAAAAGATTTTGAAACCATCGTTAATGGGGTAACGCTTGAAGATGGTTTTATTGCTCCGGATACATTAGCCTATGCTGATCCGAAAGATAAAAGCGTAATTGGTATTGAAATTCACAGTGGCCGTAACCGCATCGTACGCCGCATTTTTGAACACCTTGGCTACGACGTTCGCAATCTCGACCGCGTTATGTATGCCAACCTTACAAAGAAAAATGTAGACAGAGGCAAATGGCGTTTCCTTTCAGAAAAAGAAGTGCGTTTGCTTAAATACCTGAATGCCTCCTATACAAAAAACAAACCTGCTACACGTGGTTAAAGCATCACCCGAAATTATTTTCGAGAACGACCAGTTTATTGTTGTTAATAAACCACCTGGCTTATTAAGCATACCCGACAGAGAGGGAAAAGAACCTTCCCTTAAACAACTGTTGCAGCAAAAATATGATCAGGTATTTACCGTTCACCGCCTCGACCGCGAAACCAGCGGCATCATTGTATTTGCCAAAGACGCCGAAACGCATAAGTTCTTATCGCAGGCCTTTGAAGAAAGATCTGTTGAGAAATATTACGTTGGTATTGTAAATGGCTCAGTGCCCGAAAAACAAAAAACCATCGATGCGCCGATTATGGAGCATTCGGTTAAAAGGGGACTGATGATCATTAACAAAAAAGGCAAACCGGCCGTTACAGATTATGAGGTGCTGGAAGACTTTGGAAAATTTTCTTTCCTGCAATT
>Ga0207667_10007979_pt1 | contig 12627 bp, 10 predicted proteins | sample KBSCornC52_FD_184301 | JGI IMG/M metagenome (GOLD analysis project Ga0207667, IMG submission 184301) | Corn rhizosphere microbial communities from Kellogg Biological Station, Michigan, USA - KBS Corn C5-2 (SPAdes) (version 2) | ecosystem: Host-associated > Plants > Roots > Rhizosphere > Soil ...
CGAGAAGCTGCATGCGACGCTCGAACACCGGCTCGGCGAATCGTTCAAGCTCGTGTCGGACCGGCTCGAGCAGGTGCACCGCGGGCTCGGCGAGATGCAGACGCTCGCGGCCGGCGTCGGCGACCTGAAGAAGGTGCTGACCAACGTGAAGACACGCGGCACCTGGGGCGAGGTGCAGCTCGAGGCATTGCTCGAGCAGATGCTCACGCCCGACCAGTACGCGAAGAACGTCGCGACGGTGCCGAGGAGCAGCGAACGCGTCGAGTTCGCGATCCGGCTGCCGGGCCGCGCCGCCGGTACGGGCGACGCGCCGCCGGTGTGGCTGCCGATCGACGCGAAGTTTCCGCGCGAGGACTACGAGCGGCTGATCGATGCGCAGGAACGTGCCGATTCGGTGGCGGTCGAGGAAGCGGCCCGTGCGCTCGAGGCGCGCGTGCGGATGGAGGCGAGGACGATCGCCGAGAAGTACGTCGCACCGCCGCATACGACCGATTTCGCGCTGCTGTTCCTGCCGACCGAGGGGCTCTTTGCGGAGATCCTGCGTCGCCCCGGGCTGACCGATATGCTGCAGCGCGACTATCGCGTGACGGTGGCGGGGCCGACCACGCTGACCGCGTTGCTGAACAGCTTGCAGATGGGCTTTCGCACGCTCGCGATCGAGCAGCGCTCGAGCGAAGTGTGGCAGGTGCTCGGCGCGGTAAAGACCGAGTTCGGCAAGTTCGGCGATGTGCTTGCGCGCACGAAGGCGCAGCTCGAAACGGTCACGCGCTCGATCGAGGCAGCCGAGCAGCGCACGCGCGTGATGAACCGCAAGCTGAAGCAGGTCGAGGCGTTACCGGGCGATACGGCGGCCGGGCTGCTGGGTGCGGAAGTCGCGGACGGCGCAGACGGTGCCGATGCGGACGAGGCATGACGCATGACGTGTGCGGCCGCAACCGGCTGAAACGGAAAACGGGCGCCGCGGCGCCCGTTTTTTTGCAGCGGCGGCCGGCATGGCCGGCCCGCGTTCAGCGTGCGGCGAGCGCGTCGAGTGCGTCGCCGGTTACACGCACGATGCGCCACTCCGGCAGCACGGTCGCGCCCATCTTCTCGTAGAAATCGATCGCCGGCTGGTTCCAGTCGAGCACCGACCATTCGAAGCGCGCGCAGCGGCGTTCGACGGCGAGTGCCGCGAGGTGCTGCAGCATCGCGGTGCCGAGCCCCGTGCCGCGCTGCGACGGCTGCACGTACAGATCCTCGAGATACAGCCCGCGACGGCCGAGGAACGTCGAATAGTTGTGGAAGAACAGCGCATACGCGACGATCGCGCCGTCGCGCTCGGCTACCAGCGCTTCGGCGGCGGGGTGCGCGCCGAACAGTGCGTCGGCCAGATTGGCGTCGCTCGCGACGAACAGGTGCGTGAGTTTCTCGAACTCGGCCAGCTCGCGCATCAGCGCGAGGATCGCGCCGACGTCGCGCGCTTCGGCCGCGCGGATCAGCGGCGTGCCGCTCACGCTTCCTCCGGCGGATCGGACAGCACGATCTCGATGCCGCCGAAGCGCGAGGCGACCCAGTTGTAGGCGTGGCAGGCGATCCACAGCAGCACGAAACCGAGGATCGCGTTCAGCAGCAGCGCGCTCAGTATCGTGCTGAGTTCCACCATCCCGTAGCGGATGTACGCGACCAGGATGCCGAGCAGCACGATCGGCACGCTGAACGTCAGGTAGACGAGGATCAGCGCCTTTGCGGTCTGCCCCGCGGCGATCGACGAGATTTGTTTCTTCATGTGCGGATTGCCCCCGTAGAGATATATCGATTGGAATTCAGATCAGGCCGTCGAGCGGCAGGATGTCGACCGGGGCGCCCGCGTCGACTGTCGCGCAATCGTGGCCCAGGACGATGAAACAGTTGGCGGCCGCGAGACCGCTCAACGATGCGGAACTCTGCGAACCGGCCGGCGCGACGTGCCACTGGCCGTCGGCGGCACGCGTCGCGATGGCGCGCAGATATTCGGTGCGGCCCGGACGCTTTTTCAATGCCAGCGTGCAGAGCGCCGTATACGTGGCCGGCGCCGGCGTGTGCGCGCCGGCCAGCGTCAGCAGCGCGGGGCGCACGATCGCGTAGAACGTCACGGCGGATGCGACCGGGTTGCCGGGCAGCCCGAAGAACAGCACGGGGCCGTCGTCGCCGCCCGCACCCGAAAGCGTGCCGCACGCGAGCGGCCGGCCGGGCCGCAGCGCGAGGCTGGCGAAGGTCACGTCGCCGAGCCCCGCCATCACGTCGCGCGTGAAATCGGCTTCGCCGGCCGATACGCCACCCGACGTGATCACCGCGTCGGCCCGTGCGTCGGCGGCATCGCGCAGCGCGCGTTCGAGCGCGGCCGGATCGTCGCGGACGATCCCGAGATCGAGCGCGTCGATGTGCAGCCTTTCGAGCATCGCGACCAGCATCGCGCGGTTGCTGTCGTACAGCGAGCCGCGGCCGAGCGGCTCGCCCGGTTCGCGCAGTTCGTCGCCGGTCGAGAACACGGCGACGCGCACGCGGCGGCGCACCGTCACTTCGCGCAACCCGAACGATGCGAGCAGGCCGAGATCGGACGGGCGCAGGATGCGGCCGGCGGCGAGCGCGCAGGCGCCGCGCGCAAGATCCTCGCCGGCCCGGCGGCAGTTTGCGCCGCGTGCGACGTCGTGTGCGGCGAAGCGGATCACATCGCCGTCGACGAGCACGCGTTCCTGCGGAATGACCGTGTCGCATCCGGCCGGCATCGGCGCGCCGGTCATGATGCGAACGCATGTGCCGGCCGCCACGGATCCGTCGAACGGATGGCCGGCGAACGCCGAGCCGGCGACCGTCAGCGCGATTTCGGCGGCCGCTGCCGGCGCGCCCGCGCTGCCGTCGAACGCATAGCCGTCCATCGCCGAGTTGTCGTACGCGGGGATGTCGAACGGCGCGTTCACGTCGGCCGCGAGCACGCGGTCGAGTGCGTCATGCAGCGACACCGTGTCGCACGCGTCGACCGGCACCGCGAACCGGCACGCGAGCGCCTGCGCGTCGGCGAGCGACAGCGGGGCAGCGGAATCGGGTGCGGTTCGGGAGGCGGGCGAGGATTGCGTGATCATCAGTCGGACTGCGCCGCAAGGCGTATCGGGTTCGTGGCCGGTGGCGCGCGGACGGCGCCTGAGCGCGAAGGCGCATGCGGCGGGCGGGAACGGATGCCGGTGCCGTCAGCGGCGGGCAAGCGCGGCTAGTTCATGCCAGGAATTGGCATTGTAAAACGCACGCTCGTCGCGAAACTCGACTTCGACCGTCTTGTGGCGTGCGTACCACGCACGGACCTTGCGCTCGCCGGCCGCGAGCGCGGCGGCGAGATCGTCGGCAAGCGACGTGCGCAGCAGCGCGAAGGTCGGCTGCGGCGAACGCGCGTGCTGCGCGTCGACGGTCACGGCCATCGCGATGTCGGCCTGCTGCGCGTCGAGCGCCGCGTGCAGCCGCGCGATCAGGTCGGCCGGCAAATAGGGCGTATCGCACGGCGCGCACGCGACGAGCGGGGCGCGCGCCGCCCGCATGCCGGCGAGCAGGCCCGCTAGCGGGCCGGGGAAATCGGCTGTTTCGTCCGCGACGATGCGCGCGTCGAAAGGCGCACCGAGCTCGGCGTAGCGATCGGCGTTGCGATTCGCGCTGATCAGCGTCTCGCCGACCTGCGGCGAGAGCCGGCGCAGCACGTGCAGCGCGAGCGGCGTGCCGTCGAGCAGCTGCAGGCCCTTGTCCGCGCCGTCCATGCGCGTGGCACGGCCGCCGGCGAGCAGCAGGCCGGTGATGGAGGGCGACGGGGAAGCGGACATCGCGGGAAGTCGGCTGGGGCGGCGCGCGTCAGCCGCCGATGTACGACATTTCGACGCGCTTGCCGGCGCCGTCGGGCGCGGCGTTGGCGGCCGCGCTGCCGCGCAGCTGCGAATAGCGGTCGGTGCGGGCCTGCCAGATCCGGGCGATCGCGGTCGCGATCTCGGCGTCGCTGGCGCCGCCGCGCACCAGTGCGCGCAGGTCATGGCCCGTCGATGCGAACAGGCACAGGTACAGCTTGCCTTCGGTCGACAACCGCGCGCGCGTGCAGTCGCCGCAGAATGCCTGCGTGACGCTCGAGATCACGCCGATCTCGCCGCCGCCGTCCGCATAGCCCCAGCGCTGCGCGGTTTCCGCCGCCGTATGCGCGTCGAGCGGCACGAGCGGGAACCGCTCGGCGATCCGCGCGACGACGTCCGCGGACGGCAGCACCTCGGTCATGTTCCAGCCGTTCGACGTGCCGACGTCCATGTATTCGATGAAGCGCAGGATCACGCCGGTGCCGCGGAAGCGCTCGGCCATCGGCAGGATCTCGCTGTCGTTCGTGCCGCGCTTCACGACCATGTTGACCTTGACGGGCGCGAGGCCCACGGCCTGCGCGGCGAAGATGCCGTCGAGCACGTCGGCGCTCGCGAAATCGGCGTCGTTCATGCGCTTGAACAGCGTGTCGTCGAGCGCGTCGAGGCTGACCGTCACGCGCGTGAGGCCGGCGTCCTTCAGCGCGCGCGCCTTGCGCGCGAGCAGCGAGCCGTTGGTGGTCAGCGTCAGGTCGAGCGGGCGGCCGTCGTGAGTCGTCAGGCGCGCCAGACGCTCGATCAGGAATTCGAGGTTCTTGCGCAGCAGCGGCTCGCCGCCCGTGATCCGGATCTTTTCGACGCCGTGGGCGACGAACAGCCGCGCCACGCGCTCGATCTCTTCGTGCGTGAGCAGCGCGCTGTGGGGCAGGAACGGGTAGTCCTTGTCGAACACGTCTCGCGGCATGCAGTACACGCAGCGGAAGTTGCAGCGGTCCGTCACCGAGATGCGCAAGTCGCGCAGCGGCCTGGCGAACCTGTCGGCCAGCGCGCCGTCAGGGGTATGCGCGACGCCGGAGATATCCGGCATCCCGCTGACGTCGGCGAGGGGAATGATGCGTCGGGACATGTTGAAAGAAGTGCGAGTCAGGCCTCTATTTTAGCCGCAAGCGGCCGGCCGGGCCGGGGGGCGGAAACCCGCAGCGCGGAAATGAAAAAGCCCGCCGGAGGCGGGCTTTTCCTGGTCGGGCGATGCGCCGCTTAGCGGTGCGTTTCGACCTGCTGCATCGGAGTCGGGTCGACCGGCGGCTGCGCCTTGCGCTCGCGCGGCACGCGGGGCGGACGCGGCAGGCGCGACGCGGCTTCCTGGGCAGCGCGGAACTTGTCGGCGTCCGTGTTCACCCACACGAGACCGGCTTGCTCCAGCACGGCATCGAGGCTCGCCGAAGCGGGCGCGGCGGCCGGCTGGGCGGGCGCCGGAGCCGGCGTGGCAACGGTTTCGGCCGGTGTGGCCTCGACGCGAGCCGGTTCGACGTGAGCCGGTGCGACCGGTGCCGGAGTAACGGGTGCCGGAGCGACTTCAGCTGCGACGACCGGTGCCGGTGCGGCCTGTTCGACGGGCGCAGACTGCGGCGCTTCGACGGTAGCCGGTGCGGCCGGCACTTCGAACGCATCGGTCGGCGAAACCGCGACCGGAGCCGGACCGGCTTCCGATTCGGCGGCCGGCGCGACCGGTGCCGGTTCGGCTGCCGGTGCGACCGGGGCGGGCTCGAGCGGTGCGACCGGCGTCGCTTCGACACGAACCGGTGCCGTTTGCGACTCGACCGCGGCCGGTGCGACCGCTTCGGCACGTTCCTCGACTTCGGCTTCCGCAACCGCGGCGCCTGCTGCCGAAACGGCTGCCATGGACGCCACGGCGACCGGTGCGGCCGTACGGGCCGGCTCGACCGCGTTCGGCGCTTCCGTCGTCACGGCGTGCACGGGGGCTTCGCCATCTGCACCTTGCTCGGCGTGCTCGACCACCGAGCCTTCGTCCTCGCGCTCGCGACGACCACCGCGGCGGCCGCGGCGGCGACGGCGACGTTCCTCGCCGTCACGTGCGCCGGCTTCCGCGTCGGCACCGACATCGGCGCCCGGCAGCGCTGCGACGGCCTGGTCGGCTTCCGCTTCCGGATGGTTCTCGCCACGATTGACGGTCTCGAGCGTCGCAGCGTGCTGCACCGGCTTGCGGCGCTCACCACGCTCGCGACGTTCGCCGCGTTCCTGGCGCTCGCCGCGGCCGCCGGCCTCGACGGCTTCCGGCTGCTCGACGCGCTCGCGCGGTTCGCGGCTCTCGCGCGGCTCGCGGTTCTCACGGCTTTCACGCGGCTCGCGCGGTTCGCGGCCTTCGCGCGGGCCACGGCCCTCACGACTTTCGCGACCCTCACGGCTTTCGCGCGGCTCGCGGCTTTCACGCGGTTCACGACCCTCGCGCGGTTCACGCGGCTCGCGAATTTCCTTGCCTTCGCGTTCCTGGCGTTGCGACTGGCCACGGCCCGTCACTGCCTGGTCGCGGCCTCCCTGAGCCTGCTGGGCGCCGCCGCGGCGGTTGCGGTTGCGATCGCCGCCGCGCTGCTCGGTCTTCTCGGTGCGCTCGCGGGCCGGACGGGCAGCCTGTTCCTTCGCCGGTGCCGGTGCAACCGGCGCGGGCGCCGGAGCGGGCGACATGCCGAACAGACCCTTCAGCCAGCCGATGAAGCCGCCGTTGCTTGCCACGGCGACCGGGGCGGGCGCCGCCGCAACCGGCTCGGCCGTGCGCTGCGGTGCCGCGCTCGGCGCCGGGCGCTCGGGCGTGATGCCCTTGACCGCCGCTTCCTGCTTCGGCTTCACGTCGGCCGTGCGCTTGCTGTAGCCGGTTTCCGACTCCAGTTCGCGGGCGGCTTCCTCGGCCATCTTCCAGGACGCGCGCGGATCGTCGAGGCGCGCGTCGTCATGACGCAGGCGCTCGAGCTTGTAGTGCGGCGTATCGAGGTGCTTGTTCGGGATCAGCACGATGCCGACCTTGAAGCGCGACTCGATCTTGTTGATTTCCTGACGCTTTTCGTTGAGCAGGAAGGCGGTCACCTCGACCGGCACCTGGCAGTGGATCGCCGCGGTGTTTTCCTTCATCGCTTCTTCCTGAATGATCCGCAGGACCTGCAGCGCGGACGATTCGGTATCGCGGATGTGGCCGGTGCCGTTACAGCGCGGGCACGTCACGTGGCTGCCTTCCGACAGCGCCGGACGCAGGCGCTGGCGCGACAGTTCCATCAGGCCGAAGCGGGAGATCTTGCCCATCTGCACGCGCGCACGGTCGTGCTTGAGCGCGTCCTTCAGGCGCTGCTCGACTTCGCGCTGGCTCTTGGCCGACTCCATGTCGATGAAGTCGATCACGATCAGGCCGCCGAGGTCGCGCAGGCGCAGCTGGCGGGCCACTTCGTCCGCCGCCTCGAGGTTCGTGCGGGTCGCCGTTTCCTCGATGTCCGCGCCCTTGGTCGCGCGCGCCGAGTTCACGTCGATCGCGACGAGTGCTTCGGTGTGGTCGATCACGATCGCGCCGCCGGACGGCAGCGGCACCGTGCGCGAGTACGCGGTCTCGATCTGGTGCTCGATCTGGAAGCGGGAGAAGAGCGGCACGTCGTCGTGGTAGCGCTTCACCTTCGACACGTTGTCCGGCATCACGATGTCCATGAACGCACGGGCCTGGTCGTGGATCTCGGTCGTGTCGATCAGGATTTCGCCGATATCGGGCTGGAAATAGTCCCGGATCGCGCGGATCACGAGGCTCGATTCCAGATAGATCAGCATCGGCTGGCCGGCATTGCCGCTTTGCGATGCCGCTTCGATCGCGCGCCACAGCTGCAGCAGGTAGTTCAGGTCCCACTGCAGTTCCTCGGCGCTGCGGCCGATGCCCGCGGTGCGGGCGATCATGCTCATGCCGTCCGGAATCTGCAGCTGCGCCATCGTTTCGCGCAGTTCCTGGCGCTCGTCGCCCTCGATCCGGCGCGACACGCCGCCGCCGCGCGGATTGTTCGGCATCAGCACGAGGTAGCGGCCGGCGAGCGAGATGAAGGTCGTGAGGGCGGCGCCCTTGTTGCCGCGCTCTTCCTTCTCGACCTGAACGATCAGTTCCTGGCCTTCGCGCAGCGCATCCTGGATGCGCGCGGAGCGCATGTCGATGCCGTCCTTGAAGTACTGGCGGGCGACTTCCTTGAACGGCAGGAAGCCGTGGCGGTCTTCGCCGTAGTTGACGAAGCACGCTTCGAGCGACGGCTCGATACGGGTGATGACACCTTTGTAGATATTGCCTTTGCGCTGTTCGCGCCCGGCTGTCTCGATGTCGATGTCGATGAGCTTTTGCCCATCGACGATGGCGACGCGCAGCTCCTCCTGCTGCGTCGCATTGAACAGCATGCGTTTCATGAACGACTCCAGGCGGCTCCGCTGCCTGCGCCTCGCGGTTGTCAGTCGCGAAGGCGGGAACGACGGCAGGCCGCACCTTGTTGTGTTGTCACAAGCACGCTGGAGCGGGAAGGATGGCGGGGAGAATTGCCTGAAGAGGCGCTTGGGCCCGAAAGACGGGGCCGGCGGCCGTTGGGCACCTGCGAATACGGTTTCAAAGCACGGCGTTCACACACCGCACGCTGCACAAGCGCGCTAAGCCTGAGTCCGGGCATCGCCACGGGCGCGCGCAATGCGTCGCGCGCGCCGACGGGCGGCAGATGCTGCGGCTTGGGCCGCAGCGGGGAGTATCGAATCCAACCCGACTTTCCCGCTTGGGGTGTACTTCCCTGGTTTGACGTCGCCAAGCCCCGCACCTTCGCGGGGCCAAATCAGGCGCAACGCCGTAATTTTCGCAACCGGCAGCCTGCGGACGCACTTCGCGCCGTCGAGCTGCCGATCAAATTCTTTTCAACCAACTTTCCGTTACCGCGGCGCCTTGCCGACCGAATCCGCCTGTGGGCGCGATCCTTGCCGACGGGCGGCGCCGTGCGTGCAACTTGCTGCATCTCTTTGATTAGGGGCGAGCAGCGGACCCCCGGCGCAAGTAAAATAGCGGTTTGCGCTTGCGCCTTGCCCGATTCAGCCGGGGCCGGCCTGTCAGGCCACCCTCAACGTCAGGCTGGGCAAAATTATATTCAGTATGAATGAGTTAGGCAAAATATCCCAGAATTCAGTCGCAAGCGGCCAGGTATCGATGATCGAGATCGACGAAAACTCGGCCGGTCAGCGGATCGACAACTTCCTGTTGCGCGTCTGTAAAGGCGTGCCCAAAAGCCATATTTACCGGATCCTGCGCAGCGGCGAAGTGCGCGTGAATAAGGGTCGGGTCGATGCCCAGTATCGTCTCGCGTTCGGCGACATCGTCCGCGTGCCGCCCGTGCGGGTGGCGGCGGCCGATCTCGCGCGCGCCGACACGCCGATCGTGCCGCCCGCGCAGTTCGAGGTACTGTACGAAGACGATGCGATGCTCGTCATCAACAAGCCGGCCGGCGTCGCGGTGCACGGCGGCAGCGGCGTCGCGTTCGGCGTGATCGAGCAGATGCGCCAGGCGCGCCCGCGCGCGAAATTCCTCGAACTCGTGCACCGGCTAGACCGCGAGACGTCCGGAATCCTGATGCTCGCGAAGAAGCGCACGGCGCTCGTCGGCCTGCACGAGCAGATCCGCGAAAACCGGATGGACAAGCGTTACTTCGCGTGCGGACACGGCGAGTGGCAGTCCGACTGGGGCCGCCGCCGCGCGGTGAAGGCGCCGCTGTTCAAGTATTCGACCGCGGAAGGGGAGCGGCGCGTGCGCGTGCAGGACGACGGCCTGCCGTCGCACACGGTGTTCAATCTGCTCGAGCGCTGGCCGGAGTACGCGCTGGTCGAAGCGGAACTCAAAACGGGCCGGACCCATCAGATCCGTGTGCACCTCGCGCATCTCGGCCTGCCGATCGCCGGCGACGCCAAGTATGGCGATTTCGCACTGAACAAGGCGCTGGCGCGCGCGAACGCGCAGCCGTCGCTGAAACGGATGTTCCTGCATGCGCACCGGCTGAAGCTCGCGCACCCGCTGACCGGCGAGCCGCTGCAGTTCGATGCGCCGCTGCCGGACGAATGCCGGCGCTTCCTCGATCAACTCAGCGCTTTGCGCGATAACGCATGACTCGCATGGCCCGACAGCAATTTGACCTGATCGTCTTCGACTGGGACGGCACGCTGATGGATTCGACTGCGCACATCGCGCATAGCATCCAGGCCGCGTGCCGCGATCTCGGCCTGCCCACGCCGTCGGACGAGGCGTCCCGCTACGTGATCGGCCTGGGCCTGCGCGATGCGCTGCGCATTGCCGCTCCGACCCTCGATCCGTCCGACTATCCACGGCTGGCCGAGCGTTACCGTTATCACTACCTGCTGGACGACCAGCGCATCGAGCTGTTCGCCGGCGTGCGCGAACTGCTCGCGGAATTGCGCGATACGGGTTACCTGCTCGCGGTCGCGACCGGCAAGGGCCGGGTCGGGCTGAATCGCGTGCTCGACCAGTCGAAGCTGACGAGCCTGTTCGATGCGACGCGCTGCGCGGACGAAACGTTCTCGAAGCCGCACCCGGCGATGCTGCATGAATTGTCCCGAGAATTGGGGCAGGATCTGGCGCGCACCGTGATGATCGGCGACACCACGCACGACCTGCAGATGGCGGCGAGCGCGGGGGCGGCCGGTGTCGGCGTGTCGTACGGCGCGCATACGGCCGAGGCGCTGGCCGCGCTGACGCCGCGCTTCGTCGCGCCGGACGTCATCGCGCTGGCGGCATGGCTGCGGGAGCACGCATGAGCGCGGCGCCGGAAGCCGTGCGCGTGTGCGCGTCGGACGCCTTGACCGACGGCGGCGCCGGCGTGCGCGTCGACGCGACGCTGCGCGGCGAGCAGGCGGTCGTGTTCTTCGTGCGCTACGACGGCCGTGCGTACGGCTACCTGAACCGCTGCGCGCATGTGCCGATGGAGCTCGACTGGGCCGAAGGGCAGTTCTTCGAGTCGTCGGGCCTCTACCTGATGTGCGCGACGCACGGTGCGATCTACGCGCCGGACACCGGCAAGTGCGTCGGCGGCCCGTGCCGCGGCGGCCGCCTGCGGCCGGTGGAGGTCGACGAGCGCGACATGCCCGACGGCCGTGCGGTATTCTGGGTGCCCGATGCCGACCTGCGTCCCGCCGCTTCGACCCCTTCCGCCACGACCGACTGACGACACCACTGCATGGCCGACCAACCGAATATCCCTGATTCCTCGTCCCGTCCCGACAGCCGCGAGCCGAACTGGGAGCGCGCGGCGCTCGAGCGGATCGCGCTCGCGGCCGTCAAGGAACAGCGCGCGGCGCGGCGCTGGAAGATCTTCTTCCGCTTCGCGTTCCTCGGCGTGTTCCTGCTGCTCGCCTTCGCGCTGATCGATTTCTCGAACGACGCGAAGTTCGCGTCGACCGGGCGCCACACGGCGCTCGTGACGATCGACGGCGAGATCGCGGCAGGCACCAACGCGAACGGCGAAGACATCAATACGGCGCTCGATGCCGCGTTCGACGACGACGGCGCGGCCGGCGTCGTGCTGCGGATCAACAGCCCGGGCGGCAGCCCGGTGCAGGCCGGGATGGTCTACGACGAGATTCGCCGGCTGCGCACGAAATATCCGAACAAGCCGCTGTACGTCGTCGTGACCGACATGTGTGCATCGGGCGGTTATTACATTGCGTCCGCCGCCGACAAGATCTTCGTCGACAAGGCGAGCATCGTCGGCTCGATCGGCGTGCTGATGGACGGGTTCGGCTTCACGGGCCTGATGGGCAAGCTCGGCGTCGATCGCCGTCTGCACACGTCGGGCGAAAACAAGGGCTTCTACGATCCGTTCTCGCCCGAGACGCCGAAGATGGACGCCCATGCGCAGGCGCTGCTCGACCAGGTCCATGCGCAGTTCATCAAGGCCGTGAAGGACGGTCGCGGCAAGCGGCTGCACGAAACGCCCGACATGTTCTCGGGTCTGTTCTGGACGGGCGAGAAGAGCGTCGAGCTCGGGCTCGCCGACGGCTACGGCACGACCGATACGGTCGCGCGCGACGTGCTGAAGGCGCCGGATCTCGTCGACTACACGGTGAAGGAAAGCCTGACGAACCGCGTCGCGCGCAAGTTCGGCGCGGCGGTCGGCGGTGCCGCGATGAAGGCGCTCGCCGCCGGCGGGCCGTCGTTCAGCCTGCGCTGAGCGACGGCCCGCGCCGCGGCGAACGCAGCCGGCCACCCCGTGCCGCAAGGCGGATGCGGGGCCGGCGTGTCAGTTCGCGAGCAGCAGGAAGATGGCGGGGCGCTTGTGCAGATTCGGCGCCGGCGCCTTTTTCCAGTCCGCCACCGAGCGGCTGGCGATCGTCTCGGTTTCGAGGGTCAGGTCGGCCGCGACGCAGATCTGCGTCGACGGCGCGCAGGTCGCGACAAGCGTATCGAGCATCGCTTGGTTCCGGTACGGCGTCTCGATGAATATCTGCGTCTGGCGGCCCTTGCGCGATAGTTGCTCGAGCTCGCGCAGGCGTTTCGCGCGCGCGGCCGCATCGACCGGCAGATAGCCGTTGAACGCGAAACTCTGGCCGTTCAGGCCCGACGCCATCAGCGCGAGCAGGATCGAACTCGGCCCGACGAGCGGCACGACCTTCACGCCGCGTTCATGCGCACGGCGCACCAGCAACGCGCCGGGGTCGGCCACCGCGGGGCAGCCGGCCTCGGACACGAGCCCGGCGTCCGTGCCCGCGAGCACCGGTGCGA
>Ga0207667_10007982_pt1 | contig 12626 bp, 8 predicted proteins | sample KBSCornC52_FD_184301 | JGI IMG/M metagenome (GOLD analysis project Ga0207667, IMG submission 184301) | Corn rhizosphere microbial communities from Kellogg Biological Station, Michigan, USA - KBS Corn C5-2 (SPAdes) (version 2) | ecosystem: Host-associated > Plants > Roots > Rhizosphere > Soil ...
GACATGGAGTCGCATATCGCCGCAGCCTTCGCGGCGTCGCGCGGCGTGCCGTTCGCGGTGTGCCGCGCGATCGTCGACCCGGCGTGGCGCACGCTGCCGCGCGCGGCGACGGCCGGCCTGCGCGACGACGGCAGCACCGCGATCCTGCCGATCCTGCGCGAACTGCTGAAGCAGCCGTCGCAGCTCGGGCCGCTGCTGCAGGTCGCGGGCGATGCGCGCGCGGCGCGCACGACGCTGATCCAGGCGCGGCACGCATTCGAGCGTGCGGGCGCGATGCGGATCGTCTGAGCGGCGTTCGCCGCTTCTCCTCTTCCCCCTTCTTTTTTCGTCCCCGTAGACATAAAAAAAGCGCTGCATGATGCAGCGCTCTTCGGCTTTCCTGCGGACTCGGGGTCGCGTTACTGCGCGGCCGGGCTGCTCGCGGGCAGGGTCGGCATCGCCGGCGCGATCGGCCCGCCGTTGGCGGCCGGCGCCGTCGTCGCACCAGCGGATGCAGCCGCCGGCGCCGCGGCAGGCGCGCTTGCAGGCGTCGCGCCGTCGGCACCCGGATCGTCGTACTGCGGCAACCCCGGCGCGGCCGGCGCGTTGTTCGGCGCCATGCCCGATGCGCCGCCCGCCTCACCCGGATCCTCATAGTTCGGCAAGCCCGGCACGGCCGGCGTGGCCGCCGGCACCGCGCCCGACTCGCCCGGCTCGGTGTAGTTCGGCGGCGCGGCCGAGGCCGACTGGCCGCGATACGTCAGCGACTTGCGCTGCTGCAGATACGCGTCGCGGACGAACGAGTACGGATCGAGCGCCGCCTGCTTCAGCAGGTCGGTCGCGCCGAGCAGATCCGAACGCGCGCTGATGAACTGCGCGATGTACATCGGATTGCGCGCGGCCGGCTCGATGTAGTTCAGCAGGTTGAAGCGGACGTCCACCGCGCGGCCGACGCCGTCGCGGATCGTGCTCGGCCCGAACACCGGCAGCACGAGGTACGGGCCGGACGGCATGCCCCAGCGCGCCATCGTCAGCCCGAAATCCTGGTGATGCTTCGGCAGCCCGGCGGGCGTCGCGATGTCGATCAGGCCGGCGACGCCGAACACCGAGTTCATCGCCACGCGCATCAGATCCTGCGTCGCATCGGTGATGCGCAACTGCAGCAGGTTGTTCGCCATGTTGCCGAGATCGCCGAGGTTCGAGAAGAAATTGCTGATCGCGGTGCGCATCGGCGTCGGCGTGATCTTCTGGTAACCCTTCGCGATCGGCACGGCGATGTTCGTGTCGACCGTGTCGTTGAACTTGTACATCGCCCGGTTCATCGGCTCGAGCGGGTCGTTGGGGTTGCGGTTCGGGCCGGTCGCGCAGCCGCTCAGCACCGCGCTGGCAGCGACGGTCGCCGCAATGATTCGCACCTTATTCATTGTTTCCTTGCGATTGGTTCTGGGCGCGTTTGACGCGCGGTTTGCCCATCAGGACGGGCTGAAACACCACGGCGCCGATCAGGGTGCAGGTCAACGCCAGCGCGAGCAGCTTGCCCATGCTCGACGTGCCCGGATGATGCGACAGCCACAGGCTGCCGAAGGCGGTTGCCGTCGTCGCGGCGCTGAACAGCACCGCGTGCGTGAGGCTCGAGTGCAGCAGGCCCGTCTGCCCCGCGCGCCACGCCATCACGAAGTACACCTTGAACGCGACGCCGACGCCGAGCATCAGCGGCAGCGCGATGATGTTCGCGAAGTTCAGCGACATGCCGAGCAGCACGCACATCTCGAGCGTCACGAGGCCCGACACGAGCAGCGGCACCAGCGTGCGCAGCACGTCGCCGAAGCGGCGCAGCGTGATCCACAGCAGGATGGTGATCGAGATGATCGACCACAGCGCCGCGTGCAGGAACGCATTGATGATCGTGTCGGCCGAATGCAGGATCGAGATCGGACCGCCGGTCGCGCCCGGCTCCGCGGCCTTCACCGCCTTCGCGAAGCGGCGCAGCATCGTGTCGTCGTTCGGGTCGACGCCCTTCGGCACCTTCGGCGAGATCTGCACGAGCGCATGGCCGTCCGGCGCGACCCAGTCGCGCACGATCGGCGGCGGCAGCGATTCGCGCGTGACGTCCTGCGGCTGCAGCAGCGTCGCGAGCTGGTTCAGCGCGATGCGCAGCGTGTCGGAAAACGCGTGTTCGGCGCGGTCGCGCGTCGCGCTGTCGGCGACGGCGAGCTTCGCGAGCGATGCCGACAGATGCTGGGCGGCGGCCGCGCCCGGGCCCGGGTGATCTTCCGCCGCGTAGCCCAGCAGGTCGGACACGCGCTTGAGCGCGGCGACGCGCTGCGCGTCGGTCGCTTGCGGCGCGGCTGGCTGCGTCAGCGCAGGCAGCAGTTCGCTCGCGGCCGTAGCGATCGCCGCGCGCTTGGCCGGCTGGTCGGCCGGGACGAAGGTCGTGAGCGTCGTCGTGCGGCCGACTTCCGGCAGCGCGTCGAGGCGCTTCGCGGCCGCGTCCGCCTCGGCGAGTGACGGCGCGAGCAGCGTGACGTCGTTGACGGCCGCTTCGGGCGAATCTTTCAGCGCGAGCAGCGTCGCCATCGATTCGCTGTGCGGATCCTTCAGGTGCAGCGGGTTGAAGTCGAAGTGCAGGAACGCGAGCAGCGGCAGCGCGCCGATCACGACCGCGAGCGTGCCGATCAGGATCGGCTTGCGATGGCGATCGAGGAAATCGTCGACCGGTGCGAGCCACGGAAAGCCCGGCGTCTTCGATTCGCCCGGCGGCGCGAACAGGCGCAGCAGCGCGGGCAGCAGCGTGAGCGTGGTCAGCAGCGCGACGAACATCCCGACGCCCGCGATCAGGCCGAGCTCGGACACGCCGCGATAGGCAGTGGGGATGAACGAGAAGAAGCTCGCGGCGACCGCCGTGGTGGCGAGCGCGAGCGGCATGCCCATCGAGTGCGCGGCGCCGATCAGCGCGTGATCGATGCGTTGATCGCGGAAGCGTTCCTCGCGGTACTTCACGCCGTACTGGATCGAGAAGTCGACGCCGAGGCCGACGAACAGCACCATGAACGCGACCGAGATCATGTTCAGCGAACCGACCATCGCGAGGCCGAGCGCGGCCGTCACGACGAGGCCGACGAACAGCGTGACGAGCACCGAGCCGATCATCCGCTTCGAGCGCAGCGCGAGCCACAGGATCACGAGCACGGCGAGCAGCGTGAGCGCGCCGTTCAGCGCGGCGCCGTCTTCCACCGACGCGAATTCGTCGTCGGCGAGCGGCTGTTCGCCGGTCAGGCGCACGACCGCGCCGTAGCGTTGCTCGAGGCCGAGCGCTTGCGCGGTGTCGCGGATCACCTGCGTCGTTTCCGCACCGGCCTTCAGTGCGCCGTAGTTCACGACCGGCTGCACGGTGACGAACGCGCGGGCGGGCTGGCGCGCGGCATCGCTGTCGACCAGCCCGCGCCACGAGAACGCGGCCGGCTTGCCGGCCAGCACGTCGTCGACCGTCGCGGCGCTGCGCGCGAGCAGCTTCGCCATCGCGGGCAGCTTCACCTGGCCGGTGAGGAGCGGCTGGCCGAGCGTGGTGGACAGCGTGGTCGCGAGGCCGGTCAGGCTCGGGTTCTTCGCGAGTTCGTTGACGAGCGGACGCGCGCTCGCGAGCTGCGACGTGGTGTCCGACACTTCCTGCGACGACAGGAACAGCAGCCCGTTGTGCTCGAAGAACGGGCCGCCGCCGGGTTCGGCGACCTGGCCGATCCGGCCGGCGTCGGCCTGCTTCTGCAGCGCTTCGGTGAGCGCGTGCGCGGCGGCCGTCGCGAATTCGGGCGCCGGCGCCTCGACCACCGCGAGAATCGTGCCGTTGCGTTGCGGGAAGGCCTTGTCGACGGCCTTGCTGAGCGCGGCCCACTGGGGTTCCGCGTCGACCAGTTTGCTGATGTCCGTGTTGATCTTGAAGTGCTGCGCGACATAGACGCCGCTAAAGACGGCAATGACGAGCGACAGCACGACGACCCAGACGGGGCGGCGTACCGACAATGCGACGAGTCGGACGATGAGAGATGTCACCATGTGGCGGTGGGAAGGGGCTGGCAAGGGCAAAGCAACGAGTATACCGGCGCCGCGTGACGGCGGTCGCAACGTTGCAGCATGAAGGGGCGGGAAGGATATTTGCTCCGCGGCGAGGGAATCGGCGCGAATGATCGGACCATTGGTAAGCGGATATTTACATGATCGGCCCGGATCGTGCCGCGGCGGCGGTCCTGTGACAAAAGGGGCTCAAAGGTAACAGTCGGTCACCGGGCGGCAGGCGGGCGTTCGGGCCGCTATACTTCGACCCACCGGCCGATGCAATCGATGCAATCCGCCGGCCCGTTTTTTCTCATCGAGTGCGATATCCGTATGAAACGTCATCTGTTTGCTTTCGTCGCGGCGGCCGCCGTGTCGGTTTCCGCTTTCGCGCAGAGCGCGCCGGTCGACGTCGTCCGCAATGCGGTCGAGGGCACCGTCAACGCGATGAAGGCCGATCCGGCTGCACGCGGCGGCGACATGGCGAAAATCACGCAAGTCGTCGAGCAGCGCTTCCTGCCGGTGACGAACTTCGAGCGCACGACGCGCATCGCGGTCGGCGATGCCTGGAAGCAGGCCACGCCGCAACAGCAGCAGGAACTCTACAAGCAGTTCAGGGTGCTCATGACGCGCACCTATGCCGCGTCGCTCGCGCAGCTCGGCAACCAGGACGCGAAGTTCTCGTTCAAGGCCGGCGGTGCGTCGGGTGCCGATGCGCTGGTGCAGTCGACGGTAACGACGCCTGGCGACAGCCAGTCGGTCGGCTACCGGCTCGGCAAGGTCGGCAGCGACTGGAAGATCTACGACATCGACATGTCGGGCGCGTGGCTGATCCAGGTCTACCAGGGGCAGTTCAAGAGCCAGCTCGCAACGGGCGGCATCGACGGCTTGATCGCGTATCTGCAGAAGCACAACTCGCGGACGAACTGACGGTCAACGGTCGCGGCGCGAGCCGCGACTGAAATGCGACGCAGAAACCACGACGCCCCGGTCGCGAATGCGGCCGGGGCGTTGCACATCGAGCGGTGTCCGTCGGCCTGGACGATCCCGTGACGGCCGTACGCGAAGCCCGCTCATGGCTCATGTGGTCGATTTTCCTCGGTGGCTTGTCGGAGTGCCTTGCGAAGCCTCCGGTTATCGATGAGCAACGCGAAGACGGTAATCGACAGGATAATCGTCGGCGCATCTTTTCCCGAAACTCGCGCAAACGCGCTCGCCAATCCGGCGCACAAAAGCGCAGCTGACAAGAGCAGTAACCGGTCCTTCCACCACGCGTGCGAACGCTGTTTCACGTTGCGACCTCAGCTATATCGGCGGCGAGCATACGCCAGCCCTTTGCGTGCATACGTTGCACGCGCGGGATTTTCCATGTCGAATATTTCGGGATGCATTTTCAAATGAAATTGAAGGCTGTAGGGCACGTAGACGGCCGTTTGCGACTGGAAATCACGGATCACGGTTGACACGTCGGCCGTTCGTCCACACTTCAAGCGTTCTGCCGATGCAACCATTGCGCTTCCAATCGCTGCGCCGGTGTAATACGACGCATACAAGGCTCCGGCGACCAGCAATTTTTCGGACACCAGAGTCGCACCCGCCAATTCGGAGACCGTCGCCGTTTTGCCGAGCTTTTCCGTTGCGGCAATCAACGCGGAAACATTCGCCAATGTAGTCGCTTGGGCGCCGAACCAGCTTGTGGGGACGTCGAGCCCCAACGCTTCCATGTTGCCCTTGAATATATGAAAAAAATCGCGGCACTCATTCATATGAAAATATTCCGATTGTTGTGGCCACCGAAATAATTCCATCTCTCCAGCGACTGCGCGATTGGACGAGTATGAAATTGGATGAGCGAATTGCGCGTGGGGCAACGCAAACGCGCTGGTGTATCGCGAATTCCGACTTATGGCCGTTCGCGCGATGGCCCCGGCATGGGGGCGCAAGCCACCCGGGCGCGCCCTATCGCCGCCGATGCTCGACCGCGAACTTGATCAGCTCCGCCTGCCCCTCGATCTCGAGCTTGCGCTTCAAATTCAGCCGATGGGTTTCCACCGTGCGGACCGACAGCCCCGTCTGCTGGGCAATCTGCTTGCTCGACAGCCCCTCGGCCAGCGCGTCGAGGATGTCGCGTTCGCGCGGCGTCAAGCGGTCGAGCGGCGACGCGGCCGCGCTCGCCTGGATCATCCGCGCGGCGAGCCCTTCGCTGAAGAACGTCTGCCCCGCCAGCACCGCGCCGATCGCGCGGACGATCTCGCTCGCCGGCGAATCCTTCAGCAGGTAGCCGCTCGCGCCGGCGCGCACGGCCTGCGTCACGTACTCGATGTTGTCGTGCATCGACAGCATCAGCACGCGAATCCCCGGAAAGCGCTCGTGGAACACGCCGGCGAGCGTGATGCCGTTCATCCCGTTCATGCCGACGTCCATCAGCGCGAGATCGGGCTCGAGCGACGCGGCGAGCGCGAGCGCTTCGTCGGCGTTGCCGGCTTCGCCGACCACGGACAGGTCGGCCGCCTCGAGCCGCATCCGCAGGCCGTCGCGCACCAGCGGGTGATCGTCGACGAGCAGCAGTCGGGCGGCGGGCCGGTCAGTGTCGGGGGCGCTCATGGGCAAAGGTCTCCGGTTATGGTGGTGCTCGTCAGGCGGCGCGCAGCGGCACGCGCGCGGCCACGACGGTGTGACCGACCTGCGACGTGATCGTCAGCGTGCCGCCGAGCGCGTCGAGGCGCTCGCGCATGTTGCGCAGCCCGATGCCGCGGCGCGCATCGGTCTGGGTCCGCTCGGCGTCGAACCCGCAGCCGTTGTCGGCGATGGTCAGCCTGACGGCATGCGCGCCAACGTCGAGCGTGACGGCCGCGCGCGACGCCTGCGCATGATGCACGATGTTGCTGAGCGCTTCCTGCGCGATCCGGAACAGCGCCGTATTGACCGGCGCGGGCAATGGCCGCGCGCCGCTGTGCGCCACCTGCGTATAGCCGATGTCGATGCCGCTCTCCGCGCCGAGTTCGCGCACGAGCTGCTCGAGCGCGGCCGCGAGGCCGAGATCGTCGAGCATCGCCGGGCGCAGCGCATGCGAGATGCGCCGCACTTCGCGCAGCGTGTCGCCGAGCCGTCCGACGCCCGTCGCGAGCGCCTGCTCGGCTTCGGGCATCCGCGTCGCGCCACGCTCGAACCGCGCGAGCGCGGACTCGAGCATCAGCTTCGCGGACACCATCATCTGACTGATCCCGTCATGCAGCTCGCGCGACAGCCGCTCGCGCTCCTGCTCCTGCGATTCGACGACGCGCTGCGCGAGCTGCTTGAGCTTCGCATCGGCGCTGCGCGATTCGCTGACGTTCAGCACCAGCGCGCACACGGCGATCACCGCCGCGCCGGTCAGCGCGATCGCGGTGAGCCAGCTCATCGTGCGCTCGATGTTCGCGGACGCCCGCGCGTCGATGCGTTGCAGCGCGTTGTCGACGTCGTCGAGATAGATGCCGGTGCCGACCATCCAGCCCCAGCGTTCGAGCGCGACGACGTAGCCGAGCTTCGGCGCGACCTTGCCCGTCGACGGCCGCTGCCACGCGTAGCGCACGTAGCCGCCGCCGTGCGACGCGGCACCGATCAGCTGCTGGATCGTCAGCGCGCCCTGCGGGTCGCGCATCGACCAGAAATTGTGGCCGACGCGCTCGGGCTCGCGCGGATGCATCAGCGAATTGCCGTGCAGGTCGTACACGAAGAAATAGCCGTCGGGGCCGAAATCCATCTTCTGCAGCATCGCGAGCGCCTGCGTGCGCAGCAGCGAGTCGTCGCGCGCATTGCGGCCGCTCGCGTCGTACAGCGGCATGATCGCGCTCGTCGCGAGCTCGACGTAATGCTTCAGCTCGACTTCCTTGCTCGACAGGTAGGCGGCCTGGATCGTCGCGTGCTGCGTGCGCGCGAGCGACGTCGCCTGCTGGCGCACGCCGAAGCCGATGCCGGCGATCGCGAGCAGGAACGGCACGATGGCCAGAAGGAAGATCTTTGCCTTGAGTCTCATGGTGGTGCGAAGCGGGCGCGGGCCGGCGGCCGCGTGTGTCGCGCGGCGGCGCGGCGAGCCGACATTGTCGGCGATTTTGCCCGCAGGCGGCGGTGTGGCGGCCCGAGGGGCCGGGCCGACGCCGCGCTCAGGCGCGCCGCGGCATCCGCTCGACCGACGAGGACGTCAGTACGACGACCTGATTGCGCCCGGATTCCTTCGCGCGGTACAGCGCGTCATCGGCGAGCTTCAGCGCGGCCTGGATGCTGTCGTCGCGCTCCGGATAGCAGGTCGTCACGCCGATGCTCGCGGTCAGGCGCCCGGACACGCCCGTGTCGTGCCGGATGCCGAGATCGAGGATGCCGGTGCGGATCGATTCGGCGATCGTCACGGCGCCGTTCGTGTCGACATTGGGCAACACGACGACGAACTCCTCGCCGCCGTAACGGGCCGCATAGTCGGCCGGCCGGTGCAGGCAGCCGGCGATGCAGCGGGCGACCGCGGCGAGCGCGTCGTCGCCGGCCTGGTGGCCCTGCGTGTCGTTGTAGCGCTTGAAGTGGTCGACGTCGACGAACAGCAGCGACAGCGCGTGCTGCGAACGCGCCGCGCGGCGCCATTCGCGAGCGAGCGTGACGTCGAGCATCCGGCGGTTGTCGAGGCCGGTGAGGCCGTCGGTGCGCGCGAGCGCCTGCAGTTCGGTTTCCGCGCGGTGACGCTTGCGCAACTGCACGTCGAGCAGCAGCGACAGGCCGACGAAGCCGAGCGCGAGCACGGCCATCGCCGAGCCGATCGGGATCGCGCGGTCGTACCACGCGGCGTAGGTGTCGGCTTCCGAGCGCGCGACCATGATGATCAGCGGCAGGTTCTCGAGGTGCCGGAACACGTACAGGCGCCGCACGCCGTCGATCGATGCGGTGTCGGAGAAGCTGCCTTCGCTGGCGGTCATGAAGTGCCGGAACGTGCTGGCCTTGCTGATGTTGCGGCCGACGATCGCCGGTTCGTACGGCTGGCGCGCGAGCATCAGGCCGGACGTATTGATCAGCGCCATCGACCCGCGATCGCCGAGGGAGAGGCGCGAGAACAGGTTCTGGAAATATTCGAGCCGGATCGATATCACGGCGACGCCGCCGAACGACCCGTCGGGCCGCGTGATGCGCCGGCTGAGCGCGATGCTCGGCGAGCCGGCGCGCAGCCGCGAATGGTACGGATCGCTGACGTACAGGCCGACGTCCGGGTGGTCGCGATGCACGGTGAAATACTGTTCGTTGCCGAAATTGGCCTTGCGCGGCAGGTCGCTCTTGCCGTCGACCGCAATGTCGCCGTTCGCGTCGAGCACGTAGATGCCGCCGAGATACTTGGCCGTGGTCGCGCGATCGAACAGCACCTGGCGGCGCAGCGGCATCGGCAGCGCGCCGACCGCCGGATCGTTCTCGCCTTCGACGACAGCCTGCAGCGACAGCGCAAAGAACTCGATGTTGCGCTCGATGTCCCACGACGCCATCAACGCGATGTTCTGCTGCGTGATGCGCGCACGGTCGCGCGCGTCGATGCGTGCCTCGTACAGCACGATTGCGCACAGCAGCAGCAGGAGCAGACCGAGCAGCAGCCCCGAATAGAAGATCAGGTGCGGCAGCAGGAGCCGGCGCAGATGAGCGGCGACACGGCCCGTCAGGCCGGATTCGCTGGGCATTGCGTAGTCGGTTTCTGCCATGGTCCGTGGATCGAGGGGACATCGCCGCCGGGCGGCGGGCCGATGCAAGTGTGTTCGTATTGATTGGCCGGCGGCGATCCGTTACGCGGCCCCCGATACGCATTCCGCCCGACCGACAGGAAAAGCGGGCGCGATCATCGATCAGAGCGGCCGGATAAGCCGCCGCATTACCGGCGCACCGGCAAGATAGATCGGCCGCGATTCGACGATCCGACGAATCGCGGCGCGCAATGGTCCGAGTATAGCGCGGGCATTATCGAGCGCGAAAAATGTTGCAAGCCGTTGATCGGGATCAAATTATCGCGCCGGCCGACGCCTGCCGATCGCGCGCGCAAGCGTTGCAGTACAAGGCTCTGCGCCGAAGGCCGAGCGATACGGACCGATCATCCGTTTTCAGCGTCCGCGCGAATCCGCATAGGAAAACGGGCGGCCGAGATGGCCGCCCGTGTCGTGAAGCCGCATGCGGGAAAGCCCGCATGCGAACGCTCATGCGCCCTGTTGTTGCGCCTTGAACGCGAGCCGGAACCGATGCAGCAGCGGCTCGGTATAACCGCTCGGCTGCGACGTGCCCTGCAGCGCCAGCGCGCACGCGGCCTTGAACGCGGTCGACTGGTCGTAGCCGGGCGCCATCGGGCGGTAGTTCGGGTCGCCCGCGTTCTGCTGGTCGACGACGCGCGCCATGCGCTTGAACACGTCGAGCACGAACGCCTCGGTGATCACGCCATGGCGCAGCCAGTTCGCGATGTGCTGGCTCGAGATGCGCAGCGTCGCGCGGTCTTCCATCAGGCCGACGTCGTGGATGTCGGGCACCTTCGAGCAGCCGACGCCCTGTTCGACCCAGCGCACGACGTAGCCGAGGATGCCCTGCGCGTTGTTCTCGACCTCGCTCAGGATCTCGCTTTCGCTCCAGGCGGCGCGCTCGACGACCGGCACGGTCAACAGCCCTTCGAGCAGCGCGTCGCGTTCGCTCGCGTAGGACGTCTTCTCCAACTGCTGCTGGACGGCCTGCACGTCGACTTGGTGGTAGTGCAGCGCGTGCAGCGTCGCGGCGGTCGGCGACGGCACCCACGCGGTGTTCGCGCCGGCGCGCGGATGCGCGATCTTCTGCTCGAGCATCGCGTGCATCAGGTCCGGCATCGCCCACATGCCCTTGCCGATCTGCGCGCGGCCGCGCAAGCCGGCCGACAGGCCCGCGAGCACGTTGTTGCGCTCGTATGCGGTGATCCACGCCGACGACTTCATCTCGCCCTTGCGGATCATCGGGCCCGCTTCCATCGCGGTGTGCATCTCGTCGCCGGTGCGATCGAGGAAGCCGGTGTTGATGAACGCGACGCGTGAGGCGGCCGCCGCGATACACGCGGCGAGGTTCACGCTGGTGCGGCGCTCCTCGTCCATGATGCCCATCTTCAGCGTGTTGCGCGGCAGCCCGTACAGATCCTCGATGCGCGCGAACAGCGTATCGGCGAACGCGACTTCGACGGGGCCGTGCATCTTCGGCTTCACGATGTAGATCGAGCCCGTGCGCGAATTGCGCTTGGCCTTCAGGTCGTGCAGCGCGCACAGCGTCGTGACGACGCCGTCGAGAATCCCTTCCGGAATCTCGTTGCCGTCGCGGTCGAGCACCGCGCCGTTGGTCATCAGGTGGCCGACGTTGCGCACGAACAGCAGCGAGCGGCCGTGCAGCGACAGCGTGCCGCCGGCCGGCGTCGTGTACTCGCGATCGGCGTTCAGGCGGCGCGTGAAGGTCTTGCCGCCCTTCGCGACTTCCTCCACCAGCGTGCCCTGCATCAGCCCGAGCCAGTTGCGATACAGCTGGACCTTGTCTTCGGCATCGACCGCCGCGACCGAATCCTCGCAGTCGATGATCGTGCTGACCGCGGCTTCCAGCACGACGTCCTTCACGTTCGCGAGATCGGCGCGACCGATGGGGGTCGATGCGTCGATCTGGATCTCGATGTGCAGGCCGTTGTTTTTCAGCAAGATTGCCGACGGCGCACCCGCCGCCCCCTGGTAGCCGACGAATTGCGCCGGCCGCGCGAGGTGCACGACGCCCTTGCCGGTCTCGACGGCGAGCTGGCCGTCCTCCACGCGGTAGCGCAGCGCGTCGCGGTGCGAGCCGCTCGCGAGCGGCGCGGCGTTGTCGAGCACGTTGCGCGCGTAGTCGATCACGCGCTGGCCGCGTGTCGGGTTGTAGGTCGACGTGCGTTCGGCGCCGCCGTCCTCGGGCAGCGCATCGGTGCCGTACAGCGCGTCGTACAGGCTGCCCCAGCGTGCGTTCGCGGCGTTCAGCGCATAGCGCGCGTTCGACAGCGGCACGACGAGCTGCGGGCCGGCCTGCGTCGCGATCTCGCTGTCGACGTTCGCGGTGGCTGCCGCGACGTTCGACGGGACCGGCACGAGGTAGCCGATTTGTTCGAGGAACGCGCGAAACGCGGCATGGTCGCGCACCGGGCCGGGGTGCGCGCGATGCCACGTGTCGAGTTCGTGCTGTAGGCGGTCGCGTTCCGCGAGCAACTCGCGGTTGCGCGGCGCGAGGTCGTGCACCAGCGCCGAGAAACCGCTCCAGAACGCGGCCTTGTCGATACCGGTGCCCGGCAGTGCTTCGTTTTCAATGAACTGGCTCAGCGCTGGCGCGACTTGCAGTCCTGCTTGGTCGATCATCGTGATTCCTCCCGGGGAATGAAAAACGCGCGCGGATCAGGCCGCGACGCTTTGTGTGCCGGCGCGGGCGATCTGGGCGTCCTGTTCGGACTTTACGCCAGACACACCGATCGCGCCCGCAATGCGGCCGTCCACCGTGACCGGCACGCCGCCTTCGAGCAACCCCGTCAGCGGCACGCTCAGAAACGCGGTGCGGCCACCGTTGATCATATCCTCATACGCCTTCGTCTCGCG
>Ga0207667_10007984_pt1 | contig 12626 bp, 11 predicted proteins | sample KBSCornC52_FD_184301 | JGI IMG/M metagenome (GOLD analysis project Ga0207667, IMG submission 184301) | Corn rhizosphere microbial communities from Kellogg Biological Station, Michigan, USA - KBS Corn C5-2 (SPAdes) (version 2) | ecosystem: Host-associated > Plants > Roots > Rhizosphere > Soil ...
CGCTCCGTCAAATTCTGGTTCGCTCATGACGTGGCAACCTGGACCCGCCAGGCACTCCACACCGTCAGCTTTTCAACCGGATGAACGATCAATCAACAGCGTTGGGGCGCACCCTCCCGTCCGCGGCGGAGTGCGGACTGCACAACCAATTGCCTGCCTGCGTAAGGTGAGAAATATGAAGTGAAGGCGGTGACGGCCGACCGCGGCTACTATGAGGGCGACGTGATCGGTCCCTTCCCTCGACCGATACCTTTGTGTGTGAGGCCGGACACCGGCTGGCGTGTGTGAGGCAGGAGCGTGACAAGTGGGGACAGCACGTGCGCGTCTACGAAGCGAAGACGGACTGCCAGGCGTGCAGCCTGGCCGCGAGATGCCTCTCGATGCCGATGCGTAAGATCCATGCTACTGTAATGGCAAGTTAACGAACACGCGAACCGTTTGCTGCCAGGGCGGATCGCGCCGACCGAACCCGTACTCGCCTTGCCCCTGGGGCCGATCGGCAGTTCGCATCCACCTTGAATGCATACCTGCCCGGCGAGGACAAAAGCGCCTAATCCATACACAACGCCTGAATTGACCTCGCTGGCGGACATGCGGCTGATCGTCCTGCCGGACGGGGATTACGAACGTCGCGATTCCGGGGGCTGTTCATTTTGAGACCCTGACGGTACGCGCCGGACCGAAGGCCAACACTGTGCAGAGCTTCCTCACGATTCTCAAGTATTTGGTGGTCTTCCTGGCAGCGGAGTGGCTGCTCGGCCGAATCCTTCCATTCGACTGGAGCCGCGCATGCCGGATCGTCGCTTTGAGCCTTCGGGGTGCGGGCGTCGACTCCACGAAGGCGACTCAGGGCTGGATCAGCATCACCGCCTACACCATTCTTCCCCTCTTCATCCTCGCGCTCTGCGCCTGGGACCTGACGACCCGCAAGGCCCGAACCGCCCGGTAGCGCAGCCTACGCAGAGCGCGGAATCGACGCGAGCACGGCAATTAGCCTGTCGATCTCCTCGACAGTGTTGTAGTGCGTGAGGCCGATTCGAACAGCACCACCCTCCGCCTCCAGCCCGAGCCGCTCCATGAGCCGAAGCGCATAGTAGTTGCCGCTCCACGTGAAGATTCCGACTTCACCCAGTCGTTCCACCGTCTCGCGCGGCGACAACCGCGGCCATGTGAACGCCACCGTGGGCAGCCGCTCGCCGAGGCGCGCCGGGTCGGTGATTCCATAGATCGTCACGTCTCCGAGCCTCTGAAGACCCTCGATCAGATGGCAAGACAAGCTTTCCTCATATTCCCGGATGGCTCCCATTGCCGCCTGAAGCCGCTCCCGGCGCGAGCCCGCTGCCCCGCGATGTTGCTCGCCAATGTCGGCAAGGTAGTCCACAGCGGCCGCCACGCCAGCGAGCCCCTCGTGATTCAGCGTCCCCGTCTCCCACCGGAGCGGAATCGTATTGCTGGATGGACGGACCTTGTGGGGCGTGAGGGATTCGAGATGCACTGCCTTGCCATAGAGTACGCCGGCGTGCGGCCCGAAGAACTTGTAGGCGGAGCACGCGAGGAAGTCGCAGTCGAGCGCCTGCACGTCGATGGGGCCGTGCGGAGCGTACTGCACGGCATCCACGAACACGAGCGCCCCGGTCTGATGTGCGAGTCGAATCAGGGCCGGGACATCAGGGATGGTCCCGACGGCGTTGGATGCGTGGGTGATGGCGACCAGGCGCGTCCGTTCTGAGAGTGCTGCCCGGAACGAGTCGAGGTCGAGGGTGCAGTCTTCCGGGTGAATGTCGACCGTGCGAATCACCGCGCCGCGGGCCTCTAGGTCAGTCCAGGGAGACACGTTTGCGTCGTGGTCCAGGTTCGTGACGACAATCTTATCGCCCGGCCGAATCGTGTCGCCGATGGAGCGCGCCAGATGGAACGTGAGCGTGGTCATGTTCGGGCCGAATACGATGTTCGATGGGTCCGTCGCGTTCAGCAGGTCCGCCATTGCTTCCCGCGCCAACGTAACAACTTCTGTTGTCCGCCGGCTCGTGAGGAACGCGCCGCCCACGTTCGCGTTCTGCTCACGGTAGTAGCCGGAGGCGGCGTCGATTACTCGCTGCGGGACCTGCGTGCCTCCGGGGTTATCGAAGAATATCGCGGGCTCGCCATTCACCTCCAGCCGCAGCGCCGGAAACTGCTCACGCAGCGATTCCGGGTCGAAGTTGTTCCTATTGGTTTCCAATATCCGCCTCCGCAAGCGATTGTGTGAACCATTGATTCAGCCCGCGCGGCCGTCGCTCCTGCGTCAGGCTGCAATTGGCTCGGCTCATTTGACATCGGTTTTCCGAATCGTTATCATGGCTCATCATTCAAGACTTCGGGGGGCCTGCAACGATGCGCACGACACTCGGCCTATTATTGGTAACCTCGCTTGCCGCTCCGTGCGGCGCAACTGCCAGAACCGCGCGGCAGGGGCCGCCGTTGCCCGTCATCCAGTCGGTTGCGGCGCAGCCGCTCGCCGCGCAAGCCCGGAGGATCATGCAGGCCCTTGCGCAACTCGGCAGCCCGCTGCCGGCGTCTACCGAGGCGGCGCTCCACCGCGCGGCCGAGCTGACCGACAACACCGCCGCGGTCTCCGCAATTCAGGCGGCCCTCGACCCGCTCTGCCTTCTGGCCGTCAACGTCAACCCGGAATCGCGGGTGAAGCTCGCGCAGGGGCCCGCGGCGCCACACCTCGTGCAGGGCGACTTCCGACTCTTCCTCGTCAAGGTCTACAACCAGGCCGGTGTTACCGCGCCGCTCCATCTCTCCAGTCCAAACCAGATTCCGGCGGGCGGCGAAGGCGACCGCGAGCGATGGATGGAGATCTCGCTCTACCAGTACGACTCCTGGGTGAACTACGGCCCGGACCTCGAGCCGCGGCCCGCCGCCCCGCAGAAGCTCACCGGCCTGGAGGTCGAATACCGCATCGTGCAAGTACTGAGCCGCGATTCCGGCCGGCGGCAGGCGAAGATCGTGGCGGACGTCGGCACCGGAACACGGGACCTCGGCGCGCGGAGCGAGGCGGATATCCTCTTCCGCGCCGCGCCCACGCAGCCGGTCACGCTCCACATCCGCGATGAGAATGGCAAGCCGGCAATGGCCATGCTTACGATTCGCGACTCGGCCGGCCGCACGTGGCCCGCGCAGGTGAGCCGCCTCGCCCCCGACTTCTTCTTCCAGCCGCAGGTCTACCGGATGGACGGCGAAAAGGTGCGGCTTCCCGCGGGGTCCTACACCGTCACCTGCGGCCGCGGGCCGGAGTACGTGGTTCGGTCGATGCCACTCACAATCGGCACGAAACCCACGGCCCTCTCCGTCAAGTTGGAGCGCTGGATCGATCCATCCAGATACGGCTGGTGGTCCGGCGACCACCACATCCACGCGGCCGGATGCGCCCATTACACGAACCCGACGGCCGGCGTCCTGGCGAAAGACATGATCCGCCACACCATCGGCGAGGACCTGAAGGTCGGCTGCAACCTGACGTGGGGTCCCTGCTTTGACTACCAGAACCAATTCTTCTCGGCGTCCGTAGACAAAGTGTCACAGTACCCCTACCTGCTCAAGTACGACATCGAGGTCTCCGGATTCGGCTCCCACGAGTCGGGCCATCTCTGCCTGCTGCGCCTGAAAGAGGCGAACTATCCCGGCGGCGTCGACAAGTTCCACTGGCCGAAGCTCGGCCTCTCCACCCTCAGATGGGCGAAGAAGCAGGGCGCCGTCTGCGGGCCGGCGCACTCCGGCAACGGCATCATTACCCGATCTCAGGAGGTCCCGAACTACGAGATTCCGCCCTACGACGGGATCGGCGCGAACGAGTACATTGTCGACGTTACGCACGAGGTGCCTGGCCCGGACGGCAAGATGGTCCCTGCCATCGACTTCATCTCGACCGTGGACACGCACTACGTAGCCGAGCTGAACATGTGGTATCACACGCTCAACTGCGGCTACCGGCCGCGCATCAGCGGCGAGACCGACTTCCCCTGCATCTCCGGCGAGCGGGTCGGTATCGGCCGCTCCTACATCAAGCTCGACGGTAAGCTCGATTTCGACTCGTGGGTAGAGGGGATCCGCAAGGGACGCGGCTATGTCTCGGACGGCCGGAGCCACCTGATGGACTTCACGGCGAATGGCGTGGAGGTCGGCACGAAGGAGAGCGAGGTTCGCCTCGACAAGCCCGCCGAGGTTCACCTGACCGCCCGCGTCGCCGCACTTCTGGACCTGATGCCCGACCCGACGAAGAAGCAGGGCGGCTACTGGTCGCTTGAGCGCGCCCGAATCGGCGATTCGCGCGACGTGACTCTCGAAGTGGTGGTGAACGGCTATCCGGCTGCGAAGAAGATCATCACTGCTGATGGCAAGCTCCAGGATGTCTCCTTCGACCTGAAGGTGGACCGGTCGAGCTGGGTCGCGCTCCGCATCCTCGGCGCGTCCCACACGAATCCCATCTTCGTCGTGGTGGGCGACAAGCCCATCCGCGCGAGCCGCCGCAGCGCCGAGTGGTGCCTGAAGGGCGTGGAGCAGTGCTGGAGCCAGAAGCAGCGGTTCTATGCACGCACTAACGAGACCGCCGACGCGCGGACCGCCTACGATCACGCCCGCGAAGCCTACCGCCGAATCCTGGCCGAGTGCGAGGCAGACTGACCGCCGAGCGGTTCGTGTGATATGATGTCTTCGGAGGGTATGACATGACGTTCGTGCTGCGTGCAAAATCGAAAACGGCCTGTTCAAGCCGCTGGCGCCGGTGACCGAATGCGCAGCCGAGGGACAGGAGGTCCAGATCGTCGTCGATACAGGGCAACGAAGCGACATAGTCGATCTTGCGACTCAGGTTTACGAGGGGCTGTCCGATGCGGATGTGGATGAGGTCGAGCGGATAGCACTTGACCGGTATCGCGCCCGCAACGGCGGGCGCATAGCCGCTGGCTCCCAAGGGGCAGGGTTCAGCCTGCCCGTCCCTCGCGGACACGAACAATGAAATCAACCGCCACAACCCTGTACCCATTCCTCCCATCCGGGCCGCGATTCGAGGAGTCCATCCGGTTCTTTGGCGAGCTCGGCTTCGAAACGCAGTGGCAGCACGAAGGTATTGTCGGCCTGCGGTTCGGGGGCGCGTACTTCATCCTCCAGGACATCGACATCAAGGTCTGGCAGGAGAACCAGATGGTCACCTTCGAAGTCGACGATCTCGAAGCATACTGGCTTGAGGTCGAATCGCTCGGCCTGCCGGCTCGGTATGAGGGCGTCAGGCTCCGTCCGCCGACCGACTTCCCGTGGGGCCGCGAGTTACATATCATCGATATCGGCGGCATCTGCTGGCACGTCCGGCAGTCGTCTCGCTAACGCAACACCGCGGCTGTTGCGCCGCATGACCGGTCCCGGCCGTGGAATCGGACGGGCTCGACTACGTAGCGGAACGTTTTCCGCCGCAAACACTTGCACATCGACAATCTGAACCATCCGGCGCTCCGCCGGATTCCCCGCCTCGCGCACCGTCGTGAGCGGGACGCCAGCGGTCTTTTCTTCGCCGAGGGCGTGCGATTCATCTCCGAAGCGCTCGCTAACAACGCACTGATCGATCTCCTCGTCACCTGTCCCCGCCTGCTCACCAGCCCGCACGGCCGGCGCGTCCTCCGAACGGCCGAATCACGGCGAATCCCACACGTCAACGTCACGCCAAACATATGGGAACGTGTCTCGCTCATCGGGGACCCGCAGGGAATCGGCGCCGTCATCCGGCAGCGCTGGACGCCGATTGCCAACATTCGCCGCGGTTCGCTATTCATCGCCATCGAGCAGGTGAACGCGGCCGGGAATCTTGGGACGCTCCTCCGCACGTGCGATGCCGTTGGCGCGGCCGGCGCCATCTTCCTCGGCAACACGGCCGACCCGCACGATCCGGCCGTCGTCCGCGCCACGATGGGGGCGCTTTTCGGTCTGAATCTCGTCCGGGCGACGCACGCGGAGTTCTCCCGCTGGAAGCGGACCAGCGGATTCTCTGCCGTGGGAACCTCTCCGCACGCCGCGCTGGAATATCGCGAGGCGGACTTCCGCCGCCCAACCATTCTCTTCCTCGGGTGCGAGCAGCGCGGCATGACGCCGGAACAGGAGGCCCTATGCGACCAGATCGTCCGCATCCCGATGGTCGGCCGAAGCGATTCTCTCAACCTGGGCGTCGCCGCGTCCATCCTCCTCTACGAAGTCTTCGGCCAGCGCCATCCTATCGCTTCCGGTCCGCGACAGGCCGCAAGGGTATAATGAGCCAACTCTACCGTTCTGGCATGAGAGGGACGAGCGTGACGGCCGAGCAGGCGGCGGACGTACAACTGAAGCTCACCGACGTGGGCCGCCGATTCGGGCGGCGCGTCGTCTTCCAGAACCTCTCCGCGAAGGCGCGCTCCGGCCAGACGCTCGTTCTCGCGGGCGCGAACGGATCCGGCAAATCGACACTGATGAAGATCGTCGCCGGCCTCCTCCCGCCGAGCGCCGGCCAGATCGACATGCGACTCGACAGCCTTCCGCTCGATCCCGTCGCCCGGCGCGCGCACATCGGCTTCGTCGCGCCAGACCTCACGCTCTATGGCGAGCTGAGCGGCGCGGAGAATATCCTCTTCTTCGCCCGCCTCCGCGGAATCGATCTCACGCGTGAGGACCTGATTTCTCTCCTCGAACGGGTGGGTCTGAAGGGTCGCGGCCGGGACTACGTCGGTAACTACTCCAGCGGAATGCGCCAGCGCCTGAAATACGCATTCGCTCTGCTCCACCGCCCGCCCATCCTCCTCCTCGACGAGCCCACCGCCAACCTCGACGTCAGTGGCATGGAAATCGTTGAGCGCGTGGTGTTGGAGCAGAAGACCCGCGGCCTCGTCGTCGTCGCCACCAACGAGCCCCGCGAAGTTGCCTGGGCCGACGTCACCCTCCGCATCGATGGGGAAACGACAGCTTGAACCGCGAAGACGCGAAGAGCGCGAAGGAAAGCCGGAAGGAAAGAAGGGAGGAGGAGAAGACGGGAGTCGTTCCTCCAGTTACTCTCTGTGAGCCCTCTGTGTCTTGGTGTCTTTGTGGTTTCGACTGCGCTTGCCGTTCTTCGCGCTCTTCGCGTCTTCTAAGTAAGTCGCGCCTGCGAGAGTTATTTTGTATTCAGACCCACCCGGTGGGTCAGTGGCTTCGCGGTGAGAATCTGCCGTGAACACTGCGATGCGGCAGGCGATGGCGGTGCTGGAGAAGGACCTGCGGGCGGAGCTGCGGAACCGCGCCGCGGTCAACGCGATTCTGCTCTTCGCCGTCACCGCGCTCGTCGTGGTCGGGATGGCGCTCGGGCCGGCCAAATTGAGCGCGCCTCTGAGCGCCGCACTCCTCTGGGTCGTTCTCTTCTTCGCCGCGTTCTCCGGGCTGGCCCACGTCTTTCTGCATGAGGAGGAGACCAACACGGCCATGGCGCTTCGCCTCTCGGCGCCCGCCTCCGCCATCTACGCCGGCAAGCTCGCCTTCAACCTTCTGCTCCTCTTCGGCATCGCCGTCATCGTCGTGCCGCTCTTCGTTATCATGCTCGGCCTCCCCATCGTGCAGTGGGTCGCCTTCGTCGTCGTTCTCGTTACCGGTTGCCTCGGGCTCGGCGCCGCCGCGACCATCGTAGCCGCCATCATTGCGAAGGCGCGCTCGAAGGGTGCCCTCTACGGAGCGCTCGGCTTCCCGATTCTGCTGCCGCTCCTCGCCATCGCGGTCCACGGCACGGTCGGCACCATGGGCGACACGCCGCTGAACCAGCTCCTGCGCGATATCGGCGGCCTCGTCTCGTTCTCGGTCATGCTCATCACGGCGTCCGGTCTCCTATTTCCCTACATCTGGGAGGATTGACGGCCGCCGCATGTAACAATGCTAAAGAATCCCAGGTAACTCCGCCGTTCCGGGGATGTCATACTACTGGCAGGCGACGTATGATAGACTAGTGCGTATTAGAGGCACGTCCGACACCACATGCAAAGCACTGAATCGACACAATCGACAAAGCCAGGCAGGGCCGTGCCGCGCAGTCGCGCGTCCTCACAAGCCGTCGCGATTCCGGGGCTCGGATGGAAGATCTGGGCCGGCGTCTGGATGGCCATCGGGATCGCCGCCGCGTTCCTCTGGGTCGGGCCGGTGGTCGGATTCACGATGGGCGGGCACGGCGCGAAGGCCTTCTTCTTCCACATGCCGAACGCGTGGCTGGCGACCATCACATACGTCACGGGCGCGTGGTACGCGGTTCGCTATCTGCGCACGCCGCGCACGGCGGGACTGGAGTTCAGGTCCGAGCGGAACGAAGACGACATGAAGTCGGCCGTCTCGATGGAGCTGGGCCTGCTCTTTTCGTTCCTCGCGGCGGTCACGGGATCGCTCTTCGCGAAGAACGAGTGGCACGCCTACTGGGTCTGGACCGATCCGCGGATGGTCTCCATCCTCGTGATCATGCTCATTTTCGCCGCCTATCTCGTGCTGCGCGGCGCCATCGAAGAGCCGGAGAAGCGCGCGCGCCTCACCGCCGCCTACGCGCTGGTGGCCGCGATTCCAGGTCTCTTTCTCATCTGGGTGCTGCCGAGAATCGTGGATACGCTCCATTCCGGCCCGAATAACGCGGTTGTGGGCGGCGGACTCGGCGGGAACGTGCGCCTCGTACTCTACGCATTTATCATGCCGGCGTTCATCGGGCTCTTCGTCTGGCTCTTCCAGCTCCGCCTCCGCCTGATGAGGCTCGAAGCCCGCGCCCAGAACCCGTATAACGCGCCGAACGGCTCTCTGCGATAAGGACAAGACCGTGCAGACGAACATGATATCGCTGGCAATCATCCCGCTCATCGTCTGGGTCGGCATCTTCCTCTACCTGCTCATGGTGGACCGGAAGCTGAGCCGGCTGGAGCGCGAACAGGAGATCGACGACCTATGAAAGCACCGCACATCATCGCTCTTGTCGTTATTGTCGCGTCGATGGTCGTCATGCTCTTCAGCTTCAGCGGCGCCGTCGCCCAGCACGTTGCGATTGGCGACGTGCTGCATCGCACGGGCGAGACGGTCCAGGTTCCCGGCAACATCGACCACTCGTCCGTGAAGTACGACACCGTCAAGGGCGTGCTCCAGTTCGACATCGTCGGCGTCGACCCGAAAACGAAGGCGGAGATCCCCTCCCAGCGACTCACTGTCGTCTATGCCCAGCCAAAGCCGGAGAACTTCGATACCGCCAAAGGCGTCGAAGCCGTCGGAGCTTACAAGGATGGCGTCTTCACCGCGCAGAATCTACTGGTGAAGTGCCCGTCGAAGTACAATGACGCACAGCCCGTGAAGGTCGCGGGGAAGTAGCGCCAGTCAATCAGCCAACTGGTCAATTGGTCAATTGACCAGTCGGCTGATTGACCAATTGACCGAAGGTCTTTTCCATGGATATTGGAGTCTACGCAGTCCGGTTCGGGTTCGTGGCGTCGCTGACGTCGGTCGTGCTGTACGCGCTGTCCCTGCGGGATCGGAGGCTGCTGCGGTTTGCGCGGCTCTCCTACGCGGTGACGGCGATGACCGTCGTCTTCTGCTTCGGCCGGCTGATGTTCATCGTCAGCAACTCGGTCGATACCGGGAAATTCGCGTTCGAGTACCCATACAAATATGCGTCGCCGGACCTCGAATCGCCGTGGAAATATGCCGCGACATGGGCCGGGCAGGAGGGCTCGTTCCTCCTCTGGGCGCTCTGGACCGCCATCATCGGCGGCATCGTGGCGTGGAAGGCGGGACGGTGGGAGAGCAGGGTGATGCCCTTCTACATCTCCACACTCGTCTTTCTCTTCGGCATTCTGATCTGGCTCAGCCCCTACAACCCGATCGGGCACCTGCTTCACCGCGGAACCGGACCGAACGACTTCCCGCTCGACCTGCCCTGGCCGCCGACCTTCGGACAGGGGCTCAATCCGTCCCTCCAGAACTACTGGATGGCCATCCATCCGCCGACCATCTTCTTCGGGTTCGCCGCTTTGGCTGTCCCGTTCGCCTATGCCCTGGCCGCCATGATCTGGCGCGACTACGGCGGCGCGCTCGACAAGAGCCACGCCAACGGCGGATGGGCGCCGACCGTCATGCCCTACGTGCTGATGGCGACCGCCACGCTCGGCGTCGGCCTCTTCATGGGCGGCTACTGGGCTTATGAGACGCAGGGATGGCACGGCTTCTGGGGGTGGGACCCGGTCGAGAACGCGTCGCTCTTCCCCTGGCTGGGGTGCCTGGGTTTGCTCCACGGGCTCATCGTTCAGAAGAACCGCGGCGGCATGGGCCGCTCGAACATCTTCCTCGCCATCGCGAGCTGGCTTCTCTTCCTCTGGGGAACGTTCCTCACGCGGAGCGGCGTGCTGGCCAGCTTCTCGGTCCACGCGTTCGACATGCTCGGCACCAGCGCGCTCTACCTGCTGGTCGGCATGATCGCCTTCCACGGCCTGCTCGGAATGTCCCTGCTCGTCTGGCGCTGGAAGTCGATCCCCGGCCGGCCGATCTCGGACCGCGCCCTCTCCCGCGATTCCGCGATGGTTCTCGCCATTTCCCTCATGATGGTGAGCTCGGCGGTAATCGCGGTGGCAACCTCGTGGCCCCTCATCTCGCGGTGGCCCATCCTGAAGGCCATCGGGCTGAAGTCGCTCTATTCCGCGACCGGCATGCCCGCCCAGCCCATCTTCTACAATAAGTTTGGGTCGGTCGTCATCATCCCGGCGATGCTCGCGATGGGCGCGGTTCCGTTCCTCGCGTGGGGCAGGACCAACAGCGAAAAGTTCCTCTGGAAGGTGCTCGTGCCGTGGCTCAGCGCGATCGGAATCGGCGCGCTCGTCGTCTGGTTCGCGGTCGGGCAGGAAGCCACCGGATTCAAGCCCTCCACCCCGCGGATTCTCGTCGTGGTGCTCGGCATGCTCGGCGCGTTCGCGCTGCTCGCCAACACCCTGCTCGTGAAGAAGATCCTTCGGCCTACGGCCGACAGTCCCGCCGCGCGCTGGACCGGGGCCATCATGCTCATCGCGGCGGGAATCGTGGTACCGCTCCTCGTCTTCTACGTGCCACTGCCGATGGTCGTGATTCTCTTCTGCTTCGCGGGAATCGCGGCCGGGCTGGTCACGCTCCGCTCGAAGGGGATAACGGCCGGCGGCTGGCTCGCGCACGTCGGCATCGGCACGATGCTCATCGGCACGGTGCTCACGAACGTGTACGAGAAGACCGACACGATTCCGCTGGTCGAGGGCGCGGGGCCCTCGCGGCCGCTCTACGGCTACCGCCTGGAGTTTGCCGGCTGGACCCACGACGACAAGGAGAAGCAGCTCGCCGCCACCACCGATCCGAAAGAGGCGGAGCGCCTCCAGGCGGAGCTGAAGGAAGAGTGGAAGAAGTACAGCCACGGCGTGCTGCTCAAGGTGACGCCGGACACCGGTAAAGACGTAGTCCACGCCGATGACGGTACGACTCCTGTCGCCGCGAAGTCCGAGGGTGGGTTCATCGCCAAGGCCCCCATCTTCCTGAACACGCAGAATATGAGCGGCAACAGCGACGGACCCCAGACGATGCGCTGGCCCTACATCCACAAGGAGCTGACGCGCGACTACTATATTGGCATCGGGAACGACCCGCAGCACTCCCGTCCCGGCGCGACGCTCCAGCCCGGCGAGGAGGCCCGCCTCACCTACAACTATGCCGACCAGCAGATCATGAACACGCCGTACGCGGTCCGCTACAAGAACTTCTTCATGAACGGCGGACCGGGACAGGCCGGCACCATGATGGGCGCGGTGGTCGAGCTGATCACGCCGGACGGGAAGACCTACGAGGCGCGACCGGCGATGCGGCTGGGCGGACCGAACGGGCCGGAGCAGGTCCCCGCGCAGATTCCGGAGATCAATGCGGTCGCGCTCCTCAATGGTCGCGTGGACGCTGCCACCAAGACCGCAACCGTCGAGTTCGAGCTGCCGGACGCCGGCCCGCGCTGGATCGTCCCCGTCTCGGTGACCGACAAGCCGTGGATCAACCTGGTGTGGCTCGGGGTCGCAATTATGGGCACGGGGACATTGACCGCGATGGTCCGCCGCTCGCTGGAAGCCCGGAAGGGCGCGCTAGTCACCAACGACGCCGCCTCCGGCGAGCGGGAGACCGAGCAGGACGAATCGAAGCCCGTCCGCGCTTCGATTCCGGCCGTGGTGACGGCCAAATCCGACGACAGCCACATTCCCGCGAAAGGCGCACGCCCCAAGCCCGCCCGCGCCAAGAGCTGAACGGAAACGATGCATGGACGCAGCCAGGGATCCCTCCCTGGCTGTTTTCACGAATCCCCGAATCCCGCACAGAATCGTGATTCGCGCAGAGATGGGGCGAAGCATTCGCGCACGGCGGATCGTGCGAATCGGCCGCGTGGGTGCCGGGGCGAAGCATTCGCGCACCAAGGTTTGTATGAACCGACGGAGTTGAAGCGCGAATGCTTGGCCCCTACGGTATCGCCTCCCCGGATGGTAGTATGGGTGCCACTTTGAAGGATATCAGGGTTTGATTCCCGCCTTTCTTTGTGCGATTTTCTTTGTGTCCTCATGCCTTTGTGGTGAACATGCTTCCCCCTCTCC
>Ga0207667_10007985_pt1 | contig 12626 bp, 9 predicted proteins | sample KBSCornC52_FD_184301 | JGI IMG/M metagenome (GOLD analysis project Ga0207667, IMG submission 184301) | Corn rhizosphere microbial communities from Kellogg Biological Station, Michigan, USA - KBS Corn C5-2 (SPAdes) (version 2) | ecosystem: Host-associated > Plants > Roots > Rhizosphere > Soil ...
GTTTATACGCCCGTTTTGAATCAGCTTTAGCCGCGGGTTGAATCGCCGAGTTTTGTTATTGGGCAGATGTCCCTGATCAGCTAAGCCGCAGGCGTGCCATGGCTATCTTGGGCAAAGCCGAGCCGGATTTTTCGAGAATCTCCTTGGTGATCGCCAGCCACACCGTGATTCCGATAGCCAGTATGCACAAGTCGTACATGCGTGCGTGCCGCAGCACCACTTCACTCGGCAAATGCGCAAGCACAGTAGTAGCTCCCCACACAGCGATCCACACGGCGAAACCGCTGGTCAGCGCGGCCAGCAGACAACGCCCCATCTCCCTGTAATCGAGACTCGCAAGCGAAACCATGTGTCTGCGATGCAGCAACAGAGCCACCGTGAGAGTCTGCAGTCCGATTCCGATATCCGATGCAAAGGCCAAACCCATCGCACCATGCAGGTGGAAAAGGGCAACGTATATCGGCCACGACACAACAGTAACCGCCGTTCCCGCTACGGCTGGCGTCATGGTGTCTCCCGCTGCGTAAAAGGCTCGCGCGTAAATGGCCTGCGCCGACCAGAGAAACATCGAGATTGAGAAGACCGCAAAGTAGGTCGCGCACTCGCGGGATTCCACGGCGGAGAATCGCCCCCCGGTGAATACGAGATCGATTGCCGGCTGGCCAAGAGCAATCATGCCCGAAGCAAAAAGCAGACCAAGCGCCGCGACACGCGTCACGGACTCGGCGACCCCGACGGCGAATTCGTATTGGCGCTTCTGCGTCCATAAGCTTGCGAAGAATGGTAGCGAAGCTGCTCCGGCCGCCTGGGCCAGCATCGCCATCGGAGCGGTGAACAGCTGTTTGGCATAGCCCATCAGGGCCACTGCGCCACCAATCTTTGACGCGAAATGCGAAATGATCCAGCTGTCTACCGTCACCAGTTGCATGCCGATCATCAGCGGCAACGAAAGCTTGAACCACTCATGCAGCCCACGATCATTCCAGTCCAGAATCACGCGATAGCGAACGCCGGCGCGTCGTGCAAAGATCGCATTCAACAAAAAGGGCCCCACAAATGCACCCGCAACTGTGCCGATGGCGAGCGAGGATACGCCGATCCGCTTGACCAGCAAAATGCCGCCAATGATCGTGCCCATGCCGTAGATCAGCGGAGTAATAGCTTGAATACTGAACTGCCTGCGAACCAGCAGAACTGCGCCAAACACCCCGCCGGCCAGGAAACACAATTGCGCGGGCAGCAGGATGCGGGTGAGAGTTACGCATAAAGCAGATTTCTCCGCGTCAAAACCGTTGAACCACCAGCGCACCCACCACGGAGCAAAAATCTCCGCCAGCACTATAACGCTGCCCATCACCAGGTACATGGTCGTGAGAATGACCGATAAGGATCGATCACCCTCAGCCTCGCGACCGGTTTCGCGATAGCGCGTCAAAATTGTGACGAACGTTATGGAGGCTGCCCCGCCGACCAGAAAATACGAAATCATGTCGGGCAAAACGAAGGCGGCAGTAAGCGCGTCGGCCGCCATGCCGCTACCGAACAGCAGCATGATGTATTTGACCCGCGCCAGCCCAATGATTCGCGAAAGGAACGTGGAAACCATCAGCACCACGGTGGCGGAAAACACCGAGTGCGCATGCGAGGGCCTAAGCAGCCGTAGCCCGCGTGCCCACCGCGACGGCGCAGCGCCCGATGCCCTGGTTGGAGATGCTTCTGTCACTTGAGCTAATTCTATAAGGCGCGTGGATGTGCGCAGGGCCTCTTCGCAGGCTGAACCAGTGGAGTCAGCAGCTTGGACGATTTCGGCCGATCTGCCTTGCGCGCGTATCCTTTCCAAAGGGGAGAGTTCGATGAAGTTTCTCGCTGCTGTCTCATTTGCTCTTTTGATAGGCTCGAGCGCATTCGGTCAAGCCATTCACGGACGCGACGGAATTACCTTGCCGGAACCCCCGCCGGTCGATGCTGATCCCGTAACCGACAATTATTCCGGCACCAAGGTGATAGACAACTACCGCTGGCTTGAAGACGCAAAAAGCACCAGGACGCGGGATTTTATTGATGCGGAAAACGCCTACACCAATCGCTACATAAAGCAGGCCAGAATCAGGCCGCAGGTGGTGGAGGATTTAACCGATCTTGAAAATGTATCCGCCGCCGGCGCGCCTCTGCAGCGCGGAGAGAATTATTTTTTCCGAAAACGTCTGGCAGGTGAGGAGCAATACTCAATCTATGTGCGCACGGGCTGGACAGGCAAAGACAAGCGTCTTTTAGATCCGGCGCAGTTGAGCACAGATACGAATCTATCCGTACATATTGAAGATGTGTCGCGCGACGGCAAGCTGCTGCTTTACTCGGTTCAGGAAGGCGGCGCAGACGACACGAGCCTGCACGTAATGAACGTGGCCACAGGCAAGACAATGGAAGATGAGTTGCCCATAGCGCGTTACATCAGTGTGGCGTTTGCGCCAAACGGAGCGAGTTTCTATTATGCGCGGAACGACAAGCAGGGCACGCTGCTCTATCAGCACGTTCTTGGTGCGCGCATTTCGCGCGATGAGTTGATTTTCGGGCGCGAGTATCGCGATGAGCCCTTGACGCGCAGCGATCTTTTCAATGCATTCGTAACCGACGACGGCCATTATCTCGTCATCGAAATTGAGCGTGGCGTTCCCCCCAAGCGTGAAGACATCGTCTATCGCGACCTGACCAAGCCGAACTCGCCGTTCGATGTGCTGGTGTGGGGGTTGGAGTCGCGCTTCTCGACCATCTACGCCAAAGGCGCATGGTATGTGAAGACCGATTACCACGCACCAAATGGATGCATTCTGAAGGCCGACCCCGGCGTCATGCCTGAAGCTTGGGTACCGATTGTGCCCGAGGCTTCGAATGTCATCGACAACTGGACCATCGTGGGCGGCAAGATCTACGTGAGCCGTTTAAAAGATGTGAAGACGGAGACGGCGGTCTACGAATTAAACGGAAAAGCCGCCGGGACTGTGGAGTATCAGGGCATTGGATCGGCATCACGAATCGAGGGGCGAACGACCGATCGATACGGATTTTACGAATTCAAGTCGTTCATCGTGCCTCCCACGCTGTACCGTCTCGATACCGTGACGGGCAGGAAAGATGTTTTCTTTCAACCGAAGGTACCGTTTGACTCGGCGCAGTACGAGATCCGTCAGGTCTTCTACAAATCGAAAGATGGCACGCAGATCCCCATGTTTATCGCCGGAAAAAAAGGCCTCAAGCAGGACGGGAGCGAACAGCTCCTGATGACGGGATACGGCGGCTTCAATCTGAGCGAAGTGCCCACATGGAATCCGCAGTGGGCATGGTGGCTCGAGCAGGGAGGCTGGTTCGCCTTGCCCAATCTGCGCGGCGGGGGTGAATACGGCGAGAACTGGCACGAGCAGGCCATGTTCGAAAAAAAGCAGAATGTGTTCGACGATTTCTTTGCGGCGGCTGAGTACCTGATTCAGAACAAGTACACCTCGCCGGAACACTTTGCCATTACCGGCCGATCTAACGGCGGCCTGCTGATGGGCACAGCCATTACCCAGCGCCCGGAATTGTTTTCAGCAGTGCTGTGCGGCTATCCACTCCTCGACATGTTGCGGTATCAGAAATTTCTCGTCGGCGCTTACTGGGTCACGGAATATGGTTCATCTGACAACGCAAAGCAGATTCCGTATCTGCTGAAGTACTCGCCCTATCAAAACGTAAAGCCGAGAGCGGACTATCCGGCGGTTATGTTCTTTACCGGGGACAGCGACACTCGCGTCGATCCTCTGCATGCGCGTAAGATGACGGCCCTGTTGCAGGCGCTTTCGAAAAGCGGCCGGCCGGTTTTGCTCCATTACAGCGTCAAAGGCGGGCATTCGGCGGGCGTGAGCGTCGATCAACAGATTCAGGATGACGCAGATCAGCTCACTTTCCTTTGGACAGAAACCGGGGCACCCAGGGCCAAAGCAAAAAGCGCTGCGCCCGTGCAGTAATGAACCCCAGATCGATGCACCTCAGAACCGCTCCGGTTAGCACACAGCCAGGGCTTCCTGTTTTCGCGTCCACTGACAGCTGACCCAGAGCCCGGCCGCTGAACCTGTAAGGCGTTCCGATTCGGCACTCCCCACGGGAACTTCCTCTTGCGGGAATCTGGCTGCAGCATGCATTGAATTCCGCTCAAGTGTGAATCTCGCCCCGCAGTATGCTCCATTGCATGCAGAAAGAAATCACGAAGCCCTCTCCGCAGCCGGCGCACGATTTTGCCGGTCTGCTGGCGGCGCTCGCCGCGGCCAATCCCACTGAACTACCGGCGTGGAAAGACGATGAGTTGCCGCAGGACGTCGCCACACTGAGTTATGAAAGCGCACTGCGCAAACATGCGCGATACAAATCTGCAAATGCAGACGCTTTCGGAACTCCGCAAGCCCGCGAGATGCAATTGGCCAGTTACAGCGACAGCGATCAACGCGAGACACGTTCGATGCCTCGCGGTCATCAGCGCCAGAAATCGATGGTCCCGATGAGTGAGCGCGAACGCAAGTGTGCAAGCGTGACCATCAGAATGAGTCAAGCGGAGTACGGACAGTTACGGGAGCGCGCGGCAGAAGCGGGGCTCACGCTATCGGCGTATCTTCGTTCGTGCACATTTGAAGCGGAAGCTTTGCGTGCCCAGGTAAAGCAAGCGCTCGCGGAGTTACGCAGTGCTCGTGTGCCAGAAACCAGGTCGGCGCAGGATGCTGAAATGCAGAGGATGAAGGCAGCAGAAACCAACTCAGCCCGAAAATCATCAACCCCCGCCTCGCGGCTGGGCTGGTTGCGCCGAATCATCCCGGACCTCCGTGCGGAGCGGGGCCTTGCGCGCGCCTGATCACTCCACTTCGAGAATGAGGCACTTCAGATATTCGGTTTCTGGCAAATTGAGTATGACTGGATGGTCAGGCGCGGCGCCGCGCCGCTCCAGCAGGCGAACGCGACGAGAGGCATCGGCTGCCGCTGATGCTACTGCGCCTTCCAGATCAGCCCAGCTCACGTGGTGTGAACACGAACATGTCACCAGCAGGCCGCCCGGGCGCAGCATTTTGAGAGCGCGAAGATTGAGCTCCTTATAGCCGCGGAGTGCACCTTCGACCGCACGCTTTGATTTAGCAAAAGCTGGCGGATCGAGAACAATGGCGTCGTAAAGTTCACCTGCATCCGACCAGTCGCGAAGAATCTGAAAAGCATCGCCGGCAACCCAATCCACCTCTGCTTTGAGCTTCGCGCGATTCGCCGCCAGATTCTTCTCCGCAACTTCCAGCGAGGCATGCGAGGCATCCACTCCTGTAACCCGGCTGCAAACCTGCGCAAGATGCAGAGCGAACCCGCCTTGGTAGCAGCAGACATCGAGTGCCCGTCCGCCCCAACCCAGGTTTCCGGCGGCCAACTTCTGCGCCCAGTCGCGGGCGGCCGAGTAATTGCAGTGCTGATCGAGGAACGCACCGGTCTTCTGGCCGGCATCAGCATCGTAGTGGAACGTGAGTCCGTTCAGGCGAAACTCCGCTGCGGTCTTCGCTGAGCTTTTCTTCTGGTAGAGCGGCGCTGCTGCAGGAACGCTCAGTCCTTCCAGTTCGCGCACCCGCGGATCCGGCCGTTCCAGAATCGCGTTCGGCGCAAGCTCTTCTCGAAGTACCCTCACGCAGGTTTCGCGCACATCCGGCGAGTCCAGCCCTTTGGCGAGCAGTTGCAGAATCACCAGCCCGGCGTACTTGTCCACCACAACTCCGGGCAACTCATCCGCTTCGCTAAAGCAGAGCCGGCAGGCGTCATTTTCGGCGTTGAGCAGGGGTTTGCGACGCGCAACGGCCTGCCGCAGTCGCGTCGCTAGCAGTTCAAGCCACTCCGTCTGTCCGATGGCCTCGCGCGAAACAAGTCGCAGGGCAATCTGCGAGGCCGGGCTGTACAGAGCGGTTCCCAGCAGCAGGCCACGACTGTCCGCCACTGGAAGCAGAGCCGGCGGCGTATCCACCCCACCCGGAAGCGAGAGAGTTTCGACGTCGGAAGCGTAGACCCAGAGGTGGCCCGCACGAATCCGGTCGGCCGCACGCCGGTCGATTACCGCCCCCGTCACGGCTGCGTCAGTCTTGCTTTTTGTCGTGCCGGTATGCGACCGACCGGCATTTCTGCGTCTTTTTTCAGGATTGCTCATGCGCTCCGATGCGGCCCTGGCGTGAGCCGGGGAGCACTGAGAAAACTCAAGCTCCCTATTTCGATTGCAGCGTCCCAACATACTTGCTCAGATTGCTTATCCTGAGAGGCGTATCCATCTTGTTGGTCTGGTCAATCTTATCAAGCGTCTGGGCCCAGTCAGGCATTCCGGCCCGGTCGTGACCCGATGCCGATGTTCCACGGCTGATTACGCCAATCACATGCTTCTCAGGAAAAACACCATTATTGTTCCGGCTCAACAACGAGAGATCGGGTGGTGTCCGCTTCAAAGAAGAAGCAAAAGGCCCATTCCCTTTGCCATTGACGCCGTGACAGGGCGCGCAGTAGTTCGAATACATCCCTTTGCCATCAACCGGTGATATCTTCTTCGCCTGAATGGTCAAGTTGGTATCACTGGCGAACAACGTACAGTTCACAACAGCAAAAGCAAATAATGTAAAAAAGGTCTTCTTCGACATAATCTTCCTCATTTCTGCAAATGTTGGCTTCCCGCCGAAATTACGATACCCTCCGCCAGCTATGAGAAAGATGTGCGCTAGAACACTAGAGCCCCGGTCAGCCGACACATGACCTCCACCGGCAAACACGCTGGGTCTTGGGTCCAAGGCCGAGTGCCTGCTGACCGGTTAGGGGGCCAATTGCAACTGAAGGAGCCTATAATGAATTATGGCGACTGTCCGGCAACCGGTTCCGGAAGACGTTTCCAAGGCACTCCAGGTCCCCAACGGGGACGCACCTCTTGTTGTGCCAGCCGATCCGCACTCGGTTGATGAACGCATCGCGGCGCTCCTGAAGCGGGTGCTGGCAAACCGCCCCAATGAAGACATAGCCCTCCTCCGCAAGGCATGGGAATTTTGCGTGAAAAACCACGAGGGCCAGATGCGCGCCTCGGGTGAGCCTTACATCATCCATCCTCTTGAAGTTGCTGAAGTTCTGGCAGAAATGAAGATGGACGCCACCTCGATTGCGGCGGGGCTTTTGCACGACTCGGTAGAGGACACGCCGGCAACCAGCGAAGAGATTGCCGCGGAGTTCGGCGAGCAGGTAGCGCACATCGTCGAGGGCGTTACCAAGATCGACAAGATCCAGTTTGCCAATCGCGAAGACCGGCAGGCTGAGAACGTGCGCAAGATGTTGCTGGCGATGGTTTCAGACGTGCGCGTTGTGCTGATCAAATTGGCCGACCGGTTGCACAACATGCGCACTCTCGAGCACCTGAAACCGGACCGACAGGAGGCCATTGCTCGCGAAACGCTGGAGATTTACGCTCCGCTCGCACATCGCCTGGGCATGGGCAAAGTGCGCGGTGAGCTTGAGGACTTAGCCTTCCGCTATACCGATCCATTGAGCTTTGAGAAGGTGTCGGCAGCGGTTGAGGCGCGGCGCACCGAAGGTGAGCAGTTCTTGCGCGGCGTTGAAGAGATACTGGTTGAGCAGTTACGCGAAAACGGCATCCAGGCTCGGGTCGAGTGGCGTATTAAGCGGCTTTACTCCATCTTCCAGAAGATTGAGCGATCCAAAGTTTCCTTTGACCAGGTATACGATTTGCTGGCCGTACGCGTGATTACCGAAGACGTGTCGGCCTGCTACGCGGTTTTCGGACTGATTCACACCATCTGGCGTCCGGTGCCTGGGCGCATCAAGGACTTCATCGCCATCCCGCGCGCCAACCGCTACCAGTCGCTGCACACCACGGTGATGGGCGAAGGCGGGCACCAGTTTGAAGTACAGATCCGCACGGAAGAAATGCACCGCATCGCAGAGGAAGGAATCGCGGCGCATTGGAAGTATAAGGCTGGCGAACATGCGATAACGGCACGCGACGAAGAGCGGCTGAACTGGATCAGGCAGCTTGTTGAGTGGCAAAAGGAGATGACCGACCCGAACGAATTCCTCTCCAGCCTGAAGATGGACCTCTATCCCGACGAGGTCTACACCTTTACGCCGAAGGGGAAGGTTGTGGTGATCCCGGCTGACGGAACTCCCGTCGATTTCGCTTACACGATTCACACAGAAGTCGGCAACACCTGCGTCGGAGCCAAAGTAAACGGCCGCATGGTGCCGTTGCGTACCAAGCTTCGTACCGGCGATATTGTTGAGATCGTCACGCAGAAAGATCACAAGCCAAGCCGCGACTGGCTGACGTTTGTAAAGAGTCCGCGCGCGCGCAACAAGATCAAGCACTGGCTGAATGAGGACCAGCGGCGCCGGGCAGTAGAGATTGGCCGCAAGCTGTTAGAACGCGAAGCCCGCAAATTCAAGGTCCCGATGAGCCAGATTGACGACCAGGACCTCGGGCGCATTGCCAACGAATATGGTGTTGCCACGGCTGCTGATCTGCTGGCCACGCTGGGGCTCGGAAAGCATTCGGCGCACCAGATTCTGAACAAGCTGGCACCCGGCTACTCGAATCTGCCCGAACCAGAAACGGATTCTGAGCCGAAACCGGGCCCGGGTGGCGAAGCAGGAATGTCGGACGCGGTGCGCAAATTGCATCTTACGGGTTCCGATTCTCTGCAGGTTGAAGGACAGAATGATTTGCTGGTGTATCGCGCCCGCTGCTGCAACCCCATCCGGGGCGAGGAGATTGTGGGCTATGTAACACGCGGCAAGGGGGTCGCGGTCCATGCTCGAAGCTGCCCCAATGTGCAGAACCTGCTGTACGAGAGCGACCGCCGCATTGCTGTGGAGTGGTCGCGCGTGGGCGACGACATAGCGGGACGTGCACAACGATATCCAGTCAAAGTCACGGTCTATTGCGACGATCGCACCGGCATGTTGAAAGAACTGACCGCCGTGATCTCTGAGGACAATACGAATATCCGCGGAGTTGAGTTGCGCCACGATGAAAGCGGTGAAGCCATCATTGAGTTCATTGTCGAAGCGGAAGACCTCCGCCATCTGAACCGCATTGTGCTCGGTCTAAGGCGCGTCAATGGGGTGCGCTCGGTACAGAGAACGCAGAAGCTTTGAAAAGGTAGCTACTAGCTTTTAGCTTTATCGTTCACCTGCCGTCTTCTTCACCCACCTGCATCGACTTAATCTTCCTAATTTCATTTCGAAGGAATCTGTAATGTCAAACGCGATTCTCTCTGGTATCCATGTCATCGATGGCGGGCTTGCGACTGAACTTGAACAATTGGGCGCGCGTATTGACGGGCCGTTATGGTCTGCCCGCGTTCTTGAGGACGAGCCCGCGAAAGTTGTGGCGGTGCATCGCGCCTTTATTGAAGCCGGTTCGCAGTGCATCGCTACGTGTAGCTACCAGGTTTCGCGGGTCGGCTATTCCGAGGTTGGGCTATCTGCCGAGCGCGCCGATGCGGCACTTTTGCGGTCTGTCGAATTCGCACGCTCTGCCGCCAGGGAATTTCCGCATCGACGCGTGCTGGTGGCGAGTTCCCTGGGTCCGTACGGCGCGGCCCTGCACAACGGCGGCGAGTACCACGGCAATTACGATTGCTCGTATGCGGAACTGGTGCAGTTTCATCGAGAGCGGATTGAAGTAATAGCGCGGGCCGGCGGCGATCAGGTCCCCGATTTGCTCGCATTCGAAACATTTCCTTCTCTTGAGGAGGCGCGCGCCGTGGCCGAAGCGCTTAGCCCATGGCCTGACATGCGCGCATGGTTCAGTTTTTCGTGCAGGGACGACAAGCGCATTTCGCACGGAGAGTTGGTGAGGGAATGCGCCGCAGAGGTGGCACGCTTTCCGCAAACCGTAGCGATTGGCGTCAACTGCGTTCCGCCGAAGTGGATTCCATCACTGATCGAGGAACTGCGTGCCGGGTCTGATAAGCCGATGCTGGTATACCCCAACTCCGGTGAGGGATGGAATGCGGTTGCGCGCTGCTGGATGGGCTCAACCGATCCCGCGGAGTTCGGTCAATTGGCTGCGAAGTGGTTTGCGAATGGAGTACAGTTGATCGGCGGCTGTTGCCGAATGGGGCCTGCACATATTCGCGCAGTCGCTGAAGCGGCCCAGCGAAGTATGTTTACTGAACCATAACTTCCGTATATGCGACAAGAACGAAGCCGCTGACGCGGCGGACGCTGCCGCGATTGCTGATGAGCAGAGTGGAGGCAGGTTTGGCAGATAAGGTCAGGGTCATAGGAGGAACCTATGACCCGACTACGCCAGATGATGCTCGAGGAACTCAAGCGTCGCAACTACGACCAGAGCACGATTCGCCACTATCTCCGTTGGGTTGAGCAGTACGCCCGCTATTTCGGCAAGTCGCCCGACAAGCTTGGCCTGGAGCACCTTCGCACCTATCAAGCTTACTTGCTGAAGACCCGCAGGCTTGCTCCCGGTTCGGTCGAGAACCATGTCGCCGCACTGCGCTTTCTCTACGTGCGCACGCTGAGGCGGCCGGAGTTCCGCGAGTACATTCCTTATCCTCGTGTGCCGAAGAAGCTGCCCGGCATTCTGAGCCGGGAAGAAGTGGCACGGCTGATCAACGCCGCGGGCACGCTCTTCCACCGCACGGTGCTGATGTTGCTCTATGGCACCGGCATGCGCCGCACCGAAGCCGCACTGGTAAAGCTGGCCGACATCGACAGTCAGCGCATGGTTATTCGCGTGGTGAACGGCAAGGGCGGCAAGGACCGCGATCTACCTTTGAGCCCCGCGTTGCTCGAGACCCTGCGCGCGCACTGGCTATGCTTCAAGCCGCGCACATTCCTGTTTCCATCGCGCTCCTCTCGCCTGATCGAGAAGCCGATCACCGACAAGGCGGTATGGCACGTCGTAATCGAAGCAGCGCGTCGCGCCGGCATCCGCAAGCGCGTCACTCCGCACACGCTGCGTCACAGCTGGGCCACGCATCTGCTCGAGGCAGGCACCGACCTGCGCACCATCCAGATGCTGCTCGGGCACGAAGATCTCGAGACCACGGCCAGATATCTGCACTTGTCGGCGAAGCATCTGCAGCAGGTTGCCAACCCGATCGAAGATCTGGACCTTACCAGTGTTGAGCGCGCGCTCCACTCGCGCCGGCGTCCGCCCAGATCATGAGCCGGCCCGCACTGGAGCTGGCCGACATCCTCCGTCGACAAGGCAACCGGTACCTCGAGCGCTACCACTCTTCGATCAGCTATCAACAGCTGAAGGCGTATCGCGCCGTGCTGGCCTGCCGCACCGCTTCTCTCGGCGGTCACCTCGACGTGTGCTCCGCTTGCGGCTTCGAGAACGGCATCTCGTTCAACTCCTGCCGTAACCGGCACTGCCCGAAGTGCCAGGCCAGAGCCCGCGAGCGCTGGATCGAAAACCGCCAGCAGGAACTGCTGCCCACCGGCTACTTCCATGCCGTGTTTACCGTCCCGCACGAACTCAACGTCTTCGCCCTGACCAGTCCGCGTGTCTTCTACGATCTGCTGTTCGCATCTGCATCCGAGACCCTGATCGAAGTTGCACGCAACCCCGAACGGCTCGGCGCCGACATCGGCGTGCTTGCCATCCTCCACACATGGGGACAGAACCTGCTGCTCCATCCGCATATCCACTGCGTCATTCCTGCAGGTGGACTCTCCGCCGATCGCGCGCAATGGGTCCGAACCCAACAGCGATTCCTGCTCCCGATTCGGATTCTGCGGAAGGTATTCCGCGGAAAGTTCCTCGACGGACTCAGACGGCTCCATCGAAGCGGACAACTACGCTGCCAGGGACTCGCTGCCGAGTTCGAGGATCGGAAGCAGTTCTCGCGTCTCGTGGGCCCGCTCTACCGCAAGGACTGGGTCGTCTATACCAAGAAGGCCATGGGCGGACCCGAGCAGGTGCTGCGTTATCTCGGTCGTTACACCCATCGCATCGCCATCTCCAACCACCGTCTCATCGCCTTCGACGGCGAGCACGTCACCTTCCGCTGGAAAGACTATGCCCATGGAGGAAAGCAACGCATCATGACTCTCGAGAGCCGAGAGTTCCTGCGCCGCTTTTTCCTTCATGTGCTGCCGAAAGGCTTCGTCCGTATCCGTCACTTCGGACTGCTTGCCAACCGCTTCCGAAACCGGAACCTCGCCCTGGCCCGCCAGCTGCTTGCCACATCCAGACCGCAGAAGATCGACTCGCCCACCATAGACCTTCAGCCAAAAAGCACCCTGTGGCTCTGTCCACGCTGCGGCGGCACCATGTGCGTTGCTCGACGATACACCGCGATGGAGATCAACTCCTCATGAATAGACACCTCATCTCTCGCCATCGACTTGCTCAACGCACGCCTGCGCTGACGTGTGCTCGTACACTTGATGTTGCCTTCTGCGCGGCTCTTCACATCTCGCTGCTGATGTTGGGATCGGCTCTGATGTTCTACGCTCGCTCACTCAAAGCGAGTCTTCATCTTCAACGAAACAACAGCTCCCCGTTCCTGCTTACCAGAAACCGCATTCAATACCCATAGTTCCCAATCGGGATATCACCG
>Ga0207667_10007988_pt1 | contig 12624 bp, 6 predicted proteins | sample KBSCornC52_FD_184301 | JGI IMG/M metagenome (GOLD analysis project Ga0207667, IMG submission 184301) | Corn rhizosphere microbial communities from Kellogg Biological Station, Michigan, USA - KBS Corn C5-2 (SPAdes) (version 2) | ecosystem: Host-associated > Plants > Roots > Rhizosphere > Soil ...
CTTCCCGGGGATGCTGAAGGAACACACCTTCAACGTCGTCGAGGTATCAAGCGGCCACGGCGCGGGCGTCGAGCTGACAGAGCGGTACGATGCGGTGGTCCACTACAGCGGCAAGGCGACCCGGACTGTGCTGCGGTAAGGGCGGAGGGGCCCCCTGGGGTGTCTTCTGTCGATTTGTTGATGTTGTTGAGGTTAGCGGAGGGGATTCCCTTTCTGGTTAACATCCGTCGTTGCAGGCATTGGGCTTAGCGGAGGGGAGTCATCTTGTGGTTAATAGAGGAAGGCCCGGCCGGGTGCCGGGCCTTTTCTTCGATCCTTAAGTTAAGGATATCAGGTGGGGCATAACTGATGTCACATCGGAATTTGAGGCGGAAGTGGCTGTGCGGAAAGGGGATGTGGAGTTTTCCACGGTGTAAGGGGCTTGACAGGTTTTTAGCTACTAGCTGTTTTTTGGCTACCAGGTTTAGCTGAGGCTTTTGCGCTTTGGGAGTTGTGAGGGCGCGGAAGGAGTTGGGGTGATGCGAGCGGAGGTGAAGTGCGTCCTAAGGGCGAGCCTTCGGCAGAGCGGTGGCCGCTTTGCGACAGCTGGTTTATGGCACGGCTGAAGCCGTCGCGGCCAGGGCCGTGGCCCCTAAGTAATGCGGTCGGTCAGTCGGTCGTGGTCGTCCCGCGAGGACGGAGGTGGCACATCCCCACCCATGCGCAAGCGCATGAATGGGGCACCCAGAATGGTGAGTGGGCCACCCGCCATGGGGCACCCGGCACTGGCCGCACCATGGGGCACCGGCCCGCCCGCATTTTGGAAGGGCGCAAGTGGCTCCGAAGATCACTTTCGTATGTCAGCTAAAGCGCTGGTGTGTCCGCCAGAACTCGGGCCAGCCTTTGCGAGGCGGACCGCAGACGAAGATGTCAGGGCTGTCATCGCTCTCTTCGTTGTGGATGCCGAGCGAGTTGCCGTTGTGCCCCGCCAGCCGGCACGACGTGAATTCGGCATCCAGCCACCTTTGCGTCCACCCGACGACGATCACCGTGGAGGGCTGTCGCTCCGGATAGGTCCGCAAATAAAACGTATTGGTCAGGCTGATGGGAGTTGGCAGATGGTACGCGGCGCCAAGATTCTCAATCGCTCCCGCTTCGCCATAATTGCCGACAAAGATACCTATATTCGACGACTGGTCCGTTGGAAGCGAATCGCGAATGCCGGCAACGGTTTTGACGAGTTCGTCCCATCCGAACTCTTCGCGCAGGTCGGAGCTCTTGCTCAGGGAAAAATCGCGCAGCGGACCACTGGACGCAAGAGGCACCCAGCCGGCAAAGAAGTATCCACCGCAGAAAACCAGGCCGGCAAAGAAGGCAGCTTCTACTCCGTACCGCACATAGGAGGAACGCTCCGTAAGCCAGCGTGCGGCAACCACCGCCCCCATCGCAATCAACGCTGGATACGCCTCCGCGACGTAGTAGAAGCGTCCCTTGTTGATCCAGAAGAGGGCGACCGGCACAGCGTACATCCAAGCGAGCATGCGATAGCGGCTGGAACGGAAGAAGGCGATGAGGCCGGCAATGCAGAGCGGCACGGCGAATGAGTTTACATCGAAAAGAAACTGCAACGTCCAGTACCCATCGGCGCGGCCTTGGCCCACGTCACGCGCATGGATGCGTTGCAGCATGTGGTACGAGACAAAGTCGTGGCGGATGAGCCAAACGACATTGGGTAGGAACAGCAAAAGCGCAATCGCAACCCCGCCCCACAGCCACTTGCTGCTGAGGTACCGGCGCGCGTTGGTCAGAATGAGCCCGGCAAGCAGACCGGCGATGTAGAAGACGATCGAGTACTTGGTGAGCAGCCCAAGGCCAACGGCGGTGCCGATGGCGATCCACCAGCGCGGGTTCTCGGACTTCAGCAAGCGGATCGTGAACCAGCAAACGAGTGTCCACCATAAATAAGCGAAGGCCGTGTACTGGAACACGGTGGACATAATGATCGGGACCCCGGAGAGTCCGACCGCAAGAGCCGCGGTGACCTGGGCAAGCCGGCTCCCGCCGAGGTCGCGCGCCATGAGGCCACTGACCAGTACAGCGATTGCCAGAGCTAGCACCGGAAAGAGACGCAGCCCGACTAGCGAAAGGCCGAACAGGCTGAACCCGATGCGCTCGATGAACGGCGTGAACGGCGGATAGGCAACGAAACCCCAGGCGAGATGACGTGCATCGGAGAGGAATTGCAGTTCGTCCCGATCGAAGCCGTAGCGGCCGTTGGTGAGGATGTGGATCAGGGCGAAGAAGGCAGCGATAGCGATGAGGAGCGCCGTGGAGCGGCGCGTCCTAGAGGCGAGCGAGCGGTCGGCGGGCGAGATCGAGCGGTCGGCGGCAAAAGGAATCATTGTGATTTACGCGTCAGGAGAGCTATACGTTACGGCGCGGATATCAGTTCCCGGACAAAAAAATGGTGATAGAGCAACCATAGTTCTGTCGGCCCGCGTGGCTGAAAGGTAAGAGCCGGCTGAGGCGAGGCATAGCCTCTCGGGGTCCTTCGACTGGGCGGCTCGCCTGACGGGCCGCTCCGCTCAGGATGAGGATGTTTTGTGGGGCATAGCCGTTGGGAGCTAGGCGGGTGGGGCCATCCCCACCCATGCGCAAGCGCATGAATGGGGCACCCGGCATTCGCGATGTCCATGAAGTTCCCGTTATTGTAGAGATGTATCGACGCTCTGCTGTGTCAAAGCTGTCTTGCAAGCGGCTACGTTAGTCGGGTTCTCAGCTACCGAGAGGAGTACAAGCTTGAAACGCCTGTTTCTGACCTTGGTCCTTGTTGCCAGGATGGCCTCTGCTCAAGCCTCGATCCCTTCGTTGAGCGCTGAACAATGGAGACACGACCTTCGCGACTTCGTGAACGTGATCACAACGAAGCACGCCGATCCGTACCATTTCACGAGCAAGGCCCAATTTGATGAGGCGGTATCTGAGCTCCAAAAGCGAATCCCGTCGATGTCCGATGTTCAGATCGTCGTTGGTTTTCAGCATCTGGCAGCCCTCATCGGTGATGGGCATACGTTCGTCGATACATCGGGTTTGTACAAGAAATATCCGCTGGAGGTCTTCTGGTTTGGAGGCGACCTGAGAGTGATCCGAGCGGCACCTGAATACCAGCAGGCGCTAGGCGCGAAGGTGGTCGCGATCGGATCGGTTCCAATACAAACGGTCCAGAAGAGGATCCAAGGGCTGATTCCGCAGGGAGAAAATCAGTGGCACGTTCTGGATCAGAGCCAATCGCTGCTTATGGAATCCGAGCCCTTAGCCGCTTTAGGTGTTTTGCCCCAAGCTGGCGCTGCAAATTTTACTTTCGAGGACCAGGCGGGGCGCCGCTTTAAGCTGCGGGTTGAACCGATTGCGCCTGGGACGGCCAATCCAGCAGAGATTGCGAAAGAACCAGTGCCATTGCCATATCAGCATCCGCGCGATCCGCTCTGGTTCACGTACCTGGCCGATTCAAAGACTGTTTATGCGGATTGGCGCTCTTATAAGGACATCGAGACCCAATCGGAGCGGCTGCTTGGATTCATCAAGGAGCATTCGGTCAATCGCCTGATTGTCGATATGCGCTGGAACGAAGGTGGAAACTTCACCAAGGGACGTCAGTACCTCATTTACAAGCTCATATTCAATCCAGAACTGAACCGCGCGGGACACCTGTTCGTGATAACCGGCCGTGCCACATTTTCAGCTGCCATGACCAACGTCACCGATTTCCGGAGAGAGACGCAAGCGATCCTAGTCGGCGAACCCACAGGGGCGAGGCCCAATGGGGTGATGGAAAACTACATGTTCACCCTTCCTGAATCCAAACTGCGGGTTTCCTGCGCCATGCTGAAGTACAGGTTTGAGCCTGGATCGCATGCGGATGCTGTCCTTCCCGATCAGAAGATTGAGCCCAATTGGCAGCTCTTCCTTGAAGGCCGGGATGCGGCTCTGCAGTGGATTCTGGCGCAGTCAGCGAGTGGAAGCTCCAGCCCCGCTCCAGGAGGCGAGCAACGCAATCACCACAGGTAGGTGTCGACGACGTCGGCGGGGCTGGGGATCTGGTTTTTGACGGTGGTGTGGAGGACGAGCTGGATGTTCTTCTGCTGCCAGTTTGTGGGGAGGGTTCTGGCGAGGTCGGAGATGGCGCGGGGATTGGCGAGGAAGGCGGCGGCGGCGGAGGTTCCACCGGGGCCGATTCCGGCGATGGCGATGAATCCGTGGCCGTGGTTGGAGTCCTGCAGGCGGGACAGAATGGCGTAGTCCTCGGTGTCGCTGTGGTTGCGGAGCCAGCGGCGGTGCGGGTTGGAGTGATCCACGATGGCATCGCGGCCCTCGAAGCCGAAGCGGAGATTTTGCGTCATGCTCATGGTCCAGAAGTTGTTGTGGGCACCGATGAGGATGGCGGGGCTTTGGCGCAGGGCCCCGTAGGCGATGTCGCTGCCATAGCGGAGATCGAACTGCTTGTTCAGCCGCGCGAGGACGGAGGTGACGGAAACGGCGGCGGTGACGTCTCCGTTGGTGTGATAGACGTTGTTGGCGGGATGGAGGTCCTCGGCGGCGATGCTGCTGCCGGGCGCCATGGGGACAACGCCGTCAAAGCCGAGGCGGCGGTCGGAATCCTCAGGATGCTGCCGGAAATAGTCGTCCACATAGTCCCAGGACAGCTCATAGACGGTGTTGTTGCCGATGTGGATGAGCACGGGCTGCGGATCGCGCAGGACGGGATCCCAGAAGCCGGTGAAGGCGCGGGTTTCCGCCGACGGTAAGTAGGCGATGGCTGCCGCGGCGGCAATGGCGAGGACTGCGAGGGGAATCCACCATGTCGGGTTTTGGAACCTGGCGGCCCAGGATGCGCGGTCGCCGGGAACAACCGGCTGCAGGTGCATGGCGGAATCCAGCTGCGCCTGCATGTGGCGAAGTTCCTGCAGGTGCCCTGCCTGCAAGGAGTCGACGGTTTCGCCGCCGCGCTCAAACACGGCGCGGAAGGAGCCGCTGGGGATACTGATCACCACGGGGGTTTGCGGATTGGCCTGGTAGTAGACGGCGAGTCGCTTGCGGAGCTCGGCGACACGGAGGCGGACGGTGGGATCGTCATTGGTGTCGTAGTTAGGCCGTCGGTCGAAGACGGTGGTTCCGATGACGCGTTCCTTGAGGGTCTCGGAACGGCCGGCCACGGTCTCCGAGACGATGAACTGGAGCAGCTTCTGGAGCTGCTTGGTGGAGCGCAGCGGTGGACTCTGGAGAAGGGCGGACAGGGCCTCGCGCACCTCGTCCGAGGATGCGGGTCTTGGCGGCTGCTCGTCCGGGTGGATGAGCTTGCGGGATGGTTCAGTGTTCGCCGCTTCAGGACCTGTGCTCACCAACGTACTCATCCTCTCCCGTCAGCGTACTGTACTCCCGCCATAAGCGGCTGACTAGAAAAACGTTACTGAATCTGGTGGGAATACTACCCGATGGAACGTTGCGAGGGGTGGTTGAGGAGGCGTTTGCTCGCGAATGCAACCCAGAATGCTCCTACCGATGTGCTGTGTGCAAAAGCATGCAGTGGCTCCCATGTTTCCGAGTGGGAGGGTCTCGCATCGGCGAAACGGCGGCAGATCCGGGTGGTGAGGGAAGTTCAACGGCAGCACCCGACTCCAGGAGGTCGACCCACAGTGAACCATACTGACGCAACCATGAAACGGCGGACACCGCCCTTTCTTCTCCAAGCAGCCAATCCTCTCCGCAGATGTAAAGGGCTGGTGCGGCCCATGTTTGCCGGACAGGGCAGTGCGCTGGGCTACAGCATTTTGGCGATTGTGCTTGCATTTGCATCGGTCCACCCGATGTTTGCCCAGACCTCCGGCTCCATTACCGGTCACCTGACGGACCCGACTGGCGCAGTTCTGGCGCAGACCGAGGTGACCCTGACCAATGTTGCGACTCATACGACACGCGTTACGACCTCGACTGCTGCCGGCGACTATACCTTCACGGAAGTGCCTCCAGCCTTCTATACGGTGCAGGTGAAGCACGCCGGCTTCAAGGTGTCGCAGAGCGATCCGTTTGAGGTGCAGGTCCAGCAGACGGTTAAGTTGAACTTCACGATGCAGGTCGGTGAAGTGACGGAATCGATCGATGTGGCCGCGACCGGCACGCTCTTGCAGTCGGACAACCCCACCCTAGGCACGGTTATTGAGAACAAAGCGATCAACGAGCTGCCGATCAACGGCAGAAACTATCTGGGACTCGTAGCTCTGGCGTCGAACGTCAACACGCTTTCGTCCGGTTCCGGACAGGCAGGTTCGCGCCTGGGCGGCGACCGCGCGAGCCAGTCGATCTCGATTGGCGGCCAGCGCATCATGTTCGACTACTACACACTGGACGGCACCAACAATACCGATCCTGACTTCAACACCTATGTCGCGCTTCCTTCCATGGAAGGCATTCAGGAGTTCAAGGTTCAGACCGGCGTGTATTCGGCGGAGTTTGGGCACGAGGCGTCGCAGATCAACGTAGTCACCAAGGGCGGCACCAACAGCTTCCACGGCAGCGCGTTCGAATTCATCCGCAACAACTATGTCGACGCAGAGCCCTACTGGTTCCCGACTCGCCATCCTGCGGGAACGACGCAGGTCATCAATCCATTCAAGTACAACGATTTCGGTTTCGAAGTAGACGGCCCGATCTGGGTTCCGAAGGTCTACAACGGCCGGGACAAGTTCTTCTTCATGGTGGATGACGAGTGGTATCGCAGCCGTACGAACAACAACAATGCCACCGCAACCGTGCCGACGCCCGCGATGGCGGGCGGCAACTTCCAGGGCTACTCCTACCAGTATGAGGATCCCTCGGGCGGGGTTCACACCGTGCCGGTCACGATCTATGATCCGACGACACACGCCCCGTTTCTGAACAACATCATTCCTACTAACCGGATTGCGTCGCAATCCACTGCCCTTCTGAACTATCTGGGCACGGCAGCGACCGCGCCGACCTACAACTGCCCTGCGGTTGCGCCGAAAGCTAACACCAACTGCAGCGGCGTTCCGAATTACCACTACAGCACTGTCGGGAGCACGAACCGGCAGACGTTGACGGTTCGCGGCGACTACGACATGTCGCAGAAGTCGCAGCTCTCCTTCCGCTACAGCTCTGGCAACGAAAATACGATTGGAACCGGGCTGCTGGGAGCGGGCAGCAAACTGATTACCCAGTACTACCAGTACATGGGTTCGAATACCTTCACCTTCTCGCCGCGGGTTGTGAACGAAGCGAGATTCGGTTACAGCCACTTCTTCAACTCTCAGGGTCTGCTGGCGGCGTTTACCAATAATGTCGTGGACAAGATCGGCATCCCCGGACTCAGCGGCGGTGACCCCTCCACCTGGGGCATTCCGGCGATGAGCTTCGGCAATGCACCGGGCACCGTAGGTCTGGGCGCCGGCAGCACGCCCAACATCTGGAGCGGGATCGGCGATCTTGGGGGCGATGGTCCTTATGTCATCACCGACCCGATGTGGCAAATACTGGACAACGTAACCTGGGTGAAGGGCAAGCACTCTCTGCGGCTTGGTTTCGAGTACAACCGGCAGACCTTCAATCAACTTGGCAATCAGTTCTCGCGCGGTCAGTTCAGCAGCGCACCGCTGACGACTTCCCTGTTCAGCGGCGGCACCCTGATCGGTGGCGACTCCCTGGCTGACTTCCTGCTTGGGGATCTGAACCAGTCCACGGTCGCCGTGGCAGTCGCGAATGCCAATTATGTGCGCAATGTCGAAGCTGCCTATGTCGACGACACGTACAAGGTCAGCCCGAAGTTCACTCTATCGATCGGCTTACGTTATGAGATCACTCCGCCGTGGAATGACACCTTCGGCAACAACTTCAATACGGTGTTCCCTGTCATTCCCAAGGTTGGGGATATCAGCACCACCTACGGGGCGGCCTCAACAGCCGCTGTGTACAACGGAGACGGATCGCTCAAGACTCCCGGAACTTACAACTCCAACTATCCGTACTATGTGCGGCAGGGCACTTGCGATCCTGCCAACGTTTACCAAGGTCTGGCGATTCGCTGGACCACAACCAAGGCGGTATGCAGCAACGGATCGATTCCAAATGGCCCACTGATGCGGACGAACTATAAGGACTTCGCACCGCGATTCGGTATCTCGTATGCGCCAACCGCCACGACGGTGGTGCGCGCGGGCTACGGTATCTTCTACACGCAGGATATCGGCAACGCCTACTTCGATATGGCGCGCAACATCGCCGGCCGCGTCACCGTAAACAACGGGAACGCAACCGGGAATGGAACTGCTTCTACCCTGACCTGGGCGAACGCTACCCCCGGCGCAACCGGGAGCAGCACCGTGAACCTGGGTACGAACACGGTGGCCTTCTCGAACGCTGTTACCCACCACAGCAGCTACACGGAACAGTTCCTTCTGAACCTCCAGCAGCAGATCGGCAAGAACTGGTCGTTCGAAGCTGGATACCAGGGTGCTCTGAGCCGTCACCTGTATGGCTTCTTCAACGGAAACCAGCCGACTCCGTTTGGCGTGGCGGGACTGGGAGCGGGCTATACCATCGTTGCCAATCCTACGGCATGCTCCACCTGCACGAAGGCGCAGATCACCTCGCTCGCATCGCGGGAACCGTTCCAAAACGTGCAGAGCGGTGCGCAGATGGTACATGACGAGGGTACCGGCAACTACAACGCGGGATCGGTGAAGGTGAATCGCCGCTTCAGCAAGGGCTTCAGCGTGATCGCCTCCTACACTTACTCGAAGTCGCTGGACGACACCAGCGGCGTCCGCAACCAGGGCAACGACCTGTTGAATGCGCAGAATGGTCTTTGCATTCCGTGCGAATATGGCCCTTCGGCATTCGACGTCCGCAACCGGTATGTCATCTCCGGTCTGTACGAGCTACCCATCGGACGTGACAAGCTGGTGCCACTCAACAACAAGCTGGTAAATATGCTGATTGGCGGCTGGCAGGTCGGCGGCGCCTTTACGCATCAAACTGGCCAGATTACGACTCCGCAATACGGCGGCGACAACTCCGGCCTCGGCGGGTTGTTCGGCAACTTCGATCGGCCTGACGTGACGGGGATCAGTCCTTACCGTCCTTGCAACACGATGACGGTGGACTCCTGCGCCAACAAAGCGGCTTACACCCGGCCAGGTGTTGTGGTGACGTTGAACACGCCAACGGGACCGACTCCGACCAACATCGGCGGCCTATTCGGCAACGCAACCCGCGGCAGCGTCCATGGATCGGGCTTCACCAACCTGGATGCTTCGCTGCACAAGTCGTTCGTGATGCCGTACAGCGAGAACCACCATTTGGACATCCGGTTCGAAGCGTTCAATGCTCTGAACCATCCCAACTGGGGTACTCCCAACCTCAACTACAGCTCTTCCGGCTTCGGCCAGGTGGGTGCGGGCAGTATGCGTCAGCTGCAGCTGGCCGCCAAGTACCAGTTCTAGTCTCCAAGCGGCGCCCTGGCATGTGCTCCATTCCCGGGCGCCGCATCTGGGTTCACCGGCAGGTGCGGTGAATCCGTTCGTCCACAGGATTGACTCCGCCCTGACCGGGTTTGGAAATCTATCCATAATGCGCTAATCAATAATTCTCCAGCCGGATGCGCTGCCAGTGCATCCGGTTTTTTTTGCCCCTGCCGAACCGATGCCAGGAATTTGATAGGAGCCGCCAGGGTCGTCCGAGGCGGGAGACTGTGCGGTGTGCGAGCATGAATATGGGCCGTTGCGGAGAGCGTATCTGCGCGACGCACATTTCATGGGAGGGCAATCAACACAGATGGACCTGGGACTCAAAGAGAAGCTGATCGTGGTCACGGGCGGGGGCGCCGGTATTGGCCAGGGGATTTCGAGAGCCTGCCTTGCGGAAGGCGCGCGCGTCGTGGTGCTGAGCCGTCGCTCTGAGAACGTCGACGCCTTCCTGGCAGAGATGAAGAGCAACGGTGCGAAGTGTGACCTGGTAGAGGCACACCTGGAAGACACGGACCGGTGCAGAACGGCGATCGTGGAGATCGAGAAGAGCCACGGTGACATCTTCGGGCTGGTGAACAATGCCGGTGTGAACGATGGCGTAGGGCTGGCCTCGGGCAGTGTGGAGAAATTCCTGCAAAGCCTGCGGAACAATCTGGTGCATTGCTATGCTCTGGCGCACTACGCTCTTCCATCTTTGAAGAGGACGAAAGGTGCAATCGTGAACATCAGCTCGAAGGTGGCGCTGACCGGGCAGGGCAACACGTCCGGCTACGCTGCGAGCAAGGCAGGCCAGTTGGGGCTCACACGGGAGTGGGCGGCGGAGCTGCTGAACGACGGGATCCGAGTGAATGCGGTGCTGCCAGCTGAGGTGATGACTCCGTTATACGAGCGCTGGCTGAAGACACTGGGCGATCCTGAGGCCAAGCTGCGGGAGATTACCGGCAAGATCCCACTGGGACACAGGATGACGACCCAGGGAGAAATTGCAGCAGCAGTGGTTTTCCTGCTTTCGCCTCTGCAATCCGGGCACACAACGGGTCAGCACATCCTTGTGGATGGAGGATACGTACACCTGGACCGCGCTCTGACTTAGGAAGAGGCGTCCAGGCGGTCGATTCCGATCATGAATCCGGGCTTTAGAAGCGCACAAAGAATCCGAAGTTGGGTTCGGAGGTCTGGGTGTGACGGATGATCGTGAGGTAATTCTGTAGGAAATCCGGCGCAAGATAGACTAGCTGCCTGAAGCCGACTCGCACTCCAAAGTGGCTGCCGGGGAAGTTATCTTCTACGCCGAGGGTGTAGTAGTAGGCTGCCCGGTATTGCTGAGGAAGGCCTTGTCCGCCATAGGTGGTTGGCGTAAATCGGATGGTGCCTGCGCCTGCGCCGACGAAGGGCTGAAGTCCGAAGGGGCGATAGCGCGGGTGGGCCACGTAGCCGAAGGTGAGCTCACGTGCCCCAGCCTGAGCGCCTCCGACAAGGATGTTCTGAATTGGCGGCGGAGTGAAGGTGTAATTCTGCGTGAACCGCGCGTTGCCGAAGTTGAATTCGAATCCGACGTAGGGCCGGGCCGTGTAGCGCAGGGTGACCAGTTCGCCCACTGTGCTGCTCGGCTTGATGGCCAGGATTGATTTGGTCGAAGTGGCGTCGCGCTGCTCGAGTCCGGAGACGGTGCTGGTAAGTTCACCTGCGCCGGAGATGGCGAAATCGATCCGGTCAAGTTGCTTATGCCCCGTGGAAGCAGGTGCTGCCTGGGCTGCCGCGCGGAACGGCATGGAGGACACCAAAAAAACTGAGAGCGCGAGCACAGATCTGCACGCAAATGCGGTCGGGTGAAACTTGGACATGCTGTACGAACTCCTAACAGGTTGGCAGGTTTGCACCTTCTGCCAGTCTACCTTGCCGCTTGAGTGAATGCGCGTGCGCAGGGGTACTGTTAGTATGTTGGACGGCTCAATTACTTTAGCGTTGAACTTAGCGAACACCGTGCGGAGCGTAAATGCACATTTCCTCTACAGGTCCGGCGAAGAGCTCGGAAGCGAATGGTGTCCCTGTGTTTCCTTTGGGGCAGATGGCACTGTTCACGATGGTCACGGTGTTGTTCTTTCTGTGGGGAATGTCGAATAACCTAACCGACATTCTTATTCAACAATTCAGGAAGTCATTTGAGCTCTCCACCTTTTCGGCTCAGCTGGTTTCGACGGCAAATTTCACCGGTTATTTCTGCATGGCAATCCCGGCGGCGCTGGTGATGCGGCGGTGGGGCTACAAGGCCGGCATGATCATCGGGCTCTGCCTGTTCGGTACGGGCATGGTGCTGTTCTGGCCCGCGGCAGTCAGCGGCCAATATGTACCGTTTCTGATTGCGCTGTTTGCGGTTGGCTGCGGCGCGTCAGTCCTGGAGACGGCGGCGAATCCCTTTATGGCGCAGTTTGGACCGCCTCCGACCAGCGAGCGCCGGCTCAACTTTGCGCAGTCCTTCAATCCGCCGGGAACGATCCTGGGAGTGTGGATCGGGCGGCAGTTCATCTTCTCGGGGGTGGAGCTGACACCTGCGCAAGTGGACGCGATGAAGGCCAGTGGCACGTATACGAACTACCTCCACACCGAGATTATGCGGGTGGTGCCGACCTATATCGCTCTGGGATCGGTTGTGCTGCTGTTTGCGTTCGCGCTTTCGAGGATGCGCTTCCCCCAGATCCAGAGCGAACATGAGGGCAAGAGCGGCGGGCACGGAAGCTTTCGAGAGCTTCGTCACTACCCTCAGCTGTGGTATGCGGTGGCGGCGAATGTGCTGAATGTGGGGGCGCAGATCTGCCTTTGGAGCAACATCATTTTCTACATGAAGCAGTACACAGTCGTGACGGAAAAGACGGCCGCCGACTACATCATTTATTCGCTGATCGCGATGCTGATAGGCCGGTTCGTTTCGACTTCGCTGATGAAGTTTATCGAGCCCAGCAAGCTGCTCGGCATTTATGGAGCGGCGAACGTGCTGCTGATTCTGTTCGCGGTGATGCGACCCGGGTGGGGAGGCGTGTACGCGATTGTGACCGCCAGCTTCTTCCTTTCGATTATGTTCCCCACCATCTTCGCGCTAGGGCTGAAG
>Ga0207667_10007989_pt1 | contig 12623 bp, 11 predicted proteins | sample KBSCornC52_FD_184301 | JGI IMG/M metagenome (GOLD analysis project Ga0207667, IMG submission 184301) | Corn rhizosphere microbial communities from Kellogg Biological Station, Michigan, USA - KBS Corn C5-2 (SPAdes) (version 2) | ecosystem: Host-associated > Plants > Roots > Rhizosphere > Soil ...
GCGCGATCGGGCGCGACATAGGGGTGGTCGTTGTCGTACGGACGGCCGGAATACGGCTGCGCCTTCGCGAGCGGTGCGGCGACGGCGAGCGCAGAGGCGATCGCCAGGGCAAGCATCTTCATGTGAGACCTCCGAAAGTCGTCCGGCCTTCGGGCGAAGGCCCTCCACCTTTCGAGGGTCCAGACTCGGCGGGCGTTCGGGCGGCCCCCGCGCCGCATGGCGCAGGAGCGCGCCGATACCCGTTGTACGTGAAAACGGCGCCCGAGGGCGCCGTTGCGGCGTGCGGCCTCAGCGCGGGTAGTAGGCGGGCGGACGCGGCGGCGGAGGCGGGGGCGCGTCGTAGGGCTGCGCGGCCGGGCGCACCTCGACGTTCACCGGGATGAAGCGACCCGGCGCCTGCGGCGTGCGCGTCGTGAACTGGCGCCCGTGGTACTCGTAGCGCACGTCGTAGCCGACCGTGGCCTCGCGCATCTCGTGCACGGTGCGGCAGCGCCGCACGTTGCGCTCGACGGGGACGCGCTCGACCTCGGTGGTGGACTCGGGCGGGCCGGCGTTGTCGCGGTCGACCTGGTTGCCGACGAGGCCGCCGACGATCGCGCCCGCGGCGGTCGCGGCATCGTTGCCGCGGCCACGGCCCACCTGGTGGCCCGCGACGCCGCCGATGATCGCGCCCAGCACGGTGCCGGGACCGATGGGCGCGCCGGTGTCCGAGCGCGTGATGCGATGGTCCTCGTAGCCGCGCACGCGATCGTTCCAGCATTCCTCGCGATCGACGGGAATCTGCTCGATCACCGGGTGCGAGGACAAGACCCGCGCGCGATCCGCGAAGGACTGCGCATGGGCGGCGGAGATGGTGCCGAGGCCGCCGAGGCAGGCGAGGGAGAGGCTGACGATCTTGTTCATGAAGCTCCTGTAGGTTGACGCCATGGTAGAGGGTTCCCGCATTCAACGGGAAGGACATGCGAACGGTTGACCGTCGCCATTCTGCGACGCGGCCCGCGATCGCGCCGCCCGCGTAGAATCTTCGCATGCAAGCGCTCCACGGAATCAAGGTTCTCGAGCTCGGCCAGCTCATCGCCGGGCCGTTCGCCGGAAAGACGCTCGCGGACTTCGGCGCCGACGTGATCAAGGTCGAGCCGCCCGGCGTGGGCGATCCGCTGCGCAAGTGGAGGCTGCTGCGCAACGGCACCTCGGTATGGTGGGAGGTGCAGTCGCGCAACAAGCGATCCGTGTGCCTCGACCTGCGCGAGCCCGAAGGCCAGGAGGCGGTACGCGCGCTCGCCGCCGAAGCCGACGTCGTGATCGAGAACTTCAAGCCCGGCACGCTCGAGGGCTGGGGCCTCGGCTGGGAGCGCCTGCATGCGCTCAACCCGAAGCTCGTGATGCTGCGCATCTCGGGCTATGGCCAGACCGGCCCCTACAAGGATCGCCCGGGATTCGGCGTGATCGGCGAATCGATGGGAGGGCTGCGCTACCTCACGGGCGAGCCGGGCCGCGTGCCGGTGCGCGTGGGAGTCTCCATCGGCGACACGCTGGCGGCGCTGCACGGCGTGATCGGCGTGCTGATGGCGCTCTACCATCGCGACGCGCGCGGCGGCGAGGGACAGTACATCGATGTCGCGCTCTACGAGTCGGTGTTCAACGTGATGGAGAGCCTGCTGCCCGAGTACGACGCGTTCGGCGCCGTACGAGAGCGCGCGGGGAGCGCGCTGCCGGGCATCGTGCCGTCGAACGCGTACCGTTGCGCCGACGGCAGCTATGTTCTCGTCGCCGGAAACGGCGACAGCATCTTCCGGCGGCTCATGTCCGCGATCGGCCGCGCGGACCTCGAAAACGATCCGGCGCTGGCGCACAACGATGGCCGCGTGGAGCACACCGCGCGCATCGACGCCGCGATCGAGGCCTGGACCTCGCAGCGTTCTCCCGACGATGTCATCGCGGCGCTCGATGCGGCGCGCGTTCCGGTGGGACGCATCTATTCGGTCGCCGACATCGCACGCGATCCCCAGTATCTCGCGAGGCAGATGATCCTCGCGACAAGCGCCGCGGACGGCGAGCCGCTCGAGGTGCCCGGCATCGTGCCGAAGATGAGCGCGACCCCGGGGGCGATCCGCCATCCGGCACCCCGCCTCGGGGAGCACGACGCGGACCTCGCCGCGGGCGGCTGGCCTGTGCGGGACGAACCGAGCGCGTAGGCGCACGCCGCGTCCACGCGAAGGAAGGCGCGGACAGTCCATCGGGAGCAGAAACCCGCAACCGGCAAGAGCGGTCTCTCCATGATTGGAGCGGCGATGGGCGCCCCGTGAAGATCCGAAGCCACCTCCTGGTCCTGCTCGGCGGCGCGTTCCTGCCGCTACTGATTTTCGCCGTCGCCATCACGTCGTTCTCGTGGTGGCAACAGCGCAAGGATCTCGAGCTTCGCTACCTCGAGCGCGTGCGCGCCATGACCATCGCGCTCGATACCGAGGTCGACGGCGCGATCCGCGTGCTGCGCGCTCTCGGGCTTTCCGAGACCGCCTCCGAAACGCGCGCGCAGCTGGGCGAACGCATGCGCCGCACGCTGGACACGCAGCCGCTGTGGAGCGCGGTCGCGGTGGGCGATCCGGCGTGGACGCGCGTGACGTCGGCGTGGCGCGAGAGCTTCGCCGCGCCCGTGCCGTCGCTCGACCGCCCGACGCTCGAGCGCGTCGAAGCGACACGGCTTCCGGCCGTTTCGGGCCTGGTGCGCGCGCGCGACGGCGAATACGAGACGCAGATCGTGGTGCCGCTGCTGCGCGGCCAGCGCATCGAGGCGATCCTCGTCGCCGTGGTCCAGCAATCGGCGTGGCTCAAATACATGAGCCAGTACCCCATCGGCAATGGGGCGACGATGACGCTGCTCGACCAGGACGGCACCGTGATCGCCCGCACGCAGGACAACGGCCGCTGGGTCGGCCGGCATCCGCCCACGCTCCTCCTCGAGAAGTCGCGCGCGATGGCCGAGGGGGCGTATCGCGGAACCGGCGCCGACGGGGTGCCGGTCTACGCGGCCCACAGCCGCTCGGTTCGCTGGGGCTGGACGGTCGCGACCTCGGTTCCGGCGGCGATCATCGAGGCGGTGCTGCTCGACTCGTCGGCGCTGCTCGCCGCCGCGGCCTTCGTCTCGATCGGCCTCGCGGTGCTGCTCGCGTTCCTGCTCTCGCGCCGCATCCAGCGCCCGATCACCGCGCTCGGCGCCTCGGCGCGCGCGCTCGCGCACGGCGAGCGGCAGCCGCCCCATCCGCCGTCCACGATCGACGAGGTGGAGGAGGTGCAGGATGCGTTCGGCGAGGCGGACGCGATGCTGCGCGAGCGCCAGCACCGGCTGAACGAGGCGCTCGCTTCCGAGCGCGAGGCGCGCCGCGAGGCCGAGGAGGCGAGCCGCGCGAAGGACGAGTTCCTCGCGATGCTGGGCCACGAGCTGAGGAACCCGCTCAACGCGATCTCGAGCGCGGTGGCCGTGCTCCACTATGTCGACCCGAAAAGCGCCGAGGCGCTGCGCGCGCGCGACATCATCGAGCGCCAGATGGTGAGCCTGCGCCAGCTGGTGGACGACCTGCTCGACGTCGCTCGCGTGACGCGCGGGCGCATCCAGCTCGCCACGCGCCCGATCGACCTCGCCGCCGTCACGCGCCGCACGCTCATGATGCTCTCCGCCTCGGGGCGGCTCGCGCGCCACAAGCTCGAGTCCGACTATCGCGAGGCCTGGATCCTCGCCGACGAGACGCGCGTGGAGCAGATCGTCACCAACCTCGTCGACAACGCGGCGAAGTACACGCACGAGGGGGGCCGGATCTTCGTGCGCGTGGCGCCCGAGGGGCGGGACGCGGTGCTCGAGGTGCAGGACAACGGCATGGGCATCGCACCTGCGCTCCTGCCGCGCATCTTCGAGCTCTTCACCCAGGGAGAGCGTACGATCGACCGATCGCAGGGCGGCCTCGGCCTCGGGCTCGCGCTGGTGCGCCGCCTGGCGGAGATGCACGGCGGGTCGATCCGCGCCGAGAGCGCCGGGCCCGGACAGGGCGCGACGTTCGTCGTGCGCATCCCGCTCTCCGAGCGTGTGGCGCCGCCCGTCGAAGCCGAGCAGCCGCCCGCAACGCCAACGAAGGAGGACAAGTCCTTGCGCATCCTGGTAGTGGAAGACAACGACGACGGGCGCGAGACCCTCGCCATGATGCTGCGGCTGAACGGCCACCAGGTGCACGAGGCCGACAGCGGTCCCGGCGGCGTTGCGAGCCTCGAGACCGTGCATCCCGACGTGGCGATCGTCGACATCGGGCTCCCGGGCTTCGACGGATACGAGGTGGCGCGCCGCGCGCGCTCCTCGCCCGGTACGCGCGGCGTGCGGCTGGTCGCGCTCACCGGCTACGGGCAGGAGGAGGACCGGCGCAACGCCAAGGCCGCGGGCTTCGACTGGTTCCTCGTGAAGCCCGCGGACATGGGCGCGATCGCGGAGATCCTCACGCGCGTGTGAGCCGTGGCGACGATCCGCATCGGCATCTCCGGCTGGCGCTACGAAGGGTGGCGCGGCGTCTTCTATCCCGAGGGCCTCGCGCAGCGCCGCGAGCTCGAATACGCCTCGCGCCGCTTTCCGACCATCGAGATCAACGGCACCTTCTATTCGCTCCAGCGCCCCGAGCACTTCCAGGACTGGTACGACGCGACGCCGCCGGGCTTCACCTTCGCGATCAAGGGCAGCCGCTTCATCTCGCACATGAAGCGCCTGAAGGACGTCGAGAAGCCGCTCGCGAACTTCCTCGCCTCGGGCCTTTTCAACCTGCGCGAGAAGACCGGCCCGTTCCTCTGGCAGTTCCCGCCGCAGTTCCGCTTCGACGCGCAGCGCCTCGAGGCGTTCTTCGAGATGCTGCCGCGCGACAGCGAAGCGGCGCTCGCGCTCGCGCGCCGGCGCGATGAGCGCGTGAAGGGCCGCTGCCGGCTCGCGATCGATTGCCGGCGCGAGCTGCGCCATGCGATCGAGATCCGCCACGAAAGCTTCCTCGATCCGGCGTTCGTGAAGCTCCTGCGCAAGCATCGCATCGGCCTCGTGGTCGCCGACACCGCGGGCAAGTGGCCCTTCGTGGAGGACGTGACGGCGGACTTCGTGTACGTGCGCCTGCACGGCGACAAGGTGCTCTACGCGAGCGGCTACTCGGATCGCGCCCTGGATCTGTGGGCCGAGCGCATCCGCGCGTGGAGCGCGGGCACGGAGCGCGCGGGCGCGCAGAGGATCTCGTCGGATGCGCCGCCACGGGCGACGGGCCGCGACGTGTACTGCTATTTCGACAACGACGCCAAGGTGAAGGCGCCGTTCGACGCGATGCGGCTGATGCGCAAGCTCGGTCTCGCGGCCTCGCCCGTACGCCGTGCGGCGTCGTGGACGATGCGCGAAGCGCGCGGCCTCGGCGTGGCGCGCTGACACGGCGACGATCCGCGCTCGCGTCGGTCGCGGTGCTCGCGCTCGCGCGTTGACTCGTGCGTCGGCGCGGGCCGAGAATGCCCGCCATCCCACCCGCGACGAGGAGAGCGCCATGTTCCTCCAGGTTCCGCCGGAAGACGAGGCCGCAGCCGCGCTGTATCGCTGCGACGTCCAGGACGACGGCTACGTGATGAACCTCACGCGCTTGTGGGCGTGGCGCCCGGACCTGTGCGAATCGTTTACCGGCCTGCGCAAGACGCTCACCTGCGCCTCGTCGCTCAAGCCGCGCGAATGGGCGGTGCTCGTATGCACCACCGCCGCGACGCTCGGCGATTCCTACTGCGCGCTCGCGTGGGGCAAGCGCCTCGCCGACCAGAGCGACGCGGCCACCGCGGCGGCGGTGCTCGCCTCGTCGGATGCGGCGGCGCTCGACGCGCGCGAGAAGGTGCTCGCCGATTGGGCGCGCAAGGTCGTGCGCTCGCCCAACGCGACGAGCGCCGCCGACGTGGAGCGACTGCGCGCCGCGGGGTTCACCGACCTCGAGATCTTCGAGGCGACCGCGTTCATCGCTTTTCGCGTCGCGTTCTCCACCGTGAACGATGCGCTGGGCGCGCGTCCCGACCTCCCGCTCGCGCAGGCCGCGCCGCCGGCGGTTCGCGCGGCCGTCTCGTACGGGCGGCCGGTCGACGAACGCGTGCCGTCGTGAAGGGACTTGCCGCGGCGCTTCTCGCCGCCGCGTGCGCTTCGTGCGCGAGCCCGATCCCGGTCGCGTCCTCGAATGCCGAGCTCGTGCGCGAGGTCGAGGCGACCGAGCGCGCTTTCGCGAAGACCATGGCCGATCGCGACTTCGAGCGTTTCACCGCGTTCCTGTCGCAGGAGGCGATCTTCTTTTCCGGCGAGGAGGCGTTGCGCGGCAAGCGCCGGATCGCCGAGCGCTGGTCGCGCTTCTTCCAGGCACCCGCGGCGCCGTTCGCCTGGGAACCCGACCGCGTCGAGGTGCTCGATTCGGGAACGCTCGCGCTCTCCACCGGTCCAGTGAGGAACGCGCACGGAAGGATCTTCGCGCGCTTCAACTCGATCTGGCGGCAGGAATCGCCCGGCGTCTGGCGCATCGTGTTCGATCGCGGCAGCCCGGTCTGCGACTGCGCCGCCGCGAAATAGGCGGGTGGACATGGAAGCGACGGGTCGACCCGGATACGGCGAGCAATGACGTGCGCGACGCGGCCGAGGAGGGTAAGCTCCTCGCCTACGAGCGCCATTGAAGAATGGCCTGCATCCCGGCCGGATGAAAAACTTGCCGGCGGCTGTTCTCCCGGGTGCCAGTCAACCAAAGGAGAACCCATGATGGCCCTATCCCGTACGCTTCTCGCCCTCGCCTGCATCGCCGCTCTCGGCGCGTGCTCGTCGATGGAAAACATGATGCATGGCTCCGGCTCGCAGCACGTCTCGCTCAGCGGGGCGAACGAGGTGCCGCCCGTGCAGAGCGCGGCCTCCGGAAGCGGGACGGTCACGGTGAATCCGGACCACACCGTGAGCGTCGACCTCACGGTGACCGGCATGAACGCGACCGCCGCCCACATCCACGAAGCCGCGGCGGGCAAGAACGGCAAGGTGATCGTCCCGCTCACCAAGGAGGGCGACAACCACTTCGTCTCGCCGCCCGGCGCTCGCCTCACCGAGGAGCAGTACGAGGCGTACAAGCACGGCGACCTGTATGTGAACGCGCACAGCAAGGACCATCCCGGCGGCGAGATCCGCGCGCAGCTCGCGGGCGGCTGAAAGAACCACGTTCCCCGCCGGGCGCGACGCCCGGCGGGATGCTCCGCGCGGGCGCCCGCCCGCGCTTGACTCGCTTCGGACCCTCACGACAGAATCGGGACGGATTCCAGGCGCGGCACTGGCCCCGGTGCGTGCGTCGTCCCCGCAGTGATGCCGTCCTGTCCACCTTTGGAGGGTTCGCCATGCATCGCACGATCGGATTGGTTCGAGGTGTCGTCCTCTGCGCCGGTATCGCGCTGTCCCTCGGCGCGGGCGCGCAGCAGGTGACGTTCATGACCGGCCCCCAGGGCGGATCGTGGATCCCGCTCGGCGGCGCCCTGAAGAGCATCTGGGAGAAGGCGATCCCGGGTCTGCACATCCAGGAGACGCCCGGCGCCGGCATCGCGAACGTGCGCGGCGTCGACGAGGGCAAGGCGCAGATCGGCTTCGGCAATTCCTCGACCAGCGCCGACGGGGTCGCGGGCCGCCCGCCGTATCCGCGCAAGGCCACCAAGGTCTGCCAGCTCGCGAACCTCTATCCGCAGTACTTCCAGGTGGTCGCGCTGGAGGACTCGAAGATCCATTCGTACAAGGACCTGAAGGGCAAGACCCTGGTCACGCAGCCCAGGGGCAACACTTCCGAGGCGCTCACCTCCGCCATCCTCAAGCTGAACGGCCTTTCCTACCAGTCGCTCGCGAAGGCGAACTTCCAGGCCTCGTATACCGATGCGGTCTCGCTCATGAAGGACGGCCATGCCGACGTGATGACGCTGGGCACGACGGCGCCGGCCTCGTCGGTGATGGACCTCGCGAGCGCGCGCGACATCTCGCTCGTGCCGGTCGACGCGCACACGATGCAGGCGCTGCGCAAGGAGAACCCCGGCTACCAGGAGCTCACCATCAAGGCGGGCACGTATCCGAACCAGAAGCAGGACGTGAAGGTGATCGGCTACTCGACGCACATCATCGTCTCGTGCGACCTGCCGGAGGACGTGGTCTACAACATGACGAAGGTGATGGCGGAGCACGTCGCGGACATGGCGGCCGTGGTGAAGCCCATCGCGGGCCTCACGCCGAAGGCGATGGCGGCCGATATCGGCATCCCGTTCCACAAGGGAGCGCTCAAGTACTACAAGGAAGTCGGCGCGCTCTGATCGCGGCCTGACCCATCGTGGCCGGGACCGACACGCAGATCTTCTCGGACGAAGCGCTCGCGACGAAGCCGAAGTCGCGGGCGCTCGTCATGGCGGTGACCGTCATCGCCGTGGCGATGTCGCTGTACCACATGTACGCGGCGGCCTTCGGGCCGCCCGAGGCGGTGATCTTCCGCGGCACGCATCTCCTCTTCGCGCTCACGCTGGTCTACATCCTGTATCCGGTCAAGCCCGGCGGCGCGCCCGGCTGGCGCCTCGTCGACTTCGCGCTGCTCGCGCTCGGCTGGGCGGCGGTGCTGCACATCTTCCTCAACTACGAATACTTCCTCAACCGCATCATCTACATCGACGACCTCACGCTCGCCGACAAGGTGTACGCGGTGGCGTGCACCGCGGTCGTGCTCGACGCGACGCGGCGCGTGATCGGATGGCCGCTGCCGCTCACCGGCCTCGCGTTCATCGTCTACGCCGGCTTCTTCACGCACGTCACGCCCGAGGTGCTGATGGAGCAGATCTATCTCTCCACCGAGGGCATCTTCGGCTCCACGCTGGGCGTCTCGGCGAGCTACGTGATGCTCTTCGTGCTCTTCGGCACCTTCATGGAGAAGAGCGGGGCGGGGCTGCTCTTCATGGATTTCGCGATGTCGATCACCGGGCACACCGCGGGCGGCCCCGGCAAGGTGTCGATCGTCTCCTCGAGCCTCTTCGGCACGGTGTCCGGGAGCGCGGTGGCGAACGTGATGGTCGACGGGCCGATCACGATCCCGCTCATGAAGCGCACCGGCTTCCGTCCGGCCTTCGCCGCCGCGGTCGAGGCGGTCGCATCGACCGGCGGGCAGATCATGCCGCCGGTGATGGGCGCGGCGGCGTTCGTCATGGCGGAGTTCCTCACCGTGCCGTACGCGCAGGTCGCGCTGTGGGCGGCGATTCCGGCCGTCCTCTACTACGTCGCGGTCTTCTTCGCGGTGCATTTCGAGGCGAAGCGCTACGGGCTCGCGGGAGTGCCCAAGTCGCAGCTCCCCAAGCTCGGGAGGGTGATGAGGGATCGCGGGCATCTCTTCATCCCGGCGCTCGTCGTGCTCTTCGGGCTCATGCTCGGCTTCTCCGGTCCCCTGTGCGCGCTGGTGGGCGCGCTCGCCTGCATGCCGCTCGCCGCCGCGCGCAAGCTCACCCGCCAGGGGCTGCGCTGGATGAACGTGATCGAGGCGCTCGAGGACGGCGCGCGCAACACGCTCTCCGTGGCGATGGCGTGCGCCGCCGCCGGCATCGTGATCGGCTGCGTCACCATCACGGGGCTCGGCATCACGTTCACCGAGTTCGTGGTGGACCTCTCGCAAAGCCACCTCGTGCTGGCACTGGTGCTCACCGCGTGCGCCGGCATCGTGCTCGGCATGGGAATGCCCACGACGCCTTCGTACATCGTGATGGTGGCGCTGCTGGTGCCGGCGATCATCAAGCTGGGTGCCGCCGTCCCCGCCGCGCACATGTTCGCCTTCTACTTCGCGATCCTCTCGGCCATCACGCCGCCGGTGGCGCTCGCGGTGTTCGCCGCGGCCGGGCTCGCGCGCTGCAACATGTGGCAGGCCGGATGGGAATCGGTGCGCATCGCGGCGCCGACCTACATCGTGCCGTTCATGTTCATCTACGAGCCCTCGCTCCTCATGATCGGGGACCCGATCACCATCGCCACCTCGAGCCTTTCCGCGTGCATCGGGGTGATGTGCTTCGCCGCGGGGCTGCAAGGCTACCTGCTGCGCGAGGCGCGCACGTGGGAGCGCGTGGTGCTGCTGATCGCCGCCATCCTCCTCATCAAGCCGGGCTACGTGAGCGACGCGATCGGCCTCGCGCTGCTGATCGCGGTCGGGTTCGCGCAGAAGGTCCAGAAGCCGACCCTCGCGGTCCCGGCCGCGGCCGCCGCCGCGGAGCGCGTCGAGTAGAGTCGCTGTCCATGGCGGACGAATCCCGGCGCGCGCCGGATCTCGGCGCGTATTTCCGGCGCATCGGCTTCGAGGGCGCGGCCCGGCCGACGCTCGCGACCTTGCGCGAGCTCCATCGCCTGCACGCCGAGGCGATCCCGTTCGAGAACCTCGCGGCGTTCCTGGGCGAACCGGTGCGGCTGGACCTCGCGTCGCTCGAGGAGAAGCTCGTCGCGCGCGCTCGCGGCGGCTGGTGCTTCGAGCAGAACCTCTACTTCTCGCACGTCCTCGAGGCGATCGGGTTCCCGGTGCGGCGCCTCGCGGCGCGCGTGCGCTGGAACGTCGCGCCGGGCGTGGTCACCGCTCGCAGCCACATGCTGCTCGAGATCGCGATCGACGGGCAGTCGTGGATCGCGGACGTGGGCTTCGGCGGCCAGTCGCTCACCGCGCCTCTGCGGCTCGCCACCGAGCTCGAGCAGCCGACGCCGCACGAGACCTTCCGCCTGGTGGGGGAGGGCGATGCATTCGTGCTCCAGGCGCACATCGAAGGCGAGTGGCGCGCGCTCTACGTTTTCGAGCGCCACGAGCAGCAGCTCGCGGACTACGAGGTGAGCAACTGGTACCTCGCCAACCATCCGCAGTCGCAGTTCGTGACCGGCATCGTGGCGGCGCGCGCGGCGCCGGGCCAGCGCCACGCGTTGCGCAACGCGCGCTATGCCATCCACCATCGCGACGGCCGCACCGAGCAGCGCTTCCTCGGGAGCGTCGCCGAGATCCGGCGCGTGCTCGAGGAAGACCTGCGCATCGCGTTGCCCGCGCATCCGGCGCTCGACGCGAAGCTCGGGAAGATGCTGCGCGAAGGGCGCTAGGCGGTCTCGGCGCAGAGCGCGCGGCCGAGGAGCCGCTCCTCGTCATGCATGCGCTTGCGAGGAGGCTTGCGCAGCCGCAGCAGCAGGAACAGCACGATCGCGAAGTTGAGCAGGTTCCACGCGATGCCGTTCCAGAACGCCGCGCGGTACGAGCCGGTGAGGTCGAGGAGCTTTCCCGACATCCACGAGCCGCCCGCCATGCCGAACATGGTGCACATCATCACGGCGCCCACGTACGTGCCGATGCGCGCGGCGGGGAAATTCTCGCGCACCACGATCGTGTACGCGGGCACGATGCCGCCCTGCGAGAAGCCGAAGAGCGCCGAGATCACGTAGAGCGACGGCAGGCCCGTGAACGGCAGGAAGAGCGAGAGCGCGACGCACTGCATGGCGGAGCCGAGGAGGAGCGTGCGAACGCCGCCGATGCGGTCGGAAAGGACGCCGCACGCGAGGCGGCTGAGTATTCCGCACGCGAGCATGAGCGAGAGCATGCGTGCGCCGCGCGCGGGCCCGTATCCCAGGTCCCCGCAGTAAGCCACGATGTGCACCTGCGGCATCGCCATCGCCACGCAGCAGGACACGCCCGCGACCATCAGCAAGGCGAGCGCGGTGCCAACGCCGAGGCCGAAGGGGTTCCCGTGGTCGTGGGAGATCGCCGCTGCCGCGCGCGCCGGGGCGACGGGCGCGCGCCGGCGCATGAAGCCGGCGAGCGCCAGCATGGCGACCGCGCTCACGATGCCGAGCGTCGTGTACGTATCGCGCCAGCCGTGCGCTTCCACGAGCCGCTGCACGACCGGCGGCCAGATCGCTCCCCCAAGGAAATTTCCGCTCGCGCATACCGCGACGGCGATGCCGCGGCGCTTGGTCCACCAGAGCGACGTGTCGGCGAGGAGCGGCGAGAAGCTCGCCGCGCAGCCGAGGAACCCGATGAAGACCCCGTGGATCACGCTGAACGCCCACAGCGTGGAGGCGTGCGCCGCGAGCACGAACCCGAGCGCGAGGCTCGCGGCGCCGACGAGGAGCGGGATGGTGAGGCTCGCGCGATCCATCAGCCGTCCCATGAGGAGCGCGCCGGGACCGAAGCCGATCATGAGCAACGCGTAGGGCAGGGACGCATCGGCGCGCGTCGCGCCGAACTCCGCCTGGATTTGCGGAAGCACCACGGGCACGAAGTACATCCCGCCCGTGCCCACCGTCATCAGCAGCACGGCGACGGCGAGCCGCATCGCGGCGTAGCGGGAATCGGGCAGCGGCGGCTGCGGTACGATGTGTCGCTCGATCACGGCCGACATGTTCGCACAACTCGCGGCCGGATCGTGGACGCGTACGCGCGATGGGAACGAAGGGGATCGGATTGAACGTGATGCAGAACGGCCGGGAGCGCGCGCGCCACCGGCTCGATATCGACGCGCTGTGGAGCCTCCAGCGGATCGCCAACGTGGTGCTCGCGCCCGACGGCTCCGCGGCGGCCTGTACGGTGACGGCGTATTCG
>Ga0207667_10007994_pt1 | contig 12619 bp, 11 predicted proteins | sample KBSCornC52_FD_184301 | JGI IMG/M metagenome (GOLD analysis project Ga0207667, IMG submission 184301) | Corn rhizosphere microbial communities from Kellogg Biological Station, Michigan, USA - KBS Corn C5-2 (SPAdes) (version 2) | ecosystem: Host-associated > Plants > Roots > Rhizosphere > Soil ...
AGCTCGGCGGTGCGAACGATGCGCCGGATCGTGTTCGGGTCGTGCAGGAAGTTCTGGCCGAGCGTTTTGGTCGGACGGATGCCCAGCGACGTCGTGCGCGAGCGGATCTCTGCCGGTCCGAGCAGGACCGGCGTCATGCCAGCCGGTCGGCGGCGAGCCGGTCGACGGCGAGGCGCGCGTACAGCGCGGCGCCGGCGGCCAGCGCCGACTCGTCGAACGTGGCCAGCGGCGAGTGGTTGAAGGCGGCCTTCATCGGGTCGGCTCCGCGGGGCGTCGCACCGAGGAACGCCATCGCGCCCGGCACGCGTTCGAGCACGCGGGAGAAGTCCTCGGAGCCCGTGTGCGGGTGCGGCATCACCATCGTCGCTTCCTCGCCGAACAGCTCGGCCGCGGTCGCGCGCAGGAACTCGGCCTCACCCGGGTCGTTGTTCGTGACCGGGTAGAGCGTTTCCCACTCGGTCTCGGCCCGCAGCCCGTGGGCCTGCGCGATGCCGCGGCACAGCGCCACCGACCGCTCGGCCAGCGCCTCTTGGTTCGCCGCCGAGAAGCTGCGGACCGTGACGTCGAACTCGGCCCGCTCCGGGATCACGTTGTGCTGGGTGCCGCCGGCGAACCGTCCCACCGTCATGACCACCGGGTCGAAGACGTCGAACTGCCGCGTGACCATCGTCTGCAGTGCGGTGATCATCTCGGCGGCGACGGCGATCGGGTCCTGAGCGAGGTGGGGGCTGGAGCCGTGGCCGCCCGTCCCGATCACCTGCACGCGCAGGACGTCCGCCGCCGACAGCATCGGCCCGGGCCGCACGGTGACCAACCCGGCCGGGAACACCGCCGACGCGACGTGCAGCGCGAACGCCGCCTCGGGCACCGACCCGGACGCCTCCAGGACGCCGGCATCGATCACGTGCCGCGCGCCGTCGTAGCCCTCCTCGCCGGGCTGGAACATGAAGATCACGTCGCCGCCGAGGGCCTCGCGGTGCGCGCTCAGCAGCCGGGCCGCACCAACCAGGGACGCGGTGTGCAGGTCGTGCCCGCAGGCATGCATCGCGCCGTTCGTCGAGGCGAACTCCAGGCCGGTCTCTTCGGTGACGGGCAGGGCGTCCATGTCGCCGCGCAGCAGCACGCTGCGGCCACGGCCGGCACCGCCGCGCAGCACCGCGGTGATCGAGCCGAGGCCGGCCGGTCCGGGCGTGATCTCCAGCGGCAGCCCGTCGAGCGCGGCCAGCACCTTCTGCTGCGTGCGCGGCAGCTCGAGGCCGATCTCGGGATCGGCGTGCAACGCGCGGCGGAGTCGGACGAGCTCGTCCTGCTGGGCGCGGGCATCGGCGAGGAGGTCCATCGCCTGCCGACCCTAGCGGTCGTCAGCATGCGGCGGCAGCCGCGCGCTTAGTACCAGCCGCCTTGGGACTGCCAGCTCGACCACGCGCCGCACGGAGTGCCGTAGCGCGACTTGATGTAGCCCAGGCCCCACTTGATCTGCGTCTCGGCGTTGTCCTGCCAGTTCGGGCCGGCCGAGGCCATCTTCGAACCCGGCAGCGCCTGCGGGATGCCGTACGCACCACTCGGGTTGGCGGCGTGCACCCGCCAGCCGCTCTCGTGGTTCCACAGCGTCACCAGGCAGCTGAACTCGCCGTCGCCCCAGCCGCGGTCGGCCAGCAGCTGCTTGGCGATGGCCTTCGCGCTGCCGGGGGACGGGGTGGGCACGTTCGCCGGCGGGGACGAGTCGGTGCCGGTGGCCCCGGTGCCGGCCGCCTTGTGGTGCACGACGCGCTTGGCACCGATGGCCAGCACGCGCGGGCTCGCCTTGCGCACGATCACCGTACTGATCTTGGTGCGACCGACCGGCTTGCCGTCCACGTAGACGACCGAGTAGGTGATGCGCACCTTCCCGGAGCGTCCGGGGTGCACGACGTTCGTCGTGCCGACGAACAGCGACGAGTCGCGCTGCTTCTGCGTGGGGAACGGGACGTTGCGCACCGTCGACACCAGCCGGGTCGCGACGCGTTGGATGCGGACGACCGTGCCGGCCGCGAGCGCGGCGTCGGGAGCCGGGCTGAGCCGGTCGGCCGAGCCGACGGTGATCTCGAGATCGCTGAGCAGCTCGCCCACGGTCGCGTCGGTGGTCGTGACCTCCTGCGCCGTGCCGTCGTGGACGATCGTCACCAGCTGGGGCGTGCGGATCGCGACGTCGGTCGGCGTGAGCGGCAGGCGGCGCGAGCGGGAGACCGAGACGGCGTCCGAGCTGCCGTAGCCGAGTTCGGACAGCGCCTGCGCGACGGTCGGCGCGGTCGTCCAGACGTCGGCCCGGCGGCCGTCCACCGTGAGGTGCAACAGGCGGCCCCGGCGCAGGACGATCCGGCTGCCGTCGTGGACGGCCGAGTTCGGCGCGGGCGCGACGAGGTCGTGCGCGCTGACGCGGTAGCCCGCGGCGCGCAGGACGTCCCCGACCCGCGATGCGGTGGTGTGCACCGCGACGGCGTGCCCGTCGACGACGAGGTGGACGGACTTGTCGACCGAGGTCCACACCAGGGGAGCGGCGGCAAGGCCGGCCAGCACGGCGCCGTGCAGGCCGTACTTCACGCTGCGCAGCACTACCTGGGACTCCTCAGGTTCGGCGGATTGTTCTTCACCCGCACTTAGTTGGTCACGGAACTGTAACGGATCGGCGACGAGCCGGTACAGGGGCCCCCGACCCGGGAAGAAGGGCCGCCGCGAAACGGGCCGAAAGACACCGCGGCCGTGGTCACCCGGGGGCGACCACGGCCGGGGCGCGCGTCAGAGGTTGGCGCCGCAGACGGGCCAGGGGCTCGAGCCGCGGGCGTTGTACACCTTCGTGGCGATCGCGATCTGCTCCTCGCGGCTGGCGAGGTCGGCCCGCGGGGCGTACTTGCCGCCGCCGTTGGACAGCCAGGTGCCGTAGTCGAACTGCAGGCCGCCGTAGAAGCCGTTGCCGGTGTTGATGTGCCAGTTGCCGCCCGACTCGCACTGCGCGACGGCGTCCCAGTTGAGGCCGTTGCCCGACGGCACCGGGCGGTTCTTCGTGCCGACCTTCTCGACCTGCGTCGTGGGCTGGCGCGTCACCACCCGCTGGAGGAGCTTGCGGCCGACCAGTTTCCCGTCCACGTAGACGAGGCGGTACGTGAGGCGGGCCGCGCCCTTGTGCCCGGCGGTCAACACCTTGGTGTTGCCCTCGTACATCCGGTGGTCCTTGCGCTGCTGCACCCCGTAGTCGACCTTCACCGAGCGGGTCACGTTCTTGATCACCACGCGCTGCACCTTGATCACGAGGTTGGGCGTGATCGCGCTGGCCGTGGCCGGTTGCACCCGGTCGTTGCTGTCGATGCCGAGGTTGAGCTGGCCGAGCAGCTGGGCCACGTCGGCGGCCGTGGTGGTGACCTTCTGCGCCTTGTGGTCGTGCAGGATCGTCACGCTCTTCGGCGTGCGCAGGGCGATGTCCGTGGCGCCCAACGGAAGGCGCTTCGAGCGGGACACCGACACGAAGTCCGAGGACGTGTAGCCGAGGGCGGCGAGCGCGTCGCTGACGGTCGGCGCCGTGGTCCACACGTCGCGCTTCTGGCCGTCGACGACGAGGTGCAGCAGCCGCCCCTGCTTGAGGACGATCTTCGTGCCGTCCTTGATGGCGGAGTGCAGCGAGGGCGCGACGAGGTCGTGCGGCCCGACGTGGTAGCCGGCGGCCTTCAGGGCCCCGGCGACGTCACTCGCCTCCGTGTCGATCTTCTTGGCATGGCCGTCGACCACCACGGTGATCGGCGTTCCGTTCGCGGCCGTGGCGAAGGCGGCAGTTCCACCTACGACACCGGCGAGCACAGCACCGTAAAGGCCGTACTTGACGCTGCGACGCACTGAAGAAACCTCCATGATCAGTCGCACGCTTCTCGTTCGGTCTCGAGGACGCTAACCGGAGCAAGCGGCGGCAACCAAATCCGGGGCCGGGGAAACGGCCCGATGTCCGGTTGTGGCCACCCACCTTGCGCCCGCGTGCTTGCTGCCGATACGGGCTCGAATTCGGTCTGCAGTAACGGTTCTCGGCCCGTGGAGCGATCATGCTCCAGCCCCCGGATTTCGGGGGTCACAGGAAGGTCACGGGAACCCGTTCCCGACCGGCGGGCGGGCTCCCGGTGCTAGCAGTTGCAAGCATCTGCAAGCACCGCTGACGTGTCCTCGGCCACGGGATGGCAACTTCGGCGTGTCGAACGGGAAAACGGCCGGCGGCGGGCCTCAGGCGAGCGGGAGGCCGAACACCCGCGCACCAGTGGCGCGGATCGTCGCGGCCAGCTCGTCGGCGTCGCGTCCCATCGCCGCGGCCAGCCCGGCCAGCGTGAGCGGCAGCAGCCGGGGCGCGTTGGGGCGGCCGCGGTGCGGGTGGGGCGTGAGGAACGGGGCGTCCGTCTCGACCAGGACGTGCTCGGCCGGGACGGCGGCGGCCGCCGCGCGCAGCGCGGGCGCGTTCTTGAACGTGATCACACCCGGGAACGACAGGACGTACCCGGCGTCCACGCACTCGCGGGCCATCGCCGCGTCGCCGGAGAAGGCGTGGAACACCACCTGCTCCGGCGCGCCCTCCTCGCGCAGGATGCGCAGCACGTCGGCGTGCGCGTCCCGGTCGTGGATCATCAGCGGCTTGCGTACGCGCTTGGCCAGCGCGATGTGGCGGCGGAAGTGCTCCTGCTGGGCCGCCGGCCCGGTGCGGTCCCAGTAGTAGTCGAGGCCGGTCTCGCCGACCGCCACCACGCGGGGGTCGGCGGCCAGCCGCTCCAGCTCGGCGTACCCGGCGTCGTCCAGGCCGTTGATCTCGGTGGGGTGGACCGCCACGGCGGCGTACACGTCCGGATGCACCCGCGCGGCGGCCACGCACCAGCGTGACGATGCCACCGTGTCGCCGACCGTGATCGCGGCGACGACCCCGGCCTCACGCGCCTCCGCCATCACCTGCGCGACGAAGGCGTCGTCGGGCGTCAACCCCGCCCGCTGCGCCATCGCATCGAGGTGCGTATGCGCGTCGAAGATCACGGGGCGAGGCGGGCCAGCTCGTCTTCGACCACCGACGGGTCGAGCTTGGTGAAGATCGGCGTGGGTGGCGCGAGCGGCCGGCCGACGTCGATCGGCACCGACTCCCACCGGGCCCCGGTGTCGTAGTCACCACTCAGCACCGAGTAGGACGGCGACCCCGCCGCGGTCTCCTCGTCCAGTTCTCGCAGCTCGGGCATGGCGGCCCAGCGGTCCGAACCGCGCAGCATCGCGTGCACCTTGGTCGAGGACGACGGCAGGAACGGCGTGAGCAGCGTCTTCGCGTCGTCCACCACCTGCAGGGCGACGTGCAGCACGGAGGCCATCCGCTCGGGGTCGCTGTTCTTCAGCTTCCACGGCTCCATGTCCGACAGGTACTTGTTCGCGGCGCCCACGACGCCCATCGCCTCGCTGATCGCCGCCTTCTGCCGCGATCGCGCGAGCAACTCACCGACGCTGCCGAACGCCGCCTTGGCCGTGCGCAGCAGCTCGTGGTCGGCGTCGGTCAGCGCGCCCGGAGCCGGGATCGACCCGAGGTTCTTCGCGGTCATGGAGACCGTCCGGTTGACGAGGTTGCCCCAGCCGGCGACCAGCTCGTCGTTGTTGCGGCGCACGAACTCCGACCAGGTGAAGTCGGTGTCCTGGTTCTCCGGGCCGGCGACGGCAAGGTAGTACCGCAACGCGTCCGCGTCGTAGCGCGAGAGCATGTCCCCGACGTAGATCACGACGTTGCGCGAGGACGAGAACTTCCGCCCCTCCATGGTCAGGAACTCGCTGGAGACGACCTCGTAGGGACGGTTCAGCGCGCCGAGCTCGCCGGCCGTCCCGCCCTTCGCGCCGATGCCGGAGTAGCCGAACAGCATGGCCGGCCAGATCTCGGCGTGGAAGACGATGTTGTCCTTGCCCATGAAGTAGTAGGCCTGGCTGTCGGGGTCCTGCCACCAGGGCCGCCACGCCTCGGGGTCGCCCGACAGCTGCGCCCACTGGATCGACGCCGACAGGTAGCCGATGACCGCGTCGAACCAGACGTAGATCTTCTTGTCCGGCCGGTCGCGCCACTCGTCGAGCGGGATCGGCACGCCCCACTCGAGGTCCCGCGTGATGGCGCGCGGCTTCAGGTCGTCCAGCAGGTTCAGGCTGAACTTCTGGACGTTCGTGCGCCAGTGGTCCTGCTTGCGCAGCCACTCCCCCAGCACCTCGGCGAAGGCGGGCAGGTCGAGGAAGTAGTGCTCGGTCTCGACGAACTGCGGCGTCTCCCCGTTGATCCGGCTCTTCGGATCGATCAGGTCGATCGGGTCGAGTTGGTTGCCGCAGTTGTCGCACTGGTCGCCGCGCGCGCTCGGGTAGCCGCAGATCGGGCAGGTGCCCTCGATGTAGCGGTCGGGCAGCGTGCGGCCGGTGGACGGGCTGATCGCCCCGAGCTGGGTCCGGGGAAACACGTAGCCGTTCTTCAGCAGCCCCAGGAACAGCTGCTGTGTGATCGCGTAGTGGTTCTTGGTCGTCGTCCGGGTGAACAGGTCGTAGGAGAGCCCGAGCTGGCGCAGGTCCTTCGCGATGACCAGCGCGTTGCGGTCGGCCAACTCGCGGGGCGTCACGCCCTCGTTGTCGGCCTGCACCTGGATCGGCGTCCCGTGCTCGTCGGTGCCGCTGACCATGAGCACCTTCTTGCCCGCCATCCGCTGGTACCGGCTGAAGACGTCGGAGGGCACCCCGAAGCCGGCGACGTGACCGATGTGGCGGGGGCCGTTCGCGTAGGGCCAGGCGACGGCGGTCAGGACGTGCTCGCTACTCACGTACCCAGCCTAGTGAGCGGGATCGAACGAGCTCCGGGACGCCGATCCGTCCGGGGTCAGCGGCGAACCGAGACCAGCATCGGCTCGTGCAGGTCGAAGTAGGCCACCTCGCCCATCAGCCGCCGGCCCTCCTCCATGTCCGCGCGGACGTCCGCCGGAACCTCCATGTTCTCGCCGTGGCGCGCCTCCTCCTCCGACGTGAAGTAGATGGCATCCACCCAGCGGCCGTCGCCGGCTTCCATCATGAGCCCGCCGATGATCTCCGGGCGGGCCTGGTGGATCTCGTCGCTGTGTTGGCTCATCAGCTCGTGCATGCGCTTCACGTCAGGGCTGCGGCCTTCCATGATCTGGACGAAGCGAGCATCGTCCGAGCCGCCGGACAGCCACGGCTGGACCTCCGTGCAGTCGAGGAAGGTGACCGGACCGTCGAAGCACTGCTCGACCTCGCTCCACCAGCGGCCCTGTTCCGGACGCTCGCTGTTGGCGCGGGCCGCGTCGGGCGACTCGAAGCGCGCGAGCGCGACGAACGTGCCGTCGTCCGAGACGCCGGCGGTGGTGCCCAGGTAGCCGGTGGCGCCGGGCATCAGCTCCTCGCGCCAGCGCTCCATCAGCCGGTTCAGCTGGTCGGCGTCGCGCACCGTGCCCTGGATGACCTGGATGAACATGTTGCCCCCCGTGGAGGTCGGCGCCGTTCCCGCGCCGCGATCAGCGGCCGCCTGAGGACGTGGTCCGCGCCGGGTTTCCCGGGCTCCGACGTTCCGGCCGCCGTGCCCGCCGATGGTTCTCGCGCCCGGACGCCGCCGCAAGGGCCCGTCGCTCAAGCGCCGGGTCGCGGTGCCGATCGGTGCGGTACGTCGGCGCTGCGCCGATGCGCGCGAATGCGGAGGAAGCGGATGCTCATCGCCGAGATCATCGGAGCCGTCCTCGCCGCCGGGTGGCTGATCGACCGGGTCACCTCGGCTCCGGCGGCGCGCCGCGTCCCCGTCCGGAGCCGGCTGGCCGAGGCCCGCCGCATCGTCGAGGACGAGCCGCCGCGCTGACTCAGTCGCGCTTCGCCGCGACGACCGCGTCGAAGACCGCCCGCTTGGGGACGCCCCGCTGCCGGGCCACCTCGGCGATCGCCTCCTTGCGGGGCTGACCGGCGGCCTCCCGCGCGCCGACCTCCGCGGCGAGCGCATCCGGCGTCACGTCCCCGACGGTCTGTGAGGCGCCGGCGACGACCAGCGTGATCTCGCCCCGCACCTCCCCGGCCGCCCACTCGGCCAACTCGCCCAAGGACCCCCGCCGGATCTCCTCGTGCGTCTTCGTCAGCTCGCGGCAGACCGCCGCGGCCCGCTCGGCGCCGAAGCCGGTGGCGAGGTCGGCCAGCGTGTCGGCCAGCCGGTGCGGCGCCTCGAAGAACACGAGCGTGCGCGGCTCGGCGGCCAGCGCCGCGACCGCCCGCCGCCGCTCGCCGCTCTTCCGGGGCAGGAAGCCCTCGAAGCAGAACCGGTCGACCGGCAGCCCGGAGACCGCGAGAGCAGTGATCACGGCGGACGGCCCGGGCAGTGCGGTCACCGGAACGCCGGCGGCCACCGCCGCGCTCACCAGGCGGTACCCCGGGTCCGAGACAGCCGGCATGCCGGCGTCCGTCACCACGAGGACGTCCTGCCCCTCGTGCAGCCAGCCGAGCAGCTGCGGCACCCGCCCACCCTCGTTGGCGTCGAAGAACGAGATCACCCGCCCGACCGGCGTCACCTCCAGGTCGGCGCACAGCCGGCGCAGCCGGCGGGTGTCCTCGGCGGCGATCACCGGGGCGGTGGCCAGCGCGTCCCGCAGCCGGGCCGACGCGTCGCCGGGCTGCCCCAGCGGAGTGGCGGCCAGCAGCACGCGTCCCGGCGAGTTCACGGCTCGACCGTAGCGAGATCGGGGCCCCCTAGTATCGAGCCGTGACCGGGACGCTCGAGGCGGACGCCGACCTCGACGAGGACGTCCCGGTCGAGCCGCCGCAGCCGGCGCGACCGGTGCCGGCGGCGCTGGCCCCGTGGCACGACCCGAACCCGCGGCTCGGCTGGCTGGCCACCCTCGTGATCGCCGTCCTGGCCGGGCTGACCCGCTTCTGGGCGCTCGGGTTCCCACCGGGCAAGAACCTCAGCCCGGTCGACTTCAAGAACTTCGACGAGGTCTATTACGCGACCGAGGCGCAAGAGATCCTGCGCTACGGCTACGAGGACAACCGCGGCTACATGTTCGTGGTGCACCCGCCGCTCGGGAAGTGGCTGATCGCCGGCTCCGAGTGGCTGGTCGGCGCGATCGACGGCAAGCACGACGCCACGAGCTACCTCGCGAACTCCGTCGGCTGGCGGTTGGCGCCGGCGCTGTTCGGCTGCCTCGGCGTGATCATGATGACCCGGATCGTGCGGCGCATCATGCACTCGAACCTGTTCGGGTTCATCGCCGGGCTGCTGATGTCGATGGAGGGGCTCTCGCTCGTCCTGGCCCGCACCGCGATCCTCGACATCTTCCTCCAGACGTTCGTCATCGCGGCCTTCGGCGCCCTGGTGCTCGACCGCGACCAGCTGCGCGGGCGGCTCGCGCGCCTGATCGCCGAGGGCGCCGATCTCGCGGACGGCGCACCGTCCCTCGGCCCCCGCCCGTGGCGGCTGGTCGCCGGCGTCATGTTCGGCCTCGCCTGCGCCATCAAGTGGACGGCCCTGTCGTTCTTCGTCCTGTTCGTGCTGCTGTCGCTGGTCTGGGACCGCGCCGCGCTCAAGGCGGCCGGTGTCCGGCGCCCGACCCGGGCGTGGTTCCGCCGGTCGGTGCTGTTCGCGCCGTTCTCGTTGCTGCTGGCCCCGATCGGGGTGTACCTGCTGACCTACCTCGGCTGGTTCGTCGGCGAGAACAGCTGGGGACGGCACTGGGCCGACACCCACGGGCCGTCCACCCACCTGCACCTGTTCGGCCTGCGCGTCCCGTTCTGGTGGGGCTGGGTGCCGGACCCGATCCGCTCCCTCGGCGCGTACACGCTGGATGCCTACCGGTTCCACCAGCAACTCGACTCGCCGCACTCGTACGGGTCCAAGCCGTGGAGCTGGCTCGTCCTGGGCCGGCCGGTCGACTTCTACTACAACGGTTCGCACTTCGACAGCGCCGCTGCCTCACCGTGCGGCGCGCACGACTGCGCCCGCGAGGTGCTGCTCATCGGCACGCCGCTGATGTGGTGGGCGTTCGTCCCCATGTTGCTGTGGCTGGCCTGGCACTGGGCCACGACGCGCGACTGGCGCGCGGCCGCGGTGTGGGTGGCGTTCATCGCCGGCTGGCTCGTGTGGTTCCAGAACCTCGACCGGACGATGTTCCTGTTCTACATGGCCCCGCTCGTCCCGTTCCTGATCATCGGGGTGACCCTCGCGTTGGGGACGATGCTCGGCCCCGCCCTGCCCGCGGTGCCCGTGCGGGACTACGACGATCCGGACGCCGAGCCCTACCCCACCGAGGAGGAGGAGCGGTACGAACGGGCCCGCCGGCGGCGGGCGTGGGGTGTCAGCGGGATCGCCGTCTACCTCGCCCTCGTCGTGGCCGACTTCGCGTGGATGTGGCCGCTGTTCACCGGCGGCTTGTTGACCTACGAGGAGTGGCACCTGCATATGTGGCTGCCCTCATGGGTATGACGCGGACGAACCCACATCGCGAGCCGAGGAGGCCCCGAGATGAGTCTGTCCGCGAAGCTGCGCCGAGCCCCGCAGAGGTTGGTGACCGGCGCGTACATCCTGAACAGCGGGGTGAGCAAGCTCAGCGCGGATGACGAGACGGCCAAGGGCCTGCACGGGATGGCCTCGGGCGCATACCCGTTCTTGGGCAAGGTGCAGCCGCGCGTCTTCGTGAAGGGGCTCGCCGCCGGCGAGATCGCGGTGGGCGGCGTATTGCTGCTGCCGATCGTCCCACCGGCCGTCGCCGGCGCCGCGCTCGTCGGCTTCTCGGCCGCGCTGCTCAACGTCTATTGGCGCACGCCGGGCATGCACGAGCCGGGGGACCCGCGACCGACCCACCACGGCCAGCCGCTCGCCAAGGACGTCTGGATGCTCGGCATCGGGACGAGCCTGATCGCCGACGCGATGCTCGAGCCCGCACACGACAAGAAGGTCGAGATCACCGCGGCCCTGTCGGAGAAGCGCGACCTGAAGGCGGCCGAGAAGTCGCGCGGGGCCAAGCGCAAGGCCAAGAAGACCGCGAAGAAGACCGCCAAGAAGGGCGAGGCGCAGCTGGTCAAGCAGGCCCGCGAGCTGCAGGCCGAGGCCGGCAAGCGGGCGGCGAAGGCCGCCGCCAAGACCCAGAAGCGGGCCGAGAAGGCCGCGGCGAAGGCGGCCCACCGCCTCGCCGAGATGCGGGACGAGTACGGGCCGGTCGCGGCCGAGAAGGCCCGCGCCGCGCGCGACACCGCCCGCGAGTGGGCCGAGGAGTACGGACCGGTCGCCGCCGAGAAGGCCCGCGGGGCCCGCGACGCGGCCCGCGACTGGGCGCAGGAGTACGGGCCGGTCGCCGCCGAGAAGGCCCGCGGGGCCCGGGACGCCGCCCGCGAGTGGGCCGAGGAGTACGGGCCCGTGGCCGCCGAGAAGGCCCGCGGCGCCCGCGACGCCGCCCGCGACTGGGCCGAGGAGTACGGGCCGGTCGCCGCCGAGAAGGCCGGCACCGCGGCGAAGGCCACCCGCGAGTGGGCCGACGTGACGAGCACCGTCGTCGCCGACCGGACGAAGGAGGCGGCCAAGGCCGCCAAGGCGGCCGGCGTCACCGCGAAGGAGAAGCTCGCCAGCTGATCCGTTCGCCAGCAACGACCGGGACGCCCGGCTGCCCTCGCGGCGGCCGGGCGTCGTCGTCGGTGCGTGCGAGCATCGGCGGCGTGCTGCCCGAACGACGCATCCCGACCCGGACCGACGAGTGGCGCGCGGTGTCCGACCGCATCCAGGTGGCGATGGAGCTCACGTCCCGGCTGAACGGGCTGCCGTTCAGTGACGTCGAAGGGCGCCGGGCGATCCTGGACGAGCTGTTCGGCCGTCCGCACCCGCCGACCGCGCTCGTCCACCCGCCGTTCTACTGCACCTACGGCCTCGGCATCACGCTGGGCGCATACAGCTTCGTCGGCCACGCCTGCTCGTTCCTCGACGTCGGCGGCATCACCGTCGGCGAGCGCGCCATGATCGCGCCCAAGGTCACCCTGGTAACCGAGGGCCACCCGGTCGAGCCGGCCGAGCGGTACGACTTCATCACCGCGGCGCCGATCGTGATCGAGGATCGCGCCTGGATCGGCGCGGCGGCGACGATCCTGCCCGGGGTCACGATCGGGCACGACTCCGTCGTCGGGGCCGGTGCGGTCGTGGCGAAGGACGTCCCGCCGCTGTCGGTGGTGACCGGGGCCGGTCAGGTGCACCGGCGCACGCTGACGCCGCGAGCCGAGGGCTGAACCGTGTCGTCCTGGACCTGGGTCGACGCGTGGCTGCTGGCCGCGATCCCCGACCCGGACGCCGGTGGGTCCCTCAGCGAGGTGATCGGCGTTGCCGACGCGGTCAACCACGCCATCCCGACCCGGGACGAGCTCGCCTCGTCGCTCGGCGCCCTGCTCGCCGCCGACCTGGTGACGGCGCTGGACGGGCGGTTCCGCGTCACCCCGGCCGGCCGGGCCGTGCGAGCGCAGTGGGACGGCCGGCTCGGCGGCTGGCAGGAGGCGATCCTGCCCGCGTTGGCCCGCTTACCCCGGCCGGAGCAGCCGTTGCCGCTCACCGAGGACGAGGTCCGGGCCGCGTACGCGAAGTACTCCGCCGGGCCCT
>Ga0207667_10007996_pt1 | contig 12616 bp, 6 predicted proteins | sample KBSCornC52_FD_184301 | JGI IMG/M metagenome (GOLD analysis project Ga0207667, IMG submission 184301) | Corn rhizosphere microbial communities from Kellogg Biological Station, Michigan, USA - KBS Corn C5-2 (SPAdes) (version 2) | ecosystem: Host-associated > Plants > Roots > Rhizosphere > Soil ...
AAACCCAACCGGCCGCGTTCCCGAAGAAATGCTGCCACCCGAAAAGAGGAGCCCCATGAAGACGAAACTCACGCCCATTGCTGCCGCCACCGCGGTTGCGCTTGCTGGAGCGCTCGCCGCGCCGGCGTACGCGCAGTCTGCCGCGGCTCCTGCCCCGGCCGCCTCGGCGGTCAAGGAAAAGGAAGCAGTGCAGACCGTCGAGGTCACCGGCATCCGGGCTTCGATGCAGCAGTCCCTGAACCAGAAGCGCAATGCCGAGACGCACGTCGAGGTCATCACCGCTGAAGACGTGGGCAAGCTGCCGGACAAGAACGTGGCCGACTCGCTGCAGCGCCTTCCCGGCGTGACGATCAGCTCGGCCGGCGCCAACGAAGGCGGCTTCGACGAAAGCGACCGCGTCTCCATGCGCGGCACGAACCCCAGCTACACGCAGACCCTCGTCAACGGCCACAACGTCGCCTCCGGCGACTGGTTCGTCCTCGACCAGACCTCGACCGGCGCCGTCGGCCGCAGCGTCTCCTACACCCTGCTGCCTTCCGAAGTCGTCGGCAGCGTGATCGTCCACAAGGCCTCCGAGGCGGACCTCGTCGAAGGCGGCGTGGTCGGTTCGGTGGACATCATCACGCGCAAGCCGCTCGAGTTCAAGAAGCCGTTCTCGATGGCCGTGTCGCTGGGCGGCGTCTACGCCGACCTGCCCAAGAAGGCCGACCCGCAGGCCAACGTGCTGATGAACTTCAAGAACGAGGCAGGCACCTTCGGCGTGCTGGGCCAGGTGTTCTTCGAGAAGCGCCACCTGCGTCGCGACGGCGTGGAAGAGCTGGGCTACGAGCAGATCAAGGCCGGCAGCCCGGTCGCCATCTCGAACCCGGATCTGGCCAACGTCTGGTATCCGACGGCCATCGGCGCCGCGCTGTTCGAACAGGAGCGTACCCGCAAGGGCGGCCTGCTCGACCTGCAGTTCAAGCCGAACAACAACGTCAGCCTGGACCTGAACGGCTTCTACTCGAAGCTCGAGGCCAGCAACTACAACCGCAACTACCTGCTCTGGAACACGCACTTCATCAACCAGGGCGGCACGACCGCGAGCCCCGGACAGGCGCCTGACCCGGGCTACGTGGTCAGCACCCAGAACGGCGTCAGCACGCTCACGTCCGCGACCTTCGCGAACAACGGCGCGCAGCACGGTATCTACGACATGATCTCGCGCCCGGGCGAAGGCGCGACCACCCAGTACCTGGACCTGGACGGCGACTTCCGCATCAGCGACGCCCTGAAGCTCACGGGCAAGGTCGGCACCTCCAAGGGTCTGGGCGTCACCCCGCGCCAGAACGTGCTCGAGGCGGACGTCATCCACACGGGCGGCGCCTACCAGCTCAACGGCGTCAACAACGCCGCGAGCTTCTCGCTGCCTGGCGTCACCGCCTCCGCCGCCCCGACCTCGGCCAACTATGGCCTGGACTGGATCTTCGGCGCGAACAACGTCAAGGTGAAGGACAGCGAGGCGTGGCAGCAGATCGACGGCGACTACTCGGCCGACGCCGGCATCCTGGCCTCGATCAAGTTCGGCGCGCGCACCAACCAGCACAAGCGTGATGCGCTGGGCGCGGTCAACGCCGGTGCCAAGGGCGGCTGGGATCCGTCCACCTGGCCCACGCCGGTCTCGAACTACCCGAACAATTTCGGCAAGGGCCTGGGCGGCAGCGTTCCTGCCAACATCTGGTACTTCACGCCGGCGCAGCTGGCCGATTTCGACGCGCAATACCAGAACCTGGGCGACGGCACGACCAACAGCCCCACCAGCCGCAACTACCCGGGCTTCGACTACTCGGTGCACGAGACGACGACGGCGGGCTACCTGATGGCCAACCTCGAAGGCAACAAGTGGTCCGGCAACATCGGCCTGCGCCTCGTGCGCACGACCGAGAGCGTGCTGTTCTACACCTCGGGCAGCGGCGATCCCACCTCCCCGCGTCCGTCGGCCGGCGCGATCGATTCCGCGTGGGGCTGGTGGCTGCCGCAAGCGGTCAACCACTCGTACACGGATCCGCTGCCGAGCGCGAACTTCCGCTTCGAGCTGAGCAAGGACCTGATCGCCCGCATCGCCGCGTCGCGCACGATGACCCGCGCCGACTACACGGCGCTGGCCGGCTCGGCCAGCCTGTCGCCGCCGGCCACCGATACCGGCATCGGCAGCGGCAGCGCGGGCAACCCGGACCTGAAGCCCATCACGTCCAACAACCTGGACGCGACCCTCGAGTGGTACTTCGCGGACCGCGCGCTGCTGTCGGCTTCGCTGTTCTACATGGACCTGACGAACTACGTCAGCCTGGGCCACACGACGGGCGTGTACCAGACGCAGACCCACGACCACCCGCTGGGCACGCCGATCACCTACACGCTGACCACCCCGATCAACAGCAGCGCGAAGGTGCACGGCATCGAGCTGGCCTACCAGCAGCCGATCTGGGGCGGCCTGGGCGCGGAAGCCAACCTGACCGCGCTGTCGTACAGCACCGCCGACGGCGAGGCCCTGGTGGGCGCGTCGAAGCTGACCTACAACCTGAGCGGCTACTTCGAGAACGACCTCTTCAGCGCGCGCCTGGGCTGGAACCATCGCTCGAAGTTCTACAGCGGCCTGGATCGCCAGACGGCGTTCTCGCAAGCCGCGGTGGGCGCCCTGTCGGCCAGCCTGAACTTCAACATCACGAAGCAGTTCGCGGTGCACTTCGACGCCCGCAACCTGAACAACCCGAAGCTGAAGTACTACGCCAAGAACGAGGAACAGCCGCGCGCGATCTACTCGAACGGCCGCCAGTACTACCTGTCGGCGAGCTACGAGTTCAAGTGATCCACGTGAGGCCCGCCGCCCGGCGGGCCCTTGCGACGAGGACGACCTTCGGGTCGTCCTTTTTTTTGCCCGTGCATGGGCCCGCGCGGGCGGCCGCGACCTGCCGGGGCTGTCATCCGGTGCGACGTCGCAGGAGCCACCCTGCCAACCACGCCGCATCCCGGGCCGCGCGCAATGACGGTGGCAGGGCGCCTCAGCGGCTCATGCGCTGCACGAGCAGCGCCCGCAGCGCCTTCTGCTCGTCGGCGGACAGCGCGCCCAGGAGGCTGCGCCGCTCCGGCGGGATGTGGCCCGCCACGTCCCGCTCCGCATCGAACACGTAGTGCTCGAACAGGCTCCGCCAGGAGGCGCGCTGCGCCGGCGGCAGCGCGCGCAGCGTGGCCACGACATGCAGCAGCGCGTCCAGCGCCGACGGCGGCGGTGCCCACCCCGGTGCGGTCCTCACCCACCAGTAGTTCACCAGCATGTTGAAGCGCTCCAGCGACTGCACGTGGTGCCACCACAGGGGCGGCAGATAGACCGCGTCGCCGGGCTCCAGATCGGCGACGCGCGCGCTCGCCAGCGCTTCTGCGAAGCGCGGGAAGCGCTCGAAGTCCGGCCTGGCGAAATCCACCAGCGAGATCGGCGTGCCGGTGGGCGCGTGATCGAGCGGGCCGACATACAGGTTGGCGATCTGCTCGGGCGGGAATACCGTGAAGCGCCGCCGGCCGGCCACGCAGCACGCGATGTTGTGCGATTCGTCGAAATGCGCGGGCGTGACGATGGCGGTGCCGATCCATGCGCGTGGCTCGACGTCGGCCGCCAGCAGCGGCAGCACATGAGTACGCTTGAACTCGGGCATGCAGCGGGCGATGAGCGCGCTCTGGATCGCCACTGCCGGCGCCTGATCGAATTGGGCGTAGCGCAGCGCCTGCTCCAGCACGCGCGTCACCGGCTGCTCGGTGCGCAGGTAGTTGAAGCCCGCCATCGTGGCGTCGTAGAAGATGCGGCCCGCTTCCTCGGGACGCGTCATGATGGCGTCGACCGGCGTGCCGTTGTCCACCTGGGCCAGGTACTGCGCGACGGCCAGCGCCGATTCGCGCGCCTTGGCCACCGCGGGCCAGTCGGCCACCACGCCGCGCAGGATGGCTGGCTGGGCGCGCGGCACGATCTCCTGCTCGAAGCGCTCGCGCGTGACACCGTGCCATTCGGCCAGCGAGGAAAGAGGCTCGGTCATCGGAGAGGGGCTGCGCGCGTCGTGGAGGCCAAGTCGCAAGCATAGCGGCGCGGGCCGCGTGCCCGTCGGTGGACGCGCATCGGATGCGTGTCCGGCGCCGCATTTGATGCGGTTTCCGCGGTCTGCCGCGCGTCCGGGCGCGCAATCCGCGCCGCGCCCCGTTTCACCGCGGCCGAACCGTCAGGCACCGGGGGGGACCCGAGCGACGACTCAGTGAAAACCAGCGCGTGCGGAGGAAAGGACACTCGTATCATCCATTAAGTCAACTCATTTGATTTGAGGGTAAAGGCGCATGAAGCTCCAACGTCATCCGATCGCCGCCGCCGCGGCCCTGGCCCTGCTCGGCGCCCTCGCGCCCGCGCAGGTTCTCGCCCAAGCCGACGCCGCCGCTCCCGCCGCAGCCGCGTCCGCGGCCGCACCGGCCGCCGCGAAGGACGACGTCCAGCGTGTCGAGGTCACCGGCCTGCGCGCGTCGCTGGAGCGCTCGCTGGCGCAGAAGCGCAACGCCGACTCGGTGGTCGAAGTCGTCACCGCGGATGACATCGGCAAGCTGCCGGACAAGAACGTCGCCGACGCGCTGCAGCGCGTGCCGGGGGTCAACATCGCATCGTCGGCCGGTGGCGAGGGCGGCTTCTCGGAGAACGACCGCGTGTCGATCCGCGGCACCAGCCCCAGCCTGACGCAGACGCTGGTCAACGGCCACATGATCTCGTCGGGCGACTGGTTCGTCCTCGACCAGGAGGGCGGCTCGCTGGGCCGCAGTGTCAGCTACGCGCTGATGCCGTCGGAGATCCTGGGCAGCGCCGTCGTCCACAAGAGCGCGACGGCCGACCTCGTCGAAGGCGGCGTGGCCGGCGCGGTCGACATGATCACGCGCCGCCCGCTGGAGTTCAAGAAGGCGCTGACCGTCGAGGGCAGCCTCCAGGCGATCTACAGCGACCTGCCCGCCAGGACGGACCCGCAGGCCAACGCGCTCGTCGCATGGAGGAACGAGAGCGCGACCTTCGGGGCGCTGCTGCAGGTGTTCAGCGAGACGCGCCACGAGCGCCGCGACGGCCAGGAGATCTTCGGCTACGGGGCCATCGACCCGACCTGGGCCGCCGCCGTGGCCGACCCGTCGCTCGCGGGCGTGAACGTGCCCTCGGGCATCAACTCCGCGTTGTTCGAGCAGACCCGCAAGCGCCAGGGCGGTCTGGTCGACCTGCAGCTCAAGCCGACGCAGGACCTGACGCTGGACCTGAACGGCTTCTACTCGCACCTGGCCGCATCGAACTACAACCGCAGCTTCTACAACCAGCCGCTGAACAACCTGATGATCGGCCTGGTGCCCAGTAGCTACAAGGTGGTCAACGGCACGCTGGTGCAGGCGACGTTCGACAAGTCGACCTACCCGGTGCCGAGCGCGACGCAGGACCCCGACCTGTGGGCCAAGGCGCCGGCCACCGTCGACCAGATCTACCGCCCCGGCGCGAGCGCGTCCAGCAGCTACCTGGACCTGGGTGCGCAGTGGCGCGTCACCGACATGCTCAAGGTCAATGGCCTGGTCGGCACGACCAAGGGCGAGGGCCGCACGCCGCGCGACATCGGCTACGAGGCCGACTTCCTCAATTCCGGCATGAGCTACCAGCTCAATGGCTCGGGCATCGCCACCGTCGCCTTCCCGGGTGGCGACCCGGCGCACCTCAGCGCCGCCAACGTCACCACCGGCGCGGCCTGGGGCTCCAAGGTGCAGACCGAGGACAAGGAGAACTACGGCCAGGTCGACGCCGAGCTCGCGGTCGACAAGGGCGTGCTGGACTCGATGAAGTTCGGCGCGCGCTTTGCCAGCCACCAGCGCAGCGTGGAGCTGCCGCAGGCGTCGGGCTGCACGGTTTGCGACGGCACCACCAATGCGCCGCTGCCCAACTGGTCGGGCCAGACGTACCCGGGCAACTTCGGCAAGGGCCTGGGCGGCGACATCCTCAAGGACGTCTGGCAGCTGAGCCGCGGCGACGTCCTGAACTGGGCCAACCAGTACGACCCGCTGCAGCCGTCCGCCACCAGCGAGGTCTGGACGGGCGAGATGCGCCTGAAGGAGCGCGACAGCGCCGCCTACGCGATGGCCAACCTCGTCGGCGCGAAGTGGCGCGGCAACGTCGGCGTGCGGCTGGTGCGCACGCACGAGTCGTCGACGTCGAACCTGCCGGCCGACCTGTACCCCGACCAGACGCCGCAGGGCGTCGACAACCAGAACGGCCCGTTCGTGCCCGTGACCACCGAGCACACGTTCAACAACGTGCTGCCGAGCGCCAACCTGCGCGTCGACCTCACGAAGGACCTGGTGGCGCGCGCGTCGATGGCGCGCGTGATGTCGCGGCCCGACTACGGCGCGCTCGTGAGCGCCGTCAACCTCGACGACAACCTGCACACCGGCTCTGGCGGCAATCCCGACCTGAAGCCCATCCTGTCGACGAACTCGGACCTGTCGCTCGAGTGGTATTACGCGCCGCGGGCGCTGCTGTCGGTCGGCGTGTTCTACATGGACATGTCGTCCTATGTCGCCTACGGCAACATCAAGCGTGACTACGTCGACCGCAGCCACACGCTGCCCGGCCAGCCGCCGCTGGTGGCCACCTACACGCTGTCCGTGCCCACCAACGTCGGCGCGACCAACAAGGGCATCGAGCTCGGATGGCAGCAGACCTTCGGCGTGGTCGGCGGCGAGCTGAACTACACGTACACCGACGGCAAGGTCTCCGACGGCAGCCAGATGGTGGGCAACTCGAAGAACACATACAACGTCGTGGCCTTCTACGACGACGGCGCCTTCAACGCGCGCCTGGCCTACACGTACCGCTCGTCGTTCCTGGCCGGCCTGAACAATGCGTCGATCCAGCACATGGACAACGAGGGCGACCTTGCGGCCTCGGTGAACTGGAAGTTCAACGAGCACCTCGAGTTCACGTTCGACGCGCTCAACCTCAACAACCCGAAGCTGAAGTACTACGGCACGGACCGCAGCCAGCCGCTCAGTTCGTATTCGAACGGCCGCCAGTTCTACCTGGGCATGCGCCTGTCGCTTTGAGCGGGACCGATCTCCGCTTCGGGCGCGGCGGCCGCAAGGCGCCGCGCCCTTTTTCGTGGCGCGGGCCGGTTCGGGCACGCCGCATCCGGCGCCCTTCGTGCTGAAAGCGCTGCCATGTCCTGCCATGCAGACCAGTGAAATTCCAGGCATGACAGGCGGATCGGGTTAGCACCTATGACCACGGCTGCAAGTGGTAGTACATTGGTGCCATGTCGCGCGGAGAGCGGGTAGCGAGTCCTGAGGACCCGCTCGCGACATCTGGAGCGATGGCGGACGAGTGGGTCCGCCCACCCGAAGTCGATAGCGGGTGCTGTTCCAGTCCGGTGGGTGGAGGTGGGCCGTCAAGTTCGGCTCACCTCTTTTTTTGCCTGCCCGGCGCGCCCGAACGCGTCCGGTCGGGCGCAATCGGCGACCGCAGCCCGCGACAGTCGTCCAGGAAGCACAGGCGGGGTCCACAGGCGGGGTCAGGTCTTGCATGCACCTTCCTGCGGGGCGCGGCCGCCCTTCCGCCGGACAGGCTCCGGCAGTTGCATGCAAGACCTGACCCCAGGTTCATGCAAGACCTGACCACCGCTCGTCGACCCCAGGTCGTCGCGAGCAAAAAAATCCGGTCGGCACCCCGAAGCGCCGACCGGCTCGCAATGCCCAATTGAAATTGGACTAGCCCGAAAAAACAATCATCGAAGAAGAACGGGAATCACCCATGCGCGTCCGCCTTCAGCAGCACGCCGATGTTGGGGTTGAGCTCGTCGAAGATCGGCAGCGCCGCCGCACCGAGCGCGGCCGTGTCGTGCCCGGCCAGGCCCGCGATCACGCGCGGGGTCTGGCGGTTGCGGCGTGCCGCCACCGACGTGTGCAGCGGTTCCAGGCGCTCGATCAGCAGTGCCAGCACCGACGACGGCAGGAAGCCGCCGATGACCACGGCCTCGGCGTCGAGCATCGACTCCAGGATGTTGACGGCCTGGCGCAGGCGCTGCGCCGCCTCGTCGAGCCAGCCATCCAGGCGCGTGCGTGCGGCCGGACTCGGGTCGAGCAGCATCTGCGGCGTGGCGTGGGCCAGGTCGCCGATCTCGAGGGCCTCGTAGGCCGCCTGCAGCGAGACGTAGCGCTCGAGGCAGCCCTTGTTGCCGCACGGGCACGCGCGGCCGTCCGGCACGACGATCATGTGGCCGATCTCACCGGCGTTGTGCCCCGAGCCCTTGTACAGGTGGCCGTCGTGGAACATGCCTGCACCCAGGCCGGTGCCGATGAACACGTAGGTGAAGCTGCGGAAGGTGCGGGCCACGCCGTGCAGGCGCTCGCCGATGGCGGCCGCGGTGGCGTCGTTCTCCATGATCACGGGCATGCCGATGGCGCTGCCGATCTGCTCCGCGATGGACAGGTCCTGCCAGCCCGGAAGCGCGGTCGGGCCCACGGCGCTGAGCCCCTCGACGTCGAACGGCCCCGGCACCGCCAGGCCCAGTCCCAGCACGCGGCTCCAGTCGGCGTCGGACGACTTGCGCAGTGTCTCCACCACGTCGCGCACGAGAGGCAGTGCCTGCGACGGCGTCGGATGGTCGACGGCCAGCGTGCAGCGGCCGCGGATGCGGCCCGACAGGTCCACCACCACCGCCACCATCATGTTCTGGTCGATCTGCAGCCCGATCGAATACGCGCCGTCCGGATTGATGACGAAGGGCGTGGCGGGCTGGCCGCGCGTGCCGCGCTCGGGCGTGAGCGCGTTGAGAAAGCCGAGCTTCTGCAGCTCGCTGGCGATGTTGGAGATGGTCTGCGGCGTCAGCGCGGTCAGGCGCGCGATGTCGGCGCGGGTGAGCCGTCCGTGCAGGCGGATGGCCTCCATGACGACGCGCCGGTTGTGCGAGCGCGCGAATTCGAGGTTGGTGCCGGACAGGCTGGCGACGGGGGGCTTGTTCACCGAGGACATGATGGCAGATCCGGTCGCGAGTTTATTAAGATAATCAAATTGAAGTAATGCTCGTCAACCCGAACCATCGACGCCGCCGCCAATTCCGACCGCGCGCACGCCGCGGCGCGCGCCAGTTCGTGCATTTCTCCGGCGGCCGCCACCCGGTCGCCGGTTGCAGCAGGAAACTCGGCGCCGCCCCGCCGGCGCGAGAGGACCGAGTCGGCATCGCCGCCGCGCCCGCTGCACGTGGCCGCGCGGCATGGCGCCGGGCGGCCGACGGACACCCGGGACGCCCCTGGCCGCGGGCGCTGTACCCGCATTCTGGCCCGAGATGGCGCTGTCGTGCAGCGGACGTTCCCAGCCTCCTGGCCGACGGCGCAAGGTGTAAACCCTCGGCGCCGCAGCCTTGACCCGCCCCGACTCATTGCGGATACTGCAAACAAATTGATTTAACAACGACACCGATGTCAGCCCCGTCCCGCCCCGCCCGCTCGTCCGCGCTCCCTGCGTGGCGGTGGCTCAGCGCGTTGGTCCTGGCCACCGGCGCGGCCCGGGCATCCGCGCTCGAACTGTCGATGTGGGTCATGCCCGTCACCACCAACGCGCAGAACGACATCCCGGCGCTCATCGCACCGTGGATCGCGGCCCATCCGGGCATCACGGTGCGCGTGACCGTGCTGGACTGGGAATCGGGCTGGAACAAGATCACCGCGGCCGCGGCCTCGCGGCGCGGGCCCGACCTGCTGGAGCTGGGCACCACCTGGATGCCCGCGATCGCCGCCATGGGCGGGCTGGAGCCGCTGTCGGCCGCGCAGCTGGCCGAGGTCGGCAACGGCGCGCCGTACTACCCCGAGCTGTGGAAGACGACGCAGGTGTTCGGCCGCCGCGGCGTGTACGGCCTGCCCTGGTACGCCGACGTGCGCGCCGCGTTCTACCGCACCGACGTCTTCCGCCAGGCCGGGGTCGACCCGGCGCAGGCGTTCGCGACCTGGGACTCGTTCCACGCGGCGCTGCGCAGGATCAACGGCATCACGGTCAACGGCAAGCGCATCGGCGCGCTCGCCTACGCGGGCAAGAACGACTGGAACGTCGTCCACAACCTCGCGCCGTGGATCTGGAACGCCGGCGGCGACATGCTCTCCGCCGACGCCAGGCATTCCGCGCTCGACACGCCGCAGGCCCTGCGTGCGATCGACTTCTACTCGCGCCTTGCCGTCGAAGGCCTGGTGCCGGCCAATGCCCTCGAGAAGGACTCCGACATCCTCGAGGGCGCCTGGGTGGGCGGCGAGTACGGCGTCATCTTCTCGGGGCCGTGGCTGATGCGCCGCATCTTCGAGGCGCCGCCCGGCTCGGGCGTGCGCGAGAACTTCGACGTCGCGCCCTACCCGGCTGGCCCGCACGGCCACGCCACCTTCTTCGGCGGCTCCAACCTGGCCATCTTCAAGGGCTCGCGCCACAAGGCCGAGGCGTGGGATCTCGTGAAGTACCTGGGCGGCAAGGCGCCGCAGGTGCGGTTGTCGCTGCTGTCGTCGATGATGCCCGCGCGCGTCGACGCGGCCAATGACCCGGCGTGGACGTCGCGGCACCCCGTCTTCGCCAAGCTCACGGCCATCGCCGCCGACGGTCGCGCCTACCCGCCGATCCCGGCCTGGGGCCCGCTCGAGACGGTCTACACCAAGCACCTGGGCCAGCTCGCGGAGCTCACCGCGGGCATCGGCGACAAGTACAGCGAGCCCGCGATGCGCGCGATGGTGCACGACACCGTCACCGAGGCGAACAAGGTGCTGGAGGAGGCCGAGTGACCGCCGTCACGGAACCGGGCCTGGGCGCCCTCGCGCAGCCGCATGCGCCAGCGCGCCCGCGCCGGCGCCGCAAGGTCGATGCGTTTCCCTACCTGCTGCTGGCGCCGGCCGCCCTGATGATGGTGATCGTCAACCTGGTGCCGATCGTCCAGGGCATGCGGATGTCGCTGCTCAAGCTCAACCAGTACACGTTGAGCCAGTTCATGGACGCGCCCTTCGTGGGCCTGCGCAACTACCGGGGCGTGCTGCTCGATCCCGCCAACCCGGTGCACTCGGGCATGCTGGGCGCGCTGCGCAACACCGCGCTGTATTCGCTGCTGGTGACCGCCTGCGCGGTGAGCATCGGCCTGGCCGTCGCGCTGCTGCTCAATCGCGACTTCCCCGGCAAGGCGCTGGCGCGCACGCTGCTGATGCTGCCCTGGGTGGTGCCCACCTACGTCGTGGGCACCCTGTGGGGCTTCATGTGGCAGCGCGACGAGGGCATCGTCAACCACGTGCTGGTCGACGTGCTCCACGTGATGGACCACAAGCCGTTCTGGCTGATCGGCAGCAACACCTTCTTCGCGATCGTCATCCCCACCGTGTGGCGCGCGTGGCCGGTGCTGATGCTGATCTTCCTGGCGGCGCTGCAGGCCGTGCCCGAGGAGCTGTACGAGGCCGCGCGGCTGGACGGCGCCACCGCCTGGCAGCGCTTCCGCCACATCACGCTGCCCGCGCTCAAGCCGGTCATCGTGATCCAGGTGATGTTCCAGGTGATCGACAACATCTACTCGTACAACATCGTGGCGATGATGTTCGGCAAGGGCGCGGGCTACCCCGGCGAGTGGGGCGACCTGCTGATGCCGCTGCTCACGCGCCAGAGCTTCAGCTACTGGCGCTTCGGCGAAGGCGCCGCGGTGTCGTTCGTGATGATGGCCGTGATGCTCGTGTTCGTCGCGGTGTGGATGCGCACGTTCCGTCGGAGCATGACCGATGAAAGCTGATGCCGGCCCCCAGCGCGCTTCGGTCGCGGCCCCCGAGGGGCGCTCGCCCGGCTCGCGGCGGCCCAGCGCTCGGGCGAGAAAGGAGATGCTCCTGAACGCACTCGTGTGGGCGCTCGTCGTGCTCACGCTCTCGCCCGTGGCGTTCATGGTCTACGCGTCGCTGTCGGACTACAACGACGTCGTCAGCGGCCACCTCGTGGACGCCGGCTTCACGCCGCACTGGTCGAACTACCGCCAGATGTGGGTCAACGTCGACTTCCTCGCCTTCCTGCGCAACAGCCTGGTGATCTGCGGCATCACGACGCTGCTGTCGACGCTGCTCGCGGCGCTGGCGGCCTATGCGCTGGCGCGCTTTCGCTTCAGCGGCAACCACGCCTTCAGCGTGGCGGTGAGCACCACGCAGGTCATCCCCGGCATGCTGTTCTTCCTGCCGCTGTACATGCTCTACATCCAGATCGACGATGCCGGACTGCCGATGATGAACACGTACCACGGCATGATCTTCCTGTACACGGCGATGTTCACGCCGGCCAGCATCTGGATCATGCGCGGCTTCTTCGTGTCGATCCCGCGCGAACTGGAGGAGGCCGCGATCATCGACGGCTGTTCGCGCTTCGGCGCGTTCGTGCGCATCGTGTTGCCCATCAGCGCGCCCGGCCTCATCGCCACCGCGTCGTTCGTGTTCCTGCTCGCGTGGGACGAGGTGTTCTTCGCCTGGGTGCTGACGTCCTCGCCCGACGTGCAGACCGTGCCCGTGGGCCTGCGCCTGTACATGGGCCAGCACGCCACCCGCTACG
>Ga0207667_10007999_pt1 | contig 12615 bp, 11 predicted proteins | sample KBSCornC52_FD_184301 | JGI IMG/M metagenome (GOLD analysis project Ga0207667, IMG submission 184301) | Corn rhizosphere microbial communities from Kellogg Biological Station, Michigan, USA - KBS Corn C5-2 (SPAdes) (version 2) | ecosystem: Host-associated > Plants > Roots > Rhizosphere > Soil ...
ACCATCAAGGAACGCAACACCGCAATGAACGTCGCCGTCTCCAGCTTGACCTTTTCGACGGCTTGAAATCCGCTGCTCGCCACCTGTCGTGAAACAGATGCGGCGTACAGACCTACGAACAAGGCAATGAATGAAATTGCAGCGGCGATGGCTGCGATCGTATCGGTGAGTGAGATAGTCGGTGCGGGCTGCGGCATTTTAATTTTCCCTTGATGTTTTCTGGCCCCCACCCTAACCCTCCCCCGCTGCGCGGGAGGGTTAGGGTGGGGGCAGAATCCGCTAACGCACTATCTCCTGGCTGCTGCCGGATACTCCGAAACTCCGTAATCCGCTTCTTCCGGAATCAACATCATTCGTCCTTGCGGGCGCTCTACGATTTCCGGCAATACTGTAACGATGCGGCTTGCGCGTGCTGTCTGCATTGCCGCCGCGACGGTGTCGCTGCGATTGAGCTTTCGTAAGTTGAACAACGTCGCCGTAACGATGGTGCGCTTGCCTGCCGCTTGAGCAGCGATTGCGTCCGTGGGGCGGATCCATTGCGCCTCGACCATTTCTTTGCCGTCGTGGACTGCCACTTGTTCTGCGGGCGCGAGCGCAAGATAGAAATGCGTGTCGTAACGCTTCGGAGCCGGCCTTGGCGTAATCCAGTGGGCGAAGTGGACGAGTCCCTCGCAGGCCAGCATCAAGTCTTCGGCTTCGAGGAGATCGGCGATGCCGAGTTCACCCGAGTCCAATGGCTTGCGATAGCGCATCCCTAATCGAGTCGCACGATCCGCGCCCACGAATTCGCCCGAGTCCCGTTCGCGGGCCAACAGAATGCCGCTTTCTTCGAAGGCTTCGCGAATCGCGCCGGCTCGCAATTCTATTTGCTCGGCGGACAATCCTTCGACGCCGGTGCAACGTGCAAGCACACGCGGATCTGCATCGCCCTTCGCGAGCTTGCCCCCTGGAAACACGAGCGCCCCCGAAAAAAAATCGACTTCGTGATGGCGCTCGACCATCAACACTTCCATGCCTTGCGGTGCGTCGCGCAGGATGAGAATGGTGGATGCGAGGCGTGGAATGACCGGCTCAGAAGCGGTTTTCATGGAATTGGAAGGCCAGTGCGAGCTACGGGCAAAAGACTAGCACAAAGGTACCCCACTCCTGCTCTCGGTTGCGGCAAACCGCACTCTCCTTCACTATCCGTCGCCGCCCACGCATGCTGACACTCAGCCACATGCCAAAAGGAATTCTATGAGCGCCGCGCTACTCGCCTTCCTGCATCATGCTTGCGCCTTTCTCATCGTCGCCACGTTGATGGTGGAGTTAGTGGTCTCCAAACAAATGCTCAACCTGACTTCCGCGCGATCGCTGCTGCGCATGGACGCTGTATACGGAATCTCGGCTTCGCTGCTCATCGTCGTGGGTATTTTGCGCGTGCAGTATTTCGAAAAAGGCCCGAGCTACTACCTGCACAGCACGCCGTTTCTGCTCAAGATGATTTTCTTCCTCGCGGTTGGATTGTTGTCCATTTATCCGACCAAGACCTTTCTATCATGGCGGCGCAGCTTGCGAGACGGACAAACACCGTCACTTGATGACAGCACACGGCGCAAGGTCAGGATGTTCATCCATCTGGAACTGACACTGCTCTTCGCAATGATGTTGTGCGCCGCCTTGATGGCGCGAGGGATTGGGTCTTTCGGCTAAACCCTCACTCCAACTTCGCATCCAACGTGATCTTCGCGTTCAAGACGCGCGACACGGGACACCCTGATTTTGCAGCTGCGGTCGCTTTGTCGAAAACTTCGCGATTGCTCTCCGGAATGGATGCCACCAAATCGAGATGCACGGCGCTGATGACGAAACCTGAGTTGTCCTTCTCGAGCGTCACGGTCGCAGTCGTCTTCAAGCGGGTGGCGCGAACGCCTGCAGCTTCGAGCTGAGCCGAGAGCGCCATGGTGAAACATCCTGCGTGAGCCGCAGCGATGAGTTCCTCCGGATTGGTGCCGATGCCGTCTTCGAAGCGCGTACTGAAAGAGTATTGAGTGTTCGACAACACGCCGCTCTGGGTCGTGAGCTGCCCCTTGCCGTCCTTGAGTCCGCCTTCCCATACTGCCGATGCGTTGCGTTTCATTGCAGTCTCCGAAGTAGTTGGTGACAAACTGGGGCGTTGCATTCGACCATACCGCCACAGGAGTGTCCACCGCGACTTCGTGCAGCACTGGAACGAGACTCTCGAGTCGGTCGTTTCGGCTGTGTGTTTATCTCACCTCGATAATGATGTTGAATTCAAAGTCTTTGAAATCCTGGATGCGAGCGCTCGGGCGCACCTGCAAGCTCATCGTCATTGCAGCCACGATGGCTAGCGCTTGCGCAGCGTATGGCCAATCGCCCGCAACTCCCGCCGCACCTACCGACACATCGGCACCGCAACCCGTGCCGCTCGCCGACATTGCGAATACCGCGCAAGCGGATTTGGCCACACTGAAATCGCTCGAAGCCTCGCTGTCTTCCCGCAAAGACATCAACGACATCGACAAATCCTCGCAAGATCTCAAGCCTGAAGTCGATGCGCGCCTCAAGGACAGCGCAAAAATTCTTGCGGCGCACGCCACCGTGGATGTCTTGAGAAACGTGCAACACAGCCTGGAGCAGGTGCGCACCACGCTCGCCGCCGAGCAACATCATCTGTCGGACATCTTGGGGGAATTGGAAAACGACAGCGGCAAACTCGATGAAATCGAAAACAAATGGCGCGCAACACAAACGACTGTGAAGTCCGGCGCGCCGAACGCGACCGTGCAACTGGTTACGGACGTGCTGAAACAAGCCGCACAAACACGCGCGCGAATCGAACGTACGCGTGCCCAAGCGCTTACTGTGCAAGACCGCGTCGCAGCGCAGGACGGAAAACTGCGCACCGCGCTCGACGAGCTCACACAGTCGCGTGTTGCAGCGATGAGTCGGTTGCTGACCCGCGATAGCCCGCCGCTCTGGAACATGGAAGTCGTCGCGAAACCGAGCAGCGAACTCATGCAACAGGGACGCGAATCTTTCAAGACGCAAGGCACGGCTGCCTTAGAGTATTTAGCCCGTCGCTCGGACGCGGTGCTGTTACACATCTTTGTATATGTAGTGTTGGTGATCGCGCTTTGGTGGATGCGCGAGCGCATGCGCACATGGGTCGCCAAAGAACCGGATCTGGAATCCACGGTGAAGGTGTTCGATGTGCCGCTCGCGACAGCGCTTCTGCTGTCGCTCATCGCCAGCGGCTATATTTATTCTGAAGCGCCGCGATTGCTGTGGGCATTGCTCGGTGCAATCGCGCTGGTGCCGGCAACCATCATTCTCCACCACGCCATCGCCAAAGCGCTGTTTCCCATCTTGAACGCGCTCGTGACGTTCTACTTTCTCGACCAACTGCGCGCGGTCACTGCGCCATTGCCCTGGGCGTCGCGCTTGTTGCTCATGATCGAGGCAATTGCCGGCGCAGCGCTCGCGCTATGGTTATTGCGCCGTCAAGTGACGTGGGCGGAACAGCCGTTTTCACGCTCGAGATTTTGGCACGTCATTCATGCAGGCGCATACGCGGCGCTCGCAGGTTTCACACTCAGCGTCCTCGCGAATCTGTTCGGCTTCGTCGAGCTCGCCAACTTATCCGCTTCCATCATTCTCGCAAGCGCCTACTCCGCCCTCATCGCATACACGCTGTTGCGAATCGTCGATGGATTGATCTTAGCGGCGCTGCGACTGTATCCGCTCGCAGGACTGACCGCCGTACGCAATCATTGGCCCTTGATTCGCCGGCGCACGGTGTTTGTGCTGCAAATCGCAGCATGGGTTCTCTGGAGCATCGGCCTGCTCGAGCGGCTCGCAGTCTGGTCGCGCCTCTCTACAACGGTGCGCACGGTGCTCGCCGCGCAGTTGGACTGGGGATCGTTGCATATCTCTTTGGGTGATGTGTTCGCTTGCATCGTGACGGTGTACGCATCCTTTTTGGTGTCGCGGTTCGTGTGCTTCATCTTGGATGAGGAAGTGTATCCGCGCGTCGCGCTGCCGCGCGGCATTCCCTATGCCATGTCGAAACTCTTGCACTACACGATTCTGGTGATCGGCTTCATCACCGCAGTCGCGGCAGCCGGCGTCGATCTCACACGGTTCACGATCCTAGCCAGCGCATTCGGCGTGGGCATCGGCTTTGGCTTGCAAAACATCATCAACAACTTCGTCTCCGGCATCATTCTGCTGTTCGAACGGCCGGTCCAAGTAGGAGATGCAGTGCAGATTGCGGACGTGGCCGGCGTCATTGCCCGAGTGGGCATTCGCGCCAGCATCATTCGGTTAGCGAACGGTGCGGAAGTCATCGTACCGAACTCGAGCTTCATCACCGAGCGAGTGACCAATCGCGCCGTCTCGAACCCGGAGCGCCTGATTGTCATCAAGGTAGCGGTGGCGTACGGCAGCGATGCCGCCGATGCTGCACAAACCTTGGTGCGAGTCGCGCTCCAGCACGACAAAATCAGCAAGACACCGCCGCCGCAAGCCGTATTCATCGACTTCACAGATTACGCAGTCACCTTCGAGCTGCGCGCCGACACGAACCAACCGCAAGACCTCATTCAAACGCGCACCGAGCTCGGCATTGCCATCGATCAGCTTTTTTTGCGCGGAGCACTGAAGGCTCCCGCGGTACTTGCGTCAAAACCCGCGGTGGGTTGAAGCGCCCTTCTTGATCCCGCCTTCTTGATCCCGAACCACAATCGTGACAAGGTTTCTTGCCACACGCATGCATCGGAGAAGACGATGACCTCCCGCCTGGAAGAGCAACTGCAGGAACTGCACCGGCAACTCGCGGCGACGCAGTCCCTCGATCCGCAGTGCCAAGTAGCGCTCGCGAAGCTTCTGCCCGATATCAATCGCTTGCTCGGCGCTGAAGAGAACGCGCCGTTGCAATCGTTCACCGAGCGCTTGGAAGCGCTGCAGCTGCGCTTCGAAGCGGATCATCCGGCGCTCGCCGCCGCGTTGCGCCAAGTGATCGACACATTGGCGGCTGCCGGAATCTGAGGCTACGAAGTCATGGCATACGATCGTAATAACGTCTTCGCAAAAATACTGCGTGGGGAATTACCGGCTGCAAAGATCTACGAGGACGAGCGCACGCTCGCCTTCATGGATGCCATGCCGCAGACCACCGGCCACTCGCTCGTCATTCCCAAAATCGAAGCCGAGAATATTCTGGACCTCGATCCCGAACATCTCGCGAACTTGGTCAAGGTCACGCAGAGGTTGGCGCGCGCTGTGAATGCAGCGCTGCATCCTGACGGCATACGCGTGATGCAATTCACCGGCGCAGCTTCAGGACAATCTGTTTTTCACGTGCACTTCCATGTGATGCCTTGTTATATCGGCCAGGAGATGAAAGGACATGCGCGAGAATTCGCCGATCCGGCGGTGCTGGCGGAGCTTGCGAAGAAGATCAAGGCGGAGATGAAGTAGTCACTCGCTGCGAGTGGCACTGTTGAATCGAAGAATTCAAGAGTCGGAGAGTCGCGTTCTGTGAGGGTGTGAGCCTGTCTCGGGGAGGGCTCTACCAACATTTAATGATGGGGCGCTCGATGGTGCTCGATCGACTCGACCATTGGATGCCACACTCGCTTTCGAGCGCCACTGGAGGGTCTTGCGTTGGGAGATGTTTTCCCGAGCGTCAAAAACATGGAACGTTTTTGCCGCAGCCTCCATGGACGGATTCACGGCGGTCGGGAAAACATCTCCCAACGTAAGGCCCTCAGCCAAGGGTCACTACAGAGACTATCGAAGGGTGCTGCCTCAACTTAGTACCCCTAACTACCTTTCCCCTTATTCATCCTCTCATCCACCAAATTCGCCACCACACTAGGATCAGCAAGTGTGGAAATATCCCCGAGCTGATCGTGCTCATTCGCAGCGATCTTACGCAGAATGCGGCGCATGATTTTTCCGGAGCGCGTCTTCGGTAATCCCGGCGCCCATTGAATGAGATCAGGCGCAGCGATGGGCCCTATTTCTTTTCTCACCCAATCACGCAATTCAGTGCGCAACTGTTCGCTGGGCTCGGCGCCAACCACCAATGTCACATAGACATAAATCCCTTGGCCCTTGATGTCGTGTGGAAACCCGACGGCCGCCGCTTCCGCTACCTTGGGATGCGCCACGAGCGCGCTTTCTATTTCAGCCGTGCCTAGACGATGGCCGGCGACGTTCAATACATCGTCGACGCGTCCTGTAATCCAGTAGTACCCATCTTCATCGCGACGTGCGCCATCGCCCGTGAAGTACTTACCGGGGAATGTTTTGAAATAGGTGTCGATGAAGCGCTGGTGATCGCCGAACACTGTACGCATCTGACCGGGCCAGCTGTCGGTGAGAACGAGATTGCCTTCGGCTGCGCCTTCGAGCGTGCGTCCTTCACCGTCGACGAGTGCAGGCTTGATGCCGAAGAAAGGCAATGTCGCCGAGCCTGGCTTTTGATCGATGGCGCCCGGCAGCGGCGTAATCAGAACGCCGCCGGTTTCCGTTTGCCACCAAGTGTCGACGATGGGACAGCGGTCGTCGCCCACGACGCGGTGATACCACTCCCAGGCTTCCGGATTGATGGGTTCGCCCACCGAGCCCAACAAGCGCAACGTGGACCGCGACCACTCTTTCACGGGCTCCTCGCCTTCGCGCATCAACGAACGGATGGCAGTGGGCGACGAATAGATAATCGATACACGATGCTTGTCGACCACCTGCCAGAAGCGCCCGACGTCTGGATAGTTGGGCACACCTTCGAACATCACAGTAGTCGCGCCGTTCGCGAGCGGGCCATAAACGATATAACTATGACCCGTCACCCAACCGACATCCGCGGTCGCCCAAAAAATATCGTCTTCGCGCAAATCGAATACGGCCTCGTGCGTAAACGCGGCATACACGAGATAGCCGCCCGTCGTGTGCAGCACACCTTTCGGTTTGCCCGTAGAACCTGACGTATAGAGAATGAAGAGCGGATCTTCCGCATCCATCACTTCGGGCGCACACGTCGAACTCTGTGAGTCGACGAGCTTCTCGTACCACTGATCCCGCGGCGCATACATTGGCACACGTGAACCCGTGCGCCGCACGACGAGCACGTGCTTTACGCATTCAGTGCCACGCAAAGATAGCGCTGCATCGACATTGGCTTTGAGCGGCACGCGCTTGCCACCGCGCAATCCTTCATCCGCAGTGATCACGACCGCCGAGTCGCAGTCTGCGATGCGCCCGGCAAGCGATTCCGCCGAGAACCCACCGAACACCACCGAGTGAACGGCGCCGATGCGCGCGCACGCAAGCATCGCCACCGCAATCTCGGGAATCATCGGCAAATAGATCGTGACCCGATCACCCTTGCCGACCCCCAATGCTTTCAGCGCATTGGCACATCGACACACTCGCTCATAGAGCTCGCGATAGGTAATCGTCTCGGAGAGCTTGGGATCGTCGCCTTCCCAGAGAATGGCGATCTTGTCGCCTCGCTTCGCGAGCTGCCGATCCAAACAATTGACGGATGCATTGAGCTTGCCGTCGTAGAACCAGCGGATGCGAAAATCCTGTTCGGCGTAGCTCACGTCTTTGATGCGCGAATAGGGCTGAATCCAATCGAGCCGCATGCCGATGCGCGACCAGAATTTTTCCGGATCGCGTATCGATTCGGCATACATGCGCTCGTAGTCCGCTTTCTTGATGCGCGCCGCTTGGGCGAAACCGGCGGGAACTTTGTAGAGTTTGGAGGTCATGAGAGTCCTTGCGGCATCAGTCTGCGGCCAGAGGGTCGTCACTGCCAATGGTAATCAAGTCTCGCGACCTTACGTCGATAGAGTCTGGTAATGTAAATGCCGGTCTGCGGTCTGCAGCCAGAATGAAGAGCGCACAGATCGGGCCAGGCCGCGGGCTCTCTTTATCTGGCTGCAGATGGCGGATGATCAAACCTCTGTTTGATCATCCGCCCAAATCATCGCCGGATGCTCCAACATCTCCTTCAGCGCCTGGATCATCGCTGCGGCGTCGTAGCCATCGACGAAACGGTGGTCGAACGACGACGAGATGTTCATCATGCGGCGCACGACGACGGCACCTTTGTGTACAACGGGACGCTCGACTGCGCGGTTGACGCCGATGATGGCGACTTCAGGCGCGTTGATGATAGGCGTAACGACGATGCCGCCCAACTTGCCGAGACTCGTGAGTGTGATCGTCGAGCCGGTGAGTTCTTCCTTTTTCGCCTTGCCGTCGCGAGCGGCGACTGCAACGCGACGCATCTCGTGCGCCGCATCCCACAGCGAACGTGTTTCGACGTGGCGCACGACCGGCACTTTCAAACCGTCCGGCGTTTGTGTGGCGACACCAAGATGGAGCGCGTGATGCTTTACCAACACGCCGCGCTGCGCATCGTAAAGCGCATTGCATTGAGGAAACTGCTGCAACACGCGCGCGAGTGCGAGTGCCATGAAAGGTAAATACGTGAGCGCGGTTGCGCCGGGCTTGAGCTTCGAGTTGAGGTATGTACGCAGTGACTCGAGCTCGGTCACATCCACTTCTTCGACATAGGCGAAGTGCGGAATATTTCTTTTGGCTTCGGTCAGGCGCTGCGCAATCACGCGGCGGAAGCCGATGATCTTCACTTCCTCCGTGCCACTGCGCGCAACGCGTCGTGGTGAAGGCGGCGTCGCCGGGACTGCTTCGTGAGCGACGAAAGCATCGAAGTCCTTGCGCGTGATCCTGCCGTTGTGTCCAGTGCCCTGCACTTCCGCAAGCTCGATGCCTGCTTCTTTAGCGCGACGTCGCAAGGCGGGAGAAGTCAGTGTGCGCCCCGTCCGCAACGGCGCCGGCTGCGTGGGTGCAAAAGCAGGATCCCCTCCCCTGCGCAGCGGGGGAGGGTTAGGGCGGGGGCCGTCCTGGGGTGCGCTCACTTTCGCGGGTGTCACAGGCACAGCGGGCTGAAGATCAGACACATCTGCATTTGCAGCCGTATCGAATACGATGAGTTCGGAGCCGACCGCAACCGTGTCGCCTGGGCTGCCCGAGACCGATACCACGCGTCCGCTCACTGGCGCCGGCACTTCGATGGAGGCTTTCTCCGTCATCACTTCGACGATGATGTCGTCTTCGTTGACCACATCGCCCGGCGCAACGCGCCAGTCGAGAATCTCGGCCGATACGGTGCCTTCGCCCAAGTCCGGCAGTTTGAATACGTAGCGACTCACAATTCCTCCGTTACGGCCTTGAGCGCGGCAGCCACACGCTGCGGTCCCGGGAAATAGTCCCATTCGAATGCGTGCGGATACGGCGTATCCCAACCAGTCACGCGATGGATGGGCGCTTCCAAATGCCAGAAACATTCTTCCTGCACGGTCGCGGACAATTCGGCGCCGAAGCCGCTAAAGCGTGTTGCCTCGTGCACGATCACGCAGCGGCCGGTCTTTTTCACAGAGGTGATAATAGTTTCGACATCGAGCGGAATGAGCGAACGCAGATCGATGATCTCGGCATCGATGCCGGTCGCCTGCACCGCGGCTTCCGCGACATGCACCATCGTGCCGTACGTGAGCACAGTGGCGCGATCGCCGGCACGCACGATCTCGGCGACACCGAGCGGCACGGTGTAATGTCCTTCGGGCACTTCGCCTTTTGGATGATGGGTCCACGGCACGGCAGGCGAGTGTGGATCACCGGCGAACGGACCGTTATAAATACGCTTGGGTTCGAAGAAGACGACGGGATCGTCGTCTTCGATGGCTGTAATGAGGAGTCCCTTGGCGTCATAGGGATTCGAAGGCATCACGATCTTGATGCCGCACACGTGCGTGAAAATGCCTTCGGGACTTTGCGAATGCGTTTGACCGCCGCGAATGCCGCCGCCGCAAGGCGTGCGAATGGTCACCGGCGCAAAAAAATCGCCGGCGCTACGATATCGCAAACGCGCGAGCTCGCTCACGATTTGATCGAATGCCGGATAGATGTAATCGGCGAATTGAATTTCGACGACAGGACGCAAGCCGTTGGCGCCCATGCCGATAGCGGCGGCGACGATGCCGCCTTCGGCGATCGGCGTATCGAGCACACGATGCGCGCCATGTTTCTTTTGCAACCCTTCGGTAGTACGAAACACGCCGCCGAAGTAACCCACGTCCTGACCCATCACGATGACGTTCGGATCGCGGCCCAACGTGACGTCCATTGCGGAGTTGAGCGCCTGCACCATATTCATCTGCGGCATAGGCACCTCTGATCCACCGCACAGGGCCGTGCGACTCGTCCCATTGAATGCATAAATAAACCTTTGTCGGATTGCGCTGCCAATCGAGTCACGGAGCGCCCTAATTCGCCCCTTGTTCGGTTTTGAGTTCCTCGCGCTGCTGGGCGAGATTGGCGGGCATTTCTTTGAACACGTCTTCGAACATGAGACTGCGGTCGAGCCTCGGCTCATCGGTGAGCGTGCCGTATTTGATCGCTTCCTTCCATGCAACAGCGACCTCCTTATCGAGTTCGGCGGCGAGCGCCTTGTGCTGCTCGTCCGACCATTCGCCCAACTTGATGAGATGTTGCTTGAGCCGTTCGAGCGGATCGCCGAGCGGCCACGCCTGCGCCTCGTCTTTGGGTCGGTAGCGAGACGGATCGTCACTAGTCGAATGCGCCGCCGCGCGATACGTGAACAACTCGATCAACGTTGGACCGCCGCCGTTCTTAGCGCGCTCCTGCGCCCACTGCGTGACCGCATATACGGCAAGAAAGTCGTTGCCGTCGACGCGAATACCCGGCATGCCGTAACCCGGTCCGCGCGCTGCAAAAGTCGCACGGTCACCGCCCGCAAAGCCCTGGTACGTGGAAATGGCCCATTGGTTGTTGACGATGTTGAGAACGACGGGGGCTTGATAGACAGAGGCGAATGTCATCGCATAGTGGAAATCCGCTTCGGCGCTGCTGCCTTCGCCGATCCAGCCTGCCGCAATACGGTCTTCGCCTTTGATCGCTGCTGCCATCGCCCAACCCACGGCATGCGGCAATTGCGTGGTCACGTTGCCCGAGGTCGAGAACAAATTCCCCGGCACCGAGTGGTAGAACACCGGCAATTGCCGTCCCTTGCACATATCGCGAGTGTTCGACAGACATTGGCACATCAAATCCACCATCGGTATGTCGCGCACGAATTGCAACGCGTGCATGCGATACGACGGAAACAACATCGTGCTCGGCTCTAGTGCCATGCCTTGCGCAACTGCTATAGCTTCTTCGCCGGCAGCGCGAATATAGAAAGAAATTTTTCCCTGCCGCTGCACGCGCTGCATGCGCTCGTCGAAAATTCTCGTCTGCAACATCCACCGCAAACCGCGCCGTAATTCATCCGGCGAAAGTTTGGGATCCCAAGGACCGACGGCCGTATGCGTATCATCGAGAACCCGCACCAGCTCGTTGGACAACGAATAAATATCGCGTACGCGTGCATCGCTCGGCGGCCGCGCGACCGCGCCGGCAGGCGAAATCGATAGCTGGCTGAAATCCGGTTTGTCACCGGGACGAGCGGGCGGTGTTGGGATGTGCAACTTCGATGTTGTATTCATGAATGACGGCTGTCGCTGACGAAACGTACGAATGCATACGTCGCGGTGAAACTCACCATGGCGCAGCTCGACTCGGGCGCATCAGTCGTGATGACTGTCGGCGGAGCTTTCGCCTTTCACTGCGCGCTTGAACTCTTTGCCGCCTTCCTTGACAGCCTGCACGCCCTCCTTCGTCTTGTTCTTGATGGCCTTACCCACCTTCTTCGCTTCGTGCCCCACTTCGCGCACAGCCGTACCGACTTCATGTCCGACTTGCTTCGCATCTTGCTTCACGCTGCTGCCGTCGGCTCGAGCGCACGTCGCGGCGCACGCGAGCATAGCGACTGCACTCCATGCACGCAAAGCAAACAAAGCATCCGTTATCGATGACTTCACTGCACGCTCACGCATAATTTCACTGATTTCTAATTCACAATTTGATTCGAACTTCAGCGGTGTGGACACAGATCGCCGCTATGGTACCTGAGTGAGAGCAGGAGTTAGTGATTAGGAGTTAGGAGTTAGTAAGAAGGTGGAGACAATACGTAGCACCTTTGAATCACTCCCGCTCGCCCCGAGCACGAGCGCAGTGTCACTCTTCGCTGACGACCAAGCGCTGCTCGGCCTGTCCCAGCAGCTCGAATATCTTTTTCAAATCCCGTGTGAATTCGCGATAAGCAAGCTGGCGAGCGGCTTCGCCGGGAACGCGCAAGATCATGGAAGGATGAATCGTGGGAAGAATTCTAAGTCCGCCGTCTTCGATCAATCTGCCGCGCTGCTGAGTGACTTTGAATGTTTTGCCGAGCAGGGCAGCGCCCGCGGTGGCGCCCAAAGTGACAATGAGATCGGGCTGCACGAGTTCGAGTTCCGCGTCGAGCCAGCGGCGGCAAGCGGCAATCTCATAGTTGGCAGGTTTCTTGTGCAAACGTCGCTTACCGCGAGGCTGCCATTTGAAATGTTTGACGGCATTGGTGACATACACCTTGCGGCGATCGAGCCCGATCTCGCGCAGCGCGCGATCCAACATCTGCCC
>Ga0207667_10008006_pt1 | contig 12606 bp, 9 predicted proteins | sample KBSCornC52_FD_184301 | JGI IMG/M metagenome (GOLD analysis project Ga0207667, IMG submission 184301) | Corn rhizosphere microbial communities from Kellogg Biological Station, Michigan, USA - KBS Corn C5-2 (SPAdes) (version 2) | ecosystem: Host-associated > Plants > Roots > Rhizosphere > Soil ...
GAGTTGACCCCACTTGAAGCTGCACACACTTATCGGCTGTTTCGCCTGCGTGCTTGGCCTCAGTACATGGTCGCACGCACAAGCTGTTCCCACTGCTACCCGATCGACCAGTCTGCAAGTCGGCGGAGGCGTCACCTACGCCCGGCCGGACTACGGCTCGAAGGGGATTGCTGGGCTCACCGTCTATGGAGACTATGATTTCACGCGGCATCTCGGCGTAGAGGGCGATCTGCACTTCGTCAATATCATCACCCCGACCGACATCTCGGAAGACACCTACCTGGTTGGCCCGCGATACCGCTTTCGCTACCATCGGTTTATCCCTTATGCCAAGGCGCTCTTCGGAGTGGGCCGGTTTGGATACCAGGCCCCCAGCCGCTACGGGAATAAAGCTTCAACGTTCACCTATGGGGTCATGTCCTTCGGCGGCGGAGTGGATTTGCCGGCCACCAGGCATCTCAACGTCCGCGCCTTCGATTTCGAATATCAGGATTGGCCAGGGTACAGGAACAAAGGCCTTTCTCCTATCGTCATGACGGTTGGCGTCGCGTATTCTTTCCGTTAGCCATCTTTTTCTTCCGATTGGATCGCCAACCGAATTTTCAGGAGATGTGATTGTTCATCAAAGTGCTTCTCTTTCTTGGCCTGGCTAGTGCAGCTTCCCCACTCTTTGCACAAGCCAGGCCGACTGCTTTCCGTACTACTGATCTTCAGATCGGAGGCGGCTTTACCACGGCCCACTCCGATTACCTTCCCTACCGTATCAACGGAGGCGCAGCCTATTTTGACTTCGACTTCCTGCATAACCTCGGCGTGGAGGGCGTATTCCACTTCGTCAAGGATGGGAGAGGGTCGGAGGTCTATGAAAAGACTTACGAGATCGGTGCACGTTACCATCGCACCTATGGGCGTTTCATGCCTTACGGCAAGCTAATGTATGGCCGCGGCGTCTTCAATTTCCCGGCCTACCCGGGTTATCCGCATGCAAACCTGGCTTACAACTTGTTCGCCGGCGGCGTTGGGCTCGATTACCGGATTTTGCCGCATCTCAATGCCCGCGCCGACTTCGAGTATCAGAGATGGCTCGGCTTTCCGCAAAACGGCCTGACCCCTTCACTGCTCACCTTTGGTGCTGCGTATCACTTCTAATCCAGCATGAAGAGATGCCCCGGCTGCCGGGGCATCTTCGCCGAAGGTTACCGTTCCAGAGTGGCGCGCTGAAGTTCAGCAATTTGCGTGGGAGACCTCAAACACCGGCGGCTTGTTTCATCTGAGATACGACGTCGGCAGGCTTCCATTCGTTGTCGGGATACCATGCGACTATCTTTCCATCTTTGCCGACAAGAACCGTCGAAAGGGAGTGGGTCAATGTTTTATTGTCTCCCGGCGTTACGCCCACGTCGAAGTACTGGGTAAGAGCAGGAAGCTCCTTTTCCGTCGGAGCTGCGAAATCCCAGTGGAGGAATTTCTCCCTGGTGTACTGGCCAGTGTACGCACCCCCATAGCTGCGAAGCACCTTCGGCGTGTCGTAGGCAGGGTCGAAGCTGATGCTGAGAAGATGGGTCTGCTTATAGAGTGCCGGATCGGCGGCCAGCAATTTATCCACTTCGGCGAAGTTGCGGCTCATGCGCACGCAGAAATCGGCCAGAGGACACCGGGTATAGATGAAGGTCAGCAGAAGTACCTTGCCCTGGAACTGCGCCAGATGGATGGTGCGGTCGCTTTGGTTGCGCATCTGGAAATCCGGCACGACATCACCCGCCTTGGGAACGTGGTACTGGACGGCGGGTTTATAGTCCGGGCGCGCCTGCGAGATGATGACGACATTGTCGAGACGGATATTGGAAAAATCACTGCCATCTTTGTCGGCGAGAATGGTCGCTGTGATGCGGTCGCCGGGATGGAGTTCCGTAGCGACGATCGGATCCTTGAGCTTATACGGCATCGTCATCGCATCCATAAAGCCGGGGACAGCCTCTCCTTCGAGAGTGACATGCGCGGCGTCGGTGCTGACGACTTTACCCCGTATCGGAAAGGTGGCCTGCGCAGTTGTAGAGCCGTTTGCCGCCGGAGTGGAGGGCTTACGGCAGCCTGAGAGGAGTACGACGAAAAGGACAACGAAGAAGGCTTTTCTAGACACGGCAGGGACTCCTTCCTTAATGATAATGGAAGCATCCTGGTAGAGGTCCACTATGGCTGAACAGATCAAGGCTGCTCCATCCACCGGATTGATGCACTTTGGGTTTGTGTTGACTGGGCTCGGGACCGCGCTGCTGGGGCCCATCCTGCCGCTGTTGACTCGGCAGTGGTATCTGGAGGATGCACAGAGCGGCTTGCTGCTGCTGGCGCAATTCTGTGGCTCGTTTCTTGGCGGAGTCACCGTTTCGCGACATCTGCGGCGAAGTCTGCTCACCGGACTGGCAGCGGCAGCAGTGGGCTTTGGAGTATTTGCCATCGCACCAGGGCTCGCGGTAGCGTGTATCGGGCTGTCTCTAGGCGGCTTCGGATTGGGACAGATCATTGCATCTACAAATATTCTGGCAGGACGGCGGTATACGGAACATCGCGGGTCGGCCCTGGCGCTGCTGAATTTCTCGTGGAGCTTTGGAGCTATGCTCTCTCCCCTGCTGGCCGCATGGCTGCTCCCACGGTTTGCCCTGCGGGGAATGCTGGAGTGCTTCGCCGCCCTGTTTGTCGTCGCAGCGATAGCAATGATGGCAGAGACGCGGGAGACACAGGAAGAGATCGGAGCTACGGATGACCTCTCGGGCAGCAAAGGCCTGCGGCGAACCGTATTCCTCTATTTTGCCGGGTTGCTGTTTCTCTATGGCGGACTGGAAACCTGCCTGAGCGGCTGGCTGACGACCTACGCCTTGCGCTACGGCGACAAGACCCTGTCTATCAGCGAATACACAACGCTGCTGCTCTGGGTGGCTCTAACCGTAGGCCGGGCTGGTTCTTCGCTCGTCATGTTGCGGATCAAAGAGAGGACTGTACAGCGCTGGGGACTGGCGCTTGCCGTCATCTTTACCGGCGGCCTGGCGACAGCGCATTCGGCTGCGGCCATTGCGGCGTTTGCTGTCCTGCTGGGTCTCAGTCTGTCTCCATTTTTTCCGTCCACGTTTGCGCTGCTTATGGCTGAGTCGCCGGCAGCACGGCAGGCCGGAATCGTACTCGCGGTGTCGGGACTAGGCGCAGCGGCATTGCCTTGGTTGATGGGGGTGATTTCGACGCGGACAGGCTCGTTGCAGATCGCGCTGGCATTGCCGCTGGCAGCCGCCATCCTGCTGCTCGCCATGAGTTTGTGTAGAAACACTCATCGAGCTTCAGCAGGCTGATTTCCGAACAGGGCGGGCGTATAACCGAAGTATGGATGGTGAGGACTTGCTGCCGCTAAAGATTGCTCAGGCGTTGGGTCGCGGCGCGACCGTAGTGACAGGCAATCAGCGGGCGGCGCGAACCCTGCGTGTTGCTTTTGATCGTCGCAACCGCACGCTCAAGCTAAAGAGCTGGCAGCCCCCTGCAGTGATGGCCTGGGATACCTGGATGGCACAACTATGGCGTGGGCTGCTGCTCGATGGGCGGACTTCAAAGCTGTTGCTGAACCGGTCGCAGGAACATGCGGTGTGGCGGCGCATCCTGGCTGCGGATACGGAGTTGCACAGCTTGCAGACGCTCGACGCGCTTGCAGAGATGGCCGCGGAGGCGTGGAGCCTGCTGTCGAGCTATAACGGTCAGGAGCGTCTGCGCGGTTCGGCCGTGAGCACCGATACGCGAGCGTTCCACCGATGGGCTCTAAGGTTCGATCAACAGTGCAAAGCAGATGGATTGCTCGCACGGGCCCAGTTAGAGCCCGCGTTGCACGCCGCAGCGTCGGCCGGACAGTTTGCGGATGAGGCAGTAACAGAGATTGCGCTCGTCGGATTCGATTCCCTGACTCCAGTGCAGTCAGGTTTGCTCGAGGGGTTGCGCACCTCCGGAATAAACATTGAAGAATTGCCAATCTCCATCGCGGCAGAACGACGGATGCTGGTTGCCGCAGCGGATGAGCACGAAGAGCTACGGACCGCGGCGCTCGGAATACGGAAGCTGCTTGAGGAGCGCTCCCACGCCCGGATAGCAATGATCGTGCCCGGTCTCGAGAAGCAGCGCGCAGAAATTGACCGGACCTTCAGAGAGATATTAGCGCCGGAGTTGGAGGACATTACGGCCAGCGTGAACTCCGGCCCCTTTGAGTTCTCCGTCGGTGTAATGCTTGCCAACACTCCCTTGATCACTGCGGCTTTCGACCTGCTGCGATGGTGTACTGGCGCGCTTCCGCTGGAACGAGTAAGCCGTCTTCTGCTATCACCGTATCTTACGCCGGTCACAACGGAAGCCGGAGCACGAGCCGAGTTCGATGCATTCGAATTGCGTCGTGCGAAGCTGCTGCGCCCCGAGATTTCATTGGAGTGGTTTATTGCAGCGCTAAAAGGTTCGAGGCGCAGATCAAGACTTACTGGACTGCTGGGCAAATTGCGAACGATGCTGATCGTCGCAAAGCGCCAGATAAGAAATGAGCAGCGGTCGCATTCGGAATGGTCAGAAACGATGCGAGAGCTTCTGGCCGCCGTCGCCTGGGGTGCGGGCACGAGGGAGGATAGCATTGAGTTTCAAACGCGGCTCAAATGGGAGAGCGTTCTGGATGAATTGGCGACCCTCGACTTTGACGGGCAGCGAATTGGATTTATCCAGGCTCTGGATGCTGTATCAAGAATTGCGCAACAGACGATGTTTGCACCCGAGTCACGCGAAGCTCCCGTCCAGATCATCGGTCCACTTGAAGCGGCAGGCTCGACGTTTGATGCGATCTGGTTTCTGCGAAGCGGCGAGCTGAGCTGGCCTGTTCCTAGAAGCTCCAATCCCCTGCTGCCATGGCCACTGCAGCGAGATCTTGCCATGCCGGGGACGGATGCGCAACTGGATGCGGAGCATGCACGACGCATCACGAAGCGGATCGCGGAGAGCACAGCGACAGTCATATTCAGCTATGCAAAAGAGTCTGCCGATGGGCGACAGCGTCAGTCCTCCGCGATGAATGGATTGGAACTGAAGCCTGTTGCAATAGAAGAAATTGCAGCGGCTGAAACTAAGCCAATATTCTTTGAGACCGAAAAGATCGAGGACACTGTCTCTTTGCCGCCGCTCCCCGATCGAGTGATTCACGGAGGCGCGGAGATCCTGAAATTGCAGGCGGCCTGCGGATTTCGCGCGTTCGCCGAGCGACGGCTCTGGTCGACGGAACTTCGCACTGCGGAGGTGGGACTGGACGCGGCAGAGCGCGGCACGATCGTTCATCTTGTTCTCGAAGAGTTCTGGAACAAGGTCGAGACGCAGAGCGCTCTCAAGAGAATGCCACAGTCAGAGCGAGAAGCGCTGCTGGAGCAGAGCATCGCGACGGCTCTCGAAAAGAGCGAGAAAATAAGCGCTACGCTGTGGGATGCAGCGTATCTCGACATGCAGCGTGAGCGCCTGCGAAATCTTCTGGGGCCATGGCTGGAGCTTGAACTAACGCGCCCACCGTTCACCGTGAAGCTCAGCGAGAAGGCGTTGAACGATGTACAAATTGGCCCCCTGCATCTTAACGTGCGCGTGGACCGCATTGATATCGGCGAGCATGGAGAGATCATCATCGACTACAAGACAGGCGTAGCCAACCCGAACGAGTGGCTCTCCGATCGTCCTGACGCTCCGCAGTTGCCGCTCTATGCGGTGTTGTCCGAGGCTGTGCAACTGGAGGCCGTGGCATTTGGCCAGATACGCGCAGGAAAGGACATGGGCCTACAAGGATTTGCTGTCAGCGCCGAGTCTGGAATACGAATGCCAAGACAGCGTCCAGAGAATCTCGACGAACAGGTCGGAGAGTGGCGTCAGGTCCTGACGTCGCTCGCAGAAGATTTCTACAACGGCGATATCCGTGTAAGGCCAAAGAGCTTTCCAACAACCTGCACCTACTGCGCGCAACGCATACTTTGCCGCGTCGATGCAGCGTCATTTGAAGAAACGATGGATGACGAAGAAGCAACGGAGGCTGAGCGTGACTAAGCTATTCGTCGTCGGGCCCGAAGCAGAGACACAAGATCGAACAAACGCTGGAAGGCCGCCCGATTGGGCCGAACGGGAGAAGGCGCTCGATATCAGGCAGTCGTGGATCGTGGAAGCTCCCGCTGGCTCCGGTAAAACCGGCCTTCTCATTCAGCGCTATCTCAAATTGCTGGGCGACGAAAGCGTCGAACAACCTGAGCAGGTGCTCGCGATTACATTCACAGTGAAAGCCACGGGCGAGATTCGCGAGCGCGTTGTTACCCAATTAGATAAGGCATCGCGAGATGAGCCGTTGCCAAATGACAGCGACTTCGAGCGCGAGACGCGAGGCCTTGCCAAGTCTGTCCTGCGGCGCGACCAGATGCTGGAGTGGGGACTGCTGGAGCGGCCGCGCAGATTAAAAGTGCGCACCATCGATTCCGTATGCGCCGAAATCGCTGGTTCACTGCCCGTGCTTAGCGGTGGTGGCGGCGGACGGTCTCCTGTGCTCGACGCATCGGGGCTTCACCATGAAGCCGCCCGGCGCACGCTGATGCAACTCGGCGGCACGAATACCGCCCTGAACGCGGCCCTCCGATTGGTGCTGCTGCACCGCGATGGAAACCTGGCGGAGTGCGAGCGGCTGCTGGCGGGGATGCTGGCTCTGCGCGACCAATGGGGCGAGTTTGTTCCGCTCAGCGGACACGATCTCGACGACTCTTATCTGGATGAGACTGTGCTGCCTCGTATCGAGCGCGCGCTTGAGCAAGCGATCTGTGCTGGATTGACACGGCTTTCGCAAGCCCTTCCCGATGGCCTTCTCCGGGAGCTATCCCGCTTTGCCGGCAAATTGGGACACGCAGAAGGATACAAAGGCTCGGCCTCTCCCATTGCAATCTGTGCCGGACTACATACGGCTCCTGAAGAGTCCGCCGAGCACCTCGCGCACTGGCGCGCATTGATTCACCTGATGACGAAAGGCGATGGAAGTTGGCGCGCTGGATTTCGCAGCGATTGGCTGAAATTTGATCTTGATAAAAGAGATGCGGCGCGGCTCAAAGATATTGTCATGGAACTGCACGGCCGCCATGACATACTGGCAGCAATTCAGGCCGTCAATTCCCTTCCTCCTGCAAAATATCCGCAGGAGCAATGGGTGGTTGCAAAGGCATTGTTCCATGTCCTCCGTCATGCGCTGGCGGAGTTACAACTTGTCTTTGCCGAACGCGGAGAGTGCGATTTTTCCGAGTTGGGGCTGCTGGCGAAGACGGCATTGCGGCGCGAGGACGGCGTGCATGATCTGGAGGCCGCGCTAGGCATGAAGCTCCAGCATCTCCTGGTCGACGAAATGCAAGACACCTCGACCAGCCAATATGAGCTGATTCAACTGTTGACACAAAGCTGGGATGGGCACAGCCAGACAGTCTTCCTGGTGGGCGACCCCAAGCAATCAATCTACCTCTTCCGGCAGGCCCGCGTCGAGCGGTTCGTGCAAACAATGTTGACGGAGCAACTAGGCGATTTGCCCGTACGCTGCCTGCGCTTAACTGCGAACTTCCGGTCTCAGCGCGGCTTGGTAGACGCATTCAATGAGGACTTTTCTCTTCTGTTTCCCCGTGCCGTGAGTGCAGCAACGATCGGCGAGGTGGAGTATGTTTCAGCGGATGCAATCCGCGGCCCGTCTGCAAGTGGCGCAAGCGATATTGTCTGGCACGGAGATATATTGCCTCCCGCCGATGTTGCAGCTCGCAGGCATCAGTCCAAAGCCGATGCGCTGAAGGTACGCACCATCATCGAACAATGGCGCGCTCGTCCGCTACCGGAAGGGCGAACGATCCCCTGGAAGATTGCTGTTTTAGTGCGCAGCCGCAATCACCTGACCGACATCGTCGTTACTCTAAAAAAAGACACCAGCTTCGGCACAATTCCCTTCCGTGCTGTCGATATCGAACCGCTGGGTGAACGTCACGAGGTTCTCGACCTCTTCGCCCTGACCCGCGCACTACTGCATCCCGCGGACAGGGTGGCATGGCTGGCAGCGCTTCACGCTCCGTGGTGTGGGTTGGAACTGTCTGAGTTACATATCCTTGCCGGTGCGGACGACGATACATGGGCCGAGCGCTGCATCGGCGACGTACTCGACGAGCGCGGGCACCTGCTCACCGACGAGAGCTGTGAGCGCTTGACGCGGATCTGGCCGATATTACAAGCCGCCTCTGCACAGCGCGGTAGACTGACAACATCGCAATGGGTCGAGCGGACCTGGCGCTCGTTGGGTAGCGATGTTTATTTGAGACCGGCGGAGATGTCGAACGCGCGACGTTACCTGCAGCTTCTGGACGAGTTGGAAGAACAGGCGGCCGCAATCGATCTCAACCTTCTGAAGACGCGGTTAAACAAGCTCTACGCCGAAGCGGCTGTGAGCGAAGACGCGGTTGATCTAATCACGATCCATGGAGCCAAGGGGCTGGAATGGGACGTAGTGATCGTGCCGGGACTGGAGAAGAAGGCACGCGTATCCAGTCGACGGTTATTGACATGGGACGAGGTGGGTTCAGGCGGGGCGGATGCGGCGCATATCGTTCTTGCTCCGATTGCTGGCAAGGGAGAAGCGTCGCGCGAACTTAACGATTGGCTGAACAGAATCGAGAAGGTGCGCGATGCAGCAGAGCGTAAACGGCTGTTTTACGTCGCCTGCACGCGGGCGCGCGAGGAGCTGCATCTCTTTGCAGCACCCGAAGCCAAATCGGATGGATCGATCAGCCCCGCATACGGAAGCCTGTTGAGCGCCGCGTGGCCGGCAGCGGAGCGACACTTCGCTGCCGGCCGCGAAAGTTCGGACAACGTTCGGCCGTTGTTTATCTCATCGAAACAGGAGACTCTGCCGTTTATCGCTGACGACTTCATCGGCGATCTCGCTGCCGCAACTGTGAAAGAGCGGCCTGTAACGCTGGAGCGGGTGCCATTGAATTCTGTATTGGCAACCCGATTCACGGATATCCGAAGACTGGAGTATGAAGGCCCGGTTCCCCAAGCGACGATAGCTCAGTTCGTACGCCCGGAAGGTTCATTTGAAGCCCGCGTCCTGGGAAACGCTATTCATGTATTTTTGGAAGCTATAGCGAAACGGCTCGCGCAGGGCCTCAGCGCAGAGCAGATGTTGAAGGAGTCGGCAACATGGGAATCGCGTATCTCGGCCGTTTTGCGCAGCGATGGCTTAGCCGCTCCACGGGTAAAGCAGTTCGCATCGCGGGCGCGGACGGCTCTTGAAAATACGTTGCGCGATCCTGAAGGCCTTTGGATACTGGGGCCCCGCGAGGATGCCGCGAGCGAATTTGCGCTCGCCTCGTGGACAGAGAAACGCAGCAGCGTGCGACTGGACCGAACATTTCGTGCGGGGCCAGCGCCACTGGCCGGCGGAGATGACTATAGGTGGATTGTCGATTACAAAACGGCCACGCACGGAAGCGAGAGCGTTGACGCCTTTCTCGCGGCAGAGCGTGCTAAATATAGCGCGCAGATAGAGGCCTATGCCCGAACGATCGTCACTGCAACAGGCAAAGTTCGCCTGGCACTCTATTATCCGTTTCTATCGAAACTTATCTGGTGGGCACCGTGACGAGTCGCACTAATCAGTGCGTGGATGATGCCGAACATCGAATCCGCGGACCCAGAAAATAACATCCTCGGCAATATTGGTAGCGTGGTCGCCAACGCGCTCAAGATTGCGCGCGATAATAAGCGCGTTGAGCGACTGTGGCGTCAACTCCGGCTTTTCCTTAATGAGCGAGCTGAGCGCATAAAACGCAGCATCGTTCATTTCATCCACCTGGTCATCGAGCAGGAGTACCGATTGAGCAAGCTCTGCATCGGCCTCGATAAAGGCCTGCAGAGCCTTGCGCACCATCGCAGAAGCAAGCGAAGCCAGCTTGGGGATATCCACCGGAAGATCGGTGTTCGCAAAAGCCCCCATCTCTCGGACACGGATCGCAATATTCACCGCTTGGTCGCCGACACGCTCCAGATCGGCATTGATGCGAATGACCGAAAGAATGAAACGAAGATCGATGGCCATCGGCTGCTCCATCGCAAGCAGGTCCAGCGCGAGTTGATCGATCTCGCGTTCAAGACGATTGATGGAGGGCTCGGAGCGGAAGACAAGTTCGCAGATGCTGAGATCGCGACTACTGTACGCCTCAATGGACCGCTGAATGGCCTGTTCCGCCATCCCCGCCATGATGAGCAACCGTTCCTTGAGATCGTCCAGGTTCTGCTGAAATTTAATCCGCGTCATCCGAACCTCCCGGTGATGTAGTCCTCGGTGCGCTTGTCGCGAGGGTTGGTAAAGATCTTGTGGGTCGAATCGAACTCGACCATCTTGCCGTTGAGAAAGAACCCGGTGTTCTCGGCCACGCGCGCAGCCTGCTGCATATTGTGCGTGACGATGACGATCGTATATTGACTCTTAAGCTGAAAGATGAGGTCTTCGATCTTCGAGGTCGACACAGGATCGAGCGCCGACGCCGGCTCATCCATTAGCAACACCTCGGGATCAACCGCAAGCGCGCGCGCGATACACATGCGCTGCTGTTGCCCACCCGAAAGACTGGCTCCCGATTTCTTCTTGAGATCGTCCTTTACTTCTTCCCAAAGCGCAGCTTGTTTCAAGGACCGTTCGACCGTCTCATCGAGCACACGCTTGTTACGAAAACCATTCAACTTGAGTCCACTGGCGACGTTGTCATAGATCGACATCGTTGGAAATGGATTGGGCCGCTGGAAGACCATGCCTACGCGACGGCGAATCTCTACTGGCGATGCATCCTTGTAAACATCAATCTCGCCCATCTTGACGATGCCTGTAGCCCGCGCGATAGGATTGGTCTCATGCATCCGGTTCAGGCAGCGGACGAACGTAGACTTCCCACAGCCGGAAGGGCCGATCAGCGCAGTGGCATGGTTCGCCGGAATATGCAGGTTAATGTCCTGCAAGGTGTGGTTGGCACCGTACCACGCGTTTAAATTCTCGACCTGAATGCCTACTCCCACTAGCTTCCTCCCTTGAGTACGCCGCGGTTGGCATAGATGCGAACGAGCGTGACTGAAACCATAATCAGAGCGATAAGAACCAGCGAACCCGCCCATGCCAGCCGATGCCATTCATCATAGGGCGAGATGGCATAGACGAAAATCTGGAGCGGTAACGCAGCGATGGGTTCGTTCAGTTTGAAGCTCCAGAACTGATTGCCGAAGGCGGTGAACAGTAGTGGCGCCGTCTCTCCGGCGACTCGCGCGAAGGCGAGCATACAGCCAGTAATGATTCCCGGCGATGCTGTGCGAAGGCTGACCGACAACACGGTTCGCCATTTAGGAACTCCCAACCCCAGCGCCGCTTCGCGAACTGCATGCGGTACCGTGGACAGCATCTCTTCCGTGGTGCGCGTCACCGTCGGTACCATCATGATGGCGAGAACAATGCCGCCGGCCAGCGCCGAAAAGTGTTTCTGCGGCATCACCACCAGCGAATAAATGGCGATGCCCATCACGATCGACGGAACGCCATTGAGGACATCGGCGGTAAAACGCACGGCATTGGCAAGCATTCTGCCCCGACCGAACTCTGCAAGGTAGACTCCAGCGGCGATTCCAACGGGAATTCCCATCAGACTCGCAAGAACAAGAATGACGCCGGAACCCATGATGGAGTTCGCCATGCCGCCGCCCGGCTCGCCGACCGGAGCGGGAATATGCGTAAAGAAAGCGAGGTTCAGCGAACTCGCGCCCTTGTAGACAAGGTAGAAAAGAATGGCGGCAAGAGGAGCGAGGACGATCACGGTCGCAAGAATCGCCAGACCGCTGACGAAGTGATTGGTCGCCGCACGGCGGGCGGCATGGAAGCTCATCGCCTTCGATCGAACGTTGATCGGACTCGGCTGCATCGGTGGAACATTAGTCGGTTGGGTGCTCATATCAGGCCGCTCCCACGGGGGCGCCGCGCGTGACCGCCCACACCATCAGGCGGGCAATTGCATTCACGACGATGGTGACGAGGAAGAGTGCAAGACCGATCTCGATCAGCGCACTAAGATACAAGTCGCCTGTGGCCTCGGTAAACTCTCCTGCAATCACGCTGGCAAGAGTGTTCGCAGGAGCAAAAAGCGACTTGCTGATATTGGGGTGATTGCCGATGACCATGGTGACTGCCATCGTCTCGCCGAGCGCTCGTCCCAGGCCCAGCATCACCGCGCCGACGATGCCGATGCGCGAGTTGCGAAGAACACCGACGCGGATCATCTCCCACCGCGTCGCACCCAGCGCGAGAACGCCTTCCCGCTGGCTGTTCGGCACCGCCAGCATGATATCGCGCGTCAATGAGGAGATGATGGGCAGGACCATGATCGCAAGGATGATGCCTGCCGTAAGCATTCCAACGCCGAAGTTAGGCCCCTCAAAGAGGCCAGTCCAGCCCAGCGTCTTCGATAGAAATGGGCCAATGACATCTCGCATCAGCGGGACAAGAACAAACACGCCCCATAGCCCATA
>Ga0207667_10008008_pt1 | contig 12605 bp, 11 predicted proteins | sample KBSCornC52_FD_184301 | JGI IMG/M metagenome (GOLD analysis project Ga0207667, IMG submission 184301) | Corn rhizosphere microbial communities from Kellogg Biological Station, Michigan, USA - KBS Corn C5-2 (SPAdes) (version 2) | ecosystem: Host-associated > Plants > Roots > Rhizosphere > Soil ...
ACCCTGCAGGGCTTGGCCGACGGCTCGATCCAGCTGGTGGTGGGCACCCACGCATTGGTGCAGGAAGACGTCGAGTTCGCCGATCTTGCGTTGGCCGTGGTCGACGAGCAGCACCGCTTCGGCGTGCACCAGCGCATGGCGCTGTCGTCCAAGGCCACCGCCGTCGACCTGCTGGTGATGACCGCGACGCCTATTCCACGCACCCTGATGCTGGCGGCGTACGGCGATCTCGACGTCTCCAAGCTCACCGAGAAGCCAGCCGGCCGCCAGCCGATCGACACGCGGACCATCCCCATCGAGCGCATCGCCGAGGTCGTGCAGGCGGCGGGTCGCGCGGTCACCACGGGCGCGCGCGTCTACTGGGTGTGCCCGCTGATCGAGGAGTCCGAGGAAATCGACCTCGCCAACGCCGAGGAGCGCTTCCGTATCCTGAGCGCGCGCTTCCCCGGCAAGGTCGGGCTGCTGCATGGCCGCCTCAAGGGCGCCGAGCGCGAGGCGACCATGGCCGCCTTCGCCGATGGGCGGCTCTCGATCCTGGTCGCCACCACGGTAATCGAGGTCGGCGTCGACGTTCCGGCAGCAACGGTCATGATCATCGAGCACGCCGAGCGTTTCGGTCTGGCGCAGCTCCACCAGCTGCGTGGCCGTGTCGGCCGCGGCGCGGGCAAGTCGACCTGCCTGCTGCTCTATGCCCAGCCGCTCGGCGAGACGGCCAAGGCCCGCCTCGCCATCATGCGCGAAACCGAGGACGGCTTTCGCATCGCCGAGGAGGACCTGAAACTACGCGGCGCCGGCGAGCTGCTGGGCACGCGCCAGAGCGGCCTGCCCGACATGCGCCTGGCCGATCTCGCCGCCCACGCCGAGTTGCTGCAGGCCGCCCGCGACGATGCAAGGCTGATCGTCGATCGCGACCCCGACCTTCAGTCCGATCGCGGGGCCGCGCTGCGCGCCCTGCTCTATCTGTTCCGCCGCGACGACGCCGTGCGCACCCTGCGGGCCGGCTGATCAGCCGAGCTGGGTGACGTAGGTGCGCAGCACCTCGCGGGCCGCGTCGACGGCCTTCTGGGCGTCGGCCTTCTTCTTGGCCAGCGCGTCGAGATCGTTCTCCTGCTTGTCGAGCGTCGCGAGATAGCGCTTCTGCAGGTCGCTGCCGGCGGGAACCTTGGCGATGTTCTCGCGGATGCGGGCCTGCTCGTCGACGATCTGCTTGCGCTCGGTGTCGACATCCGTGGCCTTGCGCTGCGCTTCGGCGACCGTCTGCTGGAGCTGCAGCACGCGGGTGAGCGCGTCACGCGTCTTGGCATCGAACGTCGTGGCATGGGCATAGACGCCGACCTGTTCTGGCGAGGCATCGAGCAGCCGCAGCTCCTGCGCCTGGGTCTGCTCCTGCGCCACCTCGAAGGTCTGCGTCTGGTCGGTCGCGACGAGCTGGAACGGCAGGCGGTAGTTGCCCTCGCTGATCTCGATGCCCTTGCCGTCGGGCTTCACCAGCGTCCATCCCGGGAAACGGCGCTGGACGATGACCAGCTTGCGCGGCTCCTTCAGCGCGCCCTTCACGCGATAGGTCGTGCTCTGGCGCACGACCAGCGACGAGCGCAGCACGCCATTGGCGATGGTGCCGTTGGCCACGCGCTGCGACGGCGTGGGCTCGCGCTCGATCGTGATCTTCTCGTCCAGTGCATAGGGCAGTAGTCGCATCTCGCCCATCGGGAAGGCCGACAGGCGGGCATCGCCGACATAGGAGACGGCATTGGCCTTGTCGCGCTCGTAGAGTGTCAGAATGCCCGGCGGCAAGCCGGTCTCGCCGTCGTTGGTGAGCCGGATTGCCGCCAGCGGATTGCGCGCCGCGGTGTCGGCCTGATAGAGCGCCAGCCGCTCGGCCGGCACCTGCCGGTCGAGGATCGGGATCGACAGGGTTCGCCCGTTCACCAGATTCACGGGCCGCGGAAACTTGAAGGTGACCTGCGTGGCTTGGTCGGTCGCCTGCAGCGGTTCGGCGGAGGGTGCGGCGGCATAGCCTGCCGTCGCCCGCTCGCGCTGCATCGGCACCGTCGCCGGTGCCGGCGCGGCCGGAGGCGGCGGCGCGGCCTTCGCCATCACGCCGCCACGGTCGACGTTCGGCATCAAGTGGCCGGCCACTTCGACCGGCACCTCGGGGCGCGTGACGTAGTAGGCTTCGTAAAGCGCCTGATGGAACGCGACCGGCCGGCCCGACGAGAGCGTCAGCTCGACGCCCTTCCAGTCCTGCCCGCTCAGGTTCTCGATCGTGGCCCAGCCCTGCAGCGCGGCCTTGGGCGCGGCGGCATCGGCCGGCAGGGTCATGCGGTACGACGCCTTCCACACCGGCACGGAGACGATATAGGCCACCCGCACGGCGCGCTTGCCCTGGCCCTTGGTCGTGAGCTCGAGCGTGCGCGAATCGGCGGCACGGTTGGCCTGCACGGCACTGAGCGCCTTGGCGACCTGCTCACGCAGCCCGGCGTCGGCGAACTGCAGGTTCTCGGCATCCTCGAGCACGAACTGCTGCAGGCCCTGCTCCGTCAGCAGGGTCACGCGCGTGCGCTGCGTCGTGGTGTTGCCGTCCTTCGTGCTCGTGGTCTCCGGCTGCACCGAGATCACCCGGCCCGACATGGCGCGCGGACCACCCACGGTGACCTGTGCGCCCTTGAGCGCCGACAGGAGGTCGGCCGGCGACTGCAGCGAATTCTCGTCGAACGGCATGTCCTTGAAAGTCTGCTTCAGCGGTTCACGTCCGGGCAGGCTGAGGCCGCCGATGCCACCCTTGTCGTCGTAGACCACCAGGCTCTTCAGCACGTCGTCGACCTGGTCGAGCGGCACGGTGAGCTTGAGCGTCGCGTCGCTCTCGACAGTGGCCTCGTATTCGAAATAGCCGAGCCCGGCGGACGACAGCATCACCCGCTTCAGCGCGAGGTCCTGCGCCGCGGCGAGTCCTGGAAGAGCCAACAGGCCCAACAAGGCCGCGATCAGTAGACGATGCATGAAATCTCCCCGCTCTTGTCCATTCAGGAGCGTGCAGGGTGACTGTGACACAACCGCGGCGACGGCAGGGAAAGATTACGAGAGCGCGTCCTTGAGGGCTTCCAGCGGAAGCAGCACGCACTCCTGGCGGGACTTGTGCGCCGCGACGGGAGCGAAGGCCGCGTACGGCTCGTGCAGGACACCCTCCTCCCGGCCGATGGCACGCTCGGCGTCGTGGCGGATCTCGGCAATGCCGGCGGCATCCCTGCCCACGGCGAGCGAGGCCAGCGCCGAGGCCGAGGCCTGGCAGAGCAGGCAACCGCGCACCTGATGGCCGATCTCGACGATCTTGCCCACGCCGTCCAGCGTCACGTCGATGATGACCCGGTCGCCGCACAAGGGATTGTCGCGCCGCGCGGTCCTGGTCGGTGCGGCAAGCTTGCCCGCGCCGGTCCTGGCCTTGGCCAGCGCCACGATCTTGTCCTGGTAGAGTTCGTCGCTCATCGCAGGGTCTTTGCTGCGTGGCGCACGCCGGCCAGCAGCGCGTCGATGTCGGCGTTGTCGTTGTAAGGCGCGATCGACACCCGCGTCGTGCCGTCGAGGTCGAAACGGTCCATCAGCGGCTGGGCGCAGTGATGGCCGGCGCGCACCGCGACGCCGAACGAGTCGAGCGTCTGGGCCACGTCGTGCGGATGCACGCCGTCCAGCATGAAGGACACGACCGGATAGCGGTTCTGCAGGCTGGCCGGCCCAAGGATTTGGGTGCCGTCGATCTTCTGCAGGCCGTCCATCAGGCGCTGCACCAGCGCCATCTCGTGGTCGTGCGCGGCGGTCCAATCCAGCCCCTGCATCCAGCTGCAGGCCGCGCCGAGACCGATCGCCGGGCCGATCGGCGGCGTACCGGCTTCGAAGCGGCGCGGCGCGGGCGCCCAGGTCGTCTCGGCAAAGGTCACGCGGCCGATCATCGAGCCGCCGCCCATGAACGGCGGCATGGCGTCGAGCAGCTCGGGCTTGGCCCACAGTACGCCGACGCCGTTGGGGCCGTAGGCCTTGTGGCCGGCGAAGACGTAGAAATCGACACCCAGTGCCGGCAGGTCGAGCGGACCGTGCGGCGCGCGCTGGGCGCCGTCGAGCATGACCCTGGCGCCGACGGTCTTCGCTGCTGCAACGACGGCGTTCACGTCGAGCAGTGCCCCGGTGACGTTGGAGATGTGGGCAAGCGAGACCAGCTTCGTGTGCGGCGTCAGCAGCTCCGGCAGCCTGCCGAGATCGATGCGCCCGTCGGTGGTGACCGGGATCATGTCGATCTCGATCCCGCTGCGTTGCCGCAGCAGCTGCCACGGCACGATGTTGGAATGATGCTCGAGCTCGGACAGAAGAATGCGGTCGCCGCGCTGCAGGAGCTCGCCGTAGGAATAGGCCACGAGATTGATCGCAGCCGTACAGCCGCCGGTGAAAACGATCTCCATCGGCTTGACGCCGAGGAACGCCGCGACCTCGGCGCGCGCGGTCTCGTAGGACTCGGTCGCGCGCTCGGCCAGGCGGTGGACGCCGCGCAGCACGTTGGCGCGGCCGGTGGTCTCGTATTTGCGCACCGCGTCGATCACCACGAGCGGCGTCTGCGCCGACGCACCGTTGTCGAGGTAATGGATCGGCCGGCCGTCGATGATCTCGGACAGGATCGGGAACTGCCGGCGCGTGCCTGCGACGTCGAAGCTCATATCCATGTCATCCTGAGCGGAGCGAAGGATCTCGCGTCCGCTGCGGAGAGGTGCCGTGCCGTTGGCGCAAGGTCCTTCGCTGCGCCCAGGACGGCAGAAGGGGCGGCGTCCATCATCACACCTTCTCGGCCCGGCCCCGCCACGCCGCCAGCGCCTCGGGGGTGTCGATGTCGGTGATGGCAGCATCGCCGCCCATCTCGACCTCGCAGACGAGATCGGCATGCTCGCCGATCAGGTGCTTGGCGCCGGTGTCGCCGGTGACCCGGGAGATCTCGGGAAAGAAGCGGCGCGCCCACAGCACGGGATTGCCGCGCTTGCCGCCCACGGTCGGCACGCAGATCGAGCGGCCTTCGACCGGGCTGAAACCCGCCATCAAGCGGTCGAGGATGCCGGAGGAGACGCCCGGCATGTCGCCGAGCTGGACGACGGCGGCGTCGATGCCCGCACCCAGCGCCGCGATGCCGGCGCGCACCGAGGTGCTGAGGCCCTCGGCGAAGTCCGGATTCACCACGAAGCGCACATGCGCCTTGGCCGGCAGCGCCTGTTCGATCGCGGTGCGCACGTCGCCGGCCATGTGGCCCAGCACGACCACGATCTCGACCGCCTGGGAGGCGAGCGCCGCCTTCACCGCATGAACGACCAGTGGCTGGCCGTTGGCCTCGGCGAGCATCTTGTTCGGACCGCCCATGCGCGTGGAGCGCCCGGCCGCCAGCAGCACCACGGCGACCTTCGGCGCCTGCTGCGGGCCATCGCCTTCGTCCTCGCTGTCGTCGCGCGGCTGCGGCCGCGTCGGGATCTCGGCCAGCAGGCCGCCCGCGCCCAGGCGCACGATCTCGGCGCGCCGCACCGGCAGGCCGGCGGCGAGACGCTCAAGCACCATGTCGAAGCCATTGTACTTGGGCGACTTGGCGCAGCCCGGCAGGCCGAGCACCGGCTTGCCGCCCAGTTCGCCCGTCAGCAGCAGGTTGCCGGGATCGACCGGCATGCCGAAATGCGTGACCACCCCGCCCGCCTGCTCGATGCCCGACGGCACCACGTCGTGCCGGTCGACGATCGCCGAGGCGCCGGCGATCAGGTAGATGTCGCAGCCTTCCTTCTTCAGTTCCTCGAGCGCCGAGGCAATGGCCGTGGCATCGTGCGCGCAGCGACGCTCGCCCACCAGGGTGCTGCCGAGCGACGTGAGACGCTTGCCGGTGGTGCCGACGGCCTTGTCGAGGACCTTGTCGCGCGTGCCCGGCAGCATCGTCTGCACCAGGCCCGCGCGCATCGGCCGGAACGGCGCCACCGAGACCAGCGGCTGGTTGGCCGACTTGGCCAGCTCGACGGCCCGGCTCACGGCCGGGCGCGGCGCGGCATAGGGGATGACCTTGACCGTCGCCACCATCTGCCGCGGCGTCACGCGCGCGAACGGCGCCAGGGTCGCCACGGTCACGGATTCGTCCAGTTCGTTCAGCGCATCGATGCGCTCGCGATCGATGACGGCAAGTCCGGCCTCGATGGCGAAGTGGTTGCAGCGGCCGGTGAACGGGGCCGTGATCTCGATGCCCTTCCCGGCCAACGCCTTGGCCACCGTTGCGGCCGCCTCGTCCTCGTGCACGTCCTCGGGATCGAGACGCGCGGCCACGATGCTGGCCGCGCCGGCAGCCTTCAGCTTGGCGACGTCGTCGCCGGACAGCACGCGGCCCTTGGAGAAGTTGATCCCGCCGGTGCGCCAGCTGTGCCCGAGGATCGCTCCGGTGGCCTGGTCGATCGGGGTGTCGCCGAATTTCACGCCGCGACCTTGGGCGCGGCGAGCGCCTCCAGACGGCGTGCCCGCACTTCGACGATCTGGCCGAGGATGGAGATGGCGATCTCCGCCGGCGACTTGGCACCGATGTTCAGCCCGACCGGGCCATGCACGCGGGCGAACATCTCCTCGGTGATGCCGACCCCTGCCAGCCGCTCCTTGCGCTTGGCGTGGGTCTTCCGGCTGCCGAGCGCGCCGATATAGAACGCGTCGGACTTGAGCGCCGACTCGAGCGCAGGATCGTCGAGCTTGGGATCATGGGTGAGCGTGACCACCGCCGTCGACACGTCGAGTCCCATCTCCTGGAAGGCTTCGTCGGCCCATTCCTTGATCACCTTCACGCCGGGAAAGCGCGCGCTTGTGGCCCATGCGCCACGCGGATCGACCACCGTCACGTCGAACTCGAGCATCGTGGCCATCGGCGCCAGGCTCTGGGCGATGTGCACGGCGCCCACGATCACGAGGCGCGGCGGCGGCACGTATACGTTCAGGAACACCTTCTCGGCGCCGACGTCGATCGTCTCGCTCTTGCCGGTCCCGAGCGCGCGGCGCGCGGCGGCGACCAGCGTCGCGTCGCCCGCCTGGGCACCTTCGACCCTGTCGGGATAGATCAGCGTCTCGGCGGCGTCGCCGAGGCGCGTCGCCAGCACGAGGGGTTTGCGGGCGGTGCGGGCCTGCTGGAGGGCGGCGAGTGTCCTGGCCTGCATCGCTCAGCTCACTTTCTCGACGAAGACCTGGACCTTGCCGCCACAGGCGAGGCCGACGTCCCACGCCTGCTCGTCGCTCACACCGAAGTCGAGCAGCCGCGGCTTGCCGTCCTTGATCGCGTCGAGCGCTTCCTTGACGACGGCGCCTTCGATGCAGCCGCCCGAGACCGAGCCCACCATGGCGCCGCTGTCGTCGACGCCGAGCTGGCTGCCGACAGGGCGCGGCGAGGATCCCCAGGTGGTGATGACGGTGGCCACGGCCACGCCCTTGCCCGCCTCTTTCCATTTGCCGACCTGATCCAGAACTTCCAGCGCGTCGCTCATGGCCTACTCCTTGCGCAGTTCGGTCTGCCATCCCGCCAGGCGCCGGTCGGCGCCGTGCAAGCTGGTGTGCAATGCCGCGATCAAGCCGGCCAGGCTATCGAGATTGTGCACCGGCCGGAATTCGTCGACATACGGCAGCATCGCCTTGTTGCCCTGGGATTTGGGCTCGTAGCCGCCGTATCTCAAGAGCGGATTGAGCCAGATCAGCCGATTGCAGGACTTGCCCAACCGTTCCATCTCCTCCGCCAGGCCCGATGCACCCTCGCGATCCAGCCCGTCGGTGATCAGCAGTACCACGGCGCCCTGCCCGAGGACCCGGCGCGACCACTTGTTGTTGAATTCGTGGAGCGTCTGGCCGATGCGTGTGCCGCCGGACCAATCCTCTACTTGAGTCGAGGCTTTTGCCAGCGCTATATCCACATCCTTATAACGCAGGGCGCGTGTGACATTGTTGAGCCGCGTGCCGAAAGTGAAGCAATAGACCCTGTCGCGATCGTTGGTAATCGCGTGCATGAAATGCAGGAACATGCGGGTGTATCGCGCCATCGAGCCCGAGATGTCGCACAGGATGACGAGCGGCGGCGGCCGGTGGCGTGGCTCGCGCTTGCGCAGTTCGGTCAGTCCCTCCGGCCGCAGCGCACGACGCAAGGTCGAGCGGAAGTCGATCCTCGGGCCGCGGCGCGCCGCCCGGTAGCGTCGCGTCCTGCGCTCGGGCACGGGCAGTCGCAGCCGGGCGATGGCGCGCAGCGCGGCATCGATCTCGGCCTGGCTCATCTGCTCGAAGTCTTTCTGCTGCAGGACCTCGCGGTCGGAGACGGTGAACGTCGCCTCGATCTCGACTTCGGGCGGCTCGTTCTCCTCCTTGGGTGCCTCGCCGTGGCCGGGCTGGAGCGCGTCCTGCAGGCGGCGGCTGAGCTGCTTGCCCTTGTCCATGTCCGCCGGCATGCCGACCTGCGGCAGCAGCATCTCCATCATCTTCTCGAGCAGGCGCGGATTGCGCCAATAGACGTGGAAGGCCTGATCGAAGATCTCGCGCTGGTCGCGTCGGTTCACGAACACCGAATGAAGTGTCCAGTAAAAGTCGTCGCGCTTCTTCAGGCCCGCCGCCTCGACCGCCTCGACGGCGCGCAGGATCTGGCCCGGGCCGACCCGCAGGCCGGCCGTGCGCAAGGTCCGCGCGAAGTGCACGATATTGGTGGCCAACCTGCCCTTGCGCGGATCGGGACCGCCGGTCTGTTCGGGCAGCGCGTCCATCGCGCGATCAGCCCAGCGGCTGGGCGGCGATGTCGGCCTTCACCTTGCGCAGGATGTCGGCCGCCTCGGAGCCCTGCATGCGGGCGATGTCGTCCTGGTACTTCAGCAGCACGCCCAGCGTGTCGTTGATCGTCCTGGGATCGAGATCGAGCGTGTTGAGCTCCGACAGCGCACTCGCCCAGTCGATCGACTCGGCCACGCCCGGCGACTTGAAGAGGTCAAGCTTGCGCAGTTCCTGCACGAAGCCCACGACCTGGCGCGACAGGCGCTCGCTCGCCTCCGGCGCCTTCACTTTCAGGATCTCGAGCTCGCGCTTGAGGTCGGGATAGTCGACCCAGTGGTAGAAGCAGCGGCGCTTCAGCGCGTCGTGGATCTCGCGCGTGCGGTTCGATGTGATGATGACGATCGGCGTTTGCGCCGCCTTCACCGTGCCCAGCTCCGGGATCGTTACCTGGAAGTCGGACAGCAGTTCGAGCAGGTAGGCCTCGAACGGTTCGTCGGTGCGGTCGAGCTCGTCGATCAGCAGGATCGGCGCGCCGCCGGGATGGGGCTGCAGCGCCTCGAGCAGCGGACGGCGAATCAGGAACTGCTCGTTGAAGATGTCGCTGGCGATCTGGCCGCGGTCGTGCACGCCCTGCGCCTCGGCGAGCCGGATCTCGATCATCTGGCGCGCATAGTTCCACTCATAGACCGCCGACGACACGTCGAGGCCCTCGTAGCACTGCAGGCGGATCAGCGGTCGCTTCAGCGTCTGCGCCAGCACCTTGGCGATCTCGGTCTTGCCGACGCCGGCCTCGCCTTCGCAGAATAGCGGACGGCCGAGCTTCAGCGCGAGATAGAGAACGGTCGCAAGGCTGCGGTCCGCGATGTAGTCGCCGTTCTTCAGAAGGTCGACGGTGGCGTCGATGGACGCCGGCGTGGGCGAGGACATGTAACTCCCGGAACTCGTGAATACAGAGTGTAGCGGATGCGGCGACGCGCCGGTATGGTGGGAATCCGCAGATATTTCAAGGAATTGAGAGGTAACCATGGCGGACGGTGTGTTCAAGGGTCGGACCGCGATCGTGACCGGCGGCGCGCGCGGCATCGGCCTCGCTTGCGCAGCGAAAATCGCCGGCGGCGGCGGCCGCGTCGCCCTGTGGGATCGCGACCTGGACCGCGCCCGGCAGTCTGCCGCCGCTCTGGGCGACGCCATCGCCGTCGAGGTCGACGTCACCAGCGACAAATCGCTCGCGGCCGCGCTCGCCACGACGGAGAAGCAGCTCGCGCCGCCGGACATCCTCGTTGCCAGTGCGGGTATCACCGGGCCAAACGCCACCGTCGTGCAGTATCCGGTCGACGCCTGGCGCCAGGTGATCGACATCAACCTGACCGGCGTGTTCCTGTGCAACCGCGCCGTCGCCGCGGGCATGGCTGGGCGCGGCTGGGGTCGCATCGTCAACATCGCATCGGTCGCCGGCAAGGAAGGCAATCCCAACGCCTCGGCCTACTCCGCCTCCAAGGCCGGCGTGATCGGCTTCACCAAATCGCTCGGCAAGGAACTGGCCACGACCGGTGTGCTGGTGAACTGCGTGGCGCCGGCGGTGGTGAAGACCGAGCTGTTCAGCCAGATGACCGAGCAGCACATCCAGTACATGCTCTCCAAGATCCCGATGAACCGCTTCGGCGAAGTCGAGGAAGTGGCCGAGCTGGTGTCATGGCTGGCCTCGCCGCTCTGCACCTTCAGCACCGCTTCGGTGTTCGATCTCTCCGGCGGAAGGGCGACCTACTGATGGCCAACCTGCATGACATGACCCTGACCGAGCTCGGCGCCGGCCTCTCCGCCAGGAAGTTCTCCTCGCGCGAGATCGTCGACGCGCTTCTGGCGCGCATCGCCAAGGCCGACAAGAAGCTGCATGCCTTCACGGAAGTCTATGCCAAGGAGGCGCGCGCGCTGGCCGATGCCGCCGACACCGCGCGCAGCTCGGGCTTCCCGCTCGGGCCGCTGCACGGCCTGCCCGTCGTCTACAAGGACCTGTGCGACATCAAGGGCAGGGTCGGCACCGGCGGCTCGCGCATGTGGGAGAAGCAGATCGCGACGGAGACCTCGGCCACGGTCGAGCGCCTGACCGCCGCCGGCATGGTGCCGCTCGGCAAGGCTCACATGGTCGAGTTCGCCTTCGGCGGTTGGGGCACCAACCCGCTGATGGGCGCGCCGTGGAATCCGTGGGACCTCAAGACCCACCGCGTGCCCGGCGGCTCGTCGAGCGGCACCGGCGCCGCGGTCGCCGCGCGCCTCGCGCCCGCGGGCATCGGCAGCGACACCGGCGGCTCGGTGCGCATTCCCGCGGCCTTCAACGGACTGGTCGGTCTCAAGGTCACCTTCGGGCGCATCAGCCTGCACGGCACGATGCTGCTGAGCTGGACCCTCGATTCGATCGGGCCGATGGCGCGCAGCGTCGAGGATTGCGCCCTGATGCTGAACGCTCTGGCCGGGCCGGACCCGCGCGACCCCACGACGCTCGACCAGCCGCTCGAGGACTTCGCCGCCGCCATCAGGGGCGGCACCATCGAGGGCCTGCGCATCGCCCTGCCCGACGCCGACCAGCTTCCGGAGTTCATGGACCCCGCTGTCATCCAGGCCTGGCAGTCGGCGGCGCGGACCTTCGAGAGCCTCGGCGCGACCGTCGAGGCCGTGCGCCTGCCCGAGTGGTTCTTCGAGATGCAGCGCGGCGCCGGCACGATCTCGACGTCCGAGCTGTTCTCGCTGCACCGCAAGTGGATCGAGGACAAGAGCAAGGCAATCGGCGACGGCGTGCGGGCGCGCGCCCTTCTCGGCAAGGCCTTCGTGCCGGGCGCCTACGCCGAGGAGCTGCGCAACATGAAACTGCGCCGCGTCGAGTTCAACGAATGGATGCGGCCCTACGATGCGCTACTCGTGCCGACGGTCGCGGTGCCGGCGATCCCGGTGTCGGAAGTCGACGAGTTGTCGCCGATCCCGGGGTATCTCACCCGGCCCGGCAACTATCTCGGCCTGTGCGGCCTGGCGATGCCCAGTGGTTTCTCCGGCGGCCTGCCACTCGGCGTCCAGATCCTCGGCAAGCCCTACGCCGAGCGCGACGTGCTGCGCATCGGCAAGGCCTTCCAGGACGCGACGGACTTCAACCGCCGCGTGCCCGACCTCAAGGAACTGGGACTGTGAATCTCTACTATTGCGACGTGCTCTCGCCGCGCAAGGCGTGCGCCGTCGCGAAATATCTCAAGCTCCCGATCGACCACACCTACGTCAATCTCGCCAAGGGTGAGCAGCGGACCGCGGACTATCTTGCCCTCAATCCCAGCGGCAAGGTCCCAACTTTGGTCGACGGCGAGCGGGTCGTCACGGAGGCCGATGCAATCATCTGCTACCTCTCCGACAAGGCCGGGGCGGACCTGTGGCCGCACGAACGACGGCAGCAGCTCGACATCATCGCCTGGTTCAGCTGGAACGCGCAGCACTTCACGCGCGCCACAGGAAGTCTCTACTTCGAGTACATCATCAAGCCGCGCTTCGGGATCGGCGCGCCCGATCCGGTGGCCGTCAGTCAGGCCGTCGCGGAGTTTCGCCGCTACGGCAAGGTGCTGGACGATCACCTCGCGGGACGAAAATGGCTGGTGGCCGACACGCTCACCGTCGCCGATTTCTCGGTCGCCGTGGCCTTGCCCTACGCCGAGCAGGCGAAGATGCCGCTCGACGACTTCCCCGAGATGCGCCGCTGGCACGACCAGCTCAACGCGCTCGACGGTTGGCGAGAGCCTTTTCCTTAACGCTGCGGCATACCCTGCGGGATGATGGTCTGCACGATCGACGAGTCG
>Ga0207667_10008009_pt1 | contig 12605 bp, 8 predicted proteins | sample KBSCornC52_FD_184301 | JGI IMG/M metagenome (GOLD analysis project Ga0207667, IMG submission 184301) | Corn rhizosphere microbial communities from Kellogg Biological Station, Michigan, USA - KBS Corn C5-2 (SPAdes) (version 2) | ecosystem: Host-associated > Plants > Roots > Rhizosphere > Soil ...
GTGGGCGGCTGGAGCGTCAGCGGCATTTCTACTTTCCAGGACGGTTTTCCGATCGCCTTGACCGCAACCGGCACGCCGATGGGTCCTGGCTACGGACGGCGCCCGAATGTGGCGGCCGGCTGTAACAAGCAAACCAGTGGATCGGCCCAGTCGCGGATTACCAACTGGTTCAACGTCTCGTGTTTCTCGGTTCCCGCCGCTTACACGCTGGGCAATGAAGGCGCAACGGATCCGGTGCTCCGTACGCATGGGACCGCTAATTACGACTTCTCGCTCGCGAAGAAGACGCCGATTACCGAGCGGTTCAATCTGGAGTTCCGCGCGGAGGTTTACAACCTCTTCAACCGGGTACAGTTCGGACCGCCGAACAACAGCGTGACCACGGCGGCGAACGCGACGACGGGCCAGATTACGACGCAGGTCAATCAGCCAAGGCTGATTCAGCTTGCGTTGCGGCTGGCGTTCTGACCTGTCGTTTTGCCGGGCGAAAAGCCAACTATAATCTCCTTTCGCGATAAGTTTCCGCCACAGTGAGTCAGGCTCACGGTGGCGGAAGCCGCGCGTCAGGGACAAACCAGAGCCGATGATTCCGTTTCGATGTTCTGCGATGGTGCTCGTCATCGCCTGGATTCCGCTCTCGGCCACGGAGCCTCCATCGGGATACGTCGGAAGCGGAGCGTGCCGTACCTGCCACCCGGATCAGTTCGAATCGCAATCGAAAACGGGGCACGCGCATGCGCTGCGGCGAGCGCAGGCGACCGATCCCGGCCCGGGTAGCCACGCGGAATGGGCCTTCGGCGCTGGTGCGAAGGCGACTACGTGGGTTAGCCAGACCGGCGAAGAGGCAATTGCCGAACACGGGCTCACTTATTACGCCGCCACGAAATTGCTCGCACTCACCCCCGGTCACGCGACTCCCGCGGACAAGGTCTATCGCACCTTCGACGCAGTGGGAACGGCGTTGCGCTGCTTCCGCTGCCACTCCACCGGACCGGTCATGCTCGCATCGAACTTCAAGGTGCAGCCGAGCGAAGGTGGCATCCACTGCGAAGCCTGCCACGGACCGGGCCGGGCGCACGCTGGTTCCGGGGGCAGGGCGGCGATCCAGAATCCCAAACGGCTCACGGCCGAGCAGATCAATGTTCTGTGCGGAGCATGCCATCGCCAGGCAAGCGATCTGGACGACGACACGGACTGGACGAACGCCTGGAATGTACGCCACGAGCCTGCATACCTGCATCGCGCCGCCTGTTTCCGCAACAGTAACGGCGTTCTTTCCTGCCTCACGTGCCACGGCCCCCATCAACCGCTCAAAACAACGCCGGCGACTTACGACGCGAAGTGTCTCTCCTGCCATCCGAAGGCTGCGCATTCAGTTCCGATCGCCCGGCGCAATTGCGTGGGCTGCCATATGCCGCAGGTCGCAACCAGCGCGAACCTGAAGTTCACGAATCACTGGATTGGCATCTACAACCCGCGCGGGCGCAATCTGATGCCATCCAAGAGGGTGGTGAAGGATCTCAAGGCGGCCGCGGCTCCGCAGCAAGCCGCAAACGGAATGATCGTGCCGGCGGACGCTTCCACGCTCACGCCCGTCTATCTCGCCGCGCTCGCGGAGAGAGAACGGGAATCCGGGCCGGATAGCGGGAAGGTCGCGCGCGCGGCGTCGGATCTCGGGTCGTTTCTTCTCGAAATTCGTAAGAGTGCGGATGCTGAAGCGCCATTGCGGCGCGCGATTTCCATAGAGGAACGTAATCGTGATCCCGCGATCGATGCCGATCGTGAAAGACTGGCTCTCGCGCTCGACGCGGAGGGAAAGCGTGATGAGGCTTTCGATCTTCTCAGGAAAGCGGCCCAGGGAAACAATCCGGCTGTTGCGGCTCGCTGCTTCGCAAAGCTTGCCGTAATGGATTCTCAGCACGGTGACGCGTATTACAGGAACGCCGTCGACGCGGAGGAAAAGGCGTCCGGAACCGGCTCTCCGCGGATAGCCGTTTTGCTCGAAGAGTATGCGCTCGAGCTTCGCGCCCGCAGCCATGATGCCGAGGCCGAGCCTGTTTTGCGCCGGGCTTTGTCCATTCAGCAGACGGCGCTGAAAGCAGACCCGCGCGTCACGATCGGCGTGCTGAACACGCTCGGCAACCTGCTCGAGGGGCGCCACGAACTGGACGAAGCCGAGAAACTGGAACGTGCGGCTCTCTCGCTTTCGGAGGAGAAGCTCGGGCCGGAAAGCGCACAACTCGCCATGACCTGCACCAATCTGGCGGACGTCCTCTGGAACAGGAACAACCTGCGAGAGGCCGGGCAGCTTTATCGGCGCGCCATCGCCATCGACACTTCACTTTATGGCCCGGACCGGCCGGAAACCGCGGCCGATGTCGCCAACCTCGGAATGCTCATGAACGCCGCAGGCCAGTCCGCCGCTGCCGAAGCGCTGCTCCGGCAGGCGCTCGCGATCTATGAACATTCGCTCGGACCGGAAAGCGACCAGGCTCGATTCGTGAGAGAACGTCTCATGCACGCGGCCCGTTGAACGCAAGACAACCGGTGGTGGTGTTGCTTCTCAGGCCCAGAACGCCGGGCTGATTCAGCCACGATCGCCGAATCATGTCCGCCGGGAAAGAGACGGCAACATGGCGCTGGCCGTTGCCTTGCCATGCGGCCCGCCCTCGCCTCAATGTCCGTTCGCGAAGGCGCTGCCGCGCAGCCAGCCAGCAATTGGATGCCGGCCCGCGCCAGTATTCGCTCCTCGAAAATCCGTTCTGAAAGCGATTGCCTCCGCTATCGGCTTGATATACCATCACAGCAATTTGCCGCGCGATGTTTCGCTGCCGCGAGCCGAAGCAGGCGCGCTTGTCCTCCCCAGGGCGGAGGGGTGTGGGACATCAGAGGAGGGGTGAAATGAAATCCGCGATCGCGCAGCTTGCTTTTTTTATTGCGCTCGGCGCCAGTGCGTATGCTCAATTGAATCAGGCGACGCTAACCGGAGTCGTATCAGACCCGTCGGGCGCCGCCGTTGTGGATGCCAAAGTCAACGCCGTCCATGCCGCAACGAATACGGCGTTCTCTACCGTGACCACCGCAACTGGCAACTATACGTTACCTGCGCTCGGAATCGGCGAATACAGGGTGGAAGTCGAAGCGTCAGGATTTAAACGAGCGGTGCGCCCGTCGATCACTCTGGAATCGGGCGCCACCGTGCGCCTTGACTTCACGCTCGAATTGGGCCAGCTCACCGAATCGGTGCAGGTGAACGCGACAGCTACCGCGCTTGAGACTGAATCGACGCGCATCTCGACGAACCTGACGAGCAAGCTGGTAGAAGACATACCTCTCGAGGTTTCAGGGCAAATCCGGAATGTTTTTGACCTGGCCATAGTTCTGCCGGAAGCGAAAACGGGGGCAAACGGTCAATATCGGATCGGCGGTGGCCAGACCGCCTCATGGGACATGACGATGGATGGATCGTCCGTAGCCAGCGCGTCGACCAACTATCAAACTGAGCGCGCGCCGATCAGCTCGGCTCCCGTCGATGCCATCAATGAGTTCAGCGTCACCACATCCGGCATGAAGGCCGAGTACGGCCGCGCCATGGGCGTCATCAGCTTCACCACCAAATCCGGCACGAATCAGTTCCATGGCACTCTTTCCGACTATCTGCGGAACAGCATCACGGACGCTCGGGGATTTTTCGCCGCGAGCACGCCGGTCTTGAAACAGAACGATTTCGGGGGCACAATCGGGGGGCCGGTATGGATCCCCAAACTGTACAACGGCAGGAACAAGACGTTCTTCTTCGCGTCCTATGAAGGGTTCCGCAACCGCAGCGGCGCCACACCCAGTTATTCGACCATTCCGCTGGTCGGCATGTACACCGGTGACTTCAGCGGATGGACCAACAAGAATGGAATGATCCCGATCTACGATCCGGCTTCCACCATCCTGGGCTCGGATGGCAAGACGTATACCCGAACTCCGTTCACCGGGAATCAGATTCCGGTTTCGCGTTTTAGCCAGGTGGCGGCAAATTACATCGCGCTGCGGCCGGCGTCTATGGTTCCGAACGTGGCTGGCGCCGGACCCCTGCTGAACTATTTCAGCCAGCAGGGCGGTACTCTCCAACCCTGGGACAAGTGGACGATCCGCGCCGATCACCAGTTGAACAGCAATAACCATTTTTCCTACCTGCTGCTGAGGGGAGAGAGAGATGATGGTTTCCTCAACGGCCAGCCGCCTGGCTTGCCAAATCCTCTGAACGGCAATTCCGTCTGGACCAGGAAGAACACCTCCGGCCGCTTTTCGTGGGACCGTACCATCAGCAACCGAATCGTCAATAGCCTGCGGGTCAGCTATCAACTGGAACATGGCACAGTAACGGCAATCGACTCCATAAATCCAAACGATAAGTGGAACTCGAAGCTGGGGATCAGGAACACTCCGGGCCCGGATCAGGCGTTGCCGGGACTCACGTTCTCTCAATACACCGGCTGGAGTGGAAATGCCTGGGGCGGCGACTACGGTCGCAACTTCAATCTCAACGATGACGTCACAATCGTCAAGGGTTCGCACACCTTCAAAACCGGCTTTTTCCTCTCCATCGATCACTGGTGGGGCGTAGGACAGCACCGGCCCAACGGCGATTTCGCCTTCTCCTACCTGGCGACCGCAATCCCCGGCGATCAGTCGCAGAATACCGGAAACGGTTTTGCTTCCTTCCTGCTCGGCTATCCCGACCGCACAGGCCTCGAGACCCCGCGCGCCGTCCTGCAGTCCTGGACCTACTATGGCGGATTCTTTCAGGATGACTGGAAGGTCACGAACAAACTGACTTTAAACCTTGGCCTACGGTGGGAGTACACGACGCCCGTAGGCGGTGGCTCACTTCTGAACTTGAAAGAATGGGACATCCTGAGCGGCACGAACGGCGGCTTTGAGAACTTCGACCCGAGCGTGCCAAATCCCGGCGCGGGCGGCCTGCCGGGAGCCATCGTTTACTCCGGAAATTGTCCGGAATGCACGGGCAAAAGTCACTTGTTCAATGGCTACAGAGGCGCTTTCGGACCGCGCCTGGGACTTGCATATCAGGTGCGTCCGGGAACCGTAGTGCGCACATACGGAGGCATCTCATACGCAGCCGTCAAGACAACCGGAGGCAGCACTCACTATGACGGGCTCATCCTGAATACCAACTGGTCTTCTCAGGATCTGGACATCAACAACTTTCCAACGCTTCTCGACCAGGGTTTGCCGCCGTGGACACAGCCGCCGTATCGTGATCCCGGAGTCGACAACAACGCCGTCGCGAGCTATTGGCAAACAAGCGACACCGGCCGTCCCCCGGTGTACTACAACTGGGGGTTGGATATCCAGCATCAATTGCCGGGAAACCTCGTGGCCAGTGTGGGTTATGCGGCTACCGCGGGCCATCATCTGAACTCGGCCCTCGTTAACGTCGACCAGTTGAATCCGGGGTATTTGGCGACGTATGGACAAACGTTGCTGCTGGCCAATATCAACTCGCCCGCGGCGCGCGCGGCCAACATCCCCATTCCGTATTCAGGATTCAACTCGAGCGTGTACCAGGCATTGCGCCCGTTTCCGCAGTACAGCGATGTCCAAACGAATGGATCTTCGGTCGGCGAACGAGCGGGTAATTCCAATTACCAGTCCCTCATCGCCAAACTGGACAAACGCTACTCCTCCGGAATTACTCTTCTATTCTCCTACGTCTTTTCGAAGATGCTCGATGATTCCGACAACTCGTCCGTCCAGGGAAGGAGCGTCATGGACACGTATAACCGGCGACTGGAGAAGTCGATAGCGCAGGACGATCAGACTCACGTGTTCCGCACTGCCTTTACTTACGACCTTCCCTTCGGCAAGGGGAAGGCGATCGGAATGTCCGGCCTCACAGACAAGTTTCTCGGCAACTGGACAATCTCCGGTTTCCTCGATTACGAATCGGGTACACCCTACAGCGTCAGCCCGGGTATCAACCCGCTGCCGACGGCTGGGAATCGCGTGTTTATCGACTCGTATGACAACTGGCGGGCTCCCACCTCGGGTGGCGGCTTCGATCCCTTTAAGGACGTGTGGTGGAACAAGAGCGCGTTCCAGGTGGATGCCGGCGGCAATTCACTCCCCACAGCCTTCCTGAACAGCTACTTTGGAAACGCTACCCGGTACAATCCCAAGGCGCGCGCTCCCTGGAATCTGAATGAGGACCTCGGTCTGAGTAAGATTTTCAAGATTACCGAGCGATTCAACGTGACGTTCCGGGCTGAAACCTTCAATCTTCTGAACCGCGTTCGCTGGGGCGGCCCGCAAAGTTCCACACTTACATCCACGAGTTTCGGGCTTATCCGATCCCAGGCCAACACCCCACGGCAGATGCAGTTCGCGTTGAAGCTGGTCTTTTGAAGGAGTGTTGTGATGAATCGACGGACATTCTTCAAACGCCTTGTTGCATATAACGCGCTCCTGCTTGACGCCCGCGCGCAGGGGACCTCCCGCGCGCCGAAGCTGAAGATACGAGAGATTCGCGCGACGCGCATGAAAGGGTTCAACAGCCGCTTCGTGCGTGTCTATACGGACCAGGGACTCACCGGTACCGGCGAAACGCTCGACACTGTAGGAGCCGAGGACATCATCAATAAGTTCCTTGGTCCCGGACTCGCCGGCCGCGATCCGCTGGACATCGAGGCCATCTATTTCGACATGTATTCCTGGCGACAGGTGCCCGGTGGCATTCCTCCGGTCTTTATGCGCGGTGCAGGTGGTGGGCCCTACATTGCAGCTTTAAGCGGGATAGAAATGGCGCTTTGGGACCTCGCCGGTAAAGCGTTGGGACTGCCGGTGTACCGGCTCATGGGGGGACGCATTCGAAACAAGGTGCCGGTGTACTTTCACTCCGGCGATCCAAAAGACGCGGCGAACCTTGTAAAGAGCAGCGGAGTGCGGGGCATCAAGACCGGAATCGATTCCGTGACGGACCGCGACAACCAGACCCGCGGCTGGGATCCGGGGAAAATCTGGAACTGGACTCTCACCAACGGACAAATCGACGACATCGTGAAGCATGTCGCCTCGATGCGCGAGGCTCTTGGCCCGGACATTGCGCTCATGCTCGAATGCCACACGCGGTACGACACCGAAAGCGCCATCCAGATAGCAAAGCTGGTCGAACCTTACCGGCCCACATGGATGGAAGAGCCGGTACCAAGCGATAACGTCGACGCGATGGCGACGGTCCGCGCCCACACCCGCATTCCGATCGCGTGCGGCGAGAACGTCTATTCCCGCTTCGGCTTCCGGCCGTTTCTCGAGAAGCAGGCCGTCAGCATCATTCAACCCGATATGGCTAAGTGCGGAGGATTGTGGGAAGGCCGCAAAATCGCGGCCATGGCCGAGGTCTACCATATTCCGATCGCGCCGCACGGCGTAGCGACCACGCTGGGCAAGGTGGCGTATGCCCACGTCTGCTCGACGGTACCGAACTTCATGATTCTTGAGTGGGCTCACTATGGGCAGAAACCTTATGATGAAGTGACCACGGCGCCCGAGTACAGCGCGGGCTTCGTGCAGGTACCTGATACACCGGGCATCGGCATCGAAGTGCGCGAGGAAGTGGTGAACCAGCGCCTCGAGCCGGGATATCCTTCGATATAATTACGCCGCTCGAATCGTGCGCATCTACAATCGCGCCGTGATCGGCTTTCGGAATGGGTTCGCCTGCTGTTGCGCCGCCCTGGTTCTGATGCTGGCTTTTCCCGCGCTCTATCGCGGCCAGGGCATGGCGCATCGGGGCGTTGCCCGTATGCCCCGGCCGAAGCCATCGGGCCGCGTCTTTCCCGTGTCATTTGCTGATGTAGCTCCGACAGCCGGCCTCACCGCTCCCCAAATCAGCGGCGGAACCACGCACAAGAAGTACATCCTCGAATCCATGGGTAGTGGCGTCGCCTTTCTGGATTTTGATAATGATGGCTGGCCAGATATCTTCCTCGTCAACGGGTCGCGCTTCGAAGGGTTTCCCAAAGGTCTGGAGCCGGCAAACCATCTCTACCGGAACAATCACGACGGCACATTCACTGACGTGACGGAAAAAGCAGGGCTCCGGCACTCCGGTTGGGGACAGGCGATTACCGCAGGCGATTACGATAACGACGGCTTCGAAGATCTGTTCATCACATATTGGGGTTACAACGTCCTCTATCACAACAACGGCGACGGGACGTTCACGGATGTTTCGAAACAGGCGCGGCTAAGCGGCGACGCGCCACGTTGGGGCAGCGGCGCCGCTTTTTTCGACTACGATCGCGATGGCCGGCTCGATCTGTTCGTCGCCAATTACTTACAATTCGAACCGCACCAGACGCCACTTCCGGGCTCCCGGCCGGAATGCTTCTGGCTGAGCGTGTCCGTCTTCTGCGGACCGCGCGGATTACCGTTTTCAACCAACCTTCTCTACCACAACAACGGTGACGGGACATTCACAGACGTGTCCCGCGATTCGGGCATCGGGGAATCCAAACGAACGTATGCGCTGGGCGTGATCGCAGCCGACCTGGATGGAGACGGCTGGCAGGATGTCTATGTCGGCAGTGATTCCACCCGCAGCCTCTTCTACCACAATAATGGCGACGGAACTTTCTCTGAGCGGGGAATGTATACCGGTCTGGCCTACGATGATGATGGGAGCGAGCAGGCTGGCATGGGCGTCACCCTGGGCGACTTCGACCGTGACGGCCTGCCCGATATCGTCAAAACAAATTTCAGCGACGACTACCCAAACCTCTATCGCAATCTGGGCAAAGGGGCATTCGAGGATTGCTCTCTTCGCGCCGGGCTCGGCGTAAATCCACAATTCGTGCTATGGGGCGCGGCGCTCGCGGATTTCGATAACGATGGCTGGCAGGATCTGTTTTTCGTGGCCGGACACGTCTATCCGGAGATCGACCGCTTGCGCTCCACGCAGTCTTTCCGCGGCCCTCGTCTTCTTTACTGGAATCTCGGCAACGGCGGATTCGAGGACGTGTCGGACCGGGCAGGGCGGGGCATTGCGGCTCTTCATTCCAGCCGAGGCGCCGCGGTCGGTGACTTCGATCGCGACGGCAATCTGGACATCCTTGTCATGAACATGAATGAGCCGCCGTCTCTCCTGCACAACACCAACAAAAGCGGCAACCATTGGCTGGATCTGAAGCTGGTCGGAATCAGGTCCAATCGCAGCGCCATCGGAGCGAAAGTGATGCTCCGCTCGGGCGGACAACTGCAGACGGGCATCGTTCTGAGCCAGTCGGGATATTTTTCTCACAGCGATTCCAACCTGCATTTCGGGCTTGGAAAGGACGCAAAAATCGACTCGGTCAAGGTCGTCTGGCCCAGCGGCATCGAGGAAACGTTTGAGGGTCTGAAATCAGACCGCATCGTCACCCTGAAAGAGGGCGGGCATGCGGAGTAGGCTGCTGTGCCTGTTCGTTACGATCATTTCCCTCGTAGCCGCACAGCCATCGAATGGGAACGCTCTGGAGCGGGGATTGCGGGCATTTTCGGAAGGTCGCTTTTCTGAAGCAGAGCCGTCTTTGCGCGAAGCTGTCGCTGTCCAGCCGGATTCGTTCGAAGCGCGTTTCGCCCTTGGCGCAACATTCGGCGAGTTAAAGCGTCCCACGGAGGCGATCGTCCAATTGCAGGTAGCGCACCGCTTGCGGCCGGAGCACCCGGACGCCCTCAAGCTCCTCGCCGCGCAATATATCGCCGCGCGCGAGTACCCGAAAGCAATCGCACTGCTCTCAGGAGTGCGCGCTCCCGATGAGGAAATTTACCTGCTGCTCATCGAATCCTCGCAGGCAGGCGGCGACTCAGCGAAATCGTTTGCAACGGCCGAAGCGGCTGTCGCGCGTTTTCCCGCGTCTGCCCAGGTCAACTGCTGGATGGGTTTTCAGCTTCAGTTCTCCGGCCGTTACGACGAGGCTCGAGGGTACCTCGAAAAAGCGATTCAACTGGACGCCGGGTATCCGGCAGGTTATTACCTTCTTGGTCAGGTTCTGTTGAAGCAGCAGAAAGCCCGTGAGTCCATTCCCTGGTTCGAAAAAGCCATCGCTCTTGAACCGGAGGACATTGAAGCGCGAATGGCGTACGCCCAGGCGGTCGCGAGCGCCGGCGATCTCGCGAAAGCGCTACATATTCTCCAGACCGCAGAGAAATCCGCTCCCCGGGATCCGCGCGTGCATCTGCTGTTGTCTCGCCTCTGGTTCCGCCTGGGAGATGAGGCCAACGCGCGGGAGGAAGCCAGTCTTTCTCTGCAATATCGGAACGGCGAACCTGCCCTGCCAGATATTCCACGAGCGTTGCGGCGCGGCCAGTGACGGAGAAATCCTGATCTGCAATAACAAGCGCGACGTGTTGCCGGCTGCAATTGACCGATATCGGGTCGAATTCCGGTATTGTCCGGCCGTTGTGTTGGTCCGCTGATTCAGGTCTATAAAGCAGTATTTTGACGAACTGACCGAACTTATCGAGTCTCGTGTGCGGGAGCGATGGTCTCGGCAAGACGCTCACGAATCCGGGTCATTTGCTTACGCGCTTCCTCGCGATTCATAGTGAGGCGCGTTTTGGTGTCCATGTCCGTTTCGGCTATCGTCATTTCTATGGCCGTTACCTCAATCTCTATTTGCGTTAGGGCCTTCAGGATATCTTCCCTGAAGTTCTTAAGGGCTTGGATCAGATCCTGATCATTCGGCATTGCGTTGCAGAGTGTATCAGAAGCGCTGCTCTCGGCCTGGCGGAGAAACAGTCCTTCCCGACTCTGCAACTGGCGAAAGCGCCGGCGAGATATACTTTTGAGGCGCTGCAGAGCGATTTCAATGTTATCGCTTGCATGCGTCGCGAGAAAGGCTCTGTTGAATGCATCGTCGTGAATTCCTGAAAGCGTTGGCGCTGGCCGCCCCTTCCAGTGTTGTGGTCCCCTCGCTCAGCCGCCTGGCGGCTCAGGAGCGCCGGAAAGTCAAAATCACAGACGTGAAGGTAATGCGGATCCGGATGAAGGGTCACGCCATGCCTCTGGTCAAAATCGAAACCGACGCAGGCGTCCATGGCATCGGCGAGTGTCATCACGACATCACTGGGCTCGGAGCGAAGGATGCAGTTCTGAATGCATTCCGCGAAATGCTGATTGGACAGGATCCATTCGATATCGACAAGCTCACGACCCAGATGATGTGGAGAGTCTCTTATCTCGGGGGCAATCATGGAATCGCCGTTCATGGCGTAACAGGCTGCGAGGTCGCGCTCTGGGATCTCAGCGGCAAACTGCTGGGAATGCCCGTCCGCAAGATTCTCGCCGGCGGAGCGTTTACCGACAAAGTCCGGGCCTATTGGACCAGTCAACCTCGCAACATGCTGGATCCGGCGTCCTGCCGCGAATGGGCGGACTACATCAAGGGCTCGGTCCAGAAATGGACGGCGGCGAAATGCTTCCGGCTCTCGTCACGACCGGGCGGATCGCCCCTGAACCGCAGGATGTCGAACGAAGAACTCGACAGGAACGTGCAGGGCTTCATGAACATCCGCGACGCGGTTGGGCCTTACTTCGAGATTGCCGTGCATTGCCACTGGGAGTATGACTTTTACGACGCTCTCCGTCTGGCGAAAGGCATGGAGAAGCTTCGCCCCTGGTGGATAGAAGATCCGATGCCGCCGAATTACGTGGATACCTGGGTCAAACTTACCGCCGCTTCTCCCGTGCCCATCCTGACCGGCGAAAACCTCTACACCCGCAGTGACTTCCTGCCGTTTATCGTGAATCAGGCCGTACACATTGTAGAAATCGATATTTCGCAGGCGGGCGGTCTGCTCGAAGCCAAACGAATTGCGGATCTGGCTCGAACTTACAATATTCCGGTTGCCACTCACAACGTCATGGGGCCGGTTGCCACAATTGCTTCCGCCAACTGCGCCGCCGCCATACAGGATTTCCTCGGGCACGAGACATTCGACTTCAGGAACGGAAACCGCGCCGGGGAAGGCGATCTCATCGTCTACGATCGCGAGATCATAAAAGACGGTTACATTCAGCTCTCGGACAAGCCTGGTCTCGGTGTGGAAATCAACAAGGACTTTGCCAGCAGGTACCTCATGGATGGCGAAACGTGGTGGGGTTAGCCAGGCCGTGGCCGCGGAACGGTTCAAAGCTTACCGCTTCTGGAACATCAGCGAAGAAGAACAGGAGCCCATGCTCCAGGTGCAGAGGCAAACGGGCCTCAAGTGCGCCAGCGTCACTGGACCGGCCATGGAAGGAAACCGGCCAGTGGATAGCGAAAGGGATTATCGGTCTCATTCAGATGCGGTGAGGGCCCGGCGCTTCGAGCCAGGTACCGGCGATTGCGCCCGTATCATGAGAGTCCTCAGGCAGATCAATTACATGGGCTATTTCGATACGGAGATGAGTACGAGCGCGACTCCCGCAAGCAGCGATGCAACTGGCGAGGAAGATGTCGCTTGAGAATTAGCGGAACGGTGCCATCCCGGCTGGTTTGTGCGGATACGTGCAATCGGGTCGGCGACTTTCCGCAAGCCTTTTCATTTAGGGTCCCGCTCGACTACGATCT
>Ga0207667_10008011_pt1 | contig 12605 bp, 11 predicted proteins | sample KBSCornC52_FD_184301 | JGI IMG/M metagenome (GOLD analysis project Ga0207667, IMG submission 184301) | Corn rhizosphere microbial communities from Kellogg Biological Station, Michigan, USA - KBS Corn C5-2 (SPAdes) (version 2) | ecosystem: Host-associated > Plants > Roots > Rhizosphere > Soil ...
GGCATCTGCAGACTGTGAGTCTGCCAGTGCTAACGGCGGAAACATTGTCGCGCCGGCCAGAGCTACGGTGGAAGCCTGGATGAATCGGCGACGCGTCAGATTTTTGCTTGCTCTAGAGAGCTTCGGTCTGTGTCTCCTGTTCATGAGTTTGACTCCTAAAGAGCAGCATTTCGTATGAATTCAGGGAGCAATGTAACTGACTCCCGAATGCGGATTCTGGCAGGCTTAATGGTAAGCTCTCTCCCTTGCAACAGAGCACAGTCTTATCGAGGCTGGTCAAACCGGCTCTGGCAACTTGGGGCCTTCAGCCGGCCGTAGTTTCTGCCCCGTACAAATAGAATCTTCAGTTCACTCAACTGAACTTAATCCCTGGCTCGGTTGAACTCTACTTCAATCACTGTTGTCGGCGTGCCTTGTTCGACTTGGCGCGTCTCCAAGTGAATAACGAGGCGGTTGCCGGCAAGATCGGCTACCCAGCCAATTGGCATCGAGCCATACTCGTTCGTCGTCACTTTCGGCAAGACCTCTCCATTCACTCGGATCGTGGAGGCGGCGGTTGTACCATAGACCAGAAAATAGCTCGTTTCGGGAAGGTTTTCGAGTTGCCAGCGAAAGCCGCCCGACTTGGATTGCAAAGTCACTTTTGCAATCTCTCCCGGCGCAGGGACCAAAGTTACGGACTTATTCCCATTTAAAGGAGTAACCACCAGCGCCTTAACTCGGCCGTTGGTCATGCTTCGACCAAATTGCAACTCTGGGCTTAGTTGCACAGGCACGACGGCCCCAGGCTTCAAATAGACCGGAATCGTATCCAAAGGCGCGCTCACCTTGCGCTCCACCGGACCGGAGACAGTTTTGCCATCCCATAAGCTCGTCCAAACGCCGGAGGGAAACGAAATCGTCTTAAATGTGTCTTCATTGACAACCGGCGCGACCAGTAAATCCGGGCCGAACATGTATTGCTCCCCCACGGCGGCCAACTGCTTTTCATCGGGAAACGACACCGGCATGGAACGCATGATAGGAATGCCCGTTTCATGCGCTATGGCGGCGGAATTATATGTGTAGTCCAATATGTTTTCCCGCGTCCAAGCCAGGAACTTATAGTTCGTCACCGCAGCGTCGCTGAAATACCATGGATCGCGCGGCGCGGTGCCGTGCGGGCGCATCAAAGGGCTGAAGCAGCCGAATTGAAACCAGCGCATATACACCGAAGGCTGCGGATAACCGAAATACCCGCCTATGTCGCTGCCCCAGAGCGAATAACCGCAGGCGCATAAGTTCATCGCTCCGGTTACAACGTGCTTAAGCCCGCTGAAGTTAGCCGGGTGGTCGCCGGCAAATTGGCCGACCCAGTGTTGTGTTCCGGGCGCGGCTCCTCTCGCATATAAGATGAAATCATTGCCGCGTTTTTCCTGATAGATCTCGCTGACCGTGCGTTGATAGTCGTAGTAGTAACAATTGTGCATCTGGGCTCCGCGCTGGCCGTCGTAAAAGATCGCATCGTCGGGAGTCAAATCGCCAAAATCTACCATGCTTCCGGCTTGGCCAAGGTCCAAAGCTTGCCTCAACGAACGCCGGCACAATTCCATGGCCTTAGGATTGGTAAAATCTACGTAATTGTCCTCCTCGATGTCCGGCACGATGGCGCCGCTTGCGTTGCGTAAAATGGGGAGTTTATCGGGCTTCAGTTCCGGCATGAGCCGGCGCTGCTCTGCGAGGGGAATCACGGGATAAAAATAGCCCAATATCCTGATCCCTCGGTCCGCCATGAAATGGTGTAATTCTGGCGAAAGAGCAGAAGGGCCCTCCGCATAGATGGCCGAATGCGGAATGTCCAACTCCGCGTAACGGAGGGTGACTCTTTCTTCCTCCGACACCGAGAACATGACGTCTTCCCAATGACCCTCTGCCCAAGCCCCGCCGCCGCGGCCCATCCACGGCTCGAACACCCACTTAGGCGGCAGCGGAACCCTGCCGGTCAGGGCCGTATAGGATGGCAGTGTCTTCTCGGGAGCGCCTATCAAGAAGTAATAGTCGAATATCGGCCCGTGTTGCGTAATACGCAACTGGTTTGGTTGCGTCTTCCCAACGTCCGCCCGTAAACGATAGGACGAATTGTCAAAAACCATGTAACCTTTGGAGCTGTGAAAGATAGGCAGAGCTTTGTAGGTCGTATTCGCCAAGCCCTCCCCGTTGCCAACCCAGTCATCTGTCCCCCAAAGCGTCAGCACCTGCCCGTTTTCATTGAAGTGGTTATACTTTTCTCCAAAACCATAAATGACCTCGTCTTGAGAAAGACGATTTCTGAAATCTATCGCCAATATCTTGCCGTCCGGGCCAAACCGGAAAGCCAGTTTACCAGCTTCAATTTGGGTAACTTGATTTCCCGCGGCGTCATAGAAAGAAGCCGAAAACGGCTTTTGATTGATCACAACCTTGCCATCGGCAGTTTCGATGGAACAGGAGTTCGAAGTTTGAGTCGCTTTTAGCGGCAACAAACTGTTCGGCCTCCAGTACCCTTCCTCGCTGCCGTAAATTCTTACCCCTCCCGTCGCCGGCAGCACGAGACGCAGCTCAACTTCGTGGCTGCCGGCCATGCACCGCATCAGCAGCGCATTGCCTTGCACTTCCAGGCTTTCCGCGCTAGTGACCGGCGTCCATACGTCCGTCAGAATGTTGCCCGGAGAGCCATCGGCATACCACCACCTCGATATCTTGTCGAGGTGGCTCAGGTATGTGTCCAGCATTTCGCACGCCTGCCCCGGTTCATTTTTCTGTAGTGCGTCGTTCACTTTTTGCCGGATGAGCGCCAGCGTAAGGTCATACTCCATAACGCCCCACGCCTTGGGATACAGCACGAGCCCTTCCAGGGTCACCAGGTCGGCCCAGCGTTGCGTAAGATAGAGCCGCTGCGCCAGATTATTCACATCTGTTGGCGTGGTTAATGACGATTCCATCTGCCAAATTTGCCTGCACGTGTCGACACCGGGATAGGTCAGCACCGCGGGCCTTTGCCAGCGCATGATGCCGGAAGGCAATCGGCACAGGCTGCTTTCGGCATCCTGAACTTGGACGTCGCCCGAAAAGTGGGTTTCGATGAGCAGGTCAACCGGCATCGCTTCATTGATATCAATCGCCACCGGGCTGCTGAACTCGCCATCGCGCCAGCGAGTGCGCATGGGCAGAAAACCAAAATGGGATTTCGGCTTTCCGCCCAGTGTTTGCCACGGTATCTGGAAGAAGACCAGCCATCCGTCGGCTCTCTTGATCACCGTCGCTTCGAAATTTTCCACATTGCTAACGACCTCGGCCTCTGAAGAACTGCGATCGACAGCAGCGGCATCAGGAGCCACATCCGCACTGACATGCAACAGACGTTGGCATCCAAATTTCAGGCCCTGTGGCGTCGCCGCAAATTGGTAATAGGAGGTAGCGCCCGTGTCGGGCTGGATCAAAAAGTCTACTTCATCCGGGTAAGGAGGCCAGTTGTTACTTGCTGAGGGCAAACCATGCAGCGAACTCCAATTCGCCTCTCGCCACCTATCTGGATTCAGATTTGCATAAGGGAAGGACATGTCGCTTTCCGAGCAATGGAAAACGACAAAGAGCGCATTGCTGTTGTAAGCGAGGCGGCATTCGGTCGGGGTCGCCGGACGATCTTCACCCCAGACCCGGTAAAACCGGTTCAGTGTCAGAGTGTGCTCGCGGTCGGCAAGCATTTCATCGGCGGATGGCAGCGCCGTCCACGGCGATTTGAGAACTGCCGCGTTGACTCCCCACTTGAGTCGTGACCCCACAACTCCATGGCCATCGGAACCTTCGGCCGTAGCGGATTCCTGGCCCCAGCCTAACTTCAAGACTCCATCATACATCCCGGCTAGAGTCCCAATCCCGACTGCAGATGTCTTTAGAAATGCACGTCTCTTCACTTACTTTCCCTTCCTTGATTACCGCATCCCGCGCGAATTTCTGAATTTCGCGTTCTTTGCCAAGCGCCTGCCGTCTGTTCTTAGCCGGAGGTGCAAGTTGATTGGAGATCAGCCTAATAGTGGACCCCATCGTCCCGGCTTCCAGCGCAAGTGCTGCCGGAGAAACTCGAATGTTCCCCGCATATAAACCATGTGGGGTCCACTTAAGTACTCGATCCTGGTTTTGTCAGGGATTCCCATATAGGCATAGAACCACCGCACTTTCGCATATTCGAAAGCCACTTTTTGGTCCACACTCACTGAGTCATAGTGTCCGCGCTCCACCATAAAAGGCCGTGGAGCTATGAGGTTGGCAAGTTCCGCATAGTTAGCTGTATTAGCCAAGTTAAACTCGTACATGTCATATTCTTCCGTCAGAAGATAAGTGAAATGGTCTTCGACGCTGGTCGTTTTCCATACCCATTGGTTGAAATCCCCCGAGCAAATGGAGAGAGCGTACCTGTCCACGAAAGGCGGCACGCGAACCGCCGTCTTGCCCCCGTAAGAAAGGCCGTATAAACCGATGCGTTCCGGGTCGACAAAAGGCTGCTGCGCCAGCCATTCCAGCGTACGGTCGTGTTGACCGATGATGAACGAAAACAGGGCCAGCTTCAGGGGATGCCCCATGCGCTGAATGATGCGGAAGTTATCTCCACCTATGTAGGGGTTTTGAGGAGCGTAAACAACAAATCCCTCCTCAGCCAAGCGGTCCGCAAAGTTGTGGTAGAAGCGGGAATTGATCTTTGGGTCCGCAACATCTGCCGGCCGGCCCTCTAAGCCGTGCTGGCATACCACCACTGGCCTGCGCTCCCCTTCTGCAATACCCTTCGGTACCAGCAAAATTCCGTAGGCGAATACCTCCGGCCACACGTCGAGGACAACTTCATAGCCTTTATATTTCGGCTCATCGTAAACCAGTCTGGTCCGTGGATTGGCCGGCAGGTTAGGCGAGGGGAGCCGGCCGATAACTTCCTCCCAAACGTAGTTCCGGTACCAATTCGTCGCTTCCGTCCATTGCCTGGCGGAATTTGCCCACTGAGACTCCAGCGCCTCCGACGGCAGCATCTCTACGTCTTGCGCGCGTTTAATTGGCGGCAGCGGCTTGCCCGGCCAAGTGGAGTTGGCTTTCGCCCAGAACTCTTCGCGCCGGTCCGGCGACTTGCGAATCAGCGCCTGCGTGTAACTGACCATGTTGTTGAACTGCCGCTGTAACCGAGGCTGAGGATCGCAATTTGCGCGATGATCCACTGGGGGCGCTCCCTCTCCGCGCAGGTCTCGGCTTCCGTTCAATGCCTGCAAGAACGCGCTCAGCGCCTTGGCTGACCCCGGCTCTCCGTGACCCTCATCGTCAACGACCAAGCGCAATTTGTCTTGCGCTTTGAGCGCCGCATAATACCCGCGCGCGCGCTCCACTTCCTTTTGCACCGAATCGAGCGGGGGGGTAACCAACTTTCCGTTGGGGCAGGCGCATGCCTTATGCGTCTCAGTCGCCGGCGGCGGGCCGTCCACTTGCGGGCCTCGGCATGCTTCCACCACCAGCGACCGCGGAGCCACCAAGCTTGCTATGTCTGCATCTCCGAACTCCCGCACCAGTCCCCACACGTCCCGGTAGATCGGTTCCTGCCACAGGCCTTCGCGCTCCTGGAAATATCCGCTCACCGCCGTCGCCTGGATCCTGCTATCCAAAGCCCCGCAATAAAACGCCAGCAGCCCTCCTTCGCCATAGCCCGTAACACCGATGGGAAGCGGATGGCTCTTGTTTTCCCTTTCAAACCAATCCACCGCCGCCAGTACCTTCTGGACCTCAAACCCAATCACATGCCGGCCCACTTCAAACGCCATCCGATATATCCATTCCCGTTCCGGCTCGTTGGTGTAGCCAATTCCGGGAATCCCCGACAGCGTATCTGCTCGGCTAATCAGCGTCGGAATCATTACCTGGCATCCGTTCTCCGCCAGCCTCCGCCCAAACTGCGCCTCGCCAGATACCCCTGGAGCCATCCCCACGAGCATCTCCGGCGTCCAATCCGCATCGGGAATTGCCACCACGCGCGCCACAGGTGTCCCCTCGGGCTGGAGCAACAAGCCCTCCGCAATCAAGCCATCAGAGTCGGCGGCGACCGCCCCCAAGACCGCCCAACGCACCGCATAGACCTTGTATCCGCTCCCCTGGCCCACTTCTGGCGGGGCATCGAGCACCGCGCGAGCCGATTCTGGCGCCTGCGCTTCCACTCGCGCGTCGACCGCTCCGATGATCCGTTGCAAATCTTCCCTATTGCCGGAAACAGAGCGGGCATAGGCATCCAACGAGTTGTAATCGCGCTTCCAGAGCTTTGTCCGCTCCTTGGGCATCTCTGCCGTCCGGTTGAGTAGGAATTGATGGATGCCGTCCACCATTTGCGCGGCCAGATCGCCTTCCATGGTTAACGGCGCTGTTCCAGTTAAGACAGCCTCCGCGACTCCTTCTGAAACCGCGCCGGATGTTTCACCATCAGTGAGCGAAGCATACCCCAGAGGCGGTTCGCCGAGCAGCCGGCTGGCAAGGCCGATACCAAAACTCGCTGTCGTGGAACTTAGAAACTCTCTCCGATTCATCTTGATTCCCCAGTCAATTCGAGGGCTGCTCAGTTGTCCAGGACACGCGGGTTGTGACCGGTGTGCGCGAACAGATTGATACCAACGGCTTCATTAATCATTGAGTGTTTTGTGTAGCTGCGCTCATTTCCCGTTCGCTGAAGCTTCGAATTTCAGGGCTCCATGAGTAATCGCACGGCCTGTCACTCGGTTGCTGCAGATTTCGTCGAGAGATTCTTGATATATCAATTGCTGACGCACTGTCAAGTTCTATTCCATAGGATCTGCGCGCGTTGGTACTCGCATTGAGAAAAAGCTCGCATCGCGCCATATACGTTGGCACAGGGTTCAGGGAACGACGAGCAAGTCAGGGGGCGTTGGAGCCGCGGGCCACGGATGCGCATCCGAGGCACGACGTAGGCGCCGGGCGTTGTTAGCGAGGGCGGTACCGGGCTGGAGTAAACGAAGAGTTTGGACTGGCGCTAAACGGGCGGAAGAGTCTGCGGTGCTCGCAACCGCGCAAGCTAATGACTACTCTTCTGGCGATCGAAATTATTGCCCATTTCCAACTACAGGTAAACCCTATTTTTTTTGATCAAGCGGTTCTGTTGCATTTATTCGTCGATGACGGTTCGCGGAACCAGCGCTCCATGTCTACGAGTTCTTTTACGCTATAGAGGCTACCGCGACGAATACGCTTTTCGGTCACCAGATTCAGCCACGAAGAACTGGCCGGGATGAAGTGGAGTTGAAAACGGGGGATTCTTGGCCAGCCATGCCTTCACCTTCCGGCTTTTATGGGTTCCGTAGTTGTTCCCGCTCAGCAGGTCGGCGAAACGTAACTCAAATTTCACTTCCGATTATCCTCAGCGGAATTCAATTATGATATATCAGTATGGAAATAGGATATCCTTCAACAGTTCAATTGGCCCTTTCGTGCCTTTTAGAACACCCTTTCAAGACTTCCTCATACCCCCTCAGGTAAAAAACAACATCAAAAACAGGATTCTCCTTCATCGTAAAGGAAACCTGAGGACGTAGCCCGCGCGGGAATTTCCGCGAAGTTTCTGCTCTGTCAGGGAGCCATCCACAAGCCGCTCGTAAAGAGGGTTGTGCTCTGCAGCACGGTAGAGTTTCTGCCCTTCTCGAAGAGTTTCGAGTTCGGCGAGGTCCACTCGCCCGCCACTTCGCTCCCAACCCAGGCGTGCTCTGGCAAATTCGAGAAAATGATCCACACCATGAGGGAACAAGACGGACGCACCTGCCGGAGGAAACCTGCGCAGGAACTCTTCTGTGGCGAGCGGAAAGTTCAGATCAACATCTGCAACGTAGACGAGCTCGAAGGCTGGCAGTTTCCGAAGCAACGCCTCATACCGGGCGAGAAACCGGATGAACGGCTTGATGGTCTGTGCCCCTTCATCGATATAGGCAAGGCGGACAAGCCAGTTGTGCTGCTCATGCGACTCAATGGAGATAGGAGTTGGGTCCATGAAGAACCGCCCCCTGTCTGAATTGCCAAGGGAACTTTGAGGAAGAACATCTCTGGGTATGCCAAGACTCTGGACGAAGAATTCAACCTTCTTCTCCGCGCTCGGAAGGAACTGCTCCTCCGGGTCATCCAGCACATAGTCCAGCGTCATCAGGCGATGTTTGAGCCCCGCTTCTCCCTTGATGCGGCGATTCTGCGAGTCCACAACCCTACAGAGCTGATAGATCGTCTTTGCCTGCAAATGGTAGACATACCGGTTCTGGCTGAAGTTCAGAGGGCGCACATGCCGGCGGGCAATAGCCTTCTTCAGGAAGTTGGTACATATGGCTCCGTCCACGCGGTCCAGGAAGCGGGCAAAGTGCCGCCGCATGAAGTAGCCGGAATGGATGGTAACGAGATAGAGGAACGATGCCTCGCGCAAGGTATAGCCGAGCCGTTCGATTGCCGGGATGGGATCTTGAGTCATAGATCGAAGATGTGGTCCAGGAGGTGATGTTCGTCTTCGATTCTGGCCCCGAGTTTGCCTGCGTCCCGACCGGAGACATAGAGCCGGAATCCGGCGCGGGTTTTGCCGCGCAGATGGCCAGGCCGGTAGGCCGCTGTGACCACCTCGATGTCGGAGAAGAATGTCTGGCCGCCTTGAGAGGTTTCATAGTGGACCCGGGCGTCGGGAATCTCCAGATGTCCGTCCACGATTGGCAGTTGAAACTGCGCTGCTACCTGTTGCCTGATTTCATCCATGTTCCGGTCCGGCTGCGCCTTGCGTTCCGCGTACATCGCACGCTGCACATTCGCCTTCAGCTCAAAGTCGAGCTCGATCCGGGTGGGCCTTCCGCCGTCACGTTCAATACGAGCGGCCTCCTTGCGGTAGGCAGAATAGATTTGCGTGTCATGCTCCACCTCCCGAGGTTTCACGAGGTGCGCGTAGGTCTTCTGGTCCGGGCTGAAGTCGCCGACACCGGTTGATCAGCTTTCGCCCACGCTCGGTCATCCGCTCAGTAGTGGATGGAATCGTGGGAAGTGCAAGACCGAGACTTCACGCCGTCCGGTACCTATCGACCAGTTCACGGCAGATAATTTGGCTGATTGGAAAACGACTACTTGCTACGCTCAGCCGGACGACTGGGTCTTCGCCAGCGAAAAAACCAACGGCAGGATGCCACCATGGGCGGACACACTGCTCGATCGCTTCCTTCAACCGGCTGCAAAGCGGGCAGGAATCACCCAGTGGGTTGGATTCCACACCTTCCGGCACACCTATTCGACACTGCTCAAGGCGAATAGTGAGGATGTCAAAGTGGTGCAGGAGTTGATGCGCCACGCAAACATTACGACGACAATGAACATCTACACGCGAGCACTAACGCCAGCCAAGCGGCAGGCTCAAAGCCGAGTAGTGGATGTTCTATTGGATCGCACACGGGAGTCTGAAGCCGCTACAAAAGGTGCAGCGGCATGAAGAACCAACGTATCAAAAACGTATCGCGTTTTTTGATGCTCAACCGTAAGTTGTTGAAGGATATGGTAGGCACGAGCGGATTCGAACCGCTGACCTCTACCGTGTCAAGGTAGCGCTCTAACCAACTGAGCTACGCGCCTGTGTGCGTTTTCTCAGTCTAAATCGGAAGTGATACGCGAGGCAACATGTGGCCGAACTTAGGTTAAGATTGATTGACCTGAGGAACATGCCTTTTTTGAATCAATTCCGTGCCGCGCCCAATTTGCTGACGCTGATGAGGCTCTTCATCATTCCTTTCCTGGTGATTGCGATCCTTGACGGGCACTATGTTGCTGCATTTGCGCTGTTTTTACTTGCCGGGACAAGCGACGCACTGGATGGTCTACTCGCAAGGCTGCTCAAGCAGCGGACGACGCTCGGGCAATATCTGGATCCGATCGCGGACAAATTGCTGCTAAGTACTTTATTTGTGGTGCTTACACATGTTGGGCTCATGCCGCGGTATGTGACTGTCCTGGTCTTCAGCCGCGATCTGGGGATTTTGCTGATTGCTACGCTGCTATTTGCGACCGGGACTTTGCGGGATTTCCGGCCCAGCATATTCGGCAAGCTCAATACGCTGGTGCAGATAATGGCTTTGATTGCAGTATTTTGTGAGAAAGTATTCATCTCAACGCATTGGACGCTGCTTCGGGTGGGGTTGGTGCGGACGATTGCCGTGCTGGCGCCGCTTTCGGCGGCGCAGTATGCATGGCTTGTCTTTCAGCGGATGAATGCGCCAGAGCAAACGGCGGTCTAGCCTTTCGTCTTTCGCCCTCGGTCTTCGGCGTCGCCATCGAGGTCTTCGTTCTCTTCGATGGCGATATCGCTAAACTCCGCCGAATCGAATACTTCGCCGCAGGTCTGACACTCGACGAATTCTACGTCTTCTTCGCGGGCTACGATCTTTACGATGGGATGTTTGCAGGTGGCGGTCATGGGAAAGGCGTTGTGGATTCTATGGATTTTGCCCGTCTCCCGGGGGGTTGTCAACAGGTTTTGGGGAGTTTGGGCCAAGGGTAAAATTGTGGCATGAACTGGTAATTTGGTCTGGTAAAGCAGGTTTGCAAAGGCCTCTTTATCGACGTAAACTATCTAGGACTGGAATTGTCGGTATTTAGCTTTTGGATTTTTAAGGCTGAAGATGCTACGTCTGACCAAAAAAGCGGACTACGGCCTGATGGCTCTGAAGTATCTGGCGGAGCAGACGAACGGCACTGCGCATAGCGCCAAGGACATCGCCGAGGCATATCACATTCCTCCACAACTGCTGGCGAAGATTCTGCAGACGCTGGCCAAGAATGGGCTGCTGGTTTCTCACGCGGGGACGAATGGCGGATACGCGCTGGCTCGGCCAGCGACGAAGATCTCAGCGTTTGAGGTCATTCGGGCAATCGACGGTCCACTGTTTATTACAAGCTGCATTACGATTCACGGGGCCTGCGACCTGACGAGCACCTGCACCATCAAAGAACCGTTGCGCAAGGTGAACGACAGCATCAAGGACCTGTTGAGCGGGATTTACATCTCCGACCTGGTTGAGGCGGATGTGGAGCGTGTGGGGCCGGGCGCGCCTGTTGGCGGCGGTCTGGTGAGCATTGCGATTTAGGCAACAGGGATTTAGGAACAGGAAGAGAAAAGGATGAGCAACGACATGAGCAATAATGGGGTAGTAGTCACAGAGTCTTCGACGCCGGTGCCGGCGGGTGTGCATCTTCCTATCTACATGGACAACCATGCAACGACGCCGCTGGATCCGCGCGTGCTGGAGGCGATGATGCCTTACTTCACGACGACCTTCGGCAACGCGGCCAGCCGCAATCACAGCTTCGGTTGGGAGGCGGAGAAGGCAGTCGAGAACGCGCGCGAGCAGATTGCGAAGCTGATTGGCGCGACCGCGAAGGAGATCATCTTTACCTCGGGCGCGACCGAGTCGAACAACCTCGCCCTCAAGGGCATTGCGGAGATGTACCGCGAGCGCGGCAATCACATCATCACGCAGGCGACGGAGCACAAGGCTGTGCTCGATACCGGCAAGAAGCTCGAGAAGCAGGGCTTCCGCGTGACGTATCTGCCGGTGCAGGCGGACGGCCTGATCGATCTCGATGACCTGAAGCGCGCGATGGACGACAAGACCATCCTGGTCTCGATCATGTATGCGAATAACGAGATTGGGGTGCTTCAGCCGATCCGCGAGATTGGCGCGCTGTGTCATGAGAAGGGCGTCATCTTCCACACCGATGCTGTGCAGGCTGTGGGCAAGGTCCCGGTGGATGTCCAGAAGGACAATATCGACGTACTGAGCCTGAGCGGCCATAAGATTTATGGGCCGAAGGGCGTGGGCGCGCTGTATGTCCGGCGGCGCAATCCGCGCGTGCAGATCTCCGAGCAGATTAATGGCGGCGGCCACGAGCGCGGGATGCGCTCGGGCACGCTGAATGTTCCGGGCATCGTTGGGCTGGGCGCTGCGTGCGAGATCTGCGGCCAGGAGATGGAGTCCGAGGCGAAGCGTGAGATAGGTCTACGCGACTATTTGCGCAATAAGCTGGAGACGGCGCTCGACTACGTCAAGGTGAACGGAAACATGGAGCACCATCTGCCCGGCAACCTGAACATGAGCTTCATCTATGTCGAAGGCGAGAGCCTGCTGATGGGCATCAACGACATTGCGGTTTCGTCCGGGTCAGCCTGCACGTCGGCTACCCTGGAACCGAGCTACGTGCTGAAGGCCCTGGGCCTGGGCGACGATGTTGCGCACTCGTCGATCCGGTTTGGGCTTGGCCGATTCAATACGAAGGCCGAAGTGGATTACGTCTCGGACAAGATCATCGACGTGGTGCAGAAGCTGCGCGAGTTGAGCCCACTGTACGAGATGGTGAAGGAAGGGATCGACCTCTCGAAGATTGAGTGGGCGGCGCACTAAAAAGAGGGTTTACGGGGCAAGCGATAGCGAACCTCATCGCCCGGAGCTATCATCTAACTAGAGACGAGGAACATAAAATGGCATATAGCGATAAGGTAGTTGACCACTACAATCATCCCCGGAACGTTGGAACGCTGGACAAGGGCGCGA
>Ga0207667_10008014_pt1 | contig 12601 bp, 18 predicted proteins | sample KBSCornC52_FD_184301 | JGI IMG/M metagenome (GOLD analysis project Ga0207667, IMG submission 184301) | Corn rhizosphere microbial communities from Kellogg Biological Station, Michigan, USA - KBS Corn C5-2 (SPAdes) (version 2) | ecosystem: Host-associated > Plants > Roots > Rhizosphere > Soil ...
GCTGGAGCGGGTGAAGGGAATCGAACCCTCGTCGTAAGCTTGGAAGGCTTCTGCTCTACCATTGAGCTACACCCGCCGCGAAGCCCCCCGCCGCGAAAGCCTCCGTGCCTGAATACCTTTGCGACCCGAAAAACCGTTGGTGGAGGAGGTTGGATTCGAACCAACGTAGGCGCAAGGCCAACAGATTTACAGTCTGCCCCCTTTAACCACTCGGGCACCCCTCCGGGAAAGCCCTCGATTATCCACCATTTCGGGGGCTTTGACAAACGAAAACAGGGGGTTCCCGGCAGCCGGAAGGCGCGGCGCGGGAGGGGTGCCGGCACCCCGAATCGAACGGGGGACCTACCGCTTACAAGGCGGTTGCTCTACCAGCTGAGCTATGCCGGCAAGTAGGCACTTACTTAACCAGCTTGAGGCGTGTCTTCCCGGCGGCGGCGGCGGGTGGCTTCGGGGGATCCGAGTCGGCCTCGGCGGCGGCGGTCGTCGCGGAGACGGCGGAAGGCGTGGCGGTGAGGGCGGCGGGGGCCTCGACCGTGAAGAAGGCGCCCTGCCCGTTCTCCCGGGCGAAGATTCCCTGGACGCGGTCCACCGGCACGCTCACCTCGCGGGAAACGCCGTTGAACCGGGCCGAGAACTGGATCAGCTCGTTGTTCACGGTGAGGTTCCGGGTGGCGTTGAGGCTCACGTTGAGGACGATCTCCCCGTTCTTCACGTACTCCATCGGGACGCGGGTGCGCTCGTCCACCCGCACGCTCAAGTAGGGGGTGAATCCGCAGTCCGAGCACCATTCGTAGATGGCGCGGATGAAATAGGGCTTGGTGGAGACTTCGGCCATGGCCACAAGCTTAACCTACCGGCGCATCGCCTTCTCGGAGGCGGTCATCGAATCGATGAAGGCCTGCCGGGAGAAGAGCCGTTCGGCGTACTTGAGGAGGGGGGCCGACTGCTTGTTCAGCTGCACCTGGTAGTGGTCCAGGCGCCACAGGAGGGGGGCGATCGCCACGTCCAGCATGGAGAAGTCCTCCCCCAGCATGTATTTCTGCTTCACGAAGATGGGCGCTATCTGGATCAGGTTCTCCCGGATATAGAGCCGCGCCTTGTCCTGCGCCTTGAGGGTGCCGGATTCCAGGGTCTGGACGTGGTTGAAGAGCTCCTGCTCGAAGCGGAAGAGGAAGAGCCGGGCGCGCGCGCGCATCACCGGGTCCGCGGGCATGAGCTGCGGATGCGGGAAGCGCTCGTCGATGTACTCGTTGATGATGTTCGACTCGTAGAGCACGAGGTCGCGCTCGACCAGCACCGGCGTCCGGTTGTACGGGTTCATCACGGCGAGGTCCTCGGGCTTGTTCATGAGGTCCACGTCGATGATCTCGAAATCCATGCCCTTCTCGTAGAGCACGATGCGGCAACGGTGGCTGAAGGGATCGGTGATCCCCGAGTACAGAGTCATCATGGTTTTTTACCCCTTGTCGCGGCCGCGGCCGCGGGTCCGGCTAGCGGACGTCCTTCCAGTATTCCTTCTTGAGCAGGTACGCCAGCACGAAGAAGCCGGCGAGGAAGAAGAGCACCACGATTCCCCAGAGCTTGCGGTCGGCCTGCGCGGGCTCCGACATGTAGGCGAGGTAATTCACCAGGTCGCCCACGTAGCGGTCGTACTCGAGCGGCGTGAGCTTGCCCGGGTGCTCGAGCACGAGCTTCCGGGTCTCGATCTTGTCCCCGGTGCGCTCGTCCTGGCGCACGGTCACCCGCAGCTCCTGCCGGCCCTGCTCTTCCCAGAGCACGTTCGGCATCGCGACGTTCGGGAAGACCTCGTTGTTCCAGCCCGACTTGCTGCCGGGATCGCGATAGAAGCTGCGGAGGTACGTGTAGAGCCAGTCCGGGCTCCTCGAGCGGGCGATGAGGGAGAGGTCCGGCGGCACGACCCCGAACGCGGCCTTCGAGATCTTCGGGTCCTGGGGGGGGTCCATCGACTCGCCCACCTTGTCCGCCGTGAAGAGCAGGTTCTTCTTGATCTGCTCCTCGGTGAGGCCCAGGTCCTCCAGGCGGCCGTACCGCATCATCTTCGCGGTGTGGCAGTTGAGGCAGTGGTTCACGAAGATGGCGGCGCCGTGCTGCAGCGACGCCTTGTCGTTCACGTTGAACGGGGCGTGGTCGAGCGGGGGCCCTTCCTCCGCGGACCAGGCGAGGAGGGGGAAGGCGAGTGCGAGCAGCACGAGGATCTTTTTCATCACCAGGTCACCCTCGGCGGCTCCGGGCGCTCCTTGTCGCGCGCGGTGTACCACGGCATCCCGAGGAAGAAGTAGAAATAGACGATCGTGAGGAGGCGCGCGACCCAGGTCGCGATGTAGTCGCCCCCGACGAGCGGCATGCCCGCGGGGAAGGCGCCCCACACCGTGGTGGGCTCCACGCCGAGGTAGCCCAGGACGAGGAAGCTCACGACCAGGCCCGCGAACGCGATCTTCCAGCGCGGGCCGCGGTAGCGGATCGACTTCACGCGCCCGCGGTCGAGCCAGGGCAGCGCGAAGAAGATGAGCACCGCCGCGCCCATCACCGCCACGCCGGGGAACTGCGAGCCGAAGAGCGGCGGGACCGCCCGGAGCATCGCGTAGTAGGGCGTGAAATACCACACCGGCGCGATGTGGAGCGGCGTCTTCAGCGGGTCCGCCGGGATGAAGTTGTTCGCCTCGAGGAAGTAGCCGCCCATCTCGGGCGCGAAGAAGACGACCGCGGCGAAGACGATGAGGAAGACCGCCACGCCCATCGTGTCCTTCACCGTGTAGTACGGATGGAAGGGGATGCCGTCCACGGGCGTGCCGGTGCGCGGGTCGAGGTTGTTCTTGATCTCGATGCCGTCCGGGTTGTTCGAGCCCACCTCGTGGAGCGCCATGATGTGCGCGGCGACGAGCCCGATGATCACGAGCGGGAGCGCCGCCACGTGGAGCGCGAAGAAGCGGTTCAACGTCGCGTCCGAGACGTTGTAGTCGCCGCGGATCCAGATCGCGAGCGGCTCCCCGATGAAGGGAATCGCGCCGAAGAGGTTGATGATCACCTGCGCGCCCCAGTACGACATCTGGCCCCAGGGGAGCAGGTAGCCGAAGAACGCCTCGGCCATGAGCGCGAGGTAGATCACCACGCCGAAGATCCAGAGGAGCTCGCGCGGGCGGCGATAGGAGCCGTAGATGAGCCCCCGCGCCATGTGCAGGTAGACCGTGATGAAGAAGAACGAGGCGCCCGTCGAGTGGATGTAGCGGATGAGCCAGCCGCCCGGCACGTCGCGCATGATGTACTCGACCGAGGCGAAGGCCTCGCGCGCGTCCGGCTTGTAGCTCATCGTGAGGAAGATGCCGGAGACGATCTGGATCACCAGCACCAGCGCCGCGAGCGAGCCGAAGTAGTACCAGAAGTTGAAGTTCTTCGGCGCGTAGTACTCGGCGGCGTGCTCCTTCCAGAGCGAGACCAGCGGAAAGCGCTGGTCGATCCAGGTGAGGATGCCGTTGAACGGTCCCGCGCCCGTGACGGGGGTCTTCTCGGCGGAGGCCATCGGCTAGGCTCCTTTCGGCGGGTCTTCGCCCACGACCACGACCTTGTCGCCCGAGGCGTAGTGGTAGGGCGGGATCACGAGGTTCTTCGGCGCGGGCGAGCCGGCGAAGACGCGGCCGGACAGGTCGAAGCGCGAGCCGTGGCACGGGCAGTAGTACCCGCCCGGCCAGGAGGGCCCCATGTCCGACGCGGCGCCGATCTCCTTCTTGAGGTTGGGCGTGCAGCCCAGGTGGGTGCACACGCCCTCGCAGACCAGGAGCTCGGGCTTCAACGACCGGTCCACGCCCTTGATGTATTTCGGCTGTTGCGGCTCCTTGCAATCCGGATCCGAGAGGAGGGGCGCGTTCCCCGGCAGGCGGTCGAGCATCTCCTTCGTGCGGTGCAGGATCCAGACCGGCTTCCCGCGCCACTCGACGGTGATCTGCTGGCCGGGCTCGATCTTCGAGACGTCGAACTCGACGGGCGCCCCGGCGGCGAGCGCCCGGGCGCTCGGGAACCAGCTCGCGACGAACGGGGCCGCGATGCCCACCCCGGCCGCGGCGCCCGCGACGGAAGTGGCAACGAGCAGCATGCGACGTCTCTTTTCGTCGACTTGGTCGGTGACGATGGCGGTCATTTCGGAGAGAAAGGAGGGGGAAAAGGGCGGGACGGACGGCTAATTCGGCATTTTAGCGGATTTGGTACCCACACTTAAAGCCCGGCAGGCGCTCGACCGATTGACGCGCCCCCTCCCGGCTCCCAGACTGCGACTTTCAGCCAAGGGAAGAAGCCATGAGCTTTGCCTCTGAATTCAGGGAGTTCGCCGTCAAGGGGAACGTCGTCGACCTCGCCGTCGGCGTGATCATCGGCGCGGCATTCGGGAAGATCGTGGACTCGCTGGTGAACGACCTCGTCATGCCGGTCGTGGGGAAGGCGACCGGTGGGCTCGAATTCACCAACTACTTCGTCGCGCTCTCGCCCATCCCGGCGGGGGTCCCCCATACGCTGAAGGCGATGAAGGACGCCGGGGTGCCCGTGCTCGCCTGGGGCAGTTTCGCCAACGTCGTCCTCAACTTCGTGATCCTGGCGCTCGTCGTGTTCCTGATGGTCCGCCAGTTCAACCGGCTGCGCCGCCGGGAGCCGCCCGCCCCCGCGGCGCCGCCGGAGCAGGTCGTGCTCCTGCGCGAGATCCGCGACGCGGTCCGCGCCCGCTAGCGGCAGCGGCTCGGCGGCTACAATAGGGGGTATCCCGCCCCCCCCCGGTTTCACGCATGCGCAAGCTCTGGCTCGTCTTCGCCCAGGCCGTCACGGCCACCCTCGCCGTCATCTTCGTGGTGAGCCTCGTGAAGCCGGAATGGATGGCGTGGCGCCGGCAGGTGGTGGAGGTCCGCGAGAGCGTCCCGGCGGCGAGCGGCACCGTGAGCCCGGCCTCGTTCCCGGCGGCCTCGGGCGCCTACTCGTTCAGCGACGCGGCGCGCAAGGCCATCCCGTCGGTCGTGAACATCTCCGCCACCAAGCAGGTGCCGCGCAAGAACCCGCTCCTGGACGACCCGTCGTTCCAGCGCTTCTTCGGCGAGCGCTTCACGCTCCCGCCGGAGACGCAGCTCTCCCTGGGCTCCGGCGTCATCGTGAGCCGCGAGGGCTACATCCTCACCAACGACCACGTGGTCGATGGCGTCACGGACATCCAGGTGACGCTCCACGACGGGCGGACGCTCGCCGGGAAGATCGTGGGAAGCGACCCGGAGACGGACCTGGCCGTGGTGCGCGTCTCGGCCGCGGGGCTGGTGCCGGTCACGTTCGGGCACTCGGAGCAGGCGCGGGTGGGCGACATCGTGCTCGCGATCGGGGACCCGTTCAGCGTGGGCCAGACGGTCACGATGGGCATCGTGAGCGCGGTCGGGCGCGAGATCTCGAGCAACCCCTTCGGGAGCTTCATCCAGACCGACGCCGCCATCAATCCGGGCAATTCCGGGGGCGCGCTGGTCGACGCCACCGGGAACCTCATCGGCATCAACACGCTCATCTTCTCGCGCTCCGGCGGCTACCAGGGCATCGGGTTCGCGATCCCGGTGGGCCTCGCCAAGCGCGTCATGGAGCAGATTATCGAGACGGGCGTGGTGACGCGCGGCTGGTTCGGGATCGAGGTGACGGACATCACGCCGGAGCTCGCCGAGTCGCTGGGACTGAAGGCCACGCACGGCTCGATCGTGGGCGCCATCGAGCGCGGGAGCCCCGCCGAGAAGAGCGGCATGAAGCTGGGCGACGTGATCGTCGCCGTGAACGGGAAGGACATGCCGGACACGTCGACGACGCTCAACTACATCGCCGAGATGCCGCCCGGGAAATCCGTGCCGGTGCGGGTATTGCGCCACGACCAGGTGCTCCAGCTGGACGTGATCGTGGGCCGGCGCAAGCCCAAGCCGCGCGAGGAGTAGCGGGCTACGCCTCGTCGTTGGCGGCGCCCGGGGCGGTCGCGGCGAGCTCCGCGTCCTTGCGCCGGCGCACCACGATGTTCCCGAAGACGATCCCCAGCTCGTAGAGGAGGCACATGGGGATCGCGAGCGAGATCTGCGAGACCACGTCCGGGGGCGTCACGATCGCGGCCACGATGAAGATCGCGACCACCACGTAGCCGCGCCATTCGCGCAACTGCTCCACGGAGACGATCCCCGTCATCATCAGCACCACCACGATCACCGGCACCTCGAAGGCGAGGCCGAAGGCCACGAACATTCCCAGCACGAAGTTGAAGTACGCCTCGATGTCAGGAGCCACCGAGATGCTCTTGGGCGCGAAGGTCGCGATGAACGCGAAGACCCGCCGGAAGACGACGAAGTAGCAGAAGGCCATGCCCGCCACGAAGAGGAGCGTGCTGCTCACCACGAGCGGCAGGACCAGGCGCTTCTCGTGGGCGTAGAGGCCCGGCGCCACGAACGCCCAGGCCTGGTAGAGCACGTACGGCAGGGCCGCGAGGAGCGCCGCCATGAACGCGATCTTCATGGGGATCAGGAACGGCGTGATCACGCCCGTGGCGATCATCCGCGAGCCCTGCGGCAGGCTCGAGATGAGCGGCATCGCGAGGAGGTCGTAGAGCTCGGAGCTGAAGTAGAGCGCGGGGACCGCGGCGATCCCGACCGCCACCAGGGCGCGCACGAGGCGCTGGCGCAGCTCGATCAGGTGCGAGAGGAAGGTCTCCTGGGCCTCGTCCATCGTCGCGCCCGGTCCTTAGGACGGCTTCCCGGGCGTGGACGGCGGAGGCGCCGGCTCTTCGATGCCCAGCTCGAGCTGGGGCGAGGCCTGCCCTTCAGGGGGCAACGCCGGGGCGGCGTCCTTCGCCGCCGTCTGCAGCTCCCGGTCGATCGAGGCCTGGACCTCGCGGATCTCGCGCTCGGCATCCGCGGCCTGCGACTCGATGTCCGTCTTGAACGAGCGCGCGGCGTCCTCGAACTCGCTCTTCACCTTGCCCAGGTCCGCCGCCTCCATCTCGCGGTTGATGTCCGCCTTCACCTGGGAGACGTAGCGCTGCATGCGCCCGAAGAGGACGCCCAGCGTGCGGGCGACGCGGGGCAGGCGCTCGGGGCCGATCACCACGAGCGCCACGATGCCGATCACCAGCATCTCGGAGAATCCGACGTCGAACATGCGGGTCTTTCGCGGCGCGGGAAAGCGATGGGGGCGCGCAGCCGCGCGCCCGGGCCTCTAGCCCTTCTGCTTTTCCTTGACCTCGCCCTCGATGGTGGTGCCCTGCGAAGTGATCTCGCCGGGGGGCTTCGCGGGCTCGTCGCCCTTCATGCCCTCCTTGAACCCCTTCACCGCGCCGCCCAGGTCCGCGCCGATGTTGCGCAGCTTCTTCGTGCCGAAGATCAGCAGCACGATGACGAGCACGATCAACCAATGCCAGATACTGAACGAACCCATGGAAGTCTCCGTGGTGCGGGCGCCTCGGCGAGCGCTAGGGCGGCATCATGCGCCCGAAGGGCTCGGGAGCGCCGAGGATGTGGATATGCAAATGATACACGTCCTGCCGGCCGATCCGCCCGGTGTTCACGATGGTCCGGAAGCCGTCCGGGAGGCCCTGCTCGCGGGCGAGGCGCCCGGCGACGCCGAACATGCGGCCCAGCACGCGCTCGTCCTCCGGGCCCACCGCCGCGAGGGAGTCGACGTGCCGCTTCGGGATGATCATGAAGTGCACGGGCGCCTGGGGGTGGATGTCGTGGAAGGCGAGCATGTCGTCGTCCTCGTAGACCTTGCGGCTGGGGATCTCGCCGCGCACGATCTTGCAGAAGATGCAGTCGGTCATGGTGCCTCGCCCTTCGGTCGCGAATTCTTCTCTTCGATCCCCGAACGGCCCTCGCGCCGCTCGAGCTCGGCCAGCACCTCGGAGAGCGGCACGCCGTGCCACCCCAGCATCACGAGGCAGTGGAAGAGGAGGTCGGCGGTCTCGTGGACGATCGCCCCGCGCTCGCCCGCCTTGGCGGCGATCACCGTCTCGGTCGCCTCCTCGCCCACCTTCTTGAGGATGGCGTCCAGCCCCTTCGCGTGGAGGGCGGCCACGTAGGAGGTCGAGGGCGCCGCCTTCCGGCGCGCCGCGATCGCGGCCTCCAGCCGCGCGAGGATGCCGGGCTCAGCGGCCATGGGCGCCGGGCTCCTCCAGGACCGGGTCGGTCGCCTCCCAGCGGCGCTCGCCGCCGGGCGCCTCGAGGAGGCGAAAGAAACAGCGCCGCCGGCCCGTGTGGCAGGCGACGCCGCCCGCGGACTCCACGCGCAGGAGCACCGTGTCGCCGTCGCAGTCGAGCCGCACCTCCACCACCTTCTGGGTATGGCCGGAGGACTCGCCCTTGCGCCAGAGCGCGCCGCGCGAGCGCGACCAGTAGGTGGCCTCGCCGGTGGCGACCGTCCGCTCGAGGGCCTCGCGGGTCATCCACGCCACCATGAGCACCTCGCCGCTCGCGGCGTCCTGCGCCACGGCGGGCACGAGGCCCTCCGCGTTCCACGCCACTTCGTCGATCCAGGCCGCGTCGCTCACAGTCGCATCTCGATGCCGCGGGCGGCGAGGAAGCGCTTCGCCTGCCCGACGGTGATCTCCCCGAAATGGAAGACGGAGGCCGCGAGCACGGCGTCCGCGCCGCCCCGCTCGATGCCTTCGGCGAGGTGCTCGAGGCTGCCCACGCCGCCGCTCGCGATGACGGGCACCGTCACCGCGCCCGCCACGGCGCGCGTGAGCGCGAGGTCGAAGCCGCTCTTCGTGCCGTCGCGGTCCATGCTGGTGAGGAGGATCTCGCCCGCGCCGTGCGCCGCCATCGTCGCGGCCCATTCTACGGCATCGAGCCCGCGGGCCTTCCGCCCTCCGTGGGTGTAGACCTCCCATTTCCCGGGGCCGGAGCCGCGCGCGTCGATCGCGACCACGATCGCCTGGGAGCCGAAGCGGTGCGCGGCTTCCGCGACCAGCCGCGGGTTGTCCACGGCCGAGGTATTGATGCTCACCTTGTCCGCGCCGGCGTTGAGGAGCTTCCGCACGTCGTCCACCGAGCGCACGCCCCCGCCCACGGTGAGCGGGATGAACACCTGGTCCGCCACGCGCTCGATCACGGAGACGATGGTGTCGCGCGCGTCGCTCGAGGCGGTGATGTCGAGGAAGGCGAGCTCGTCGGCGCCGGCCTCGTCGTAGCGCCGCGCGATCTCCACCGGGTCCCCGGCGTCGCGCAGCCGCACGAAGTTCACGCCCTTCACCACGCGCCCGGCGTGGACGTCGAGGCAGGGGATGATCCGCTTGGCGAGCAACGCTTTGCGGGTCAGGCGGCGCCGGCCGCCGCCCTGAGCGCCTCGGCGAAGTCGAGCTTCCCCTCGTAGATCGCGCGCCCGGCGATGCAGCCCGTGATGCCCTCGGACTCCACCGCGCAGAGCTTGCGGATGTCGTCCACGTGGTTGAGGCCCCCGCTCGCGATGACGGGCACCGTGAGCGCCTGGGCGAGCCGGACGGTCGCCTCGATGTTGACGCCGGTCATCATCCCGTCGCGGCCGATGTCCGTGTAGATCACCGCCTCCACGCCGTAGTCCTGGAAGCGCTTCGCGAGGTCGATCACGTCGTGCTTGGTGAGCCGGGACCAGCCGTCGGTCGCGACCTTGCCGTCCTTCGCGTCGAGCCCCACGATGATGTGGCCCGGGAACGCGTCGCACGCCTCGTGCAGGAACCCGGGATTCTTCACCGCCGCCGTGCCGATGATCACGTAGGACACGCCGTCGTCCAGGTAGCGCTCGATGGTGTCCAGGTCGCGGATGCCCCCGCCCAGCTGGATCGGCACGTCCGAGTCCACCGCCGCGACGATCGCCTTCACGGCTTCCTCGTTCCGCGGCTTCCCGGCGATGGCGCCGTTGAGATCCACGACGTGCAGGCGCCTGGCGCCCTTCGCGGCCCATTGGGCGGCCGCCTCGCCGGGCTTGGTCGAGAACACGGTGGCGCTTTCCATGCGCCCCTGCTCCAGGCGCACGCACTGGCCGTCCTTCAGGTCGATCGCGGGGATGATGAGCATGGCTGCGGAGGGAGGAACCTCAGGGATTCCAGGTGGCGAAGTTCGCGAGTAGCTTGAGGCCCGCCGCGCTGCTCTTTTCGGGATGGAACTGCGTCGCGAAAATATTATCGCGCGCGATGGCCGAGGTAAAGGCGTCGACGGGGTAGCGGGTCGTGGCGGCGGCGAGCGCGGGGAGCGCCGGCTCGCAATAGTAGCTGTGGACGAAGTAGAAGCGCGTGCCGTCCGGGATGCCCTTCCAGAGGGCATGCGGCCGGACCTGCCACGCCTCGTTCCATCCCATGTGGGGCACCTTGTAGCCGGCGGCGCGGCGCTCGGGCGTCAACTCGAAGCCCACCACCCTCCCCGGGAGGACCGCCAGCCCCGGCGTGTCGCCCTCGGCGCTGCCCTCGAAAAGCATCTGCTGGCCGATGCAAAGCCCGAGGAAGGGCTTCGCGCGCGCGGCCTCCTCGACCGCCTCGCCGAGGCCGCTTTCCTCCAGGCAACGCATGCAGTCCGGCATGGCGCCCTGGCCCGGGAAGACCACGCGGTCCGCGGCGCGGATCTCGTCCGGCTCGGCCGTGATGCGCACCCGGGCCTGCGGCGCCACGTGCGCCAGCGCCTTCTCGACGGAGCGCAGATTCCCCATGCCGTAGTCCACGATCGCGATGCGTTGGGCCATGGAAGGCGCGCGGGCAGCGCGGGCGCGTCCTACAGGGTGCCCTTGGTGGAAGGGACCGATCCCGCCGCGCGGGGGTCCGGCTCGACCGCCATCCGCACGGCGCGCGCGAAGGCCTTGAACACGGTCTCGCACTGGTGGTGCGCGTTGTCGCCGCGCAGGTTGTCGATGTGCACCGTGGCGAGGGCATGGTTCACGAAGCCCTGGAAGAACTCGTGCGTGAGGTCCACGTCGAATTCGCCCACGCGGGCGCGGCGGAAATCGACGCGGTACTCGAGCCCGGGGCGCCCGGAGAAGTCGACCACCGCGCGGGAGAGCGCCTCGTCCAGCGGCACGTAGGCGTGCCCGTAGCGGCGGATCCCCTTCTTGTCGCCCAGCGCCTTCGCGAACGCCTGGCCCAGCGTGATGCCGATGTCCTCCACGGTATGGTGCGCGTCGATCTCGAGGTCGCCCTTCGCGTCGACGGCGAGGTCGATCGCCCCGTGGCGCGCGAGCTGGTCCAGCATGTGGTCGAGGAACGGGATCCCCGAGGCGAGCTTCGCATCCCCGCGGCCGTCGAGGTTCACGGCGACCCGGATCCGGGTCTCCTTCGTGTCGCGCTGGATTTCCGCCTTGCGCATGGGGATGTCAGGCGATGGCCGGGACGAGGGCTTCGAGGAGCCGATCGTTCTCTTGGGGGGTGCCGACCGTGAGCCTCAGGCAGTGCTCGAGCAGGGGATGCGAGCCGTGGAAATGTCGGACCAATATACCACGCTCGCGAAGGCGCCCGAAGGCGCGCGGCCCGTCTTTCACCCGGACGAGGACGAAGTTCGCGGCGCTGGGGAAGCGGGTGACGCCCACCCCGTCCAGCGCGGCCTCCAGCCGCCCGCGCTCCGCCACGATCGCGCGCGTCTGCTCCTCCAGCACGGCGCGGTGGTCGAGGAGGAGCTCCGCCGCGGCCATCGAGAGCGCGTTCACGTTGTAGGGCAGGCGCAGCTTCTCCAGCTCCGCGATCCAGTCCCGCGGACCGGCGGCGATGCCCAGCCGCAGGCCCGCCAGGCCCAGCTTGGAGACCGTGCGCACGAGGAGGAGGTTGGGGTGGCGTCCCACCTCCCCCGCCAGCGTCGCCCCGCCGGAGAACGGGTAGTACGCCTCGTCCACGACCACGAGGCCGGGGGATGCCTCGACCAGCCGCAGGATCGCCTCGCGCGGGAAAAGATTTCCGGAGGGGTTGTTCGGGTAGGCGATCCAGGTGACGGCCGGGCGGGTCGCGGCGATGGCCTCGAGCATGGCGCCCTCGTCCAGCGAGAAATCGGGCTTGAGCGCCACGCCCACGTAGCGCAGCCCGCAGGCGACGGCGCTCATGCGGTACATGGCGAAGGACGGCTCCGGGGCGAGCGCCACGGCGCCGGGACGGGCGAGCGCCATGGCGACGATCTGCAGGATCTCGTCCGAGCCGTTGCCGAGGACGATCCCGAGGCAATCCGGGATGCCGAGCGCCTCGCGCAGCCGGCGCTTGAGGCCCGAGGCCTCGGGATCCGGGTACCGGTTCACGGCGACGCGGGCGAGGCGGGCGCCCATCTCGGCCGCGAGCGCCTCCGGAAGCGGGTACGGGTTCTCCATGGCGTCCAGCTTCACCAGCCCCTCCGCGGGCGGCACGTGATAGGCCGAAAGGGCCCGGATCTCCTCGCGGACGAGGCTCGCGGCGTCCTTCACGGCTTCATGCGCCATTCGGCGCTGCGCGCATGGGCCTCGAGCCCTTCGGAGCGGGCGAGCGTCGCCGCCACCCGGCCCAGCGTGGCCGCTCCGGCCTTCGAGACCGCGATGAGGCTCGAGCGCTTCTGGAAGTCGTAGACGCCCAGCGCGGAGGAGAAGCGCGCCGTGCGCGAGGTGGGGAGCACGTGGTTGGGCCCGGCGC
>Ga0207667_10008020_pt1 | contig 12597 bp, 24 predicted proteins | sample KBSCornC52_FD_184301 | JGI IMG/M metagenome (GOLD analysis project Ga0207667, IMG submission 184301) | Corn rhizosphere microbial communities from Kellogg Biological Station, Michigan, USA - KBS Corn C5-2 (SPAdes) (version 2) | ecosystem: Host-associated > Plants > Roots > Rhizosphere > Soil ...
AAGCCTCGCGGAAATCCTCCGCTGTCGGCTCCTGCTCCCGCTGCGCCGCGATCCGCTTTGCCATTGATTTGGACATGACGGGCTGCTCGCTACTCGGCTGTGCATCAAGCCCCGCTTCTTTAACCGCTCCGGCTGCGGCCACCTTTCGATGCAGTCCATCGACCGGAATACAGGCGTCGCGGGTTTCCTTATCGCCATCCGGCGATTCGTTGATACTCGGCTGCGGCGGCGCTGGGTGGGGTGACGCTGGCATTGTCAGCGGGTCGTCTGCATCGGCAAATAGACCAACTATCTTGTGCAATGCACCGGTCTTGATTTTGTAGCCGATTATCGTGTCATCCTCGCCAACAAAAACTTCTGCAGAGTTAATCATCGTCTGCAGCAAACGGCGAAGCTCTCGCACGAATGGGTCGGGCACTGCATAGACCTTCGTGTTGTGTGGGATGCCATGCAAATCGTTTAAGCGGCAGAACGTAGGCCATGCTTGCCGCTGCGTGTCGATATATCCGACCGGCAACCCTATAGCTTTACGAATGCCATAAATCGGTGGTTCATCCGGCACCACTGGCGCCAAGACTGCATCCATTCGCGCAATCAGATCGCTAGGTATCGGTTTAGCATCCTGCATGTCCAACAGTTCTACGAACTTCTGCTCTGTATCCACTGGCGCGACAGGCTGCGAGGGTGTTTCTCGCCCCATATTTATACACAACTGGCTATGTCGTCCTGCTGGTCTCCCGCATTCGGGGCACTGTCCCGGCTCATCAGGAATGTCCGCCTGCGTCGTTGCGGCGCGGCTCAGTAGCGCTTCGCGGCGGTTCCATAGCTCGGCTGATTCCTTCTCACACTCATCTACGCTTCCCCTGTGCGACCACGGGCCACTGCACGAGCACACCGAGCATTCAACGTACGTTTGCGATTGTGAATTGTGGAAAATTGCGCGTCCTCCGCATAGGGGACACGGCAGCAACGCGGGGGCGGCGGTCATGGCTTTCTCCTGAAACACGATCCAGACCATGCCATGCGCTTTATGCGTTCCAGGCCGTTCGGCCAGCGCTTCGTGATGGCGGCATTCACGCGTGGCCAGTCAGTTTTCCACGTCGATTGCAGCGCGAGCGCGTAGGTCATCGCGATAGAACGCTGAGTGCAGCCTTGTGCAATCTCGTTTTCTATCGTGTCCTCGACGCACATCAGCGAGGCATGAATCTGCGCTGTCATGGCCCGCTGTACTCCAGGCCGACAACGTAAAGCCCAAATTGCCAGCCGCACGGATGATTCGGAATGTCGCTAAGTCCGCGATAAAATCGATGGAATCCCCACGGGCGCTGCCAATAGCGATACGGTAGCCATTTAACCTTGAAGTTCATGCTTTCCTCCACTTCTCCACAAGCGCATGTAGCGACGGCAGCAACGCGGGTGCGGCGGTCATGGCTTCCTCCACGAGCGTTCAATCGCTTGTTCCATCTTGGCTCGTCCCGCTGGATTACGGCTGTGTACAACCGGCTTTTCTTGCGGCCAATGTCCGGTTTCTTCCATCCAACAAACTAGTGTGTAGCCGGTGCCGAAATGTTCGCAGTGCGGCATAGCCGTATAGTTCGTTTCCTCAAGCCACTGTTCCGGTGTGCGACCGTTCAAACACGCAGGGCACGCGCCTAGATCGTGATCAAGCGATGCTTTCACTACATCACCAGTCAGTAGCATTTCTTGCGCCTCGGCAACAGTAAACGCATGCTGCAAGCCGATTGGCGCAGGTCGAATATCATCAAGCCAAAGATTCATTTATCCTGCGCCTCCGGCGCTGCGGTGGGTGGTTGTGGAAACGGTTGCCAGTGTGTTGGGTGTTTGCAATCTCGTGTGATGCCACCAGTCCAGTATCCTTTTGAGAAGTGCAGCACTGTGCTAACTCCGTTCATAGCGCAAATGTAAAACCCCAATTCATCGGGTAACTTATCGTCAACGCTAATCCACTGCTCCCCCGCTGGCGAGTCTTTCGCGCTGTCGTACTCAGCAAGGGCTTCGCGATGAAACTCGTCTAGTGCATCACTAGCGTCGTGTAGCTCATCGTTAGAATGAGCAACGTTGCTATACTCATTTGCGAGAAGCGTTTGCAACGCGCTCGCTAGCTTCTCGGCGATGCCGATGTTCATGTTTGGTATCCTTTTATGCACCAGTAGCGCAAATTCTTGGCGTTAGCCCATCGCGGCTCGATATGTCCTAGCGCGACAAGCTCATCCGCCTCCTCGTTCGTGAGTATCGGTAGGTCGGGGAAGTCGCCGGAATGCGTCACGCAATTGCTCTTGTAATCGCGAGCTTGGTATAGATCACGCTTGCGCGGATCGGCGCGCATGAACTCCAAAACGCGGCGCTGTCGTTCGTTCACCGGGCGTCTCCCTTGGCACTGGCGACTGCGTTATCAATCGCGCGGTCAATTTCAGCCTCGTATGCTTCTTCCGACTGATCGCCACGCCGTTCAAGTTCTTGTACTTCCGTAACCGTCATGCGATTGCGCAGCCACTTATAGCGTGTAGTCATCTGCTCATCGACTATCGGCAGGATGGATTCGAGCGCGTGGCGCATTGCCGTCATATCTACACCGTCCAGTGACAACGTTGCGTAGGCGTCGCTGGCACACTCCACCATCGCATCGCTGACCGCTACCGCATCAAGACGGTCGGCGTATTCTTCTAGGATGACACCGACGCGCTTCATTACTTCGGCGCGATCTGGAAAAGTAAACTTTCGGCACTCCTCCAGTTGTTCAATCAGCACGGCAATCTCAGCTTTGGTGCTCATGTCGTCGGCTCCTTTAACGCGGCGTCGATCTTGGGTATAAGCGTAAATTCGTAGGCAAGCGAATGTGGCAGCATCGCGACCTGTTCCTTCGCGTCACGCAAAACCGCCTCCAACTCATCCACGCGCCTGCGCAGGGCGTGTCCATCCACGCCGATCACGATCTACAGCCTGATTGAGTCTCCTTTGGCCACGAGGTTAGGGGCTGGCAGAGGGTCATTACGCAGAAACGTTAGGTTCACTTCAAAAGCTCCCATGCTGCTGCAACCACTCTTGGAACTTGTCCATTGCCAATGGCTTTAAGTCGGTCCACCCGAGAGGCCACCCCATGAGCCACTCGACCCACGTCGGGTTCAGACTTCCACCACTGACTTCCGACAGCGATGGGCCATTCATTCGCCCGCGCTCCTTCTGTGTTTTCCCCGCGCCTGACTTGCCGTCTCGAGCACATGGCGTCGGCCATTTCTGGCGCACCACTGCATCCGTTAGCGTCGTGCCGGAATGGCGTCCGCTCTCCGTGCTGTAAGCCGCCGCCACGCTCGACCTGGAATCCATAGCTGTCGGCGTTGGCCACATTCCGCGTGCCTTCGCCGCCTTCCTGCTGTTGCTGCCGCCATCCAATCCCGTCGTCCGCGGCGTGGGCCACAACCCACCATCTGCTTCGCAGGTGAGGCGCGCCAATGTCGGCAGCTCGTATGCAGCCCGTGCGTCCCACATAGCCCAGCGCGGCCAGATCACCGACGACGGTTGCGGCGTATCCAGTAAGGATGCCTGTGACGTTCTCCAGCACGACCGCGCCTGGTCGAACAGCGCGAATGCAATCCCGTGTTGCCGGCCACATATCGCGCTCATCAGCGGCGCCGAGTCGCTTCCCTGCTTCGCTGTGCGGCTGGCACGGGAACCCCGCCGTAACCACATCCGCAAATCCTCGATACTGCTCAGCGGCACCGGACTGTACGAACTCACGCACGTCGCCAAAGATCGGGGCGCTTGGGATGAGTCCCTCTGCGATTCGTGCTGCAAGCACGCGCTGGCAGTAGTCGTCCCACTCGACGTATCCGATTGGAGTCCATCCGAGCAAGTGAGTGCCGAGGATTCCGCCGCCAGCTCCGGTGAACAATGAAAGTTCATTCATGCGACTCCTTAGCCCTTGTTGCCGTTACGCCGAACACGCGAGGGGGTGCGGTCAAAATGGTATTTCCGAGTCTTCAAACTCGTCGCGCGGCTTGCCGTGATCCTGCGCAGGCGCGCTACGCGCCGGGCGCTCACGCTGCACGCCGCCGTCCTGGCGTCCGCCAAGCATCTGCATTTCGTCGGCTATGATCTTGGTCGAATACCGCTTGACGCCGTCCTTTTCGTACTCGTCTGTGCGTATTGCGCCCTCGACGTACACCTGTCCGCCTTTCTTCAGATACTCGCCGGCAATCTCTGCGAGCCTTCCGAAGAACTCCACGCGGTGCCATTCCACACGCTCTTTCTGCTCGCCGGTTTGTTTGTCCTTCCACGATTCGGAAGTTGCGATGCGGATGCTGGTTATCGCGGTGCCGCTCGGTGTGTAGCGCGTTTCCGGCTCTGCGCCGAGGTTGCCCACTAGGATTGCCTTGTTGATTCCACGGCTCATGCTTGCTCCTTGTTTGCCTGTTTGGCGCGGTTGCGAATCAGATGCGCCACGCCATCCTCTACCTTGCCTTCGTGCGCTAACTTCATCGCGGCGCGCTCATAACTTTTGAACAGTGTCCAAAATGCCGTCGTTTCGTCTGCGCCATCTAAGCCGGCGCGCATCCTGTAATCCACGGCTCCCTGTAAATCGTCCTGATCCAGATATTCGTGCGCGGTTACTGCGGCGGCTTCGATATGCGCCACGCGCTCAGGGCTTAGACCGTCCCAAACGCCGTCTGTCGGGCTGCCAGTAAACGGTGGCTTCTCTACGGTCGCCTCGACCTTTGCCGGCTCGAAATCCTGCACTTCCTCTGGCGTGTACAAGCCAGTGACGACACCGGGGAACACCGTGCGGATGCCTTCGGAAACAACGCGGGCGCGGAGCATGGCGCGGGGGAATTTCTTCCAGTTGTCCTTGCCCCAAAACCCTGCCGTTTGCGCGCGGGCCTTGTCCCAATCAATCGTCGCGGTGCCGCCAGCGATGTGTGTAAACTCTGCGCATACGCGCTCGTCAGTCAGCTCAAGCCACTTGACGCGCCCGCCTGCGTTCTGGAAACGCGCCAGCATGGCGTCTGCTTTCAGTGCCGGCTTGCCTTGGATGATGTGGAAGTCGCGCACCGCAATTGCTGGGTGCAGACCTTCGGCCTCACAGAGCGCCATGAGGGCCAACGCCTGGTCTGCCGTCTTGATACCGAACAGGCCAGATTTGGCGAAACTCTGCGCGAGCTGCATCTGATGCTCAAACGACAATGGGCGCGGCGCGGCTGGGATGGTTGCGATATTGCTCATTTACTCACCTCGGATTTTGGAGTATTCGGTTATCACGTCTTCCGGGTCCGGCTCGCAATAGTCGGATGGGTCAAAAAAATCCGACGACGGCAAGCCCTGTATTCCTGCGCCGTCGCCGGTATCAAAAGTTGCCGCGTTCTCCGAACCAGTGCGCGGCGCACGGTGGGAATCGCCAAAGCCGGGGGATTCGGCTTTAACTGCTGTCGGAGTCAGCGCGCTTGTGTTCATGGATCAGCCTAAATAAATAGTTGTGAGTAGATGGAAAATCCCCGGAGCTGCGAGAATCACCGCAAACGCAAGCCATGCTTTATGAGCCGACTTGGAAATATCTGGATGCGGTTCGCTTGCGGCAATTGACGAAAAAATGGCGATCACGCACGCGATTAAAACCGCCATGGCTTGCATGAAATTAGCTTCCATGATTTATGCCGCCCTCTCGTAATGCACGGTTTCCGCAATTTCCCACTTCTGGACCGCTTCACCGAAGGTCGCAAACTTTGGCGTACGCGTTCCACACGGCGGGCATTCCAAATGATGCAGTCCCTTGCCGATGGACTCGTAATGCTTGGGCTGCTTCCCGCAGGTGGGGCATCCGGCTAGCTGGCCTTCGATCTTTAGTTGGCGTTGTATGCTCATGCCGCATCCTCCGGTCCGTCTTCATTCATCGCCAGCCACAGGCGCACATGGTCTTTGCCAAACTCAAGCGCCGCGGCTTCACTGTGACCGCGCTCCATGTGCGCGAGTGCCATATTCACGGCATCGTCCGTCTGCTTTCCCGGTATGCCGTGCTTGTTGCAGAAGTCGATCATCGCGCGGGCGATTTTCTCGGCGGGGTTGCGGTAGAGAACACAGATATTCGACGGCTCGGAAAAGATGCGGGCAAAGTCGCAATCCAAAGTTGAAAGTGTGGTCATAGGGTTTTCTCCTTCCCGTTTATGTCAACCTCAACACAAGCGCGAACAACGACCTTATCGGCGATGGCTTGATTGAGTTCGGCTTGAGTTGTAACAGTGCGTGTCGTCACGCTGCTTTCCCCGGTTGTGATTGGTTTTCTACACGCGGCGACGATATGCACAGCGTCATAAGGTCGTCCAGCGCGAGAATCAGATTGATATGCGCTTCGTGCGGCAACGGCTCGCAAATTTCCTTGATGCGCGCCAAGAGTGCCTTGCACTCGCGGTTCCAGCGTTCTACGTCGATGTAGCTCATGGATTCGCCTTGATTCTCGCGGGACGACGGCAATCGCTCGGTCGTGTGACGACAGGCGAGTCCATTTTTAATCTGCGTCTGTCGTACATGCCGAGACGTTCGCAAATACGCATCATTTGGTGCTGCTTGTTCTGCTTCTCCAGAAATATGAGCGCGCCCGCGCAATGTGGTGTTTTGTTGCCTGGTCGCGGCTGGTACGTTCCATCTTCTTCATCAAGCACCGAGGCCTTATGGCAGGGAAATTCACCGCTAGCGTGCGCTTGCAAGCTACGCCAGGTGAACCCACTGCCTTTCAAGAATGGGCATTCAGCACAGGGAGTCGTGAGGTTGTAATTAACGCTCATGCCGACACCGCTGATTCGGTCGTTTGCTTCCACTCGCCGTCATCGAAAATCTGAATCTCGTTTTCGTCGTCTTGCCCGACGATTGACCAGAACCAGCAATCCGGAAATGGCGGGTTGTAGGACTCGGCGAACGCCTTGGCTTGGTCCTCGGTCGCGAACCGTGCACGCTCGACATACGGGCCGGCGTCGCTGATATGCGCGTTGCTCGACACGTTGCGGCAGTCTCGGGTGTAGAAAACCCACGGCTTCGGCGCTGGCGTGAACATCGCTTCCATCAGCGCGTCCATCGCGGCGAATTGGGCGGTCACGGCGTCGGCGGTGTTCATGCCGCACCTACCTTCGCTTTGGCAGTTGCCGCGATAAGGCCGGGGTGATTCAACACCGCGCCGATCAGCCAGCAGTAGTTGTTGAAGTGCTCCGATCCGGCTTTGTGCGTTTGCGCGATGCGCTCTTGCAGTTGCTCGGTCGTGATGCCTTGCTGACACCCGACCCACCAGCGCAAGCCGTGCTCTTTGCTATGCACGGCGGTAGCGAACGCGTTGCGGCTACCTTGCGGGCCGAGCGTGATCCACCAGTCGCCGTCGCCGATGGAAGCGCCGTCGCCGATGGTAGCGCAGTAGCCGATGGAAGCGCCGTCGCCGATGGTAGCGCAGTAGCCGATGGAAGCGCCGTCGCCGATGGTAGCGCGGGGGCCGATGGAAGCGCGGGAGCCGATGGAAGCGCGGGAGCCGATGGAAGCGCGGGAGCCGATGGAAGCGCCGTCGCCGATGGAAGCGCGGGAGCCGATGGAAGCGCGGGAGCCGATGGAAGCGCCGTAGCCGATGGAAGCGCCGTAGCCGATGGAAGCGCCGTAGCCGATGGAAGCGCCTGGCCACACAACCGCATCACTCGGCACTACAAGTGCTTTATCTAGTCGCGCAGCTTCGGCAACGATGCCGCCTTGCGAGCCGTCTGGATTGCGCCAGCGATAAGCGCGCGCCGAATGGTAGCCGCCGAACAGATGATCGAATGTTTCTGTCATGGCGACACCGCCACGACAAACGAGGCCATCGCAAGACCGACGGCGACAACAATCAGGTCTTCGCGGAACTGGCTACTGGGTTGCTTGGACACGGCTCGCTCCCTTCTTGGTTCGGGAGCAAATTACCACAGGGGTAATCTAAGCGCAATACCCTCGGAGTAATTTATTTTTCTACACGTTTCCAGCGCCCATTGCGGGCGTATCGCAGGCGGCTAGTCTTTCAGGCAGATATCTTCGTCAGCCAAGCGAATGTAACGCTGGCCGACCGGACATTTGGTCTCACAAGCGGCATCAGTTTCGCGTTCGTTCGGTTGGCACACGGGGTGCGACTCTTTGCAGGTCCGCACGAGCGTTACTATCGCGCTGTTGGCTTTTACATCGAGTACGTGGTCGAGAACGCATTGATCCCGTTCTTTCCGCTGACCTTCGTGGCCGTTCTTGTAGATGCCGATGCACGCGCGAGTCGCGGCACCTACGGCATCAGAAGTATGAACCGGAACCGCGTATGTCGTGATGCAGTCATCATAGCTGTGCACGCCGAACCATTCGGCACGCGCACTCGTGCTCAGCAGAGCAATTACGAGCAAACGTTTCATCGTGCCGGCGGACAATCGTCTGGATCGCACGCGCACTGCACGCATTCCTCGAAGTATTCCATGCGATCGCGAAGCGCAAGCACTGCAGACTCCGGCAAGTCGTCAACATACGATGCGGCGTGCTTGTCTAGCGCGCGCGTCACTTCTATTTGCCACCCGCGCGAGTTGGCAATTTCCGCAATACGCCGAATCGCGCGAGCCTTTGGCGATTGCAAAATGGCCGGAAAAGGGCTGTCTTTTTTGAGTTCGCCGGTTTTGATTCCTTCGGCAATGAGTTCTTCCAATTCCTCTCGCAAAAATTGGTTCATATCACTGTTCAACCGCTGAGCTGAGAATCGTTCTCACGAGGCGCTGCAGTGCCTTTGGGTCGTGCTCTATTGGATCGGCGTAGAAGGTGGCAATCACTTTCGCCTTCCACGCAGACGTGGCTATCAGACCTTCTGTGGCGCCTTCTACAACCTCGATGAGGTTGGCCAGTTTCTTTTCGTCCAATCTCACCGACTGCGATTCGCTGAGCATGTCCCACGGCATGTCAGCCCATCCCTTGGGCAGCCGGTACTCCGCCTCGACTTCGCGCGCGATCTCGCTGCCGATTTGCTTAGTCGGTGTTTTGCCGATGGTGTTTTGCCACTGTGGCTGCGATTTCCCCAGCCTGGACCCCATCGCTTTTACGCCGCCTTCCTTCCTGGCGAGTTCGCGGAAGTTCAAAAGCCTGGTTTCTTCCACGATGCGCGGTTTCATGCGCCTAGGTTCAGGCAGATTACCGTTTAGGTAAATTACCCTTGCAGGTAATGCTTGCGTATCAGAATACCTCCGTGGTAATGTCGCGCTCATGCGACTACTCGACTACCTGCCGACACCATTTCCCGAGCGCATGGACGCTCTCTCGGTTCTCGCCGACAAGGTCGGAAGTTCGGCTGCATATCTGAATCTGGTGACGCTCGGTCACAAAACGCCGAGTCACAAATTGGCGCGTCTTATCTCCGCTGCAACCGGCGGCGCTGTCGGGTTGAGCGATCTGCGTCCGGACATCTGGCCTGCGCTGGCCAAGTCGGCGAAACGCAAGAAGGCCGCCTGAGATGACCCTGCGACGACGGCGAAGCATGCAGTAACGGTTCCCCATGACGGTGGAGCTGGTTCAGGTAGGGAGACGGTTGGCAAGGCAGGTGGGGAGACGCGGCAGGTGGCCGACAACTCGGAAGACGTACGGACCAAGATCAGCCGCGATGAACACGCGGTCCTGACTGCGTACTGCCGCGCTCACGACGTCGAAATCCAGGAATTTGTTCGCCAGCTCATCCGCGATCGCCTCGCTGAAATTGTGCGGGTTGCAAGGATGGTGTCTTCGGTCCCAGGAAGCGAGGTACTCGTGGCGCGCACCGGGGAATCGCGGGGCGCGCGGTTTTGCGTACCGGATCAGGAAGCGCCATGAGCAGCAGGCCTCTCTATATCGGCAGGCACACGGCGTGTGAGCGGAAGATTCATTACAGCACCGCATCTCAAGCTATCCGCGCTGCATCTCGCGCCGGCTCCATCCTTCGCACGCACCTGCACGTATACAAGTGTAATTGCGGCACTTGGCACCTAACGTCACGGCCACGGAGAGGGTGATGCACTCCCGCACCGAATCCGGCATTCCACTGGACTGGCACGACGTGCTGCGCATTCACCGCGCGAAGATCGCCGAATCGGCAAGGCTGCGGAATCTTGAGCACGTCAACGAAGCATTGAAGCTGCTGGATCGCCAGCCCACGCCAGAGGAAATCGCGGCGGCTGAGCTGGTTTTGAGTCAACCGCCAAAAGAGAAGTGAGCAATGGCTGGGGATTGGATCAAAATGCGCGGCGCGTTAATCGATCACCCTAAGGTGATTGCCATGTGCCGAGCGCTAATGGCGACGCGCGAATTCCGTGAATGGCTTACCCCCGGAGGCTCCGGCCACGAGAACGGCCAAATCGTCTCAACTCACGCGTTACGGTGCGTTACCACGGCGTTACTCATGCGTTGCTGGTCCGTTGCACGCGAGCACGGAAAATTCGTCGGCGATGACCTTGTTTTGCAGCACTCGACTATCTCAGACATTGATGAGATGGCTGGCGCACCTGGGGTTGGCCGCGCTATGCAAACTATAGGATGGGCACTAGATGCAAACGGGTTGACCCTACCAAACTTCATAGAATTCAACGTTCCACTGACGAATGCGGAAAAACAGGCCGATTATCGCGCACGCCAAAAAGCGTTACAGCATGAAGGAAAAACGTTACCAACGCGTAGTAACGAAAAAGCGCAAAACGTTACCACTAGAGAAGAGAAGAGAAGAGAAGAGAATAAAGAGCAAGAGCATGTGCAGCGAGCTGCACGATTCAAAGAATTTTGGGAAGCGTACCCGAGCAAGAAGGGCAAGAAGCCCGCTCGCGAAAAGTGGCAGGCAAAAAAACTAGATGAGCTGGCCGATACGATCATCGCTGACGTGAAGGCGAGGGCAGAGCAGGATCGCTCGTGGCGCGATGGTTTTGTTCCGAATCCGGCCACGTACCTGCACCAAGAACGCTGGACCGACGAAATCCAGCGCGCGAACGTGATCCAGCACCACGCCGCGACTGACGGCCAATCACCGGCCGCAACGCGGAGGCTCGCATGAGCGAGATTCGCGTCCCGCCGCACTCGCTCGACGCCGAGCAAGCCGTACTCGGCGGTCTGATGCTCTCGGAAACGGCGCTTGATCGCGTGGCCTCAGTGATCGTGGAGGAAGATTTCTACCGCAAGGATCACAGGCTGATATTCCGGTCGATCAGCGAACTGGACGCTAGGGGCCAGCCATACGACGCTGTAACGCTTGGTGAATGGTTTGAGGCGAAAGGCTTGGTGGAGCTTGTGGGCGGCACGAGCTACATCATCCAGCTTGCAAACAACACCCCAAGCGTCGCAAACATCGTGGCGCATGCGCGGATTGTCCGCGACAAATCCACGCTGCGAAAAATGATCGACGCCGGCACCGGCATCGTCGGCGATGGGTTTCAACCGAACGGGCGCAGCGCGCAGGAAATCCTGGACGAAACCATCGTGCGCCTGATGGCAATGCAGCGGATCGAGGCGCAGGCCGAGTACACCGCCAAACAAGCGGCGAAAAAGGCATACGAACATCTGACTGCAGCGCACGCGAACGGCGGCGCTCTGAACACGATTCCGACCGGGCTTGCTGATTTGGACAAGCTACTCGGTGGCTTCCACCCCGGCGACCTGATTGTGATCGGCGCGCGCGCGGCCATGGGCAAGACCGCGATGCTGACAGGCCTTGCTCTGCATGCCACGCACAAGGGTAAGCCAGTAGGGCTTATCTCGGGTGAGCAGCCTGCCGAGCAAATGGCCGCGCGCATGATGGCTCTCGCCGGCAATGTGGATGCGACGAAATTCCGCACAGGTCAGTTCGAGGAGTGGGAGTGGCCACGAGTCACTCAGGCATTCACGACCGTAGCGGCGGCTCCGATGTGGATTCTGGATCGCAGCTCACCATCGATCACAGAGGTTCAGCGCGTAGCGCGGCGTTGGAAGCAACAGCACAAGATCGAGGCTCTTTACGTCGACTACCTGCAACGCCTAGACGCTCCAGGCGAACGTCGTTGGGAGTCAGTCGGCGTCGCCGTGCGTGGCCTGAAGAATCTTGCGCGCGACCTGAACATTCCCGTCATCGTTTTGGCGCAGGTTTCGCGACAGGTTGAGACGCGCAAGGTTCCGGAGCCGCGTATGGGCGACTTGAGCGATTCGAGCGAAATCGAAAAAGAAGCCGACCAGGTTTTGATGCTGTACCGCGAGGAATATTACGACCCGACATCGGACAAAAAAGGCATTGCGAAAATCATCATCGAGAAGAATCGCCACGGTCAAACCGGGTTCATTGAGGTTGCGTGGATAGGCAACACGATGCGGTTCGCCAACCTGGCGGATGTGGCGTGAGAGTTCCATGTGGAACAAATGGAAAAGTATAAAGTGACTCCCTCAGAAGAAGCCAAACTTAGCAAGTCCGACCGACAGGCATGGATCGCCTACGTCTCGCCACGTATGGCCGCGAGCTTGTCGCGCATGGACGACGAAGCTATCGCGCGGACGTGGCCGACTATGGGCCGCGACTATCAAACCGCAGTGTGGCCGCTGCTTAGCGCAGAGGATCAAGCGCGAGTGCGCAAGGTGAGG
>Ga0207667_10008021_pt1 | contig 12597 bp, 7 predicted proteins | sample KBSCornC52_FD_184301 | JGI IMG/M metagenome (GOLD analysis project Ga0207667, IMG submission 184301) | Corn rhizosphere microbial communities from Kellogg Biological Station, Michigan, USA - KBS Corn C5-2 (SPAdes) (version 2) | ecosystem: Host-associated > Plants > Roots > Rhizosphere > Soil ...
CGCCGCCTTCACGCGATGTTCGGCAGCCAGCCGGAATAAATCGCGATCAGCAACGCCGCGCCCAGCGCGATGCGGTAAATCGAGAATGGCGTGAAGCGGTGCGAGCGGATGTAGTGCAGCAACCACTTCACCGCGATGAACGCGACGATCAGCGACACCACGAAGCCGACAACAAGCGCGCTCCAGTCCTCGTGCGCCGCGCCGCCCCCGTGCAATACCTTCAGCAATTCATAACCTGTCGCCGCGTACATCGTCGGAATGCCGACGAGGAACGCGAACTCGGTCGCGGCTGCACGGTTGGATGTGCCGAACAGCATCGCCGCGAAGATCGTCGCGGCCGAGCGCGAGGTGCCGGGGAACACACCGGCGATCATCTGCGCGATGCCGACCAGGATCGCCACCGGCCAGGTCACCTCCCTGCGGTCCGGCATGCGCGCGGCGACCTGTTCGGCGCCGATCATCCAGATACCGCCGATGACCAGCGCCCACGCGATCGGCGTCATCGTTTTCGGCAATTCGAAGCCGAGTTTCACCGCGAGCAATCCCAGCACCGCGGTGATCAGGAACGCCACGATCAACTTCAAGAGATAGTCGCGCGTTTCCGCCTCGCGCCAGCGCGTCAGCAATTGCCAGATGCGTCGCCAGTACACCAGCGTGATCGCAAGGATTGCGCCGGCCTGGATGCCGACGTTGAACAAGTCCGAGCGCGCGCCCAGCCAGTGCTCGGCGATCAACAAATGTCCGGTCGAGGAAATCGGCAGGAATTCGGTGATGCCCTCGATGATGCCGAGGATGACGACGCGGAAAAAATCGTGCATGGGCGCTGCGCTTCAGGCCAAAGTCGCGCAAGTGTAAGCGGGCGAAGGCTAGCGGCGCAGCCGTTCGTCGAGGGAGTTCCGCGCGGCGTTCCGATCGTGTTAACGCGCGCTGCGTCATCATGTCTCCGTCGCTTTCGCGTGCCGGCTGTGGTGACGCCGCGCGCAATCCAGGCATCGAGCAGGGGGGGAGTGCCGGACGACGGGCACGTATCCACGTGCCGCCAATGTCGGAGGAAACATCCTGCGGATGATCGGCGAATCTGCCGTCAACTGGACCCGTACCCTTTACCGGCCACTTCGTCGCGTCGGACAGCATGCGCTGCGCAAACCCGTCGCACGCACGACGCGAATCTCGCGGCAACCCGAACGCTATCCCGCGCTCGACCACGCGCGCTTCGTGTTGATCGCGCTGGTGGTGATCGGACATCTGCTGGAACAACTGGCCGATTCCGGCCCCTTCGCGGCGGCGCTTTACCGCTGGATCTACCTGTTCCATATGCCGGCGTTCGTGCTGGTTTCCGGCGCGGTTTCGAAAGCAGACCTGACGCGTCGCCGCGCATTCGCACTGGCGACCTGCGTGTTGCTGCCGTACGTGGTGTTCCAGACACTCTATCCCGCGTGGGATGCGTGGCTGTCCGGCTCCGGTGACTGGTCGCAAGGCTATCTCACGCCGTACTGGTTGCTGTGGTATCTGCTGAGTCTCGCATGCTGGCGGGTGTTGTTGCCGCTGTTTGCGCGCCTGAAGTTTGCGTTGCCGCTGGCGGTGATCATCGCGCTGGCGGCAGGGATGGCACCATGGATCGACTATCCGTTCTCGTTGTCGCGCACGCTGGTGTTCTTCCCGTTGTTCCTGCTCGGCCACCGCATCGGCGCGCGGCGGTTGCAGCAATTGGGCGCGGCGCCGGCGCGCAGGTTCACCGCGGTGCTGATCCTTTTTGCTGCAGCAGTCGGTGCATGGTTTCTGCGGGGGCTTGATCCGGAATGGTTGTATGCGTCGATGGGCTATGCGTCCTTGCAGATCGCGCCGCTTGCGGGCGCAGTCACGAGACTTGCGCTGCTGAGCGCCTCGGCCCTTTGCGCGCTGTCGGTGCTGGCGCTGGTGCCGCGCCGCGCGCGGCATGCCGGTTTCGGACGGCGCAGCCTCACCGCTTATCTGGTGCACGGCTTCTTGGTGCTTGGCCTCGTTGCGGTCGGTGCCTTTGCATGGTTGGCGCAGGCGCTTCCGGCGTGGGCGGCATTGGTACTGTGCGTGGCGGCCGGCGTCGCGATCGCGGCGTCGCTCTCCACCCGTTGGGCCGATAGGATTTTTGCGCCGCTGATCTGTCCGATGCCATGGATGTTGGCCGTCGGACAACACCTGGTCGGTAACCATTCCTGGTGGGTGGCGCCGGCCCAGCCATTCCTGTCCGGGCGTGCACCGCCGCGCGATCCGTCCTCGGCGGATGGCAGTCAAGGCGTCTCACCCATACGCCCGCGGATGGAACAAAACAAACGTCTGTATTAGGCTTGGCGCGTCCGCCGTTTGGCACTCGGAGTTTTCCGCCATGTTCCATCCGCGTCATCTCGCCTGCGCCGTGGCGCTGGCGCTTGCCAGTTCCGCCGCGTTCGCGCAATCCGCACTGACCGCCGCACAGCCGTCCGTGCACGCGGGTCTGTTCGACAACATGGTGGTTTTCGGGGACAGCTTGAGCGACGACGGGAACCTTGACTTGTCCTGCATCAGTCAGGGCGCGTGCCCGCAGTTGCCTTTCCTGATGCGTTTCACCACCAACCCGGGCGAAGTCGCGGTCGAGCACATTGCGGATTACTTCGGAACACCGCTCACCCCGGCGCTGATGCAGGGTACCGATTTCGCCTTTGGCGGCGCCGGGATCCTCAACAATTCGCCGGGCACGCCCTCGAGCGTACCGCTCCTGCCGACCCAGCTCGGCATGTATCTGCAGGCCACCGGCAACAAGGCCGATCCGGACACGCTGTACGCGGTGTGGGGTGGCGCCAACGATGTGTTCTATGCCGCGACGTCCGGTGCGGCGGCCGCTACCGCGCAGCAGTTGATCCAGCAGACGATTGCGGCGCAGGTGCAGCAGGCGATCGCGGCCAACGTGATCCCGAATGATCCGACGGCGATTGCCGCTTTCACGGCGCAGATCACGCCCATCGTTACGCAACAAGTGGTGGCGCAGGTGACGGCGGGTGCGGGCGTGTCCTCGCTGATGGACCAGACCCAGATCCAGGCCTACCTGCAGCAGGCTGCGGCGACCGAACTCGGCATGATCAAGCAACTCGGCGATGCGGGTGCACGCTACGTGATGGTGTTCAACCTGCCGAACATCGGCTTGACGCCATCCGGCCTCGCACAAGGCCCGACGGCCGCCGGACAGCTCACCGGGCTTTCGCTGGTCTACAACAACACGTTGAACGCGGGACTGGCGAGCGCCGGCGTCAACATCATTCCGGTGAATACGTTCGCGCTGGTCAACGAGATCGTGGCCGACCCGGCGCGCTACGGATTCACCAACGTCACCCAGCCCGCGTGCACCGGCGGCGATGGCAGTTCATTCGAATGTCTGCCCGCCGGCACGCCGGGGGCCACCGTCACCTATCAGCCGGGCACCGAGAGCACCTATCTCTTCGCCGACGGCGTGCATCCCACAGCCGCCACGCATGCGCTGCTGGCGCAGTACGCGGAATCGATCATCACCGCGCCGGGCGAGATTTCATTGCTGGGCGAGGCGCCGCTGCAGATCAACCACAGCCTCAATCGTTCGGTGCAGGGCCAGGCCACCACCAGCCTCGCGAGCGCGCCCGGCAATGGCTTGCGGGTGTGGGCCAACTACGATTACGCACGCCAGCGCCTCGACGCGCAGGTGAATTCGCCCAAGAGCAGCAACGACGTCAACACGCTCAGCGTCGGCGCGGATATCCATCCATCCGATGCGCTGACCGCGGGCATGGCTTTCACCATCGGCCAGCAGAAGGACGAATTCGCGGGCGACGCCGGCGGCTTCAAGTTGCAGGATCTGCTGGCCACGGGTTACGTGATGTGGGGTTGGCAGGACGCGTACTTCGGCGCGATCGGCAGCTTCGGGCATCTGGGTTACAGCAACGTGCACCGCAACATCCCGATCGGCCCGACCGTGCGCTACGAAGACGGCGATACGTCGGGCTCGCATACGGCATTCGCGCTGACCGGAGGCTGGTGGGTGGATTTCGGCGCTTGGCGCACGGGACCCTTCGCCGACATCGCGTGGCAGCACATCCACGTGGATGGTTACAACGAAAACGGCAACGACGCCACGGCGATGACGTTCGGCAGGCAGGATCGTCACGCGCTGATCGGCACGCTGGGTTGGCAGCTCGCCGCGAACCTGCAGGCCGGCGGCGCGACGTTGCATCCTTATGCGCGCGTCGCATGGAACCACGACAGCGATGCCGATCCGCGCGACGTCACGGCGGGTCTGGTCGGAATGCCGGGCACGTTCGCGTTGCCGGGCTTCGTGCCGGACAGCAACTGGGGCAGCGCGGGCGTGGGCCTTGCCGCCGACTTCACGCCCAGCTTTTCGGGCTGGATCGGCTACGACGGTCGCTTCTCCGATTCCAGCCAGCGCGTCAACAGCGTCAACATCGGCGCCAAACTCCGGTTCTGATTCGCGCCGTTGCATGAAACAAAAAAGCCGCGCGTCCTGCGACGCGCGGCTTTTTATTCGGTGGATCGCGGTGCTCAGTGGTTCTTGGCAAACTTCTTGTATTCGGCCTCGGCCTGCTTGTGCAGCGACTTGGCTTCGTCATCGGAAACCTTGTCGCCCTTGCCGCCGGTCTGCTGATTCAGGACCAGCACGCCGTTGTCGTCCCAACCGACTTTCGCAGTCGACGTCGGCGGCGCATCGGGCTTGGGCATCTGTTCCTGCACCACCACCCACGGCAGGGCGTTGCGATAGGCGTACTGGGTCTTGGTGAAGCCCTTGTCGGCCTGGTTGACCTGCTCAATGACGAATTCGACGCCGTGGACGTCGCTGAATACCTGCCAGCTATGCGACTCGCCGATCTTGCTGGAGGTGCCGGACTTCACTTTCATGCCGCCGGTCTGGCGCTTGGCGTTCTCGAAATCGGCCAGCATCTTTTCCGCCGGCGTCGGCTCGGCCACCAGCGTCAGGTCGACGTTGGCAGGCTGGCCGTGGGTCAGCACCGGCTGCTGCAACTTGGTCGAGTAGGTGCGGCCGTTGTCCTGCATGGTGGCCTGCAGGACGTACAAATCGTTCGGGTTGATGGCAGACGACGAAAATGGAATGCGGAATGTCTGCGGAAACGTGGGCGGACTGAAATCCTGCTTGTTGACGGTGACGCTTGGTTGTTGGGTGACGTCCACCAGCGAAAGCTCGAGTCTGGCCTCGGGCGTGATCGCCGACGGTGGATTTTGCACCGTGACGGTACCGCTCACCGCGGTGGCCGAGGACGCTGGCATTCCGGCAGATGCCGACGCGGCGGCCGACGAACTGCCGCCTGACTCACTGGAACCGCCGCAACCTGCCAGCAGCAGGGGGGCAGCCAGCAATGACGCAACAACAAGCTTTCGCATGGGGGGAATTCCTCGTGATGGATCGGCGCGCATCGAGTGCGGTGCGCTGCGGCACACGGCCACGCATGGATGCGGGCCAGAACTTTCATATTACCGCGGGCCGCCGCGCGACGAAAGGCATCGTGCAAGGGCGTTCACCCCGGGTGAGGGCATGTCGTTGTTGTGTGAGGCCGCTCCTGCCTGGGAGAGTGCCGGCCAAGGCCCCGGCTGGGGAAGCAGATTTGACACAATGTTCCATCTTTCAGTGAACTTTCACCCGCGTTGCAACTTCGCCACTTTGCGGCTAATGTGAACTACGCGTTAACACCCGCTTTGCTTGAACGGGAATCAAGCGTTTCCCGGATACGAAACTTTCGCCCGCCTTTCCTCGACGCGTGAGGGAGCGGGCGTCAACCAACAGATCACAGCACCACGGGGAGTACTCCTGATGAATCGCAAGCTTTTGGCTTCAGCCATTTGCGCCAGCCTGTTCGTTGCGGGCACGGCGTACGCACAGGACAGCACGTCACCGCAGCAGGCGCAGGATCAATCGACCACCGCGCAATCGAATGATTCGAATTCTCAGCAGGACCAGGAAAAAAAGGCCAAAACCCTCAATACCATCACGGTAACGGGTTCGCTGATTCCGCAGTCGCAGATCGAGACCGCCAACCCGGTCATCACGATCAGTTCGCAAGACATGATCAAGAAGGGCTACTCGAACGTATATGAGGCGCTTCGTGCGCAGCCCCTCTCCACCGGCGCGGTCCAGGACAGTCAGTTTTCCCAGGGGTTCACGCCCGGCGCGCAGACCATCAGTCTCCTCGGCTTGTCTCCTGATTTCACCCTGTTCCTGATCGACGGTCGTCCGATGGCGGACTACCCGTTGCTCTACAACGGCTCGGCCAACTTCACCGACCTCTCCAACATTCCGATGTCGATGGTGGACCACATCGACATCCTGCCGGGCAACCAGTCGTCCATTTACGGGTCGTCGGCCATCGCGGGCGTGGTCAACATCATCCTGAAGAAGCGGATGGAAGGCTACAACCTGAACTATCGCGCGGGTGGCTATTCACAAGGGGGTGGACAGAACCAGCGCCTGGCGTTCTCGGGTGGCGTCAACACCGACAAGCTGCACCTGATGTACGCGATCCAGCTTGACGACCAGCACCCCATTTTCGGCTTCAACCGGGATCTGACCTCGTCCACGCTGAACGCCCCCAACCCCACCAGCCGCAATCCGTTCACGGTGGGCGTCCACTGGTATTTCGATGCCGGCAACCACTACATCAATCCCAATACCGACGCGCCCGGCGTCGGCTGCTCGGCGATGTCCGGCCTGTTCAACGGCACCACGCAGCTCAGCTATCGCCCGAATCGCGATGATGGCCACTACTGCGGCAGTTACATCGCACCGGGCTATGCCACGCTCCTCAACAAGAAGCGCGACGGATCGGGTTACGTCACCTTCAGCTACGACTTGAGTCCCAACACCGAACTGTACGGGCACATGTTGTACTCCGTGCAGCAGCAGAACTGGTACGCGGGCCCCAACTACAACTGGTGGGCGCCTGATGTAGGCAATTACATCATCAACGCCAACACCGGCCGCTTCGAATTCTACGAACGAATCTTCGCGCCGGAGGAAATCGGCGGATTGCTGAAAAACTCCAACTATCAGTTGTCCCGCATGTATGCCGGCAATATCGGTATTCGCGGCAACTTCGGGCAGTCCAACTGGGCCTACGATGGTTACGTCGCGCGTTCCGACTACAAATCCTACGACAGGTGGATGCATCCGCTGACGGACAAGGTCGACGCCTTCTTCAGGAACAAGTTCCTCGGCCCGTTGCTCGGCACCTACTACGGCTACAGCATCTATGCACCCGATGATGCAGCATTCTGGCAGCCGTTGACCCCCGACGAGTACCAGGGATTCTCGGACTACGTCCGCGCGACGTCCCACACCTATACGCAAAACGCCAACCTGCAGGTCACCAATTCGGATCTGTTCGAACTGCCGGGAGGTTCGGTAGGACTCGCTGGCGTTCTCCAGGTCGGCAACCAGTACTGGGACAACCCGATCGATCCTCGGCTGGCGGCGGGCGACTTCTGGGGGTACACCGGCACTTCCGGCAACGGCAAGCGTGACAATTACGCCGCGGCTTTAGAGATGCGTCTGCCGATTTTCAGCATGCTGACCGCGGACATCTCTGGCCGTTACGACCATTACAAGAACCAGAATGCAGGATCGGACAGCAAGGCAACTTACAAGTTGGGTCTTGAGTTCCGGCCGTTCGATACCCTGCTGCTGCGCGCCAACTACGCGACCGCGTTCCGTGCGCCCGACATGGCCTATGTCTTCCAGGGACCGAGCGGGTTCTACAGCAGCACGACCGACTACTACAAATGCGAGAAGTACGAGCCCAATGCGGCGTTGCCGGACTGCACGTGGTACTCCTACCAGTACAAGGGCACCCAGCAGGGCAATCACGACCTCAAATCGATCACCGCCAAATCGTGGGGGTATGGTCTGGTGTGGTCGCCGACCAACAACCTGACCCTGAAGGCCGACTACTACAACATCCGGATCAACGACGAGGTCAGCCCCCTCAGTGTCGGCGGATTGCTGCAAAACGAGGCGGATTGCCGGCTCGGCCAGCTCGATGCATCGTCGCCGACATGCGTTGACGCCCTCAACCGCGTGGTACGCACCGCGCCGAATGCGAATCCGCAGTTTTCCGAAAACATCACGGACATCATTGTCGGACCCATCAATGTGTCGCATGAACGGGTGTCCGGTGTCGTCGCGTCGGGAGACTGGAAGGTCGATGCAGGCAAGTGGGGCGACTTCACCTTCGGTGCCCGCTACAACGTGACGATGAACCACACGTACCAGCAGTATCCGGGCGATCCGGATCATGACCTTCTGCACGAACCGCGTTGGTCCAGCGAATTCAAGACCATCGCCAATGCAAGTGTCACCTGGGACGTCGGCAAATGGAGCACCACGCTGCAGGCTCAGCGCTATGGTTCCACGCCGAACTACGCCGCACAGGTGTACGGATGGGAGGGTGGTGGCGGACAGTACTCGCAGGCTGGTGTGGTCGGGCCTTGGACCGTCTACAACGGCTCGGTGACGTACAACGTGACGCCGGACATCTCCACCAAGCTGATCGTCCAGAACATCTTCGACAAGATGCCTCCGCAGGATCAGACGTGGGTCGGCTGGCCGTACTACAACCAGTTCAACTACACCCCTTGGGGTCGCGCCATCTGGTTGGACGTCAATATCCACTTCGGTGGCAAGTAATAACGCAAGGCGGGAAAGCTTCAAGGGGCCGGCGCATGCCGGCCCCCTTTTTTTCAGGACGCGAAATGGCTGCGCGAGCCGCGCATGACACCAGCCCGCCTCAGATCGACTGACTGAGGATCGATCTGACGGCAGGTTCGATACAAGAGCGACGGCGTTCGCAGCCCTCGGCAAGCGATATCCAGCCACGCAGCAACTTGTCCCGCGGCGTTCCCGTGGTACTCACCGGACCGCACGTTTCGGACGTCACCCGTTGCCGGCGCTGACGCTGGAAAACAGCGGCTGCAAGTGCGCTTCGTAGCGATGCCATTCGCCCAAGGCGCGGCCATGGATCGACTGGCGCACCTGTGGACTGCTGAGAGTGGACACCGGATTGCGGTTGCGGGCGATGTCACTGCAGCCGGACTCGAAAGGCAATCCGCAAAATGCCAGTACTTGCCGGGTGACAGCATCCGGATCCGCGACGAGCCGCGCGTAATCCAGATCGAGGATTGCGCGCGGAATCACCGATTGCCAATGTGCCATCAACCGCTGGTAGTTCCGGTGATGCATGGCGAGTGAATGCAGATCGTAGCTGTAGGCGTAGGAATCGCCGAACAGTGCCTTCCAGTTTGAAAAGCACACGTCCATCGGATCGCGCTGCATGTGCAGGATTCGTGCTTGCGGCAAGGCACGATGGATGAAGCCGGCCAGCGTGAAATTGGGAGGCAGCTTGTCGATGTAGTACGGCTTGCCATGCGCCCGCCACCGGCTTTGTTGAAGATACCTTTTTCCGAGCAGCCCCCAGTCGACATTCCTGATGCGCGCCAGCAGGTCTTCGTCGATCAATGCCGCACCGTGCGCATCGGCGGCCCAGCGCAACTGTTTGGGAAAGTCCGGCAACTCCCCCGGACTTGCGACCTGCGAGTGATTTCCGAGGATGCGTTCCAGCAACGTGGTCCCCGAGCGCGGCATGCCGACGATGAAGATCGGCTGCGGGCCATCGCCCGGGTGGCCATCGCCGTCGATGCCGTCCTGGACGTTCCCGGCGAAAGCCCGGTCGCACAGGTTCATGATCGTGTCGAACTGGCGTTGTTCACGTTCGCTGTCGTGCGGAACACGTGTGCGCATGATCGCATTGCCGCGCATCAGCGCCTGCCAGGCCTCCGCGCGTCGATCCAGGTCATCCAATTCCTTGAAGCGGGCGAACTCGAGCGCGGCGTGATGTTCGCTGCCTTGCGCGACGCGGTCGAGTCTGGACGCGATGGCCGCGAGGTGATTGCTTTCGGGCGACTGCCTGCGCATGCGCGCCAATGCCAGGGAGGCGCGACCGTATGTCGGGCCCATCCGCAGACAGGATTCGAGCTCGGCTTCCGCCTCGCCCATCCTGCCATGGAATTGCAGCTGCAAGCTCCGGAAATAGCGCACATCCGGATTGTCGACGCCCAAGGCGAGTGCACGATCCATGAGCGCGAGCGCGGATTCGTGGGCTCCAAGGATCTGCTGCATGTGCGCCAGCGCCATCAGCATGTTGCCGTCGCGCGAACGGGCAATCGCCGGATGATCGAGGCAGTGTCGCATCGCCGCGGTTTCACCCACCTGGTGGAGGCAGTACGCGACCCGATGGATCGCGGCAAGATCGTCCGGAAGGGACTGCGACGCCAGCACCAATTGCTCGCAGGCGTCACGCAGACGGCCGAGTTCGAGGCAAACACTCGAAAGCAGCAGGCGTGCATGAATGTCGCCCGGCGCACGTGCGAGCAGCCCTTCCAGGCTGGCCCGCGCGGCGGTGAACTGTTCGTCGGCAATGTAGCGCTGCGCGCGCTGCCACTGGCGTTCGAGCGGCCGAAGCGCAGTTGGGTCGAGTTCACTCATGCCATTTCCAGGTCGCATTGCAGCGGTTCCAGCTGCTCCGCATAGCGCCGCCATTCACCGAAGGCGCGCGCGTGCAAAGGCGCGCGTACTTGGGCGGCGCTCAACGTTGCCACCGGTGCCGGATTCGCGCGCATGTCCAGACAGCTGGAATGCCACTCCAGTCCACAATGCGCGAACACCTTGCGCATGACGGTCTCGGGTGCGCGTACAAGGTCGGAATACGAAACATCCAGGATCGTTCCCGGCATCACCTGGTGCCAGTGTGTCATGGTTCGCAGGTAGGCCCGATGGTAAGCGGCGAGCCCCGCCATGTCGTAACTGTATGCGTAGGTGTCGCCAAAGAACGCGCGCCAGTTGGAAAAGCAAAGATCCATCGGATCACGCACCAGGTGCAGCAGCCGCGCCTGCGGTAATGCGGCATGAATCAGTCCCGCCAGCAGCCAGTTGGGAGGCTGCTTGTCGGTGAAGCAGGATCTGCCCATTGCGCGCCATTGCGTCTGCGCGAGGTAGCGGCGCCCGATTTCCGCAAGATCCAACGCCGGCAGCCGGTCGAGGAATGTCTGGCTTTGTGTATTGCAGGTATCGGCCGCGTAGTGCAGTTGTTTGTCGAAGTCCACCAGTTCGCCGGCGCTGGTCACGTCCGGGTGATTCCCGAGCATCCGCTCGAGGACCGTTGTTCCGGAACGCGCCATACCGATTACGAAGATCGGTTGCGGGCCGTCCGGCGTGGCTTCGCGTGGCTGCACGAAGTGCTCGTCGCAGATTTCGGCAAGGCGCTCGAGGTACAGGCGCTCGGCATCGGTATCGCAAGGGTTGCGCCTCCGCATGATCGCATTGCCACGCAGCAGCGCGCTCCATGCGTCTTCGTTGCGTCCCAGATCCTCCAGTTCCTTGTAATTTGCGAATTCGAGGGCAGCGTGGTCGCGCGTGCCCTGGGTGACCCGCGCGAGGCCGGAAGCCAGCAGCGCGAGATGATTGTGGTCTTCCGTTTGTTTTCGCAGCCTTGAAAGTGCAAGCGCTGCGCGTCCGCCGGTTGGTTCCTGTCGAACGCTGGCCTCCAGCTCGGGCTCGGCTTCGGCGATACGGCCGTTGAAATAAAGCTGCACCCCATGGTGAAAGCGGATCTCCGGGCTGCTTGCACCCGCCGCAATCGCGCGCTCGATCAAAGCCAGCGACTGGGCATTTTCGTCCAGGCGCTGGCGGAAATCCGAAAGCCGCAACAACCAGGATGCCTCGGTTGCCTGGGCGAGTGCCGGCCTCGTGAGGCACTCGCGGGCGGCAGTCACTTCGCCAACGTCCAAGAGCACCTGCACCACGTCGCACAGCAATCCCGGATCCTCCGGCGCCATGGCGACTGCATCCAACGCGCACCGCACCGCATGGCGAATCCGATCCTCCCGCAAGGCGACGTTGGCGGCGGTGAGGTTTGTCCACACTTGTCCGGGGACTTGCGCCAGCAGTGCATCGAGTTGCGCCTTCGCCGGCGCCATCTGGCCCTGCGCCAGATATTGCCGTGCACGCATCCAACGCTGTTCCGGGGACCGACTCATCGTTCGGCTCTCGGCTGCGTGCCTTCCCCAGGAACGGCACGGCGCCACAAAGGATTGGAAGCGAGGTTACGGCCGGTCGCGACGGCTGTCATTACAACAATGCGATATCGGCGACGGCGTCGAAACGCGCCTTGATCCGCGCCAGCAATGCGACGCGGTTCGCGCGCAGCGCAGGGTCTTCGGCCATTACCATCACGCCGTCGAAAAATGCATCGACCGGCGCCTGCAACTGCGCGAGGCGGGAGAGCGCACCGGCGTAGTCGCGCTCCGCCACGATACGTTCGAGACGCGGTGCGTTGTCCGTGCGGGCGGCATCCAGCGCATGCGCAAGGGCCTGCTCGGCAGGCTCGTGCAACAGCGCTGCATCCAGTTCCCGTTGTGCGGCGGCTAGCGCGTCGATGCCTTCCTTGCGCAGGATGTTGGCCACGCGCTTGTTGGCGGCGGCGAGCTTCTCCGCCTCGGGTTGTTGCGCGAAGGACGCGACCGCCCGCAGGCGGCGATCAA
>Ga0207667_10008023_pt1 | contig 12595 bp, 9 predicted proteins | sample KBSCornC52_FD_184301 | JGI IMG/M metagenome (GOLD analysis project Ga0207667, IMG submission 184301) | Corn rhizosphere microbial communities from Kellogg Biological Station, Michigan, USA - KBS Corn C5-2 (SPAdes) (version 2) | ecosystem: Host-associated > Plants > Roots > Rhizosphere > Soil ...
ATCAGCCTGTACAAAGTTCCCCCAGCGGAATTCGGCTGGCTGTTCGGAGCAGCCGCAGCTGGGATGGTCGCGGCCTCGCAGATTAACGGCCGGATGTCGCATCGAACGCCACTGTGGCGAGTGCTGCGGAACGCGAATCTGGTCCAGCTCGTCGCAGGCCTGCTGCTTTTGGCCGCCGTGCTAACCAACACGGGCGGATTAGCAGCGGTATTCGCCTGCATCTTTGTCTATATTGCCGCGCAGGGATTCGTGTTCCCCAACGGCTCGGCCATCGCGATGATGCGCCATGGCGATATCGCGGGAACCGCGTCCGCGCTGCTGGGAACCAACCAGTTCCTGATCGCCGCCATCGCGACCATCTTCCTGGGCCTGCTCGATAACCCCGCGGTCCCTATGGCGATGGTCATCGCCGGGTGTGCCGTCGCCTCCGCAACCCTAAACTACTTGACGCTCGGCGAGCGCCTCGAAATAGCTCCCCAGCCGGTTTAACGATTTGGTGTATGGATTGACGCATCGAGCCTCACATGCCCCTTCTAGAAACGCGTATTTTTGTTCGTGGTGACGAAGCACAAACTGACTGGGCAGAGACGCTAATCGGTAGAGTCATTCGGCCGCTTACGAACGAATTCAAGAGCGACTATTCAGCAGATATCGGTATGGATTTCTAGTTTTAGGGAATATCGGTCAGTTGAAGACACTGGCCGAGATCGTTTCCTTGGTGTCGAGAACCGACTTCCTGGTCGGGCGGAGCAAAGATCACTACTTATTAATGACCTCTATTTCGCCATCTCACAATTCGTTATCGACGGACTTGTGGGGCCAGATGAGCAAGATCGGTATCGTCTGGAGCATAATGACGCTCTTGAGAACCCTCAGGGTTCAACATTTCAATCCATCCTGCATCTGTTTTGCAATATCACGAACGTTCCGACGGAAGCCGAGGTCTTCGTAAAAGATGGAGAGATTCATTGCTCGACCTTCATGAAGCTTCCGGCAACTCCGCCCGGCGGGTGGGACCAAGTCAAGCGATTCCGGCTCACATTCTGACTAAAGGCAAGACGCCAGCCCAAGCGTAGTCTGTGCTCCGCAAGCAACCGGCGACGGCGGTGGTCTGGATCAATCGACGTCGAGTGAGGGTCACAAACGGCCTCCTTAGGTAGCGTGGCTGGGTTCGGCGACCGCTACGATTGCTTCCTTCCCCAACATGCGGCCGTGCATCCTCCCGATCAGGTAAATACAAACAGCGAAAATCGCGGGGAAGATCGCCAGCAGCCCGAAAATGTGTTTCACCGGCAGACTCGTAGCCAGCACCCATCCACCGACCATCGGCCCGCCAATGGATCCGATCTTAGCGATCGACGTGGCCCAGCTCGCGCCATTTCCGCGATATGCGGTGGGATAGAAAATCCCGGAGATGCTGTGCATCCCGAAATGCCCGCCGATGAGGAATCCGCCGATCGTCGCGCTGAGAATCAGAAATGCCGTCTGGCCCATCGGAGTAAAGGCGGCAACCAGCAGTAGTCCGGACGTCATCACCGGCATAATGGTGATCGCGATCGCTCCCTTGGCATCGGTGAAGCACATCAGGAGAATTCCTCCAATGGCGCCCATGATCGAATTCAGGGTGGCCGCAGTCGCTGCTTGGGTGCGCGCGTAATGCAGTGCCTCAAACACCAGCGGCGTCCAGTTGACGATGAAGAACACGGCGAAGGAACTGGCCATGTAGGCGACCCACAGCAGCGGCGTGATGGTGCGCAGCTCGCCCTTGAACAGCAGGGACGGTTTGAAGTCCTTGCGGAGCCCGATTTCGTCTCCGACGATGAAGTTCGCATCGGCGGAAAAGGTCTGATCTGAGGCAACACGGCGCAGCGTCGCAACAATTCGCTCGGGACGCTTGCCCTTTGTCGTCAGAAATCGAATCGATTCAGGCAATACTACAAAAAGGATCGCCGCGCTGACTAAGGCCGCGATACCTCCGCAGATGAACACGGATTTCCATCCGAGTTTCGGAATCAGCCAGTTCGCGAACGGTCCACCAAGCGCTGTGCCGAGCGAGTAGCCGACCATGATTACCGTCACAATTGTGGCGCGGTAACGCTTGGGTGCGTATTCGATATTCAGCGCCCAGGCCAGCGGCAGCATACCGCCCAGAGGAATCCCATCGATCAGCCGCAGCCAGAACAGCGTTCCATAGCTGCTGGTGAAGTAGAAACACATAGTCAGCGCACCGAACGCCGCCGTGGCCAGGATCACGGTGGGCCGGCGTCCGATGCGGTCGCCAAGATAGCCCAGCAGAAATCCGCCGATGAGCGTGCCGAGCTGGTGCATACCGAAAATGTTGCCGGTTTGAATCGTCGTGAGGCCGTACTCGGAGCGAAAGTAAGGCGCGGCAAACGTGATCAGGTTGGCATCCAGACCGTCGAAAAAAGTGATGCTCCAAGAGATGACGACGAGGCCGATCAGAAAGCCGCTGAGCCTCTGGCGCTCAATGATTTCGGAGACGTCGATGGCCGGACGTGCCGCAGGCAAGGTTCTACGATATCAGAGCTGCCAGTAATCGGGGAGATTGGTTTTTGTGGCTCGCACGATTTCCAGGATCGCTTTCCCGGTCCCGGAAGAATCGGAGGAAAGCCGCTCGTAAAGGTCCTTATACACACGGTCGCGGACCTTATCCGGCATCCCGTCGAAAGCGGCGCTATAAATCATATAGGAGAGTGGATAACGGAACAGCCGCGTCTTAAGATCGAAATCGCGCAAGGAGCGGCCTTTGGGATCGCGAGTGCCCCGCTGCGGAAACGTTTCGGTAAAGGTGGAGACGCCTTTCACGGGAGCCTTGAGCGGCGCCTCGTCGACGAAGAGCATGTACTTGACCATCTCTTCAATCTCGGGGTTGAGTTTATCGTCCGCCATGCCCAGGCGCGAGTCCCAGCCGATGCGGATCATCAGGTTGGTCATACGGATCTGATGTTCCAGCGTCATCAGCGCGACGATGTCGCTGGTCGGTTCCAGATATTTCGAGGTGTCCAACATCGTCTCGAGACTGGTGAGGTTCTGCGTCGGCTCCGAAGATGGGCCCCCGGAACGCACGGGATCGACGAGGTTCGTATTGTTTCCCAAGTGCGTCTGGGAACCGGTGGTGCCGGTGACATACCATCCTCCCCATCGCCCGCTCAAAGGACTGCGATGGTCCGTCATGAAGGCGTTGCCGTGCTCCGACCGCGTTTGCGAAACCGGATGGACCGAGCTGATGACTAGTCCGGGCACGCCGAGCGTCACCGCGCCTTGGTGACACCGCAGACAACCCTGACTCGGAGCAAAAGCCGGCTCGGCGGCTCTTACCAGCACATAAAACTGAACGCCTTGTTTCGGATCGAGCGAGGCGATTTCCAGAACGTCGCTGTTGCGCACGAATCCCACCAGGACGTCGTCGTTGAAATAGATGGCTCGCGGCGTTCGAGGCCCGATATTTTCCACTTGCGTGCTGGTTTTCGAAAACACCAGCGCCTGCGAATCGCGATTGATCCCCAGTTGCTTCAGCACCGAGGGAAGGTATCCCCAACCGTTTGGGGCGGCTTCCAGCTTTATCTGGCCCTTTTCCATGCGCTGCTCGAGACGAGCCACGGGATCGTTGAAGGGCCGCTGGCCGTATTGAATTGCGGGATCGTCGAGCGGGATGTAAAAGGTATCCTCAAGTTGTTGTGCGATGGCCCACGTAACGCCTGCCAAAAGGGCGACAGCTAGCGCAAAAACAACTCGACGGTTCATAGTTCCAATATAATGGGTCCGGATTGATGAGTATTTCGCAGCCCCTCGCCGGAACCACGATCCTAGGAGCCCGCGAACCTCACCGCGAACTGACCCTTCGCGCCGTACTCACGGCGCTGGTCGTAGCCGCCCTGATGGGGGCATCGTATCCGTACGTGGTGCTGAAGCTCGGATACGGACCGAACATCTCGGTAGTGAGTGCGTTCTTCGGCTATATCATCATCTCGCTGGTGGGCGCCGTCACGGGCGTGCGCGGAACGCGCTGGGAGAACAACCTGGTTCAGACCGCGGGAACCTCCGCCAGTCAGGCAGGGTTCATGTGCGTGGTGCTGGCCGCGATGGACATGCTGAACGCCAAGCCGGAACTGGGATTCTCCGTCCATTTGACTGTATGGCAGACGTTTTCGTGGCTCACCGTGGCCGGTTTGATTGGCGTGCTGCTGGCTGTCCCCTTGCGGCGCCACTATATCGACGAGGAGGATCTGGTTTTCGCCGATGGAACAGCGGCGGGCGAGGCCTTGCTAGTACTCGATAAGGGTGCGAAAGAAGCTGCGCCCCGCGTTACTGCTTTGGGAGTAGGCATGTTCGCATCCGGACTGCTCGCCGTGGTTCGCGACAAGCTTAAATACGTTCCCGACGCCTTCACGTTCGGGCCGGGAGGCGCGGCACTGCGCATGGGCAGCGAAGTGAGCTTGCTCTCCTTCGGCTCGGGGATGCTGGTCGGTCCGCGCATCGCGATCTCGATGGGCTTGGGGATGCTGATCTCCTGGGTCATTGCGCCGCCGATGCTGGCTGTGCGCGGCATTATCACGGAGCAATCCTTCAACGTCGTTCTGCGCTGGGTCATGTGGCCGGCCACGGGTTTCATGGTCGCCGGCGGCGTGACGGCGCTGGTCCTCAAGTGGAAGCTGGTCGCGAAGACGTTCACCAATCTTTCCGCGCGGCACGTAGATTCGACCGATTTCCCGCTGCGCTACGTGGTCGGCGGAGTTGCCGTTCTCTCGGTCCTTCTGTGCATCCTGCAAAAGATTTCGCTGGGATTTCCAGTGTGGCTTACAATCGTTTCGCTGCTGCTCTCGTTCCTGCTGATGCTGGTCGGGATCCGCGTGTTGGGCGAAACCAATTGGGCTCCGGTCAGCGCGATGGCGAACCTGATGCAAGCCGTCTTCGCGGCGCTTTCGCCCGGCAACATGATGATCAACATGATCGGCTCGGGCATGTCGGGTACCGTGGCGACGAACGGCGAAACGCTGATGCAGGACTACAAGGCCGGCAAGATCGTGGGCTCCGCCAATCGTAATCTGACCATCCTGCAACTGATCGCGGTACCGGTTGGCTCCATTGCGGTCGCGCTGGTGTATCCCGCGCTAAAAGCGCGCTATGGTATCGGCGGACAAGGGCTCACCTCGCCTATCAGCGTGAAATGGGCGGGTTTTGCCGAGTTGCTCAACCAGGGGTTCAGTCAACTTCCGCAAGGATGCTTCGACGCAATGCTGATCGCCGTGGCGCTAGGAGTCCTGATTACGTGCCTGGAGCCTCGCTATCACCGCTTCCTCCCGTCGCCGACTGCGGTCGGGATCGGAATGCTGATACCTGGCCAAGCCATCCTGCCGATGGTCGCAGGCGGCCTGTGCCAATGGATCTGGTCGAAATCCAGTCCCAAGACGGAGGAGCGATACTGCCTGCCTCTTTCCTGCGGATTCATCGCGGGAGAAGCGCTGGTGGTACTGGTTTTCGCCATCCAGGCGATGTTGTAAACACCTTACAGCGTCAAAAATCAGAAACGCATGCCACAAATTCTCCGTCTGATGCATTATGAAACGCTTCAGCCTTCTCGCAGCCATAGTTTTCAGCGCAGTACTCGCCGGAGCTCAAGGATTTACCGCCCCACAGCTGCACAATTCGACCGTAGTGGGAATCGCCAGCGGGCAAACGGCCAAGTTGAATATCCTCTATCCGGCGCTCCCGGCACCGCTCCTATCACAGGCGATGTGCGCCGTGACCGCGTCCATCGTGGACGATCAGGGGACTGTGCTCAAAACTCAGGATTTCCAGATGGTGGGCGGCAAGACTGCCTCGATTACCCTCAATGCGGACACAGAGCTTCCTGGCGCGCACGCGGCCCAGATCCACGCACTCACGCTCACGCCGGCAGCATCCCCTACCGGTGGATACTGCCAGGTCCTCCCGTCGCTCGATATCGTCGACAATGCTACGGGCAGGACGCTGGTTCATCTGGAGACGACGGTCACGTATCCGTTAGCCATACCACTGCGAGTCAGATAGTCTTCCTGGTGATTTCGATCATTCCCCGATCGCCGTCGACCTTCATTCAGTCGCCTGTTTCGATACAGTCAACGGCTCCATCACCGCTGGAGTGCGCGTAACCATCGCACGCGAGAAGTTAGCGGGATTCGAGATGCTTCAGGCGTGCGTCCAAACTTCTTCGACTCTCCGAAGTTCGGCACGCCCGAGATCGCGCATGCCGTCAAACCGCTTGTCGATGGCATCGAGGCGGACATAGACAGCATCAAATTTCGCGTTGATCTTGGCGCTCAGCATTGCGATCAGCACAACCACGCCTATCGTTATCCTCCCATAAAGCCGCGCTTAGTCTTGAATATTCGGCCGCATCCACTGGCGTAGCGCGGCGAGGTCGATATCCAGCATACTCATCGTGAATCCATTCCCGGCAGGCCGTGTCTCGGGACGAAAATGTACGAAATCGCTAAACCGCCCACCCGCCGTCGATGATGTGGCACTGACCGGTGGTATAGGTCGCCGTTGCCAGATAGACAGCGAGGTCCGCGATCTCTTCGGACGTCCCGATCCTGCCGATAGGCTGCCGCGCGATGAATGCCTCGCGGGCTTTTTCGTAATCGCCCAAGGCGCGCAGACGGTCTTCGAGCGACGGCGATTGCACCGTGCCCGGACAAATCGCATTGCAGCGAATTCCCTTACCGACGTAATCCGCCGCTACCGATTTCGTCAGCCCGATCACGGCGGCCTTCGTCGTCGTGTACACGAATCGCGACGGAACGCCCTTGATGCTGCTGGCAACCGAGGACATGTTGATGATGCAGCCCTCGCCTTTCGCCAGCATGCCTGGCAGAAATGCCTGGATGGTGCGGAACATGGACTTGACGTTCAGGTCGAGCGCGAAATCCCACTGGTCTTCGGTGCAGTCGAGCACCGTTCCGTTATGGACGAATCCCGCGCAGTTAAACAGCACGTCTATGGGATCAGTCTTGTCGGCGAATTTCTTCACAGCAGCGTTGTCGCGCACATCCAGCAGGTGCGTCGTGATGCCGGAGATCGAGTCTATCTCGGCAAGCTTCGCCAGATTGACGTCGGTCGCCCAAACTTGCGCCCCTTCACGCGCAAACGCCTCAGCCGTCGCGCGCCCGATCCCTTGGGCCGCCGCCGTCACCACCACTTTCTTTCCCTCCAAACCCATTAGTGCGAGATCTCCTCCAGCGCCAAATGGCGCGTTTTCGGCCCAAACGCTCCAATCGTCACGATCATGATCGCCATAGCTCCACCGATAAACAAAGCCACCGCTGGCGCGCCGCCCTCTTTCAAAAAGAATCCGATCAGTAATCCGGCAAAGGCTGCGCTCATCCGGCTCCAGCCATAGACAAATCCGACTGCCCTGGCACGAATGCGAGTTGGGAACAGCTCGCCCTGATAGTTATGCAGTGAAAATGACATCCAGTTGTTCGACAGCGTGACCATGACTCCGAATAGAATCACCATCGCTGCGCTTTGCTGGATCGCAAACAAATAGATAAACGCTCCGATGCATAGACCGGCAGAACAAATCTGCCATTTGCGTTCCATACGATCCGCAACAATCATTCCGAGCAGAGGCCCCACAGGATTCGCAATCGCGATGATGAACGAGTATTCCAAACTGGTCGTGATGTTGATGCCCTTGGCGATCAGCAACGTCGGCACCCACGAACCAAAGCCATAGAATCCAATGGTCTGCATCAGGTTGAACACGGACAGCACCAATGTGCGTTTTCCGTAAGGAGGTCGGAAAATTTCGCGAAAGGTACTGTCCCCGACCCCTACGGCAATGGGCGGGCCTGGCGGCGGCAGTGGAACGCGAGTGTCGCGAGCCACCCGCGATTCGAGTTCCGCCATCACGCTCTCGGCATCTTGCTCACGTCCATGCGACGCGAGCCAGCGCGGACTCTCCGGCAATCCCCGGCGCAGCCACCAGGCGATAATAGCGCCGACAGCGCCGATGAGCGCGACCCACCGCCAACCTTCGAGGCCAAAAGGACGCTTGGGTACCAGCAGCCAGCCAAGCAGCGCGACGACAGGCACAATACAAAACTCTACAAATTGGTAAAACGCGAAAGCCCGCCCTCGTGCCTTGGGCGGCACGAACTCCGGCAGGTACGTATCGATCGTCACCTGCTCCAGAGCCACGCCGACACTGGCGATGAAGCGCCACGTATCCACACCAAAGGCTGTGTTCTGGAACGCCATGATTGCCGTGCAGATGGAATACCAGACCAGTGACGAAATGAAGATCGTACGCCGGCCAAAGCGGTCGGCCACGAAGCCGAAGCCTATGCAGCCCACGAACATCCCTGCGAACGTGCAAAACACGAAGAACCCGATGCCGTTGATCGAAAAGAGGTTGGCGGCGCTGCTGGTGAACATCCCGCTGGCGACCAGTCCTGGTGCGATGTAGGTGCTAAGAAAAATGTCGTACAGCTCGAACGCGCCGCCCAGCGAGATCAGAAAGACCAGCCGCCACAACGTGCGGGTGATTGGCAGCCGGTCGAGCCGCGCAGCAATGCGGCTGGCGAACTCCGGAGCGGCCTGTGATGATCCCATCTAAACTCGGGATATTGCTTCCGCGACCGCCTCACCCATCTCTTCCGTTCCCACGCGACGGGTGCCGGGTTCCAGAATATCAGCGGTACGGTAGCCTTTACGCAATACCTCACGCACGGCCTGCTCGATCCGCAACGCGTGATCCTCCAGATCGAAAGAATATCGCAACATCATCGCGACGGAAAGAATCGACGCCAGCGGATTTGCGATATCCTTCCCGGCGATATCGGGCGCGCTCCCGTGGACCGGCTCGTACAACCCTTTTTTGTCATTCCCCAGGGACGCTGAAGGCAGCATCCCGATCGATCCCGTGAGCATGCCCGCTTCGTCCGAAAGAATGTCCCCGAAAATGTTGCCGGTGACCATCACGTCGAACTGCTTAGGATTGCGCACCAGCATCATGGCCGCCGCATCGACCAGCATGTGAGACAACTCGACATCAGGATACTCGCGACCCACGCGGATCATCACTTGCCGCCACAGCGCGCTGGTTTCAAGCACATTCGCCTTGTCCACCGAGCAGGCTTTCTGGCGGCGCTTCCGGGCAAGCTGGAACGCGAAATGCCCGATGCGCTCGACTTCCGCTATCGTGTAGCGCATGGTATTGAATCCAGAAAAGGCATCGATCCCGCGCGGCTCGCCGTAATAAACGTCGCCGTTCAGCTCGCGCAGGATCAGCAGGTCCAGCCCCTCGACCACTTCGGGCTTCAGCGTGGACGACCCGATCAGTTCCGGGAACATGAACGCAGGACGCAAATTCGCAAACAGGTTCAAAGCCTTCCGTAAACGGAGCAATGCGAATCCGGCTGCTTGCTGCGGGAGACGTTTCTCGTCTTCAGCGACTCCAGACGCCCCGTGCAGAATCGCGTCCGACTGACGGGCGAGTTCAAGCGTCGCAGGGGGCAACGAATCGCCGCAGGAATCGAATCCGGCGCCTCCGATCGGAGCTTCGTGCAGATCAAGTGAATGTACGCCGGAATGCTCGCGCCCTAGCACTGCCCTCAGCACTTTAACCCCTTGGGCCGTGACTTCTTTGCCGATCCCGTCGCCGGGAAGCACCGCGATTTTTATGTGCACGGTTCGGATCTCGCGCTACTCGGCCGACACCGATACAGTAGCTTGATCGTAGTTGCACTCGCCCATCCCGCCCTCGGCGAAAATGGGACGCTCGGCGATCCACTGGAAGGATTCTTCGAAAACGTCGCGCGTGTACGGCTCGAACACGATGCGCTCGCCGGGTCCCCAACGGCGCGTGTCCATTTGGTCGTGGAATCGTTCGGGGAATTCTTTTTTGTAATAGTGCGTGTAGAGCTCAGGGCGCAAATCGATGTCACGCTGGGCGCGGCGCAGCGCCTGGAAAAACTTGCGCACGTCCTCCGGATTCGGATCCCCCGTGATGAGCGTCGCCATCATGAACGTGCTGTCGATGATCTTCCGATATCCGAGCTGTTCCAGGAAATAATAGGGACCGCTGAAAAGCGAAGCCGCCGGAGTCTTCCGGTCGATCAACTGCTCCATCCGGTGGAACAGCAGACCCTCTGAAAACGACAGGTTGATCTGATCGGGCTTGAGATATTGTTCCAGCGCCTGGATGGTTGAATAATGGCTGCCCGATTGAAATCCTACCGAGATCGGCACGTCCGCCAGATCAGCGGGGGTCTTGACCGGCGAATCCGGTGGCACGAAAACACCCGCGGGCGAGACCGAATAAGCGTCGCGATACAGCTTGCCGTGGCCATTTGTCGCCGCAACGTTCACCGTCCAGTGGCAGGCGCAGCTAATGTCGCTGGTGCGACCTTGCTCGAACGTTTGGTAGGCACCGATTTTGTCGCCCAGATCGTGCTTCTTGCCTTCTTTCGAAATTAGTTCGTCACGAAACTCGTAATCCAGACCCTCCGCGGCGAAATAGCCCTTCTCTTCAGCCACCCATTCCTGCAGACGCATGTGCGGCGCGATGACGAATTTAGCCATAAACTCAATGATCGCAGATCACTCAAACCCGAGCCACCAGCCCGTTTTCCCGGTATTCAGCCAGGAAACTTCAATTCCGAACCAGGTGGCTACCGATGTTATACGGTACGATTTCGCATTTCGCGCCGGATCTTTCAGGCGCAAGACGAACGCGCACGGTCCTTCGCCGATTTTGTCCAGCCGCCCACCCAGCCACGATTGCGCATTCAGCGGCGTTGCGAGTATTACCGGTGTCCCCAGGAACGAAGCCAGCCGCGCACCAAAACGCGAGTCCTCCTGCTGGACCGGCTCGGGCAAATCGTAGGCATCGCGATAGCGCTTGATCGATGCGTTCAGGTCGCGAACGGCAATCACCACGCGCGCCACGCCGCTGAAGCTCTGCGTGGTCGGTTTGCCCCCCGGATACGCGCGCTGCTCGCGCGGGGTGAAATCGTGAATCAGGAACGGAAAGAAAGTGCCGTTCGGTTCCTTGCCCACGTTCGCGGTCTCCCACTCGAGACCCACGCCATCGGGCCGGGCGCGTCCGGCACGTACCGGAGCGGTCACTGCGACGCCGCTAGCCTGAAGACGTTTTACCTCGGCCGCCAAATCCGCCGGCCGCAGCGCCCACGCCGAAGGGCCGGCGTCATTTTGCATGTGTTTCGACCAGTAATGCGCAGCGACAGCCGCTGGATCGGCATTAGGCTGGATCGCAATCAACTCCAGATAAGATCCGTCTGGAAAGCTGCTCAGCGCCATTTCCGTGGCGTGATTGCTGTGCAAGCCGCCATATTCAGTGGGAATTCCTAGCGCAGCCAGCGTCGCTTGCATCGCTTTCAAATCTTTCCCCGCGACGGTGACGTGGTCAATGGTCAGATCCGCGGCAGTTATCACCATAGGAAGCATCACCAGTAAGCCAGCGCGCACAAATCGAGTATAATTCCTCACGATGACTCGCATTCTCCTCGTATGCTCCTCGCTGTTAATCGGTCCGCTGTTAATAGGACAGGTTCAGAAGTACGTCCCCGTCACCCAGCAGATGCTCGAAAACCCGAGTCCTGATGACTGGCTGATGTTCAGCCGCACCTACGACGCCCAACGCTTCAGTCCGCTGAAGCAGATCACCAAGCAAAACGTGGGACAACTGCACCTGGCCTGGGAACGCGGCATGGGTGCGGGCCAGACCGAGACCATTCCGATCGTCCATAACGGCGTCATGTACGTGGTGAATCCCGGGGCCGTTGTGCAAGCCCTGGATGCTACCAATGGGGATGTGCTGTGGGAGTACAAGCGCAACGTTCCCGCCAACGTTGCGGCGCAAGGACGCACCAAGTCGCTGGCGATTTATCAGGACATCGTCGCCTACACTGCGCCCGACAGTTTCGTGGTCGGGCTCGACGCGCGCACCGGCGAGCCGCGCTGGCAGACCAAAGTAGATTCGCGCGGCAACACCTCCGGCCCGCTGATCGTCGAAGGCAAGGTTATTTCCGGCGGCGCATGCGCCGGCAATCGAGCGAACTGCTATATCTCGGCTCACGACGCTCTCACCGGCAAGGAAGCCTGGCGATTCTACACGACGCCGGCTGTCGGCGAACCGGGCGATGAGAGCTGGGCGGGCGCCGCAGTGGACAAACGTCTCGCGTCTACGTGGGGACTTCCCGGCGCTTACGATCCCGTGCGCAAGATGCTTTACTGGGGCATCGCCAATCCCATGCCGGACCAGCGCTCGGCGCGCCATGACGGAAATCCCGATGCGATCTCGCGCACTGCGCCCTCGGATCTCTACAGCAACTCGACCATCGCACTCGATCCCACAACCGGGAAACTCGCCTGGTATTACCAGCATCTCCCCGGCGACGATTGGGACTCCGATTACACGCATGAACGCACGCTGGTGCGCACGCGCCTGAATCCCGATCCCAAGTTCGTCAAGTGGATTAATCCCGACATCCCGCGCGGCCAGGAAGTCGACCTGGCCGTCACCATCGGCGAAGCCGGAGGCCTGTTCGTGCTCGATCGTTCCACG
>Ga0207667_10008026_pt1 | contig 12594 bp, 7 predicted proteins | sample KBSCornC52_FD_184301 | JGI IMG/M metagenome (GOLD analysis project Ga0207667, IMG submission 184301) | Corn rhizosphere microbial communities from Kellogg Biological Station, Michigan, USA - KBS Corn C5-2 (SPAdes) (version 2) | ecosystem: Host-associated > Plants > Roots > Rhizosphere > Soil ...
GCGCAGCGATTCCGGCGGGAACAGCACCTCGTACTCGCCGGTGGGATCGGAGAGCGTCACGAAGGCGAACTTCTCGCCGGTCCGCTGGCTCGCGCGCTCCTGCTTGCGGCGCACGACGCCCGCCATCCGCAGCGCCTCCGCGCCGGCTTCGGCCTTGGCCACCGCATCGGCGTAAAGCTCGGTGCGCCGCCGGCGCAGCGCCTCGACCATGTCCTCCAGCGGATGACCCGAGAGGTAGAAGCCCACGGCCGCCAGCTCCTCGTCCAGCCGCTGCACCGGCGTCCAGGGCTCGGTCTTGGGCAGGCGGGGCCGGGCGGCGTCGGCCTGGTCGCCGCCGAACAGGCTCACCTGGGCCGAAGCCCGATCCGCCGCCACGCTCTGGGCGTAGCCGATCAGGGCCTCGGCCGCAGCGGCGAGCTGGGCCCGGTCGGGATGTATGGAATCGAAGGCCCCCGCGCGCGCCAGGGTTTCGAAGGTGCGCTTGTTGACCTGCTTGGGGTCGATGCGCTCGACGAAGTCGAAGATGTCCCGGAACGGCCCGCCCTCGCGACGGACCTCGGCCACGTGCTGCATCGCCTGCAGCCCGACGTTGCGGATCGCGCCCAGGGCGTAGAGCACCTCTCCGTCCGCCACCTCGAAGTCGGCGCCGGATCGGTTCACGTCGGGGGCGCGGATCTTCACGCCGAACCGCTTGGCGTCCTGGTAGAACACCGAGAGCTTGTCGGTGTTTGCGAGGTCGAGGCTCATCGAGGCCGCGAAGAACTCGACCGGCGCGTTCGCCTTCAGCCAGCCCGTCTGATAGGCGATCAGCGCATAGGGCGCGGCGTGGCCCTTGTTAAAGCCATAACCGGCGAATTTCTCCATCCGGTCGAACAGCAGGTTGGCGGTGCCTTCGGACAGGCCGCGCTCCAGCGCGCCGGAGAGGAACCGCGCCCGCTGCTGGTCCATCTCCTCCTTCTTCTTCTTGCCCATCGCGCGGCGCAAGAGGTCCGCCTCGCCCAGGCTATAGCCGGCCAGGATCTGGGCGATCTGCATCACCTGCTCCTGGTAGACGATGACCCCGTAGGTGTCCTTCAGCACCGGCTCGAGCAGCGGATGCACAACGTCGACCGGGCGGCGGCCCATCTTGCAGTCGACGTACTCGGGGATGCTCTCCATCGGGCCAGGCCGATAGAGCGAGATGAGCGCGGTGACCTCCTCCAGCGAGGCCGGGCGCAGCTGGCGCAGGATGTCCCGCATGCCCTGGCTTTCCAGCTGGAACACCCCCAACGTCTGCCCCGAGGCCATCAGCTCGTAAGTGGGACTGTCGTCCAGCGCGATGGCCTCCCAGGCGAACCCGGCTCCGCGCCGCTCCAGGTGGCGCATGGCGCGGTCGAGCACGGTGAGCGTCTTCAGGCCCAGGAAGTCGAACTTCACCAGCCCCGCGGACTCGACCCACTTCATGTTGAACTGGGTGGCCGGCAGATCGGAGCGCGGATCGCGGTAGAGCGGCACGAGCTCGGTGAGCGGGCGGTCGGCGATCACCACGCCGGCGGCGTGGGTCGAGGCGTTGCGGTAGAGTCCCTCGAGTTGCAGGGCGATGTCCAGAAGCCGGGCGACGGCCTCGTCCTCGTCGCGGGCCTGCTGCAGCCGGGGCTCGATCTCGATCGCCCTTGCGAGCGTCACCGGATTGGCCGGATTGGCCGGCACCATCTTGGCCAGCCGGTCCACCTGGCCCAGCGGCAGCTGCAGCACCCGACCTACGTCGCGCAGCACCGCACGCGCCTGCAAGGTGCCGAAGGTGATGATCTGAGCGACCCGGTCGCGGCCGTATTTCTCCTGGACGTAGGCGATCACCTCCTCCCGCCGCTCCTGGCAGAAATCGATGTCGAAATCCGGCATCGAGATCCGCTCGGGATTGAGGAACCGCTCGAAGATCAGGCTGTAGCGGATCGGATCGAGGTCGGTGATCATCAGCGACCAGGCGACCAGCGAGCTCGCCCCCGAGCCGCGGCCGGGTCCGACGGGTATGCCTCGCGCCTTGGCCCACTTGATGAAGTCCGAGACGATCAGGAAGTAGCCGGGGAAGCCCATCTGGCTGATCACCCCGATCTCCCGCTCCAGCCGCTGGTCGTAGACCTCGCGCTCGGCGGCCAGCGGATGCGTCGCCAGCCGCGCGGCGAGGCCCTCGCGCGCCTGGTGCGCCAACTCCTCGGCCTCGCTGCGCCCGGCCGCAGTGGAGAAGCGCGGCAGGATCGGATCGCGCTTCTCGACCATGAAGGCGCAGCGGCGGGCGATGTCGAGGGTGTTGTCGCAGGCCTCGGGAAGGTCTTCGAACAGGGCGCGCATCGCGGCGGCCGGCTTGAACCAGTGCTCCGCCGTCACCCGTCGGCGCTCGTCTTGGCCGATGAAAGCGCCGTCGGCGATGCACAAGAGGGCGTCGTGCGCCGGGTGCATCGCGGCGGACTTGAAGTAGACGTCGTTGGTGGCGACGAGCGGCACGTCGGCCTCATAGGCGAAGCGGACGAGTTCCGGCTCGGCGGCCGCCTCGCGCGCCTCCCCATGACGCTGCAGCTCCACATAGAAGCGGTCGCCGAACGCCCGGTGCATCTCGGCGAGCGCCGCCCGCGCCTCCTTGGCCTTGCCGGCGGCGAACAGGTGGTCGACCGGCCCGTCCGGCCCGCCGGAGAGCAGGATCAGGCCCTCGGCGCGGGCGACGACCTTCGCCCAGGCGACGTGCGGCTCCTCCGCCGCGTCGATCTCCAGATAGGCCGCCGAAGAGAGCTCGGCGAGGTTGCGGTAGCCGGCCTCGTTCTGCGCCAGGAGCACCACCGCCGGCGACCGCGCCCAGCGCTCCGGCGGCCGCTCGCCGAGGCCGCTCACCGGCAACAGGCAGCCCACGATCGGCTGCACGCCCGCGCCTTTGGCCGCGACGGAGAACTCCAGCGCTCCAAAGAGATTGGCCCGGTCGGTGAGCGCCACCGCCGGCATCTGCGCTGCGCCGGCGAGGTCCCCCACCTTGTCGGCCTTGATGGCGCCTTCCAGCAGCGAGTAGGCCGAGCGGACGCGCAGGTGGACGAAGGCTTCATTCGTCTCGCTCAAGGCGGCCCGCTCCCCCATCCGCATGGCGCTCAGCCCATATGGACGGCCACGGCGCACATCATCCAGACAAAGCTGGCGACCGACATAAAGGCCAGCGATTCTCGCGCGAGACGAACCATGTGCGACGTTCCAGCTGTGGATGTTCCGGGTACGTTCTTATTCGCCTTTTGTTCTCGAAGTCAAGCGGGTAGGCTGTCGTCCATGATCAGCAAGCCGCCCGCCGCCCGTCCCGGGATCGAGTTCGCCGACGAGGACGTGGTGAAGGCCTACGCCCACCGCACGCCCTACCCGTCCGGCCTATTCGCGCGGCTGCTTGCCCTCGCGACGGGCCGGGCGCGCGCATTGGACCTGGGCTGCGGACCCGGCAAGCTGACCATCCCTGTGGCGGACCACTTCGCCGAGGTGATCGCCGTCGATCCCTCGGCGGCCATGATCGCAGCGGCCCGCGCCGCCGACCGGGGCCAGCACGGCAACATCCGCTGGGTGCAGGCGCTCGCCGAAGACGCGGAGCTGATCGGGCCTTTCGACCTCGTCACGGCCGGCGCCAGCATCCACTGGATGGAGCACACGCTCCTCTTCCCCACACTGGCGGATGCGCTCGCGCCTGGCGCCCGGATCGTCGTGCTGGACGGCGACGGCCCGGTCGAGGCGCCGTGGATCGAGGCCTACCGGGCGGTGATCAAGAACTGGGTCGAACGGCTGGGCGGTGTCTGGAACGGCCCGGCGTTTGTCGCCGCCGCGCGCGGCCACGAAGCCTGGATCGACATCGAGGGCCGGGAAGATGTCTGGGGCGAGGTCCGGATGCCGGTCGAGGACCTGATCGACGGCGAGCACTCCCGCGCCACCTGGACCCGCGCCAAGCTGGGGCCCGAGCTCTCCGCGGCGTTCGACGTCGACCTGCGCGCCGCGCTCGCGTCTTACGCCAAGGACGGCCGCGTCGCCTTCCGCACGCGCACCCGGCTCCTTTGGGGCCGACCGCGACGGGAGCCGAAGGCGACCTAGGCTAGAGCTCGATCACGAACCTCGCCCCGCCGCCTGGGTCGCTGGGGGCCAGGACGAGCTGGCCGCCCTGGCTGACCACCGCCTGGCGAGCGAGGCTCAGGCCGATGCCGCTGCCGTCGGGCTTGGTGGTGAAGAACGGACGGAACAGCTCGCCGCGCGCGTCCGGGGCGACGCCCGGCCCGCTGTCCTCGACGGTGATGGTGACGCCGTCGCCCGCGGCGGCGCCCGCCAGACGGACGTGGGGGCGCCCGGACCCGCAGCCCGCCGCTTCGGCCGCGTTGGCGAGAAGGTTGATCAGCGCCTGGGCGGTGAGATCCGGGTCGAGGCGGATCATCACGTCCGGAGCGGGCGTCTCGAGCTCCAGCGGGATGGCCGTCCAGCGGGTGCGGAACAACCGCGCCGCCTCCTCCAGCACCTCGCTCAGGCTGACCTGCCGAGGGGCCGGATCCGGCAGGCGAGCCAGCCTGCGATAGGCGGAGACGAACCGCTGCAGCCCCTCGGTGCGCCGGACGATCACGCCCAGGCTGTCACGCGCCAGGCGGGCGTTCTCCGCCCCGCCCTCCGCCACCAGCTCGCCCGCGCTCTGGGCCAGGGAGGCGAGCGGCGTCAGGGAGTTCATGATCTCGTGGGAGAGGACCTGCAGCAGCTCCTTCAGCGCCGCAGCCTCGGCCGCCTGGATCTCCCCCTGGATGTCCGTGAGGGCGGCGAGCCGCAGGGCGGCGCCCGCACTCACCACGTCGGCCACCGAGAGCGCGTAGGTTCGGGGCAATCCCCCCGCGTTCAGCCGGATGGTGCGCCGGCCGTCTGGGTTCGTCTCGGCGATGGCCTCGGCGAGGTCGGGAGCGGCGTCCACTGGACCATCGGTGCGGAAGAGCCGCCGCGCGGCGCGGTTGGCGGCTGTCACGGCGCCGCCGGCCGCCAGCATCACCAGGGGTGTCGGCGCCTGGTCGAGGAACAGCTGGAGCGTGCGCAACTCGCGCTCCTGGCCCAGGCGGAAATGGTCGGGCTCGATCGCCTGCGGCGGCGCCGCGGCGTCGGCGAGCGCGCGGTTGATCAACCAGACGGCGGCGAACAGGGCCGTGACCGCGGTCAGCAGGGCCGTCGCAGGCAGGCCCGCTCGCGCCGCCACCATGGCCGCGGCTCCGCCCGCGAACACCAGCGCCTGAGCCGCGATCCGCGGAACAAGGGTGCTAGAGACCATGCTTCGCCATACGACGATAGAGCGCCGCGCGGGTGAGGCCGAGCTCCTTGGCGGCCTGGCTCACGTTGTGGGCGTGGCGCCTCAGCGCCGCCTCCACCGCCGTCTTCTCATGCCGCGCAAGGTTGAGGTCGGCTCGGGCGGCGATCGCCCCCGGCGGCGCCTCGGGCGGCGCGAAATCGCTTGCGGTGAGCACGTCCGCCTCGGTCAGCACCACGGCCCGTTCGGCCGCCTGGCGGAGGCCCCGAACCTCGCCGGGCGGCGGTTCGTGGATGAGGCGGTTGATCGCACTCTCGTCCAGAGGCTTCGGCGGCCGCGCATGGCGGCGGGCGAACAAGCGGATGAAGTGCTCGGCGAGCAGCACCGCGTCGGCGTCGCGCTCGCGCAGGTTCGGAAGGCGAATCTCGATGACCGAGAGCCTGGCCATCAGGTCGTCGCGCACGGCGGCCCGGGCGGCTTCGACGCTGCGGGTGGCCGAGATCAACCGCGCTTCGGTCCGATCCAGCTGGGCGACAAGTTCGGCCTGGGCCGCAGGCGCGAGCCCCGCGAGCTCATCGAGGAAGAGCGTGCCGCCGGCCGCAGCGCGCAGCGCGCCCGACACGCCCGCGCCATCCGTCGTCGCGCCGCGCAGGTCGAGACGCACCAAGGCGCCCGCCGCGCGCCGGGAGCGGGCGTGCAGTGCGCGGGCGGCCAGGCTCTTTCCCGTCCCAGCCTCTCCGTGGAGCAGGACCGAGGCCCCGGTGGGCGCGACGCGGGCGATTCGATCACGCACCGCCTCGATCGCGGCGCTGTCGCCCAACAGCACGGGGGGCGGTTCGGTCGCTTCAGGCGCCGTTCCTCCTCGCCGCCGCCGTAGGGCCAGGGCGTCAGCCAAGGTGTCAAGCAGTCGGGCATTGCTCCACGGCTTCATCACGAAGTCGCTGGCGCCCGCCTTCATCGCGGCGACCGCGATCTTGACCCCGCTGTGGCCGGTCACCACCACCACGACCGCGTCCGCATCATGAGCGCGCAGGTCGGCGAGCCAGCGGAAGCCCTCTTCGCCGGTCGTCGCCCCCCGCGTGAAGTTGAGGTCGAGCAGGATCACGTCCACCCGCTCGGCGGCGAGCACGCTCCAGGCTTCCGCGGGGCTGGTCGCCTCGAGCATCCGCCAGCCGTTGCGGCCGAGCAGGATGCGGGCCGACGTCAGCACGTCGGCGTCGTCGTCGACGAACAGCAGCGTCGGATTGGCGCTTGACACGCCCTCACCCCTGTCCGGAAACGGACACTGTGTCCGCTACCGCGCAGCCGCGCGCCTCACGCGAGGAAAATCCAAATAAGATCAGCGTCTTCAGCTTGCCAGCCATTACGGTACCTTGAGCCCTTGAGCTTGCATTCGAAGGTCCATGGCGTCCAGTTCCCCGACTTCCTACCTCGACCCGCCGGGTGAGGACATGGACAAGCCGATCGCCAAGCCGAAGGGCTGGCGACGGCATCGACTGCTGGTCTTCGTCAGCGCCGGCGTCGTGGTCCTGGCCGTGCTTGCGGCCGCCCTCCGGTGGGCGCCGGGCGCAGGAGCGATCAGCGTCAAGCGGAGCGAGATCGAACTCGCCGAGGTCCGCCGCGCGCCCTTCGATGACTATCTGCCGCTGCGCGCCGCAGCAGCCCCGCTCAGCTCCACCTTCGTGGTGGCGATCCAGGGCGGCCAGGTGGCCCAGGTGCTTGCCCAGGACGGCCAGGAGGTCGCCGCAGGAACCCCCCTCGCCCGTCTCGTCAATCCGCAGCTCACCTTGGACGTCACCTCCCGCGAGGCGGAGATCTCGGGCCGTCTCGGCGACGCCAGCGCTCAACAACTCGCCCTGCAGCAGGCCCGCGCCGCACGCGAGGCGGAGATCGCCGACGCCAACTACAAGCTGCTCACCGCCAGGCGCGACCTCTCCAGGCACGAACGGCTGCGGGCGGCAGGGCTCGAGGCCGACGCCGCCGTCCGCCCGTTCGCCGACGAGGCCGCCTACGAAGCCGACCGGCTCAAGACGCTGCAGGGCGAGCTTGCCCAGGAAGACGTCATCCGCCGCACCCAGGCCGCGCAGATCCGCAAGACCGCGGCGCGGCTGAACAGCAATCTCGACGTCGTCCAATCGAGCTTGGGCGCCCTGGTCCTCAGGGCTCCCGCCTCGGGCCGGCTCACCAACTTCACCCTGCAGGCTGGTCAACCGCTCAGGGCCGGCGACACGGTCGGTCAGGTCGATGGCGAGGGCGCCTACAAGCTGCTCGCCGACGTCGACGAATTCTATCTGGGCCGCATTTCGCCCGGCCAGACAGCGAGCGCGCAGCTGGGCGGCCGCACCGTGCCCCTCGTCGTCTTGCGCGTCCTGCCGCAGGTGACCGACGGCCGCTTCCGCGCCGAGCTCGGTTTCAAAGATGCGCCGCCGGCCACCATCAAGCGCGGCCAGAGCCTTGATCTGCGCCTCACGCTCGGCGGAGTGCGCCCGGCGCTGGTGCTGCCCAACGGGCCCTGGCTCGAGGCCTCAGGCGGCGCCTGGGCGTTCGTGATGACCTCCGGCGGCCGCGCCGAACGCCGCGCCATCGCGACCGGCCGTCGCAACCTCGACCAGGTGGAGGTCCTGCGCGGTCTCAGCCCGGGCGACCAGGTCGTCGTCTCCTCCTACTCCGGCCTCGAAGCCTACAAGCACCTCATCATCCGCTAGGAAGCTCCATGATCACGCTGGCCGACATCCATCGCACCTTCCGCTCCGACGAGGTCGAGACAACGGCGCTGCGCGCCATCGAGCTTTCGATCGAGGCGGGCGAGTTCGTGGCTGTCATGGGCCCCTCGGGCTGCGGGAAGTCGACCCTGCTCAACATCATCGGCCTGATCGATCGGCCGACCAGCGGTCGCTATCTGTTTCAGGGCGAGGAGGTGACCGGCCTCGACGAGGCGCATCTCGCCCGCATCCGGCGCGATCACCTGGGTTTCGTCTTCCAGAGCTTCAACCTGATCGACGAGCTGACCATCGCCGAGAATGTCGAGCTGGGGCTCGTCTATCGCCGTTGGGCCGGCAAGGCCCGCCGCGCGCACGTGCAGGCGGCGATGGACCGTGTCGGCATCGCCCACCGCGCGCGGCACTATCCGCACCAGCTCTCCGGCGGCCAGCAGCAGCGCGCCGCCATCGCCCGCGCCATCGTGGGCCAGCCCTCGCTGATCCTCGCCGACGAACCCACCGGCAACCTCGACACGGTGAACGGCGAGCAGGTGATGGACATCTTGAAGAGCCTGAACGCCGAGGGCGCGACCATCGTCATGGTCACTCACTCCCCGGCGCATGCCGACATGGCGCGGCGGGTCGTCAACATGCTCGACGGCCGCATCGTGGTCACCGCCCGTCGGGCCGCCTGAGAATTTCCGCCATGTGGTCGAATTACGCGCTCGCCCTCTACCGCACGCTTTCCCGCCACCGCCTCTACGCGGCGCTGAACGTCCTGGGCCTCGCGCTCGGCATCGCGGTCTGTGCGATCCTGCTCTCTGTGGTCCGGTTCGAGGCCGGGTTCGACCGCTGGATCCCGCACGCCAACGACATCTACCGGATCAACCGGACGTCCACCATGAGTGGTCGGCCCTCGAAGCCGTCGGCAGACACGCAGCCGGTATTGCTCCCGGCCTTGCTCCTCGACTTCCCGCAGATTCGCTCGGCGGTCAGGATCATGGACTCCACCGGAATTGTCCGGTCGGGCGAGCGAAGCACCTACGAGAAGATCGCGTTCGCCGACTCCAGCCTCTTCGACGTCTTCGCGCTGCCGCTCGCGGCGGGCGATGCGAAAACGGCGCTGGCCGACGACTCGAGCCTGGTGATGAGCCAGTCGATGGCCCGCAAGTACTTCGGCACGGATCATCCGCTTGGCCGCGTGCTGACGCTGGTGCTCGACGGCAAGCCGCACGATTACCGGGTGACGGGCGTGCTGAGGGACCTGCCGGTCGACACGCATCTCAAACTCGATCTCATCGCGCGCTTCGATCCCAACCTGTTTCCCATCGAGCGCGGGTACTTCACCAGCTGGGGCAGCTCCATGCTGTACACCTACGTGCAACTGCGCTCGCCGGCTGACGCCCGCGCTATGCAGGCGGCGATGCCGGCGTTCATCGACCGGCGGGTCGACAATGACGTCCGCCGGCCGCCCAGCCGGGAGCTGTCGTACAGTCTCATGCCGATCACGGCCGCGCATTTCTACGACGCGAGGATCGGCGGCGCGTTCAAGCCCGGCGTCGATCCGCTGTTCATCGGCGCACTGGCCGTGATGGGCCTCGTCACCTTGCTGATCGCCATCGTGAACTACATCAGCCTGGCGACCGCGCGCGCGGGCATGCGCGCCCGGGAGGTGGCGCTGCGCAAGGTCGTCGGCGCGACACGCCGCGCCCTGATCGTGCAATTCGTTTGCGAAGCCGTGGCGCTCGCCCTCGCCGCCGGCCTGATCGCAGCCTCGCTGGTGGAGGTTTGCATGCCGGGAGTCAGCGCCGTCCTCGGCGAGCCCATCCGCCTCAGCTACTTCGGGTCCCAGGGGTTCGTGCCGCCTCTGGCCGGCCTGTGCCTGGTCGTCGGCCTGATATCAGGCCTGTACCCCGCGTTCGTGCTCGCCGGTTTCCGACCCGCCGCCGTGCTCGCCTCGGCCCGTTCGCCCGGCGGGGGACGCGCTGGCGCGCGCGTGCGCGCGGCCCTCACCATCCTGCAGTTCAGCATTGCGATCACGCTGATGATCTGCACGGCGGTGATCTTCAGGCAGATCCAATTCGTCCGCACGGCCGACCTGGGGTTCCGGCGCGACGGTCTGGTGATCGTCAACGGCCTGAGCTCCGCCGACGCGGCGCCGCGGTCGCGCTCGATCATGCAGGCGTTCAGGGACATCCCAGGCGTGATCGACGCGACGGCGTCCGATCGGTACCCGGCCACCGACAATGAGAGCACGACGAATGTAAAGCGGCTGAGCAACCCGAGCTTCGAGCCGGACATCACCACCGAACGGATCGGCGCGGACTACGCCCGCACCTACGGCCTGCACCTGATCGCCGGCCGCGTGCTGGGATCGCAGCAGCGGGTGGACGACATGGCGAGCTGGAAAGGCGTCCCCCCGAGCGACTGGCAGTTGAACGTCATGATCAACGCGAGCGCCGCGCGGGCCTTCGGCTTCGCCGATCCGGCCAAGGCTGTCGGCCAGAAAGTCGCGTTCGGGCGGACGGATGCGGGGAAGTCCCTGGTGGCGACGATCGTCGGCGTCGTGGATGACGTACGCTTCCTCTCGCCCCGCAAGCCCGCGCCGCCGCAGATCTACATGCAGGACACGCGGATCGCGACCACGCTCGAGCCGGACGACTGGAGCGCCGCCGTGCGCGTCCCCGAAGCCGACCGCGCCGAGATCACGCGCCAGATCGAGCACGTCTGGCGTTCCCTGGTCCCGGGGGTGCCGTTCCGCGCGCAAAGCGTCCAGGCCGCCCTGAACCCCTACTACGACCCGGAGGAGCGTCGCGGCCAGCTGTTCGCGGCCGGCGCGGTGCTCTCTGGGTTCATCGCGTGCCTCGGGCTTTATGGCCTCGCCGCCTTCAACACCACGCGGCGATTCAAGGAGATCGGCATCCGCAAGACGCTGGGCGCCTCGACGCGCGATGTGATGCGGCTCCTGATCGGGGAGTTCCTGAAGCCGGTGATCCTGGCCAACCTGATCGCCTGGCCGCTCGCCTGGTTCGCCATGCGGGCCTGGCTCGCCGGCTTCGACCAGCGGATCGCGCTCAATCCGGCGTATTTCGTCGCCCCCACGCTCGCGGCGGCCCTGGTCGCGGTGCTCACCGTGGGCGACCAGGCCTTCCGCGTCGCGCGCGCGGAGCCGGCGGTCGCGCTGCGCTACGAGTGATGCGCGGCCGTCTGCGGCTCCAGGTGGCCGTCCTTCAAGGCGAGCACCCGGTCCATGTGGCGGGCGAGCTCGAGGTTGTGAGTGGCGATGAGCGCCGCGACGCCGGCCTTGCGGGCGAGCGCGTAAAGGTTCTCGAACACCGCCGTCGAGGTCGCGGGGTCGAGGTTGCCGGTGGGCTCGTCGGCCAGCAGCAGCTTCGGGGCGTTGGCGAGCGCGCGGGCGACAGCCACCCGCTGCTGCTCCCCGCCGGAGAGCTGGGCGGGTTGGTGCTCCACCCGGTCGGCGAGGCCGAGCTCGCGCAGCAGGCGCTGGGCGCGGTTGCGCGCCGCCTTGCGGCTGCGGCCGGCGATCATCTGCGGCAGGGCGACGTTGTCGAGCGCCGAGAACTCCGGCAGCAGATGGTGGAACTGGTAAACGAAGCCGATGGTCGCCAGCCGCACGCGCGTGCGGGCGCGGTCGCCGAGGTTCGAGCAGTCGAGGCCAAGGATGCCGATGCGCCCGGCGTTCGGATGCTCCAGCAGTCCCGCGGCGTGCAGCAGCGACGACTTGCCTGAGCCGGAGGGCCCGATCAGGCCCACGATCTCCCCCGGATAGACGTCGAGATCGACCCCCTTCAGCACCGGCAGCGGCCCGACGGCGGTGTCGTAGGCTCGCTCGAGGCCGCGGATCGACAGGACGGAACGGCGCTCACTCATAGCGGAGCGCCTCCACCGGATCGAGGCGCGAGGCCCGCCAGGCGGGAGGCAAGGTCGCCACGAAGCTCATCGCCAGCGCCCAGAAGGTGATCAACGCCACCTCCGACCAGTCCACCTTCGCCGGGATGTGGGAGAGGAAATAGACGTCGGACGAGAACACCGCCTGGCCCGTGACCGCCTCCACGAAAGTCTGGATCTCCTGAATGTAGATGCAGAACAGCGTCCCGAGCAGCAGGCCCGCGAAGGTGCCAAGGGCGCCGATCGAGGCGCCGGCCATGAAGAATATCCGCAGGATCGCGCCCTGCCCCGCCCCCATGGTGCGCAGGATGGCGATGTCGCGGCCCTTGTTCTTCACCAGCATCACCAGGCCCGAGATGATGTTGAGCGCGGCGATCGCCACCAGCAGCATCAGGATCAGCCGCATCACATTGCGCTCGACCTTCAGCGCCCCCCAGAAGGAGGTGTCGCGCTGCGTCCAGTCGGTGACCAGCGCCGTGGGTCCGGCGGCCCTGGCGATCCGGCCCTTTAGCCGCTCGGCCTCGTCGGGGTTCTTGAGCTTGATCTCGATCTCGTCGATGGAGCCTTCGCGGCCCAGGAACAGCTGCGCCGTGGCCAGCGGCATGTAGATGTAAGCCTGGTCGTACTGGCTCATGCCGACCGTGAAGGTGCCGGCCACGATGAAGGTCTTCTGCACCGGCGAGCCGCCGAACGCCGTCGCGGCTCCGGAGGGCGAGATCAGCGTCA
>Ga0207667_10008029_pt1 | contig 12592 bp, 13 predicted proteins | sample KBSCornC52_FD_184301 | JGI IMG/M metagenome (GOLD analysis project Ga0207667, IMG submission 184301) | Corn rhizosphere microbial communities from Kellogg Biological Station, Michigan, USA - KBS Corn C5-2 (SPAdes) (version 2) | ecosystem: Host-associated > Plants > Roots > Rhizosphere > Soil ...
CGGCACCGAGCGCCTGCGCTTCACCCCCGGGCCGAGCCACACCGAGGCGATGATGACCGAGCTCACCCAGGCCCTCGTCGAGATCTGGGACCGGCTGGAGCTCAAGGCCGCCGCCTGAGCAGGTGGCAGCGCTGCCGTCCGCTCAGGTGCCGGTTTCGATGAACCGCGGGCCCTGCGAGAGAATGGCCTCGCCGTCAGGCGAGGGCGGTAGCATCGACCAGACCCCGGCGCCGGCCTCGTCCTCCGAGAACACCCCTTCGCCCGCGGCAAACAGCCGCGCCAGCTGCGGGCCCGCCGGGTACTGGCTCGCCGGCAGGGTGGCCTTGTTGCGGGTGTTGGGCGTGTCGACGAAGCCGGGCCGGACCGCCACGACCCAGGTGTCGCGCCTGCGGGTCTTCAGTTCCTTGCGCACGACCCGCACCCACATCTCGACGCAGGCCTTGGCCGCGCAATAGGACGATGCGGCGTCGAACGGGTCGACGGCGTTCGACGAGGTGATCATCACCAGCCCGCTTTCGTAGCCCGGCTTGACCGCGCGCAGGAACATGTCGCCGAGCAGGGTCGGCGCCACGGCATTGGCAACCATCTCGTGATAATAGCGGTCCATGTCGGTCGTGGGATCGGCGATGTAGCCGGGGACCGTGGTGTAAATCCCGTTGTGGATGAAGATGGCGCGCTTGCCCTTGAAATCGGCCAGTTCCCGCTCGAAGCTCTCGCCCACCCGGTCCCAGGTCGAGCGATCGGTCAGGTCGAACTGCACGGTTTCGAGCTCGGGATGCTGGCGGCGCGACAGGTTGATCACGCGGGCGTTGGGATAGGGAACGTTCCTGGCGATCCCCCGCCCGATCCCCTGGGTGGCGCCGCTGATCCAGACGATCGTGTCTGCCTCTGCCATCTGCGTTCTCTCCTGCCGGCTGTGTTATGCAATCAGATCGTGTGACCTTGGGGCAAGCGTTCAGGACCGGCCGCGAGGCACGGCGACGCGCTGCCCCGAGGCGCTGGATTTCCGGATGGCGCCAAGCAGGCGGTGACGCTGCAGCGCTGCCGCGAAATCGACCGGGCGCGCGGCGTTGGGCAGCTCGTCGCCGAGCAGGCTCTTGTACAGGCGCCAGACGTTGCCGGCCGCGCCGGCCGGGGCGCCTTCATCGGGCACGGGCTCGGGCGCGCCGAGCGGATGGGCGCCGCGTCCGCGCCGCAGGGTGAGCGGGGATATCTGGATATTGCCGGCCGTGCCGGTGACCTGGATATCGCCCTCGTCGCCGTTGATTTCCCAGAGCAGGTTGGTGCCGCGCGACGGGCCGCCGCGCAGGTGGACCGAGGCGACGGCGCCGCTCTCGAGCAGGCCGTGGACGGTCAACTGGTCCGGCGCGGTGGGCGTGAACCAGCGCTGGGGGGAAACCTGCGGATCGTCGCCGAACTGCCCGGCGGTGCCGCTCTCCGGCGCGAGGACGGCCTGGAAGGCGCGAACCCGTTCCAGTTCCGGCACATCGATAACGGCCACGCGATCGCGCCGGGTGGCGAGGCGGGCATCCAGCTCGACGAAGTCCCCGCAGGCATGACACAGGGCGTCGAGCAGGTGGCCCCCGACCACGTCGAGCATGGTCGCGCCGGCTTCGGCATCGTAGAGGTAGGTCTGGTCGGGGTCGATCGCGCTGCCGAAGCCGAACCCCGAGGCGACGATCGAGGTCGACAGGACGCGCCCGACATAGCCTTCGCCGATCAGCCGGCGGACCTCGTTCAGCACCGGCGCCATCCGGGCCTGGAGGCCGATGGTATTGGCGATTCCTGCCGCCGCGGCCTTGGCGGTAAGGTCCTCGGCCTCGGCCTCGGTGCGGCCGAGCGGCCATTCGCAGAAGACCGGCTTGCCTGCAGCGATGGCGGCCGAGACGATCTGGTGGTGCATCGGCACCCGCACCGAAACGACCACGAGATCGACGTCCTTGCTCGCGGCCATCTCCTCGTAGCTGTGGAAGGCGCGGGCGGCGCCATAGGCGCTTGCCGCGGCCTCCGCCGTCTCGCGCCGGCTGGTGCAGACGGCGGCGAGCTCGATCCGGTCGGACAGGGCCTGAAGCGCCGGGAAGTGCGCCCGCGTGAACCAGCCGCGAGCCGGGCTCGCGCCGACCACGCCCACCCTCAGCCTGGATCGGGTCACGCGCCTTCCTCCTCGTTTTCGTGCCTGGTCGTTCCAGCAACCACGCCCTTGTGTGTTGCCGCAATTGGTACACCGGCGGTGATCCGCGGCCCACACGCCGAGGGGATATTCTGCATAGGATCAGGCGGCAGCTAGCCATCGTGTGGCCGCCGAACTAGCCATTCTCAATATCGACAGAGCGGTTCCACGGGAAGGCGGCGGGCGGTGAGCGAGCAGCTGAGTGCACTGGAAGAGCTGACTATCTGCCAGCAGTTGACCAGCCTCAAGGGCCGCTACTGCCGCTCGCTTGACGCGCAGGACTGGCCGACCTTCCAGGCGCTGTTTGCTCCCGACGCGACGATGGATTTCCGCGGTGCCGGATCGACCCTCGGCGGCAATGACCTGCTGCACGGCGCGGCGCAGATCGTGGACACGATCCGCGCCGCCAATGTGGGGATCACCAGCGTCCATCAGTGCCATACGCCCGAGTTCACGGTCTCCTCGCCGACCGAGGCCACGGCGATCTGGCACCTCGCGTCGCACCTGCGCTGGCCCGAGGGCTCGCCCGTCCGCGCGAAGGATGGCTTCGGCTATTATTACGACACCTATGTGAAGCTCGGGGGTGAGTGGAAGATCAAGCTCACCCGGCTGGCGCGCATCCTGAACGAGGATGTTTCGGCTGGCAGATAGCGAGGGCAGCCCGGGCTGGAGAGGCCCCAGGATAAAGCGGAGAGAGCGCATGTCGGGAGAAGCGTTCATGCTCACCAGCTTCGATGGCGGCCTGCCGCCCGAGGCCGACCTTGCCCTGGCCGAGCCGCCGGCGGGCACTACAGGCTATGGCGAGAACCACGCCTTCTGGTGCATGGACGGGGAGAACCGGGTCCATTTCTACGCTCACGTCGAAGCCTTCCAGGACTGCTTCCGCCTGCGCATCGAGCGGCACTGGATCGCCCTGCCGGACGGCACGGTGTATTACGATTTCAGCGACGGCTGGCGGTCGACCCCGCGGCAGCCGGCCGGTGCCAACCTGGTGTTCACCTGTGTCGAGCCGTTTCGGCACTGGGAGGTGGATTTCCTCGGCACGATGCGCATTTCCAGCGCGGCCGAGCAGGCGAAGGGCCGTCCGGTCGAAGGGCCGCGCGCGCTCGTGCGCTATCATCTCGACGTCGATGTCGCCGCCCCGCCGATGCGCAACGGCCAGCTGCCGAACGCCACGGCCGATGCCACGTCGATGCGGATGATGGGGGGCGAGCGCTACGAGCAGCTCATCCGGGTCTCGGGCTGGTTCGAGATCGACGGGCGCCGGGTCGAGATGGCCGGGGCCGGCATCCGCACCCACCGTCGCGGCACCCGCGACCTCGCCGACTGGTATGGGCATTCGTGGCAATCGGCGCTGTTTCCGAGCGGGCGGGGATTTCATCTCAACGTGTTCCCGGGAGCGCCCGGCCTCGCCGGGCGGGCCGCGCCGCGGCTCAGCGAAGCCTGCCTGATCGAGGACGGGATGCTCGTGCCCGCCGAGGTGGTAGAATGCTCCTGGCTCGACACCTATGCGCCGAAGGGCGACCGGAGCCGGGTGATCCTGCGCGCCGGGAAACGCGAGGCGGTGATCGAGGCGGAGGTGGTCTCGACCTCATGGCGGACCTTCCACATGGACGCGTCGCAAGGCCGATACCTGCGGCCCTACGGCGTGTGGCGCGACCCCGCCTCCTACGCCAACAGCCAGGCCGCGATGCGCTATGTTTGGGACGGCGAGGTGACCTATGGTCATGCCGAGCGATCGACCGCATTCGAGTTGGTCAGCGATGCGCCGGAGAGCGTGTCCTGGGCTTGAGCGGGAGGGGCAAAGCGAATGCCGGACTTGAATGCGGATGAACTGATCGACCGGGCGGTGGCGCGCTCGGGCCTCAGCTGGTTCAGCGAGGCGCCGCTGCGGGGCGGGCTGGAAGCCTATATCGCTGCCTTCAATGCCCATGGGCACACCGCCCGCAGCCAGGCCTCCACGGCCAAGGTGCTCGAGGACCTCCTCGTCGAACGGCTGCGGATCGACGACTGGATCAGGCATCATCCCGAGATCCTTGAGGCCGAGGTCAACACCCCCTTCGTGGTCACCGGAATGGGCCGGGCGGGCACGACGGCCCTGGCCCAGTTCCTTGCCCAGGATCCCCAGGCCCGCTCGCTGCGGCGGTGGGAGGCGGCCAATGTCGTTCCCCCGCCCGTCGCCGGGGAAGACGATCCGCGCATGGTGGCGACGCGCCTCGCCTTCATCGAGCGCGACAGGCAGATGCCGGCCTACCGCAGCATGTTGCCGGTCAATTTCGACGATCCGGACGAGCATTACCGGCTGCTCGACCTGACCTTCAGCAACGTGTCGATGCACGTGCTCTATTCGGCGCCGGGGTTCGTTCCCTTCATCCTCAAGTCGGACCTCAAGCCCGCCTATCGCTACATGAAGGACGTGCTGAAGCTGCTGCAGAGCGGCACGCCCGCGCCGCACTGGAACCTCAAGAGCCCGAGCGACCTCTACAGCGTGCTCGACCTGAAGGCCGTCTTTCCCAAGGCCCGGATCATCTGGAGCCACCGCGATATCGTCAAGGCGATCTCGTCGAACTGCAGCCTGCTCTACATGCTGCGGACCAGCGCGGGCGAGGAACTGGACAAGGCCGCCCACGGCGCCGAGGTGCTCGACTTCTTCGACAAGGGCATGACCCGCATGCTCGCCGCGCGCGACCAGATGGGCGAGGCCGAGTATATCGACATCCGCCAGAGCGAGCTGGCGGCCGATGCGGTGGGGACGATCGAGAAGATTTACGACCAGCTCGGGATGACCTTCTCCGACGAACACCGGCAGGCGATCGCCGCCAAGAACGAGGCGCGCAAGGCGGCCGGCGCGGCCGACGGGCATCCGCACAGCCCGGAGGAGTTCGGTCTCTCGGCCGGGCTGATCAGGGAACGGTTCGCCCCCTATATCGACAGGTTCTGGAGTTGAGACCCGACTATGGCGGGCAGCTGAGAGAAGGCTCCAAGGAGAGGAGAAACGGCAATGCTCCAACCGCGCAGACGAGTGGTTACCGGCCACAACACGGCCGGACAGTCCTGCATCCTGTCGGACGACACGTTCGGCCCGGGCAGCATCAACGTGATCAACCCGGCGAGCGAGCCGGAACTGTGCCTGACCGGCATGTGGCGGCTGGCGGACAATCCCTCGCCCGAAGCGCCCGACCTCGTCATGCGAGAGCCGCTCAGCCTCAGGCCGCCGGTGGGGGGTAATTTCTTCCTGGTCTCCCAGATGCCGCCGAATTCCCGGCGCAATCCGGATTCTCAGCAGGCGATCCACAAGGACCTGCCGACCACGGCCAAGGAGCCGGGGCAGGACCCGCGCATGCACCGGACCACCTCGATCGACTACCTGGTGGTGCTCTCGGGCAAGATCGACCTGATCATGGAGGAGGGCCAGACCACGCTCCATCCGGGCGACGTGATCATCCAGCGGGGGACCAATCACGCCTGGGACAATCCCTATGACCAACCCTGCGTCTACCTTTGCGTGATGTTCGACGGCTCGCAGGGGGCCTGACCATCACGCGGCCTCTCGAAAGGTGAGGAGAGCCTATGTCGGACGTAACCTACCCGCTTGCGGGCTTTGATGCGGGGCTTCCGCCCGAGGCCGACCTTGCGCTGGCGGAGCCGCCGGCGGGGACTACCGGCTACGGCGAGAACCACGCCTTCTGGTGCATGGACGCCCGGAACCGGGTGCACTCCTATGCCCACATCGAGGACTTCCAGGACTGCTTCCGCCTGCGGATCGAGCGGCATTGGATCGCGCTCGAGGACGGCACCGTGCTCTATGACTTCAGCGACGGCTGGCGATCGACCCCGCAGCAGCCCGCCGGTGCGAACCTCGTGTTCACCTGTGTCGAACCGTTCCGCCGGTGGGAGGTCGATTTCCTCGGCACGATGCGCATTTCCAGCTCCGCCGAGCAGGTGAAGGGGCGCCCGGTCGAAGGGCCGCGGGCGCTGGTGCGCTATCACCTGGAGGTGGAGACTGCCGCCCCACCGGCGCAGAGCGGCCGGCTCCCCACCGCCATTTCGGACGCCGCGGCCATGCGCATTAAGGGCGGCGTGCGCTATGAGCAGCTGACGCGCGTTACGGGCTGGTTCGAGATCGACGGGCGGCGGGTCGAACTCGCTGGATCGGGCGTGCGCACTCACCGCCGCGGCACGCGCGACATGGCCGGTTGGAACGGGCATTCATGGCAATCGGCGCTGTTCCCGAGCGGGCGGGGGTTCCACCTGAGCGTGTTCCCCGGGACCCCGGACATCGCCGGACGGGCCACTCCCCGCTTCAGCGAGGGGTGCATCATCGAGGATGGGAAGCTCTATCCCGGTTACGTCGTCGAATGCTCCTGGCTCGACACCTATGCGGTCAGGGGCGACCGGAGCCGCGTGGTCCTGCGCGCCGGCGAGCGCGAGGCGGTGATCGAGGCCGAGGTGGTCGCGTCGACCTGGCGGACCTTTCACATGGACCGTTCGCAGGGCCGCTACCTGCGCGCCTTCGGCGTGTGGCGCGACCCGGGCTCCTTCGCCAACAATCAGGGGGCGATGCGCTACGTCTGGGACGGCGAGGTTACCTATGGTCATGCCGAGCGGTCGACCGCCTTCGAGCTGGTCAGGGAGGCACCGGCCGGGTCCGGCGAGCAATAGCGAAAGGGCGGCAAATGGCGGGACTGAATGCGGACGAACTGATCGATCGGGCGGTCACGCGCTCGGGCCTGAGCCAGTTCGGCGAGGCGCCACTGCGCGAGGGGCTGGACGCCTATATCGAGGCCTTCAATGCCCACGGCCATACCGCGCGCAGCCAGGCGAGCACGGCGACGGTCATCGAGAACATCCTGGTCGAGCGGCTGAGGGTCGACGACTGGATCAGGACTTATCCCGAGATCCTCGCGGAAGAGGTCAACACGCCCTTCGTGGTGACCGGAATGGGCCGGTCCGGCACGACCGCCCTGTCGCAGTTCCTGGCGCAGGATCCGCAGGCGCGGTCGTTCCGGCGGTGGGAAGCAGCCAATGTCGTCCCGCCGCCGATTGCGGGCGACGAGGCGGACCCTCGGATGGTGGCGACCCGCCTCGCCTTCATCGAGCGCGACAAGCAGATGCCGGCCTACCGCAGCATGCTGCCGGTCAATTTCGACGATCCAGACGAACACTACCGGCTGATGGACCTGACCTTCCACAACGTCTCGATGCACATCCTGCATTCGGCGCCGGGGTTCGTTCCGGCGATCCTCAAGTCGGACTTCAAGCCGAGCTATCGCTACATGAAGGACGTGCTGAAGCTGCTGCAGAGCGGCACGCCGGCGCCGCACTGGAACCTCAAGAGCCCGTCGGACCGGTTCAGCGTGCTCGACCTCAAGGCCGTGTTCCCCAAGGCCAAGATCGTCTGGAGCCACCGCGACATCGTCAAGGCGATCTCCTCGCACTGCAGCCTGCTCTACATGTTCCGCACCAGTGCCGGCGAGCAGATCGACAAGGTCGCCCACGGCAGGGACATGCTCGAGTACAACGAGATCGGCATCGCCCGGATGCTCGCCGCCCGCGACGAGCTGGGCGACGATGAATTCATCGACATCCGCCAGAGCGAGTTGCTGGCCGATGCCGAGGGCACGATCGAGCGGATGTACGAAGGCCTGGGCATGACCTTTTCCGACGAGTTCTGCGCGGCGATCCGGCGCAAGAACGAGGCGCGCAAGCAGGCGGGCGCCGCCGCGGGGCACCCGCACAGTCCGGAAGACTTCGGGCTGTCTGCCGATGAGATCAGGGAACGGTTCTCGGATTATATCAGCCGGTTCGGCGTGTGACCGGCCCTTTGGGTGAAGGGTCTCGCCACGCAGGGGAAGGACGCAAGAGTATGGACAATCAAGCATCGATCACGCGCCGGCTGTTCCTCGACCGGCTGGGCATCGGGGGTTGCAGCCTGGCGGGCTTGCCCCTGCTCTCATCCGGGGCGCTGGCGGCTCCTGCAGCCAAGGCGGGCTCGGGAGGCGCGGGCGTTGCGCCGAATCTGTCGGCGATCGACGGCGGCATGCCTCCCGAAGCGGACTATGCCCTCGACCAGCCGCCCCCCGGCTTCGCCCAATATGGCGAGAACCACGCTTTCTGGTTCTTCGACAAGGACAACAAGGTCCACGGCTATACCCACCTCGAAGCCTTCCAGGACTGGTTCCCGCTCAAGAACGACCGGACCTGGCTGGCGCTGCCGGACGGGCGGGTGCTCTACAACTGGACGGAAGGCTTCCAGTCCTCGCCGCGCAAGCCGGCCGGGGCCAATTCCTTCTACGAGTGCGTCGAGCCGTTCCGGCGCTGGTCGGTGAATTACCTCGGGACCATGCAGATCTCGAGCGCCGACGAGCTGCGGCGGGGGCGGCCGACGGCGGGCTCGCGCGCGCTGGTGCGCTATCACCTCGACGTCGTCACCGCCGCGCCGCCGTTTCCGCAAGGGAAACTTGGCATGGCGCCCAGCGCCGAGGTCCTCAACGCCATCGGCGGAACGCGCTACGAGCAGCTGTTCCGGGTGACCGGCACCGTGCACATCGACAACGAGACGATCGAGCTTGCGGGCGCGGGCGTGCGCACCCACCGCCAGGGCCTCAGGAACATGACCGGCTGGCACGGCCACTCCTGGCAGACCGCGCTGTTTCCGAGCGGGCGGGGCTTCCACCTCTATGTGAACCCCGGTTCCGACGGCCCCGAAGGCCGCGCCAAGCCGATGTACGCCGAAGCCGTGGTGCTGCACGAGGGGACGCTCCATCCGGCCGAAGTGCTGCAATGCTCGTGGCTGGACAGCTATTCCGCCCATGGCGACCGCAGTCAGATCAGGCTGCGGTCGAAGCTTGGCGAAGCGGTGATCGACGCCGAGATCCTGGCCTCGGTCTGGCGCACCTTCCATATCAAGTCTGCGCCGGGCCGGCACCTCAACGGCTATGGCGTCTGGGGCGACCCGGGCTCGTTCCCCAACAACCAGGGCGCGGCGCGCTATACCTGGGACGGTGAGACGACCATCGGCCAGGTCGAGCGATCAACCGCCATCGAATTCCTGCCCAAGGCGTGACCGGAGGCTGGCGCGGGCACAAGGAACAGAGGCCGCTGTTCGTGAGGGCCTCGCGTTGGTGTTCCACTAGATGGGGTGGCGCGCCCGGCAGGATAAAGATGAGAACTGGCGAATTGACCTGACAAGCGGTTAGCGGCTGCTGGGCAGCCCATCTGGAACGGCAGGTTCATTGCTCAGGAATCGTAGAGCGATCGGCAATACGTAATCGTGATAGTCCGTCGCTGGGCGTCCTCTTCGGGAACTTACCTGTCGTACCTACGGCACCCGTCGCTCGGCAGAGATGCCAAAACCGGACAGTCCGGAACCGCCAACATAGCGGACATCACCGCCGAAGCCCTGCGACACAATCACGGATGGCGCTCACAATCTCGTTCGCTCTTGATTGCGGATCAGCGGTCGAACCTAGGCCCACGTAGCGGGTTTCCACGAAATATGCGTCACCCCCGTCTATGCTGGCCCCTCTCCAGGTCTCTCCGTCACCTAGGGTGCACAACCGTTGCAAACAACAGATCTAGATTCGATTGGATGTCTTGAACGTGCGGGTTTCCGGCGTACTTGGGCAGCCCCAGCGGCAAGCTCATGCTCTCGTACATGGCCGACGCCTCAGCGTCAGTCAGGATTCCGCGTGCACGCAGGATATTCGCGAGACTGACGATCCCGTTGATGGCGGAAACCTCGGAAGCTTCGTGCGCATCAATGAGACTCGTTGCGACGGAGCTGAGATCACCATCCATATCAGATACGTCCATGCTGGGTCTCCAGACTCAAAAAGAGGGGCATTGTCGTGCGCTTGGGAAACGTCGTTGAAGGCTGAGGCGAATCGTCGATACCCTGTCAGACTTCAACGCGAGCAATATACAAATACCGGCGCCAAGGGCCTTCGAGGCTCCCAAACGCCGAAACCTGCGCGGCGCTCCAGGCACAGGCCGCAGCCGAGCCGAGCGCTGGCCGACAGGCGCAAATTCGGCCTGAGATGGCTGAGGCCAGGGGCAGCTGCCCCGCCCGCTGATCATTGCTCGCGGCGGTGTCCGCACAGATTACGACGTGTTGGGGGGCAGCGTATTCCAGATTGACGTCCATTTGCGATTCCTGTCAGCGGGGGCACTGTCGGGGGCTCGGCCCAAGTGGTTTCGTGGACAGTTTTCGATCGTCGGGCGAGGCGCCGCGGACCGATGTCTCAAATGCAGCACTGGCAACTGGAACTGTCGTGTCACAGACCCGCTGCTCGCCCCCGGGCGTTGTAGGCCCAGTTGGAAGTCAGGCATGGCTTAGGGCGATCGGAATCAAGGAAACACTGTGGCAGACAACGCTGCGAGCCCGTCAGTTTTTCAGCGTAACGATACCAATTGGGGCAGGCTTGGTAGAAGGATTGGAAGCGTTCGGCTTTGCAGGCTTGGCAGCCTTGGGCTTGCGGGCTTCCCTGTTTGATTTCTTTTGACCCTTGGCCATGTTTTTTCCTTCGGAGTTGGGATCGCTGGTTCGCGCCGATCGAGGGGGCGCCACGTTGCTGTGGAGCCGCGCTCTTAAATTCGAGCAGAACTGAGCGACCGCCGTGTCAGCTATTTCGCTGCGTATTCTCCGGGACGAGCGGAGAAATGTTCCTGCGCATACGCGCGAGCCGCCGCAGCAGTCTTGAACAGTTCGGCTTGGAGTTGCGAGGTGACTAGCGGGTAACCTTGCGAGTTGTACCGCGTGGTGCGAACGGTAAGCCGGACGTTCCCATCCCCATCCTTGTTGATCAGGAACGGACGATTTTTCGGATCAGCCATGCGAAATCTCCGGGTGCTTCAGGGTCTTGCAGGGACGTGGCAGTGCGGCCGCATCGGCCAACACTGCCAGCATGTCGGCTATGCAGCCTGAAGATTTACTGCAGAGGTCTTGCCGCGCTGATTGGTCTCCAGTTCGTACGAGACGCACTGATCCTTTTCGAGAGTGCGCATACCGGCACGTTCAACGGCCGAGATGTGCACGAAGGCGTCGTTGCCGCCGTCGTTCGGAGCGATGAAGCCATAGCCCTTGTCGATATTGAAAAATTTTACGGTTCCGGTGGTCATGTGGGTAGCCTTTATCCCATGTACGGCGGGCGTGCACCAACAGCGGCGCATCCCGGCTTTAGTAGTGCTGGAAAGGGATAAAGGGGCGACATGAAGCTGCCGATTATCCGTCGCAAGCGACGTAAGCAGAGCCCTAATACCACGTTACCCAGAGATTGACAGACATATCTCGGATTTAACGAGGTGCCGAGCCCAGTTATTGTAAGAGGGGTGAAGGCGAGATGAGTTATGAGGCTCTCCCGCCTAACGTTTTCATCGGGAATGGGGCAGCCAGGCCTACGCCAGTTTGAGGCTCGTCGCGCACGACGGGTTTCGCCGGCAAACCGGTCGTGGCTAGCACTCAGACTTTTCTTGCAAACCAGATGACGTGGGTTGACCCTTGGCCGTTCGGTGCCTCGCTCACTTGTATCTCGTCGACGGAAAAGCCGATATCGTCCAGCCGGTTGGCGAAATCTCTGTCGGGGTAGGCTGACCAAATCGCCAGTATGCCGCCGGGCCGCAATGCCTCCTTTGCCGCGATGAGGCCGTTTCGGGCATACAGTGCGTCGTTGACGCGACGGGTCAGCCCGTCGGGGCCATTGTCCACGTCAAGCAAGATCGCATCGTAGGCTTCGGTTGCCGCACCAATTAGGACGGCCACGTCCTCGCTGACAGTGATGACCCTGGGATCATCCAGGCAGCCCGCCGTCAGCTTCTTCATAGGCCCTCGGGCCCATTCGAAGATTTCCGGCACGATCTCGGCCACCGTCAACGTTGCGTCCGTCCCGGCCACGTGGAGGGCGGCACGCAGAGTGAAGCCGAGGCCATATCCGCCGATCAGCCATTCCTGACCGCCAAAATGTCCGAGGCGTTCCTGGGTTATCTCGGCCAGCGCTTCCTCCGAAGCACTCACATGGGTGCTCATCAAATCGTCGTTCTCAAGCAGGATCATGAAATCCTCGCCTCGCCGCATCAGGCGCATTTCCACACCATCGGGCACGTGAGCCGTGCTGATCCATTCATAACCTTCGAGAGAATCAGGGTGGTCGATGCCGCGCTACTTCTTGCGTGCCTTGCGCGAACGGGAGCCGCCCGGAGGGAGGCACCGACTCCGATCGTTGCGGCTAGCCCAACCGTTACCATTGGATGGATATCGCTCAGCTTCATTGCGGGCTCCGATGGCACGACAACCTTGGATGGGCCTGTGCGCCATCAGAGGACCCTTGCTATCATGTCTGCAAGCTGCGTTTCGGTGAACGGCTTTGCCAACCTCGGTGCATCGAGCGTCTCGCTGTTTGGCAACTCGGCGTAGCCGGAGACTAC
>Ga0207667_10008030_pt1 | contig 12588 bp, 7 predicted proteins | sample KBSCornC52_FD_184301 | JGI IMG/M metagenome (GOLD analysis project Ga0207667, IMG submission 184301) | Corn rhizosphere microbial communities from Kellogg Biological Station, Michigan, USA - KBS Corn C5-2 (SPAdes) (version 2) | ecosystem: Host-associated > Plants > Roots > Rhizosphere > Soil ...
GGGCCGCGAGGGCCCGGAGGCGGGGGGAACACTTACCCCGGCAGTCTGATGGGCATTATTGCGCACCTGAGGCAGACGCTCGTTGATGGGCAGCGGCAGAGGGAATGGAAGGTCAAGGCAGATCGCGGCGACGCGTCCCATGCGCCGGCGGACGATACATTGGAGTCGATCATTGCCGTGCTGGATGGAAATATGCCTGTGATCTTCGCCGCCGACAGCCGCAACGAGATCCATCGTGCACTGGCATTAGCGGACGAATTCCGTCTAAAGCTGATCCTTTCCGGAGGAGGCGATGCTTGGAAAGAGACGAAGACCCTCAGCGCGCGCGGCATTCCCGTGCTCGCTTCGCTCAATTTCGGCGACGAGCCTGGCGTTGTGAGGCAGGGTAGTTTTGGCGGAGGACAATTCCCCGGCGGTGGCGGGCGACGCAGGCCGGGCGGCCGGCCCGGTGGAGCGCCCGGAGCGCCGCCAGGAACGGTCACAGGCGCGCCAACCGATCCGCCCGCGCAGGATTCTGCAACCCAGCCACCGGCGGGACAACAGCCGGGCGGTCAGCCGGGCGCGAATCGTGCGGCGCCGCCGGAGCCAGACGATACGCCGAAGGCGGTGATTGCCGAGCAGCATGTAAAGTGGGAGGAGCGAGCCTCCTGCCCGGCCAAGCTAGAGCAGGCGAAAATCCCCTTTGCATTCACAAGCGCCGGTCTCCGCAATCCTACAGATTTCTGGGGCAATTTGCGGCACGCGATCAAGAACGGTCTCTCCAAGCAGGCCGCGCTGAAAGCGCTCACGGTGGATGCAGCGCATATTATGGGAGTGGATCGCGAGCTCGGCACGCTCGAAGTCGGGAAGATGGCGAGCATCGTTCTGATGTCTGCCGAATTCACCGATCCCACCTCGAAAGTCAAGTACCTGATAATCGATCGAAGTAAATTTGAGCCGGACGCGGACCAGCGTCCAGCGCCGGCGCTCGCCGCGCCCGCGCCAGCTGATGATGATGACAGAGTCAAGGAGTGATCGCCATGAAGTCACAAATTACGCCACCGCGATCACGCGCGTCGCACGGACCGTGTCTGGCGTCGGGTTTCGCTAAGCGAGCCCTTCTCCTCCCGAATTGGGGGTCGGGGAGCGGCTGGCATATCTGGCATCGAGTATCGGGGGACGACTGGCGCAATGGGTTGTGGCTTCGGGCGAATCGGCTTAATGCTCTCGGTTTCGCGGTCGTGCTCGCTTGCGCCGCGTCGACGCTGCCATCGCCGCCCGCCCTTAGTCAACCGCCTGCGGCAGCGAAACCTGCGCCGATAGTCGAGCTGGAAGCTGATCGCAAGCCCGTTACCGAAACCCATGGCGCCTGCCTGATCAAAAACGGAACGGTCATAACGGTCACTCACGGGACGCTGCCGGCTACAGACATCCTGGTTCAGAATGGAAAGATCTCCGCGATCGGCAAGAACCTGACTGCGGGCGCCGGCGTGCCGGTGATCGACGCAACCGGCAAATTTGTGTCGCCCGGCATCGTCGATGCGCACTCGCACATCGCTTCGGACGCGACGAACGAGGGCACCGACAGTATCACGGCTGAAGTTCGCATCCAGGACGTGTTGAACCCTGAAAGCATCTCAATCTGGCGCGGCCTCGGCAACGGAGTTACGACGTCGCTCGTCCTCCATGGCAGCGCGAACGCCATCGGCGGGCAGAGTTGCGTCATCAAGATGAAGTATAAGCACCCGGTTGACGATTTGGTCGTGCCGGATGCGCCCAGGATGATCAAGTTTGCGCTGGGAGAGAACGTCAAGCGCTCGGGCCGAGGCGGGGGGCCGGACACGGTCAGCCGCTACCCTACGACGCGCATGGGTGTCGAGTCTGTCTATCGTCGCGCGTTCGCGCAGGCCCGTGCCTACATGCAAACCTGGGATGCCTACGAGAAGTCCAGGTCAACACATCCTGAAGCCGTTCCGCCGAGACGCGACCTTCGACTTGAAACCCTCAGTGACGTCCTCCGCGGCAAGATCTGGGTGCAGTGCCACAGCTACCGAGCCGACGAAATGTTGATGATGGTCCGGCTGAGCCAGGAATTTGGCTTCAAGATCGGCGCCCTGCAGCATGCGCTGGAAGCCTACCGCATTGCTCCTGAGTTGGCGCGCGCGCATATTCCGATCTCGACTTTTGCGGACGCATGGGCCTACAAGGTGGAGGCGTTCGAAGCGATCCCGTACAATGCCGCAATGTGTCTGCGAGCAGGAATTCTCACCTCGGTCAACTCGGACAACGGCTCAGGAGCTTACCGGCTCAATCTCGAGGCAGCTAAGACGATCAAGTTCGGTGGTCTCACCGATGACGAGGCGTGGCGGCTGATCACGATCAATCCCGCCACACAGCTCGGGGTGGACCATCGCACCGGCAGCCTGGACAATGGCAAGGATGCAGACATAGCGATCTGGGATGGCAATCCATTCTCGGTCAGCTCGAAGTGCGTGGCAACAATGGTTGAAGGTGAGATGCTTTTCCAGCGGCGCGACGCCTTCGGTATCGATAAACTGGCGCTCATCAAATCGACTTATCCGCAATGTTTGATCGATCACCTGGCTCTGCCTGCTCCACCGCCGGCCCACGCCTATGCGATTGTCGGCGCAACGATCCACCCGATCAGCGGGCCGGTCATCGCGAATGGCACGGTGCTCATCGAGGGGGATCATATCACGGCAGTCGGCGATAAGGTAACCGTTCCGCGCGGCGCAGCGATCGTGAAGGGCAAGGGGCTGCACGTCTATCCGGGCATGATCGATGCGGGCTCTTCGATCGGCCTCAACGAGATCGAAGCTGTTCCTGCCACGGAAGACGGCTCGGACACCGGCACGTTCCAGCCGGATCTGAAAGCGATCACGGCTGTGAACGCGGCCAGCGAGCATGTGGCCGTTACGCGAAACGACGGCATCACTTCGACCCTCACCCGGCCATCGGCGGGCGGTGGGTTTCGGGGAGGCGGGAGCCTGATCCCGGGCCAGGGCGGCTTTATAGATATGGACGGCTGGACTCCTGAGCAGATGGTCCTGAAGGGGACCGCGACGCTGCACGTCTCGTTCCCGGAGAGCCAGCGAGGCAGGGGCGGCAGAGCTGCAGCGTTCGCTCAGCAGCAATCGAGCCAGGAAGCCGCGCGGATCAAGCAGCTCCGGAATTACTTCGAGCAGGCGAAACGGTATGCCGCTGCGCGTACATCGGCCAGCGCGGCCACGAGCGATCCTCAGATGGAGGCGATGGTTCCGTATGTCGAAGGCAAACAGCCGGTCGTTTTCGCGGCGAATACCGCCGAGGGGATCAGGGCCGCCGTTGCATTTGCAAATGAGCTTGGCCTCAAGCCGATCGTGGAGACCGGCGCCGACGCGCTCAAAGTGGCAGATTATCTAGCAGAGAAAAAGGTGCCGGTGATTTATCGACTGCCAATGCAGAATAGCATCGACTCGGCCGCGCCGCCGCATGAATACGACCCTTATGACAGCGTATTCGTCGCGCCGGGCATTCTGAGCCGGGCAGGCGTCAAGATCTGCTTCGGCTCGAACGACTCTGCGCTCTCGAAGAACCTGCCTTCTCAGGTGGGAATTACGCGCGGCTTCGGGCTCTCCGACGACAACGCGATGAAGGCAATGACGCTTGACGCAGCATCGATTCTGGGAATGAGTGATCGAGTCGGCAGCCTGGAGCCGGGCAAGCTCGCCAATGTCATCGTGACCGACGGCGACCCACTGGAGATCACAACACACCTTCACGCCATGTTCATTGCGGGCCGTTCCGTGCCGCTGGAGAGTAAGCACACGCGGTCGTACCAGAAGTACCTTCAGCGCCTCGGCGGGTCTCAATCGCCAGTGACCATCGATACGGGCAAAGCCGCATCCGGCCATACCGACGCCGAGGCCAGCAAAGGCGGACGGTAGCGGCGGTGTGTTATACTAACATCATCAACTAATAACCCTCAACAGGGAGCTTAAAAATGTCTTTGCCGGATGTGTCGTACGCGCGACGGCCTACGAGGTCCGTTCGGGTGGGCGACATTACGATAGGGGGCGGAAATCCGATCGTCGTGCAGTCGATGATCACCGAGGAAACGCACAATGTGCCGGCGGCGGTCGATCAGATCATCGCGATGCACCAGGCGGGTGCGGAGATCGTGCGCGTGACCACTCCGAACCTCGCCGAGGCGCGGTGCCTCGAGGAGATCAAAACACGGCTGAAGCGACAATATCGCGATGTGCCGCTCGTTGCGGATGTGCACCACCAGGGCAGCGATATTGCGGTCGAGGTGGCGAAGCATGTCGACAAGATCAGGATCAATCCTGGCCTGTTCGTCTTTCGCAAGCGCGTACAGCGAACGCTGGACTACAGCGAGGCTGAGATACAGGAGGAGCTCGAGGCGATCGAGTCTGAAATGCTGCCTGTCATTCGAGCTTGCAAGGAGCGCGGGCGAGCAATGCGAATCGGCGTCAACCATGGATCGCTGGCAGAGCGGCTCACGGTGATGTACGGCGATACGCCCGAGGGGATGGTACAGAGCGCCGTCGAGTATTTGCAGATTTGCGAGCGCCACGATTATCGCGATATCGTCATCTCGCTGAAGGCTTCGCGCGTATCCGTCATGCTGCAGGCGAACCGGCTGATGTCGCAGCGAATGGCAGAGCTTGGCATGGACTATCCACTGCATCTCGGCGTTACCGAGGCCGGCGACGGGATGTACGCCCGCATTAAGAGCACCACCGGCATCGGTACGCTGCTTGCCGAGGGCATCGGCGACACGATCCGCGTGTCGCTCGCCGAGGATCCGATCAACGAGCTGCCAGTCTGTTATGATATCCTGCAGGCGCTCGGGCTGCGCCGCACGAAGACGGAGTTTATCGCCTGCCCTTCCTGCGGCCGCACGAAGTTCGATCTTCCTACTGTGCTTGGACAGGTCAAAGCCGCAACGGGGCACCTCGCAGGCCTGAACATCGCCGTCATGGGTTGTATTGTCAATGGGCCCGGCGAGATGGCGGACGCTGATTATGGTTACGTGGGTAAGGCGGGCGGCAAGATTTCGCTCTATCGTGGCCGTGTAGAGGTACAGTCCGGCATCGCCCAGGAGAATGGCGTGGCGCAGCTAGTGGCGCTACTGAAGGCAGACGGCGTCTGGGAAGAGCCCGCGGAAGGTTACACTCCGGAGCCGGCACAGAGTTTCAATAGCCGGATCACGGTGGCAATCCCGCTTACGGTTGCAAAATGATCCATAACTCATTTTGTCTAAGATTGCGCTACAATAGACCGTCCGGATTCGATGTCGGACCTTAGTTTCGCAAGATTTTGAGAAGGAGCACTCAAGCAATGAAGAAGATTCTCTCACTGGTAGCGAGCCTCGCGCTCTCACTCGTGGTTCTCGGCGCGCAGGCGCAGAAACCAGCGCCCCCGAAAATGGGCAAAATGACCCCTGTTGGGACTCCTAAGATGCAGGCCGGTCCAGCCAAGAAGGGTGTTACCGGGACTAGCAAGGGCACGGTCAAGTCTGCGCCGGCAGGTTCGACGTTCGTCCTAACGACCGCGAAAGGCGATCAGACGGTCGACATCTCCAAGGCCAAGGTGCGTAATGCCAGCGGTCAGTTCGTTAAGTCTGACAAGATCACGGCAGGCGCCCCAGCCGAAGCCACCGGAACCTGGAAGGGCAAAACGCTCTTCGCTGACAGCGTGAAGCTCACCGCGCTCAAGGCCGAAAAGCCAGCCGGCAAAATGACGGGCGGCAAGATGGGCGGCAACAAAATGGCGACCCACAAGCTTCCGAAGTAACTCCGCGCTTTATCCGCAGATTTCGCAGATTTTCACAGATTAAAGACAGCAAAGTGGTCCCGCATTGTGGAATTATGAATGAGCACTCTGTGGAAATCTGTGAAATCTGTGGATAGAATTCTATGAGGCGAAGTTGATTGCTATTTTAGTCTGTCAATGGCTTCGTGATAAATCCCATTGTCTGCAAGGTATTTCTTCTGAGGTACCGCAGTTTGCCAGTCGTCCGCGCAACCCCGCCACTGTTCACGAGCCTCCTCGGTACGCCCCAAATCATCCAGCGCCTTCGCTACCATGCGCCTGGCGAATGCGCGCGCAGACAATCGTCTTGCCTCTCCTTCAGGGTATTCCTCGTTTGATAGCAGCGTGATTGCTTCGAGGTATTCAGGCAATGCTTCTTCCGCTGTGCGATATGTGTGCAGCCATGCGCCAAGATTGAGCCGTGCCATTGCGTCTTCTGGGTGCTCTGCCACTTTGCTTTGCAGCTCTTCAAGTCCGGGCCTCGAGGTGTCCGGGTCAAGCTCGATTGTGATGGGCTTGTTCCGAAGGAAGTTCACAAGCTGCCAGCAATCCCTGAATCTAAACTCACGATCGCCCGACATCTTGACGATGAACGGCCTTTGCCATGGAAAGCTAAGGAACTTCATAATTGCACCTCGCGCGCAAACCACTACACCCGCGATTCGCCGTTTCTTCCCGCAAATAGTAGTGGACCAAGTGGACTGAGCGGACGCAGTGGACACGTGCCTTCTCACACTCTCACTACCTCACCTCGCCACGCACGCAGCGCTTCCTCCAAGATAGACAGTCCTCGATCCAGCTCGGTATCCCTTACATTTAGCGGCGGCAGCAGCCTGAGCGTAGAATTATCCACGGCGGGATCGCCGATGTGCGCGCCGCAGGTGAGTACGAGCATTCCGCGTTCCCTGCACCCTAGCTTTACAGCGGTCACTTTCGCGTAATCCGGGTTTCCGGCGGGGTCGCGGAGCTCGATACCGATCATGAGACCGTTGCCCCGCACGTCGTGGACGCCGAGAGACCCGACCAATTTGCAGAGGCGAGCCTTGACTCGCTCGCCGAGCACCGCGGCCCGCTCGACCAGGTCGTCGCGTTTGATGATCGTTAGCGCGGCGAGACCGGCAGCGCAGGCGATCGGGTTGCCACCGAAAGTTGTGCCATGCTCGCCGGGCTGCCACTTCGCCATGAGCTTCTGGGACGCGGCGATACCGGCCAGCGGTAGGCCACCGCCAACCGACTTGCCGAACACAACGATGTCCGGCTGCACACCCAGGTGGTCGAAGGCGAACCAACGGCCAGTGCGCCCAAATCCGGACTGGATCTCGTCGGCGATGAGAAGCACGTTATGTTTCTGCGCCAGCTCCCGAATCTTTCGGGAGGCATGCTCCGGGAAGGGGAAGTAGCCGCCTTCTCCCTGCTGCGCCTCGAAGAAGATTGCGCCGACCTCGCCCTTGTGTGCCTCCAGGAGGGAACCGATTTCATTAGCCACGCAATCCGGTGAAGCGCCAGTCACACAGTTGCGACAGCGAGGGGCAGGCGCTCGAAGGATGCGGTCGCGAATGCCGTCGATGAACGGTTCATACGCGGCCCAGTGCGCCGTGTTTGAGCATGAGAGGGCGGTTGCAAAAAGAGTCCTGCCGTGGAACGCCCCTTGAAACGCGATGAATTTAGACCTGCCAGTCGCCTTGAGCGCAAGTTTGGCGGCCGTATCGATCGACTCGCTTCCGCTGTTCATGAATTGTATGGTAGGCAGCTCACCGACTATGCGGTCCGCCAACAGCTCGCGAAGGAATTGGGCCAGCTCCAGCTGGGGCGCATGGCGCATCACATCCGATGTATGCTGAATGCGGCTCGCCTGGTCCTGCACAGCTGCGACTATCTCCTCGTGGCCATGCCCGCACGCATGCACGGCGATGCCACTGGTGAAGTCGAGAAAGCGCGAGCCACGCACGGTCCGAACATCGGAGCCCAGCGCTTGCGCAGCCACCTCATCTGTTTCGTAGCCGACCACTTCGGCGAGGAGGCCTGCTTCATTCAATTCAAGAATTCGTTCATCTTTCAAATCTCTACACCTGTTAACTCTCTTGCGTATCGATCTGCGCTCGCACAAGTTCCGCGGAGTTGCTATAGTTCAAGTAAATCGACTTCCACTCTGTGCAATAGTCCATGGCCATCCATCCAGCCTCGCGGTGCCCATTGCCCGTGTTCTTTATTCCACCAAATGGCAGCTGAATCTCAGCGCCGCTTGTAGGTAAGTTTACATAGACGATTCCCGCCTCAAGATCTTCCATGGCGCGGAAGGCGGTTGGAACATCGCGAGTGTACACAGACAGTGACAGCCCATAGCCCGTTCCGTTTGCAATTCTCACCGCTTCCTCGGCATCGGATGCTTTGACGATGCCCGTAACGGGGCCGAATATCTCCTCCTGCGCGATTCGCATTTCGGGCCGCATATCCTCGAAGACAGTCGGCGTGAAGTAGCATCCTGCGCGGAGCGGTTCGTGGTCCGCGATCGATCCGCCGGTCGCGATGGTAGCGCCCTCTGCGCGCCCGATCTCGATATACTGATGGATCCGGTCCAGTTGGCTACGATTGATCACGGGGCCGACATCCGTATTCGGATCGATGCCGTCGCCAAGCCGCAGCGCCTTCGTCCGATCAACAAGCAGGTCGCGGAATCTGCGGTAGATGCCTCTCTGGACGATGAGCCTGCTGGCGGCAGTGCAGCGCTGCCCGGAGGTGCCGAACGCGCTCCAGAGCGCACCCTTGACGGCCAGCTCGACATCGGCGTCGTCCAGCACCACGATTGCGTTCTTGCCGCCAAGCTCGCAGCTGACGCGTTTCATTAGTGTCCCGCATCTTGCCGCGATCTTGCGGCCGACTTCCGTCGAGCCCGTAAAGCTGATTACGGGCACCGAGGGATGCTCCACAAGCGCTGCGCCAGCTTCTTCGCCAAATCCCGTGACGAGGTTAACCACACCCTCTGGAGCGCCAGCTTCGATCAGCACTTCGACAAAGGTCGCGGCGAGGCCGGGTGTGTCTTCGGCAGGCTTGAATACGACCGTGTTGCCGGCGAGCAGTGCAGGGAACATCTTCCAGCTCGGGATTGCGATCGGGAAGTTCCATGGCGTGATCAACCCCACCACTCCGATGGGCACTCGCTTCGCGGCACAGAATACGTCGGCGCGCTCAGAGGGTACCAGGCTGCCATTCGGCATACGCCCAAATGCTGCGATATAGTGACCCATATCGATGGCTTCCTGGACGTCGCCGCGCGCCTCAACAAGGACCTTGCCCATCTCGGCGGTCATTTGCCGGGCGATCTCCTCCTTGCGCTGCTCCAATATCGCAGCTGCCCGGGAGATGATCGCGCCACGCGCGGGCGAGGGCATGCGCCGCCAGGCAGGGTAGGAGGCGCGGGCGGCGGCAACTGCGGCTTCTACATCCGGCGCCTTCGAGCGTGCGAACGTTCCGATCACTTCCGCTGTTCGCGCAGGATTAACGGAGTCAAATGTCTCGCCGTCGATGGCGTGCGTCCAATTTCCTCCAATATAGTTTGTTTTGCCATTCTCTCTCATAGGGCACCTACATTCCGAGCGTCTGTCTGCTGAATGATCGCGTCGATACCGGTCTTATTGAATCCTTTGAAGCCATCCCAACGCTGAAGGATCTCCAGGTGCGATCCATGAGCGCCGCGCTCCATGAACTGATCGCGCTGTTCCAGCGTGATCAGTCCGCGGTCATAGAGCCGGTTTGCGCGGCTGGGATCGACCGACCATGTCTCTGCCTCAGTGAACGCCTGCTTAAGCATCGGCAGATCGGTGAACGGGGACATGACCCCGATACCTTCCGCGACGAGCTGTGAGCGTTCGCGGGCAAAGTCGAACTCTGCCTCAAGATGGTGCAATCCGGCCTCGCATATGCTCGAACCGTGCAGACCGCACCAGAGACCGATCGTGCCGAGCTTCGGAAGCGGCTGAAGATCGTGCCGGCTGTACTCGATGTCGATCTCCTCCGGCGCCATATCGACGTCGCAGAAGAGGATCACGCGGCTGACAGGATGCTCGAATATCTGGGCGCCCCAGCCCGCCTCGGCGCCCGCATAGAACTTCTCACGCGGCTCGAATCCGACCTGCAGCCATAAATTGACCAGGGCGCGGAATCCGTCGCGAGCGCTGCGAAACGTGTGGTGATCGTGGTTAGCCCAGCCGATGCCCAGGTTTTGCTGTCTCTCGTATTGCTTGCGAGCAGCGCTGTTGCGCGCCATGTAGTAGTCACGCTCCACATGGAAGAACTCGTCCACCAGGCGGTCCATCTCGACCGATTCGGATAGCGAGCGCATCAATTCAGCGGTCTTCGATGCCACCGATGATTCATCGCCCGTTCGCGATCGGCTTCGGATCGCGGCGCGCGCGTTTAGTATCGCCCTCTGATCGGAGGCCGTTAGCCTGCCCGGACGGAATCCTGAATAACCGTTGCGTACTATGACGGCAAGCTCGCCGGCCGGCTGTGGAATTCGAATCTCCTCATATCCGGAGTCGGGGTCGCCGTACTGACCGCGGATCGGAAAGTCATGGCAATCGGCGAAGTGCCTTAAGTCCTCGACTGCGATGGCGAGGCGAACGCCATCGTCGGCATTTGAAATCCGCAGGCGTGGTAGGCGCGCGGCGGGGTGCGCCCAATATTCGTCGCCATCGGCGCTTGTTTGCAGCCGCAGCCCGATCGTGGTAAGCTCATCCGTGAGGCTTGGTGTGTTTGGCACGACCCAATGGTCAACCAGGGTGAGCATTGGCACGCCGGCCTGCTCTACCAACCGGTCTGCCAATTGAGCGACGTCGGGGTTGTGCGACGCAAACGCGCGAAAAAGCGATGTGAAATACTCGGCAGCATCCGGGCATCTCGGCCAGGCTTCCAGTCGGTTTCCGTTCGATTTGTTCATAACAGCGCCTCCCGGTTGAATTATACCGCAGACCCGTTCGGGCAAACGTTTAGCCACGCTGCCGGTCCATTTACCAGATCCGACAGTCCTTGCCTTACCGATGCGGTACTGCAATCCGACACGGTTGAATTTCCTGCGGTATGATGTGTTTGCTGCTTCCTAACGTCTTAACAATTGTCGGCAATTCGACAACATCGATGGACGATGCTGCAGTGTTGGATCTCGATGAGAAATATGCGAAATCAACCATGCTGAACAAAGATATAGTGGACCGCAAGTCTGTTGCCGTCATACGGTCGGTGAGGGCATGTGCAGCGGCCGTTTTACTGTTGTCGTATGCCTCTATATGCGCGAGCGGCTCTACAACACCGGCTGTTCGCGAGATTCCCTCGCAGATAGCAGCGACAGTGCAATCGGCCCTTCGGGCGGTCAATCAACATCGCCCCGAGTTGATGGCTTCCTTCGCCGCGCCCGCAAATACCGGCAGCTTCGGATGGACCGCCTCCCGGGCGCACGATTGGAAGGGCGGCATTCTCCCAGTGCCGGGCTACGCCCGCCCTTCTCCGAGGTATCTGGCGGTGTTCCATACCTTCCATACGTGTGAAAGTGATGGCGATCACGTCTACCCGCTCGTACAGGTAGAAATTGGCGGCGCAAGCGGCTGGAAGCTCGGACCGGAGATCCGCGAGTCGGACACGCTGGGGCTTCGAGTGCGCGACCACTCCATCGATGCCGGTATCGTGGTTTCTACCCGGACGCTGAACATAAAGGATACGGTAGAGGTGGAGCGCACGGCCGCCTCTGCTTCCACTGGACCCGCGGTCGGCTTGCTTCGATTGAACGAGCCGTTTCGCGTCCGGTCGCTCCGGATTCCGGGCGCGCAGGATGATGTGCCGTATTCACAGGTTGGAGGCATTATCGCGTTTGTACCGCCAGCAATTGATAAGTTCAAGCTTACCCTGCAATATGATGGCGTTCTGGATCAGCGCAACGGCGATTATATTCACGACGATGAGGCCGTCATTGCCTCGTATTGGTATCCGCATATAGCCCGGCTGCCTGCGACTCTCTCAATCAGGGCAACGGCGCCGCCGGGCTGGACGACGGTGGCGCAGGGCGAGCAATTGAGTTCCAAATTGACAGCCAACGGCTCTCAAGAGACCTCGTGGCGCAACGAGATACCGGTCTCCTTCTTCACGCTGGACATGGGAAAATACAAGGTCATGAGCCGGCAGTGGAAGGGAAAGCTGTTGTCGGCCTATACCCTCGAATCAAGCGAATCCTCGGGAACGCGTGTTGCGAAGGATTCGCTCGACTTGCTGCAAGATAGCCTTGCCTACTACGAGAAGACCTTCGGCCCGTTTCCGTACTCCCGCTATTCCGTCGTGGAAACGCGCGGACCGTTCAATGGGGCGCTTGAAGCCTACTCCTTTGCGACGTTCGGTCCCCGCACTTTGCCGGGATTCATACCACATGAGCTTTCGCACACGTGGTGGGGAGGGCTGGTTCCATGCACGTACACGCACTCGATGTGGAATGAGGCCTTCGCGAACTACGCGGACGACCTCTACTCGAGAGCCGCGAAGGCAGGGGGGCAAGGAAGCGGCGAGCCGGATGTCGTTGTGGCGCCACGGCCGGAAGTTCGAAGAAACTCCAGCCGCCAATACACGGCGCTCCCGGTCGCTCTGGCTTTTGACACCGAGGACGAGAGCCAAAACAGCGTGGGGTACGACAAAGGCGCGCAGGTTCTGCGCGCCCTGGAGGAGCAGATTGGCGCGGAAGCGATGCAGGCTGCGATTCGATGGTTTCTAACTCACCGCCAGCGGGGCGAGCCG
>Ga0207667_10008034_pt1 | contig 12586 bp, 14 predicted proteins | sample KBSCornC52_FD_184301 | JGI IMG/M metagenome (GOLD analysis project Ga0207667, IMG submission 184301) | Corn rhizosphere microbial communities from Kellogg Biological Station, Michigan, USA - KBS Corn C5-2 (SPAdes) (version 2) | ecosystem: Host-associated > Plants > Roots > Rhizosphere > Soil ...
GTGCGCTCAGCAGGGCGGCGGCCAGCGCCGCGGCCGCGAGTCTCATGCGTACTGGACTCGCCGCGACATGCCGGGCGGCTCTTCGTCGAACAGCGCCGCGAGCTCGTCGGTGAGAGCGCCCGCCAGTTCCTCGGCGTCGAGCAGCGTCACCGCACGGCGGTAGTAGCGCGTCACGTCGTGGCCGATGCCGACGGCCACCAGCTGGATCGGCGTTCTGGTCTCGATCTCCTCGATGACCTGCCGCAAATGCGCTTCGAGGTAGTTGCCGGCATTGACGCTCTGCGTCGAATCGTCGACCGGCGCGCCGTCCGAGATCACCATGAGGATGCGGCGGTTCTCGGTGCGGGCCAGCAGGCGCTTCTTGGCCCACTCCAGCGCCTCGCCGTCGATGTTTTCCTTGAGCAGGCCTTCGCGCATCATCAGGCCGAGATTGCGCCGGGCATGCCGCCAGGGCTCGTCGGCGCCCTTGTAGATGATGTGGCGGATGTCGTTGACGCGGCCCGGGTTCGCGGGACGTCCGGCTTCGAGCCAGGCCTCGCGGCTCTTGCCGCCCTTCCAGGCGCGGGTGGTGAAGCCCAGAATCTCGACCTTGACGCCGCAGCGTTCGAGCGTGCGCGCGAGGATGTCGCCGCAGATCGCCGCAATGGTGATCGGCCGGCCGCGCATCGAGCCGGAATTGTCGATCAGCAGCGTAACGACCGTATCGCGGAAGTCGGTGTCGCGCTCCACCTTGAAGCTCAACGCCTGCAGCGGATCGGTCACCACGCGGGTGAGGCGGGCGGTATCGAGCAGGCCTTCCTCGAGATCGAATTCCCACGACCGCGACTGCTGCGCCATCAGGCGGCGCTGGAGCTTGTTGGCGAGGCGGGCCACGGCGCCGGCGAGATTCTCGAGCTGCTTGTCGAGCAGGGCGCGGAGCTGGTCGAGCTCCTCGGGCGGGCAGAGCTCGGCCGCCTTGACGATCTCGTCGAACTTCTGGGTGAAGATCCGGTAGTTGAAGACGTTCTGGAATTCCTTGGCGTTGGCCCCCGGCGGCGGCAGGGGCGCCTCGTCGCCGGCTTCGCCGGGCTGGTCCTCGTCGCTCTCGGTGAAATCCTGGTCGGCGCCTTCGGTCTCGCCGCTGTCATCGCTGTCCCCGGGGGACTGGTCTTCCTGCGCCTCGGAGTCTTCGCTCTCGCCTTCGCCCTGCTCGGGCTGCTTCTCGCTGTCCTCGCCCTTTTCGGGGTCCTGGTCGTCGCCCTGGTCTTCGTCCTCGCCGTCGAGGTCGTCGAGCTCGCCGTCTGGAACGAGGTTCAAATCATGCAGCACGTGGCGCGCAGCGCGGGCGAAAAGGTCCTGGTTCTCGAACTGCTGCAGGAGCGTCGTCAGCGAGATGGCTGCCTTCTGCTCGATCTCCTTCTTCCAGAGATCGACCACGGCGTTGCCCGAGGGCGGAATGGCGACACCGGCCAAGCGCTCGCGCAGGATCAGGCCGAGCGCTTCGGCGAGCGGCGCATCGTCCTTGTTGTTGACCTCGGCGAGGTTGGCCCGGAACAGCCGGTCATCGAGCATCTCGTGGATGTTGCCGGCCATGCCCGGCATGCGCAGGCAGCCGAGCGCCTCGACACGGGCCTGCTCGAGCGCGTCGAACGCAGCGCGGGCCTCCGGCTCGGCCGGCGAGCGCTTGCGGTGGATGTCGGCATCGTGGCTCGCGAGCCGCATCGCCATGGCGTCGCCCTGGCCGCGCGCGATCGCGATGTCGCGGCGGGTCGGCAGGCGCGGCAGGTTGGCGAGCCGTGCCTTGTCCGAGGTGAGCAGGGGCCGGTCGGCCGAAAAGCTCACCTCGAGCTCGGGCCTGGCGGCAATGGCGCGCACGGCTGCGCCCATGGCGCTCTTGAACGCCTGGGTGGTGTCGGGCCTGTTCGCCTTGCTGCGCGGAGCCTGGGCCATCAGTGGGTCCGCCCCTCCGGCTTGTGCATGGCGACGATCAGGAACATCGGGCGGGCCAGCTCGGGCGCGCGCCACTCCGGATGGGCCTCGAGCTGCGGCTCGCTCGGGCGCCATTCGTCGATGCCGCGGCAGATGAAGCCGCTGGCCATGAACGTGTTGAGCATGGTCGCGATGGTGCGGTGGTACTTCACGACGCCATCGACGATCCAGTTGGTCCGCCGCGGGCCTTCGACGCTGTAGTCGGCAATCGCGAACGCCTCGCGGCCGTCGTCGGCGCGTACCCATTCGGGCACGGCGCGGGCGCTGTACACGGGATGCTCCACCGAGAACACCAGATCGCCTCCCGGCACGAGCGCCGCATGCAGCATGCGCGCGATGCGCTCGACATCGGCGACGTAGTGCAGCGTCATCGAGCTGACCACGAGGTCGGTGCTTTGCGGTTCGAGGACGAGGGTATCGAGATCGGCGCGACGATATTCGACCGCGGCGTCATCGGTCGCGGCGCGCGCCTCGGACAGCATCTTTTCCGACAGGTCGAGGGCCAGGACGCTGCGGGCGCCTTCGCCGGCGAGCCAGCGCGCCAGATGGCCGAAGCCACAGCCCAGCTCGACGGCGCGCTTGCCGGCGATGGCCGGCAGCAGGGCGCGAAACGATGGCCACTCCGCGGTGCCGATCAGGCCAAGCCGGGAGCGTGGGAAGTCGCTGTAGCCGGCAAAGAATGCCGGATCGTCATAGACGTTCTGTGCCATCTGCCGCTTGTTGCTCTCAGGCGGTTACAGCCATATTGGCGGCCGACTCCGGCAGATCCTCGCCGAACACGCGCTGGTAGAACTCGGCCACCACGGGGCGCTCGAGCTCGTCGCATTTGTTGAGGAAGGTCAGCCGGAAGGCGAAGCCCAAATCGCCGAAAATCTGCGCATTCTCGGCCCAGGTGATCACCGTACGCGGGCTCATCACGGTCGAGAGGTCGCCGTTGATGAAGGCCTGGCGGGTGAGGTCGGCCATGCGCACCATGTTGGCGACGGTCTTCTTGCCCTTTTCGGTCGCGGCGTACGACTTGGCCTTGGCGAGCACGATGCCCGCTTCCTTGTCGTGCGGCAGGTAGTTGAGCGTGGTGACGATCGACCAGCGGTCCATCTGGCCCTGATTGATCTGCTGCGTGCCGTGATAGAGGCCCGACGTATCGCCCAGACCGATCGTGTTGGTCGTCGCGAACAGGCGGAACGCCGGATGCGGAGTAATGACACGGTTCTGGTCGAGCAGCGTCAGGCGGCCGGAAGATTCGAGCACGCGCTGGATCACGAACATCACGTCCGGGCGGCCGGCATCGTACTCGTCGAACACCAGCGCAATGTTGTTCTGTACCGCCCAGGGCAGGATGCCGTCGCGGAACTCGGTGACCTGCTTGCCCTCCTTGAGGACGATGGCGTCCTTGCCGACGAGGTCGATCCGGCTCACGTGAGCGTCGAGGTTGACGCGGACCAGCGGCCAGTTGAGGCGCGCCGCGACCTGCTCGATGTGCGTGGATTTGCCCGTGCCGTGGTAACCCTGCACCATGACGCGGCGGTTGAAAGCGAAGCCGGCGAGAATGGCGAGCGTGGTGTTGTGGTCGAACAGGTAATCCGGATCGATGGGCGGCACGTGCGGATCGGCGGCCGCATAGCCCATCACCTTCATGTCGCTGTCGATGCCGAAGGTTTCGCGGACAGAAAATTCCTTAGTCGGCAGATTGGCGTAGTCGGGCATTTGCTGGGACTCTGAGGAGTGCGGGCGGCTATCGGCCGGCCCTTAGGGTATTCGGGCCCTATAGCAGCTTCATTTCGGGGTGGGTAGGGGCCCGGTTGAAGCGCCCCGATGCCCCCCAATATGGGGGCTTTTGGGGCGATTTCCAGGAGTTCGGCGCACTCTTCGCCGGCCGGTCAGGCGCCGACGAAGCCTTTGAGCTTGAGGTGCGAGTAGGCCGCGATGATGGAGCGCAGCCGCTCTTCGGAGGCCTTGTCCCCGCCATTGGCGTCGGGGTGGTGGATCTTCACCAACGCCTTATAGGCGCGCTTGATCTCCTCGGACTTGGCCGAGGTCTTGAACCCCAGCGTCTCGAAGGCGCGGCGGTCGTGCTCGCCCAGCTTGATCTCGCGCTCGGCCTGTGGACCGCGCGCATTGGCGCGGCGATAGCGGGCCCAGATGTGAAGCGGGTCGGAAAAGCGCTTGCCCGGCGTGTCGGGCTCGCGCTTGGGCATGCGCGGTCCGTTGTAGGTGCCGGGCTTGCTGCCGAGGCCCCAGCTGGGACGGCCATCGGTCTCCGCCGTCCGGTAGAGATGGCGCTCGCGCTCCTTCTCCGTCATGTCGGCGAAGAAATTGAAGGCGACGTTATAGTGCCGCACGTGCTCGAGGCAAAAATGATGATATTCGCCCTCGAAGCGATGGCCCTTGGGCGCCTTGTAGATGCCCGGCTGGTCGCAGCCCTCCCAGGCACAATCGGGAACATCGGTGTGAGGCTCGGCCGCATGATGCCGCGGGTTGATACGGATGCGGTCGAAGAGCTTGGAATCGAGCTTCATCGGTCCTAGTTACGCGTCGAAAACAAATTGGCCCTCAAGAGGGGTACCCATATGCCTGTTCGCGACACGATTGTTGCAAAACTTTCCGCCAAATTTGCTCCGACCCATCTTGAAGTGATCGACGAGTCGTCACGACATCAAGGGCACGCCGGATCGCGTCCCGAGGGCGAAACGCACTTCCGGATTCGGATTGCCGCCAGATTGCTCGACGGGTTGAGTCGAGTGGCGCAGCACCGGGCGGTCAACGACGCACTCGAGCACGAGCTCAAAACCCACATCCATGCGCTGGCGATCGAGGTACGTTCCTCGGGTTCTCCACCGTCTGCCTGAATAATCGGTCCCTCCGAGATCGGCCGGCGTCGCGCCAGCACCAGTTTGCGGCACCAAAAAGACGTTGACTATGTTGTGACGCGCGCAATCAAATTTCCGCGCCGGGTGTGTCAACCTTTCCATTTTACGGCGGAACTCCGGCGCGCCGGTGGCCAGCTGCCTTGAGCCGAGCAAAGTGTCGCCCCCCTCGGTTTCTAGCACTCTGCGTGCAGACAGCTTTCAGGAGGGCGCAATGAAGATGTCTCGGCACAGGGCGATTCTGCTCGTCAAGAACCTCGCCAACGATCTTGCCGGTGCGGGCATAGCAGCGAGAGCCGTCAACAATCGGTTCGGACCATGTTCCGAGCACGACCGGTGTGCGGTGATCACCGTCACGCCCTAGTTCAACCCCGAGCTTCCCTCCCCCTCGCCAGGGAGGGATCGGATGGGCCTTTGGGTCCATCCCTCCGGCGTCGTTCCGTTCTCGCAAAGGCGGAACCCAGTGGTTTGTAGTTCGTCGACCTGGATCCCGGCTGGAGGCAACCACACGTGCACCCGCACGTGTCGCCGGGGTGACGCCGGAGACCGGGGGGCTAGGTTTTCCGCACGGCACGAATTTCGGGCGTGATCCCGGCCGGGCCGGGCATGCCGCTCAGCGCATCGATGCTGAACACGTGGCGGCTAAGCTCGCCGCATCTCTTCCAGATAGGTCCGGACCAGCGCTGGATCGACGTTCTTTTCAATGAAGGCCTGGCCGATGCCGCGGGTCAGGATGAAGGTCAGGGCACCACGCACGACCTTCTTGTCCTGGGCGATGATGTCCATCAGGACATCGGTATCGGGCAGCGCGCCGGGAATATCGCCGAGCCTCGTCGGCAGGCCGGCGCGCTTGAGGTGCGCCGCGATGCGGCCGGTGTCCTGACTCGGCGCCAGGCCGAGCCTCGTGGAGAAGCCGTGCGCCAGCACCATGCCGATGCTCACGCCCTCGCCATGCAGGAGGCGGCTCGAATAGCCGGTGGCGGATTCGAGTGCGTGGCCGAAGGTATGGCCGAGATTGAGCAGGGCGCGAACGCCGGTCTCCCGCTCATCGGCGAGCACAAAGCGCGTCTTGGCGGTGCAGGCGCGGGCGACGGCCTCGGCGCGGGCCGGCCCGCCGGCAAAGATCTCGGGCTGGTGCTCCTCGAGCCAGAAGAAGAAGGCTTCGTCGTCGATGAGGCCGTACTTCACCGTCTCGGCGTAGCCGGCGGCGAATTCGCGCGGCGGCAGGGTCGAGAGCGCGGTCAGGTCCGCCAGCACCAGCTTCGGCTGGTGGAAGGCGCCGATCAAATTCTTGCCGTGCGGCGAGTTGATGCCGGTCTTGCCGCCGACGGAACTGTCCACCTGCGCCAGCAGCGACGTCGGCAGCTGCACGAAGTCCATGCCCCGCCGCGTGATCGAGGCGGCAAAGCCCGCGAGGTCGCCGATCACGCCGCCGCCCAGCGCCAGGACGAGATCGCCGCGCTCGAGACGAGCCTCGAGCAAGCCTTCGACGACTTCGTTGAGCCGGGCGATCGACTTGCTGGCTTCCCCGTTGGGCACGACGATAGCGGCATGCCGGAGGCCGGCCGCATCGAGCGAGCGCGTCAGCCGCGGCAATTGCACCTTGGCGACTTCGCTGTCGGTGACGATGCCGAAGCGCCGGGCGGGAAACATGGCCTTCAGCCGCTCGCCGGCCGTTTCGATCAGGTCTGGTCCGATGAGGATATCGTAGGCGCGCTCGCCGAGCGGCACGTGGACGGTCACGGGCTCAGGCATCGGCAACTCCCAGGCGCGCCAGCAGCGCTTCAATGACTTCGTTCGCCACCTGCTCCTGCGGCACGTCGCGGCTGACCACGGTCACATCGGCTTGGGCATAGACCGGATAGCGCTTGTCGATCAGGTCCTGCAGCGTCCCGCGAGGATTGGCGGTCTTGAGCAGCGGCCGGTTGGAGCGGCGTTGCACGCGCTGGAACAGGAGCTCGAAGTCGGCCTTGATCCACACCGATACGGCGGCGGTCTTCACCAGGGCGCGGGTGTCGGCATTCATGAAGGCGCCGCCGCCGGTGCCCAGCACCAGATCGCGGTCCTTCAGCAGCCGGGCGATCACCCGCACTTCGCCGGCGCGAAAATCGGCCTCGCCGTGCGTTGCGAAAATGTCCTCGATGGTCATGCCGGCGGCTTTTTCCACTTCTTCGTCGCTGTCGACGAAGTGGCGGCCGAGCTTGGCAGCGAGGCGGCGGCCCACGGTGGTCTTGCCGGCGCCCATCATGCCGACGAGCACGATCGGCCGCCCGTCCAGAAGGGCGTTGAGCTCGTCCCGATGCGGTTCGCGTGGCTGCGCTGCGGCGGTCATGGCTGGTCCCGAAAGGTCAGCGGGTTGAACCGTTAGGGCCTCCTAAAGTCAATCCCGCTACGATTCGACCGATGGCGCAGACCTTGATCGCGCCACGGAATGGCGAGACAACCAAGCCACAAAAGCCGCGACCGGGATTCGATGCCGACCCTTATCCGCCTCCTCATCGTCCTGATCGTCCTCGGCGGGCTCGGCCTTGCCGGCATGGTGGCCCTCACCGTGATGGTCGATCCCGGCGAGAAGGACATCACCATCAAGATTCCGGCCCGCGACCTTGTCGCCCCGTCGTCGGCGCTCGACCTCAACAATCTGCCGGCGCCGGTCAACGTGGCCCCCAAGGATGCTGCGCCGGCGAGCGGGGCATCCAGTGCCGTGCCGCAGATCAGCGCGGTGATGTCGGCGGCGTCCGACTTGGCGTCGATCGACACCAGCGACAGCGGGGCCAGCGAATCGGGCGTCAAGACGGTCGACAACGCCGGCGGCGATGAATAGCGGGCATCTGATCGAGGCCTTCCTCGAAATGATGAGCGCCGAGCGCGGCGCCGCCAGGAATACCCTCGAGGCCTACCGGCGCGACCTTTCCGACTATGCCGGCTACCTTGCCAGCAAGGCGAAGACGCCGGTCACGGCCGAGCGCGAGCAGGTCGTGGCGTATCTGAGCAGGCTCGAGGGGCAGGGACTTGCCGCCTCGTCGTCGGCCCGGCGGCTCTCGGCGCTCAGGCAGTTCCACAGGTTCCTGTGCGCCGACCAGATCCGGCCGGACGATCCGACGCGCATCGTCGCCAGTCCGCGCACCCGCCGTCCTCTGCCAAATGTCCTCTCGGTCGCCGAGGTCGACAAACTGCTGACGACCGCCGAAGCCGAGGCCGGAGCCGATGTGTCGCCGCAGAAGGCGGAAGCCGCGCTCAGGCTGTATGTGCTGCTCGAGCTGCTCTATGCCACGGGCATGCGCGTCAGCGAGCTGGTCGGCCTCAGGCGCGCGGCGGTGATGCGCGACGCGAGCTACCTGACCATCATCGGCAAGGGCAACAAGGAACGGATCGTGCCGGTCAACGATCGCGCCCGCGACGCGATCAAGGCGTGGGTCGCAACGCTCGCGCCCGGCCCATGGCTGTTCCCGGCCCATGGCGAGGACGGGCATCTGAGCCGGCAGGTCTTCGCCCGCGACCTCAAGGGCCTCGCCGGCCGCGCCGGGATTTCCTCGGCCCGCGTCGCGCCGCACGTGCTGCGGCATGCCTTTGCCAGCCATCTGCTGCAGGGTGGCGCGGACCTTCGCGTGGTGCAGACGCTGCTCGGGCACGCCGATATCTCGACCACGCAGATCTATACGCATGTGCTCGACGAGAAGCTGCGCACCCTGGTGGAGCAGCACCATCCGCTGGCCGAAAAGGGCTGAGCCTCAGCCTGCGACCGGCCGCATCTCGCCGGTCTCGAGGAAGTGCTCGATCTGGGCCCGCCACGGCGTGATGTCGACACTGTTCGTCGCGAGCCAGCCCGGATTGTAGTAGGTCGTGGCGTAGCGGTCGCCGCTGTCGCAGATCAGCGTCACCAGCGAGCCCTCGCGGCCGGCGGCGATCATGCCGGCGGCCAGCCGGCAGAGGCCGTAGAAGTTCGTTCCAGTGGAACCGCCGACGCGGCGGAAGAGCCGCTCCGACAGCACATGCGCCGCGCCGATCGAGGCGGCATCGGGCACGCGCATCATGTGATCGATGACGCCGGGGAGGAACGACGGCTCGACGCGCGGCCGGCCCACGCCCTCGATGCGCGAGGATTGCTCGCACGTCACCGCGCGGTCGCCGCCGACATAGGCGTCGTAGAACACCGAGCGCTCGACATCGACGACGCACAGCCGGGTGCTGAGGTTCTGGTACCGGATGTAGCGCCCGATGGTGGCGGAGGTGCCGCCGGTTCCGGCGCTCATCACCACCCAGTCGGGCTCCGGATGCGCCTCGGCCTGCATCTGGCTGAAGATGGACTCGGCGATGTTGTTGTTGCCGCGCCAGTCGGTGGCGCGCTCGGCATAGGTGAACTGGTCGAGATAGTGCCCGTTCGCTTCAGCCGCGACGCGCGCGGCCTCGTCGTAAACCGCCGAGGCCGTTTCGACGAAGTGGCAGCGCCCGCCGAAGCGTTCGATGGCCTCGATCTTGGCGCGGCTCACCGTGCGCGGCATCACCGCGATGAACGGCAGGTCGAGCAGATGCGCGAAATAGGCCTCGCTGACCGCGGTCGAGCCGGACGAGGCTTCGACCAGCGTCGTGCCTTCGGCGATGTTGCCGTTGCAGATGCCGTAAAGGAACAGCGAATGCGCCAGCCGGTGCTTGAGGCTGCCGGTCGGATGCGTCGACTCGTCCTTGAGGTAGATCGTGATGCCTTTGAGGCCGGGGAACACCGGGTTGAGCAGGTGGGTGTCGGCGGAACGCCGCCGGTCACCGCGCAGCAGCGCGATGGCGCGTTGCGCCCAGGTGCGGTCCCGGCATGTCGGCAGCGCGACGTCTTGTTCTGAAATATCGATGATGTTTGGCATGGTGTCGCGCCGTACTGCGATTTCTTAGTACGCAATGCCATGAATCGACAGATTGGCGCAACTTTGACCTAGTTGCAGGTCACACGCATTTCGGCATAGCCGCTGGTGATATCGGCCGAAAACACCGAGACATTGCAGCCCTTTTCGAGCGTGCCGATGCCGCCCTGGGCGACGTCGCCGGCGCCGTTGATGGTGGCAATGCCGTCATTCACCGCCGCGACCTTCACCACCAGCTTGGTCTTGCAGATCGGGAAGCTGTCGCCGGCCGCGCCCATGAAGCGGGTGCCGAGCGGGATGCAATCCTTGGTCGGCCCATCGGCGACGATCGCGGCGGGCGTTCCCGGCGGCATGCTGCTCGTGGCCGGCGCCGAAGCTGAGGACGCCGCCGACACATCGCCTGCGGGAGCCAGCGGGGTGACGGTTGGAAGGCTGGCGGGGCTGGCGGCCGCCACTTGAACTGGGGCGGCTTCGAGCGAGCTGACCTGCGCGCGCGCCGCCTCGAGCTCGGAGCTCTGGTCGTGCGTCAACTGCTCGAGCGAGGTGACGCGGTTCTGCAGCGCCAGCAGCGCATCGTCGACGCCCGGTTCGGTCGAAGGCTTGCTGGCTGCGGCGGCCGGGGGCTCGACGGACGCTGCCATCGCGGTTTGCACGGCCGATGGCTGAGCGGAAGAGGCCGTTGGCTGTGCCGACGATGGCTGCAGGGACGCCGTTGCCTGCACGGACGCCGCCGTTGCCTGTGCCGCCGATGTATTTGTGTTGTTGCCGAGCAGCGAGACCGACGCCTTGAGCTGCGCGATCTCGGTCGCCATCTGCTGGCGCTGCGTGTCGGCATTGGTGTGGACGAGGATCGCCCCGCCAAGCGCAATCAGACCGACAAGCGCGGCCAAAAGCGAAATGACGCGATCCATCAGGCGCGTCCGGACCTGACGATGCGGCCCGGCGCCGGCGTTGGCTTCACCTCGGCCCAGCTATCGCCGTTGAGCAGGAAGATGTGCTGGCGCTTTGGCGTAAAGCCGATGCTGACCATGGGCGTGGTGGTGTGGATGATGCTGTCTCCCGCGACCCGGTGCCCATCAAGATAGCCCCGCATCATCGGGGTGACGAGGCCGGCGAGCGCCACCCCGCCCATCAGGCAGAGTGCGAGGACGGATCCGTACAGGAGGCGATTGGCGGTGAATCGATCCATGTCCTCAGCCTGTGCGGCGATCTTGTCAGAAATAACGCGGCGGGCCGACGCTGCCGAGGCGTTGTCTTGTCGCGGAACCAAACGAGCCCGGACCCGGCGGGTTGCGTCCGGACGCCGGATCAGCCGAACGTCGGAGCCGGCATGGGGGTCGGCGCCACGACCGTGGTGGTGGTCGTCGTCGTGGCGGGCGCCGTCTGCGCGTTGCCGCCGCCGAAAATGCCCGAGAAAAAGCCGCCGATCGCCTGGCCGCGGGCTTTTTCGGCAGCCTTGGCGTCCTCGGCGGCCTGCTGCGCGGCGGCGGTCTTGGCGTTTTGCGCCGCCATCTGCTGCACCAGCGTCTTGAACTGCGCGTCGTCGGCCGCTTCCCTGGCGGTCAGCGACGCCAGCAGGGTATCGCCGGAGCGCGCCGGACACGCGGCCTGCGCATCGAGCGCCGCGCCGTTGGGGCCCTTGAGATCGAAGACGTATTTCTTGTCGCACACGTCCCAACTGGGTGGCGTCTTGCTGATCTCGAAGCGGTCGTAGCCTTCCTTGATGTTCATCCAGAAGGGCAGGTTCGGATTGTCGGCGACCAGGGCGAGGTTCTGCGGCGTCATGCGGAACGGGAAGATTTCCATCTGCACCACGGCGTTGCCGCCGTTGAAGCTTTCGCGGGCCAGCGCATAGATTTCGGCTACGGACTCGTCGGTCATTGAGTAGCAGCCGGCCGACGAGCAATCGCCATGCACCATCAGGTTGGCGCCAGTGCGGCCCAAGGCGCGGTCGAACTTATTCGGAAAGCCCGTGTTCCAGCTCAAATAGTAGTTGGAGTTCGGGTTCATCAGCGCCGGGGTGATATTGTAGAAGCCCTCGGGCGCCTGCCGGTCGCCCTCGCTGACCTTGGGACCGAGCGTGCCGGACCAGGCGCAGATCTTGTAGGTCTTGAACAGCGCGAACGGGCCGGCCTTGGTCTGCTTCCAGACCTCGAACTCGTTGGATTGTTTGAAGATGCGCACCATCATCGCCGCGCCAGGCGTCGAGCCGATCTCGGCGAGCCGGTTGATCGCGGATTGCTTGAGCGGCTGCACGGACTTGAGCGAGCTCGATCGCGGCAGAATATCGCTGCACCCGGCGAGCGCCAGGGTGCCGAGCAGGATCATCAGGATGCCAAGAACCTTCGACAGCGACACGCGCATCGGACCCGAATCTGTCAGGAACACTACGCCCTAAGTCCTATACGGCCTAGGGTTACCCAACCGTATCCGCGGTGCAACACCACAGCTTCGTGATGATCGGCGCCCGGTGCGGTCTAGTTCAGCGCCGAGCCGATCGCCATGAACTTCTCGCGGCGGTGCTCGCGCACCTCGAGCGGCCCGCGGGTGCCGGGAAAATCGCGCAGGAACTTGGCGATCGCTTCGCCGGTCGAGGCCATGACGGCCTCCGGATGGCGGTGTGCACCGCCGGCCGGCTCGCTGATGATGCCGTCGATGACGCCGAAACCGAGCAGGTCCTGCGCCGTGATCTTCATGTTGTTGGCCGCATCCTGGGCGCGGGCGGCATCCTTCCACAGGATCGAGGCCGATGCCTCCGGCGAGGCCACGGCGTAGATGGCGTTTTCGAGCATCAGCACGCGGTTGGCCGTGGCGATGGCTATGGCGCCGCCCGACCCGCCTTCGCCGATGATCACGGCGAGGTTGGGCACACCGATCTCGAGGCACTTTTCAGTGCAC
>Ga0207667_10008036_pt1 | contig 12585 bp, 22 predicted proteins | sample KBSCornC52_FD_184301 | JGI IMG/M metagenome (GOLD analysis project Ga0207667, IMG submission 184301) | Corn rhizosphere microbial communities from Kellogg Biological Station, Michigan, USA - KBS Corn C5-2 (SPAdes) (version 2) | ecosystem: Host-associated > Plants > Roots > Rhizosphere > Soil ...
ACTGGCTGTCCAGCCCCATCCCCGGCACCGACATCAACACCGTCATCAACCCGCACGGCCTCGGCGCCTGGTGGCCCGACGGCTCGCCCTACGCCCCAGGAGGCACAGTGAGCAAGCAGGACGTCCTCGACGCACTCGCAGACCCGGAAGGCAGGAAGCTGCTCGCGCAGGCGGTCCTGAGCGCCGATATCGTGCCGGCGCCCGGCAACCCGCCCGACCCAGCCAACCCCACCTGGGCGACCGCCACCTACCTGCGGCTGATCTACAACCTGGTCGCGTCCACCCGGGCGCAGCTGGACCCGGCGAAGCTCGGCGCCGCCATCATCTCCGCGCTGCCGGACGGCGAGACGGGACTGACGAAATCGGACGTCGAATCGGCGGTCGAGACGGGCGTGCGGAACGTGCTGGGGAGCCTGTCGTGAGGACCCTGCTGCGTCGCTTGTGGGCGAACGAGCCGGTGACCGTGCGCGGCGGGCTGACGCTGCTCGTGTCGGCCGGCGTGCTGACCGCGACGCAGGCTTCGACCGTCGGTGACGCGGTCGCCGGCCTCGTGTCCGTCACTGGTCTCGTCCTCGCCCGCCACGGCGCCAAGCCGGCCAACCCCAAGACGGGAGCCTGACGTGGACACACCTCCGGGCGGACAGCTCTACCGGCTCGTCATCGAAGCGACCGGTGAGGTTCGCGACGCCGACGGCAACCTGATCAGCTCCCAGCCGGTGACCGCCGAACGCCTCGTCACCGAAGCCGAAGCACTCGCCATCCTCGAAGGGAACCAGCCATGACCGTCGGACTCTCCACCGTGAACACGGCCAACGCGTGGCTCAACGTGCTGCGCGGCAACGCTGCAGGCACCACGTTCACCGCCCCGGCGGTGCAGGCCGCGAAGCTCCACACCGGCGACCCCGGAGCGTCCGGCAGCACCGCGGCGGCAGCCGGAGACACGACCCGCAAGGCGCTTACGTTCAACGCGGCGTCGAGCGGCTCGATGGGCCTCACCTCGTCCCCGGCGGCGTGGACGAACGGCGGCACCTCGGAGACGCTCACTCACATCTCGGTGTGGGACTCGACGTCGGCCGGCAACTTCATGTACTCGGCCGCGCTGACCGCATCGCAGGCGTGGAACACCGGCAACACGTTCACTCTGACGTCGCTGACGATCTCGCTCACCCCGTTGGCCGCGTAGTCATCGACAGCCAGATCTGACCTGTGGCGATCACCGAGGACACCGGGAACCAGCCGGCCGCCGTCACGACGACCGGCGTTTGGACGGGGACCGCGCTCACCACGGCGGCGTTCTCCGCGCAGGCGGGCACGCTGATCGTCGCGATCCTCGCCGGGTTCGGCAACAGCACCGCGGCGGTCACCGGCGCCATCACGGACAGCCTTTCCGGCTCGTGGACGCTGCTAAAGCGGCAGAACGGCTTCACCTCCGGCGTCACCCAAGGCACTGCGGAGGTGTGGGCCCGGTACGTCGCGACCGCCCCCGGGTCGATGACGGTCAAGGCTGTCGCGTCGGCCAACGGCGGCCCCGGCGGGCAACTGGTGGTCCGCTGCCTACTGGGGGCCAACCCGACCCAGCCCGGCGCGCTCGGCGGTCACGACACCGGCGGCGGCGCCGGCCAGTCAGCCGCGCAATGCTCCGTCGCCGCCGGCACAGGGAACGTCATCTACGGCGCGGCGATGAACTCCGACAGCGCCACCCTGCTGACCGTCCTGGGCAACACCACGTCGGTCGCCGCGTTCAGCGACTCCACCAACGGCATCACTGAGCACGCGTTCAAGTCCACGTCGACCACGGCGGGGACGGCGACATACGGCTACTCGACGTCCGTCCACCACGACATGTGCGCGGTGGAGTTGCTGGCCGCGGCGGCGTCGATCCCCGACGTCGTCATGGCCCCGATGAGAGGCAGATAGACATGCCCGATTACGCCGCCGGTGGCCTCACCACCGCAGGCTCGACAACGCTGCCGATCTGCGCACTGGTCGGCGGCACCACCGTCCGTCCCCGCATCGTCGAGATCGGCGTGTTCAACACGACCACCACCGCCGTCGCGTTGAAGCTGTGCCGCCTGTCCACCGCAGGGACACCAGGGTCGACGCTCACCTCCGCGGCACTGCGACCGGAGGACCCGGCATCCGTCGCGCTGCTCAAGAACACGTACAGCAGCACCGGCCCCACCATCACCGACCTCGGCTACCGCACCGTCCTCGGCGCGGCCATCGGCTCCGGGGTGGTGTGGACATTCGGCGACGACGGGCTGGTCGTCCCCGCCACCGCCAACGCGGGCGTCGGGATCGTGGTGGAGAACGGCACCGGACAGGCCTGCCAGGTCTACTTCGCCTGGAACGAGTAGCGACCCATGGCCTCACGGCCGACCTACGCCGTACCGCGCCCGCACCACGTAGCGGGACGGCCGACGCGGATCGTCGCCCCGCCGGCCGCGGCCGCGTCGAACGACTTCACCGGCACCGCTGCCCTCGCGGTCACTGCGTCGACGAGCTCGGCCGGGGGCGCGGGTAACGACGCGTCGCTGGCGTGCACCGCAGCGGCCACCGCAGCGGGCGTCGTAGCCGTCTCGACCGGCACCAGCCTCGCGGTCACGGCCTCGACGGCTTCCGCGGCCACCGGCGGGAACGGTGCGAGCCTCAGCGCCACTGCAGCGACGGCAGCGGCCGGGGCGGTAGCGACCAGCACGGGCGCGAGCCTCACGGCCACCGCGGCGATCACGGCGGCGGGTGTCGTCGCGACCGCCAGCGGCGCGTCCCTGACGGTCACCGAGGCGACAACCGCGGCCGGCGGCAGCTCGGGTGCCGCGACGGTCGCCACGACTGCCACGATCGCAGCAGCCGGATCGGTCGGGGCAGCCGGGACGGGCAGCGCGAACGTCACCACCACCGCCACGATCTCCGCGGCCGGTGTCGCCGCCGCCAGCACCGGCACCGCGCCAGCGTTCACCGCGACGATCAGCGCCGCAGGGACGGTCGGCACCAGCAGCGCGGCAACGATCACCGTCACCGCCACCATCAGCGCCGCAGGAACCGTCACCGTCGGCTTCGCAGGCGCCGCGGCCATCACCGGCACGACCACCATCACGGCGGCTGGCGTCGCCGCCGGGGCCAGCGCAGCCGCCAACCCCATCACGACGACCATCACCGCAGCCGGTGCTGTCGGAACCTCCGCCGTCGCGACGCTGACCGGCACGGCGACCATCACCGCGGCAGGATTCGCCAGCGGCGGCGCCGTCACCACCCCCGCCAGTCGCCTGTGTGTCGTCCCGGCCGAGCAGCGGACCAGGTCGGTAGGCGCCGAGCAGCGGACCATCACCGTCCCAGCCGAGACGCGCGTCGCCACCGTCGCCAGCGAGGTGCGAACGGTCACCGTGCCGGCCGAATCCCGCGTCGTCACCGTCACCTAAGGAAAGGCGCCGACATGCCCACCGACACCCGCTTCGTGAAGGACCCGAGCGCCGTCCTGGACTACGGCTTCGACTGGTCCGCGTGGCTCGCGACCGACACGATCTCCACCTCGACTTGGACGGTCGATGCCGGGATCACGCAGGGGACGACGAGCAACACCACCACGACCACGACCGTGTGGCTGTCGGCTGGCACGTCGGGCACCACCTACAAGGCGGCCAACCGCATCACGACCGCCGGCGGGCGCACCAACGAACGGACGCTGTACGTGATCGTCAGCGATCTCTAACCCCCACCAGAAGCCCTGCCGGAGGGCGCCATGCACGAGATCCCACCCGACACCAGCCTCGTCCACGACCCCAGCCCGAACTGCATCTGCGACCCGACGCTCGAGGGCGATCGGTGGGTGCATCACGCGCTCGACGGCAGCGAGCTCGCTTCGCACTGAACGACGCCCTACCCCGCCCCGACGGCCCTCATGGGTCGTCGGGGCGGGCTTTCGCGCGTCAGGCGACGTGCACCGCGCCACCGAGCGCAGCGACGACCGCGGCGGCCAGTTCGCGCTGCGTGGCGGGTGGCGCGTCGTCCGGTGGCGTCACCGTCCACCGCGGCCCGTACGTGAAGGTCATCGTCGGCGCCAACTGAGCCGGCGACGTGGACAGCCCCGGCGCACTCCAGGTGAACACCGTCATGCGATGCCCGGTCAGGGTGCACGTCGCGACCGAGACCAGATTCGGCCCACCGTCGCCCACGTCGCCCGCCTCCACGCCCGTGCAGCGGGGGATGTGGCTGGCGATCGTCGCGGCATCGTCGCCCGGCTTCGGCTGCTGCAGGACTGGCGGCTCCGAAGTGACGGCGGACCGCGTCCTCGGCGCCGAGCCCCCACCCGACGACGAGCAGCCGGCCAGCACGATCAGCGTCGCTGCGATGGCGACGCACCTCCCAATGCGCATGGCGGGCAGTATGCGCCCCCGCAGCGCCCGGGCGGAAGATCAGCCGGTCTCGAGCGCGTACAGCGCCCGGCCGCCCAGCAGCCGCTCAGCCTGCGCGGCGACCCCCGAGAGCCGCGCGTGCGCCGCCTCCATGTCCGAGTCCATGTAGATCTCCGTCGTCGCGACCGACTCGTGCCCCAGCAGATCCCGCACGAACAGCGGGTCCTTCGTCATCCGGGCCGCGTACGTCGCAAATGCGTGCCTCATGCTATGAAGCGTCGTCGCCACCCCGATCCGCTGCAGGTGCCGGCCGGACTCCGTCGACAACCGATCCGGGATGTACGGGCGCCCGTCAGGGTGCGCGACCAGCCATCCCCTCGCACCCGAGCCCAATTCGCCGATCACAGGGGGTAGCAGCGGCACGATCCGTTCCTTGCGCCCCTTGCCGTGCACCAGAGCGGTAGGAGCGGGCGGCGCGAGGTCCAAGTCCCGGCGGTGCAGACCGCAGATCTCAGCGCGCCTCAGCCCCGCGAAGGCGGCCAGCACGTACGCCGTGCGCAGCGGGCCGCGCTGGGTGCAGGCGAACACCGTCTGCAGGTCCTCCGGTGTCGTCGGGTGCGGCCGGCCCTTGTTCACGCGCGGGATCACTAGCTCGGCCGCCGGCGAGACGCTCAGGTGGCCGCGCTTCACCGCCCAGTCATAGAAGGCCTTGACGTGGCGCGAGTAAATGTTGATCGTCGCCGGGGCGAGGTGGACGAACTGCGCCTGGAAGGCTGCGAGGTCGTCCGGCGTGGCGTCGAGCAGTGGCTTGTCGATGAACCTGGCGAGGCGGCCGAGCAACTCCACCCTGTCGGCGATCGTGACCGGTGAGTAGTTCGCGACCCGCATTTCGGTGACGTACTGGCGCATCCGATGATCTCCCCCTTGCGACGCCCCACCCGGTGATCACGCTGCGCCCGGTTCACCATCCGGTCAAATCGGCGCAAGCTCCTTGTTACGCAGCGTCAGACCGTAGTAAGAAGGGGAGATCGGGGCATCGCGTCGCGCCCTTCGCCCTGGATCGACCGAAGCTTCGGCGAGAGATTCCTCCTAGTAGCTTCCGGGGCGTCCGGGTCGGTGTAGAACCGCTCGACGGGCCACTTCGGGCCGCCGTAGGTCGACAGGTCGAAGATCTCGTCCGCTGACCACTCGGCGCGGCCGGCGAGCTTGTGGCTGACCGCGCCAGCGCTGCGGCCGATCACGGCGCCGATCGCGCGCTGGTCGACGCCCTTGTGTGCCATCATGATCCGCACGTTGCGCGAGATCGTCGGCTGAATCGACACCCGCTCGGTTACGGCGGGAACCCCCGAAAGACTCATGCGTGCAGCTTAGCGCTCATTTCTGCCGCGTCAAGCTCAGGTCCTTCGTCCCGGTTCTCAAACATCGTCTTGACGTGCTCAATTCCTGAGCGTAGAAAGATGAGCATGAGCAGCACCCTCAACGACTTCGTGGCAGCGGAGATCCGCGCCGAGCTCGCCCGCCGCTGCACCCCCCGCGACGAGTTCGCCAAAGCCATGGAGGTCAGCCCGGCCACCCTTGGCCGCCGGCTGGCCGGTGACATCCCCTTCACCGTCAACGAGGTCGAGCGCGTCGCGCGGTTCTTCGACCTGCCGATCGAGGCCTTCCTCATCCGCCAGCCGGGCCGTGAGCGGGTCGCATCGTGACCCGTCTCTACATCCGCCCGGCCGAGCTCGACGGCGCGATCCGTCTCGCCGTCGCGCACGGCATGACCCCGGAACGCGCCCGAGCAGCCGCTGAGCTGCTGTATCTCGTCCCGGTCCCTGCCTCCATCGGGGGTGGGCAGGGGTCGGGCGGTGGTGGGGCACCAGCGGCCAGCGACGGGCCGGTCCCCCCGCCCGTCGCTGGTCCCCCCACGTCCGCCCCGGGCTGCGGTGTGTCCAGCCCGGGGCGTGACGCAACCAGTCTTCCCACCACGTAGACGACGGGCCGGAGCGCTGCCAGCTCCGACCCGTCAACGCCACAACGAACAGGAGAACGTCATGACCTCAGAACAGAGTAGCGCCCGATGAGCGCCGGGAAGCTCACCAGCCTCACCGACGAGCAGAAGGCCGCGATGCCGGCCTACGCGCAGCAGTGGATCGAACGCGGCTGGCGCACCGGGCGACTCACGGACGCTGAGTGGGCCGAGTGGGAGCGGGGCGCGCGGGCCTGCTACGAGTTCGCCGGCATCCCGTGGCCGGGCGTGGTGGTGCATGTTCCGTCGCCGATGGTTGGGGCGTTCGCTGCCCCGATCGCCGCGCTGTTGATCGCGCAGGCGAAGAGCAGCCGTCGCGGCGCGGTGCGCGGCGCGGTGCGCGGCGCGGTAGGCGACGCGGTGGACGGCGCGGTGGACGGCGCGGTGCGCGGCGCGGTGCGCGGCGCGGTGCGCGGCGCGGTGTACGACGCGGTGCGCGACGCGGTGTACGGCGCGGTGTACGACGCGGTGGACGGCGCGGTGTACGACGCGGTGCGCGACGCGGTGTACGGCGCGGTGTACGACGCGGTGGACGGCGCGGTGCGCGGCGCGGTGCGCGACGCGGTGCGCGGCGCGGTGTACGACGCGGTGCGCGACGCGGTGTACGGCGCGGTGTACGACGCGGTGCGCGACGCGGTGTACGGCGCGGTGTACGACGCGGTGGACGGCGCGGTGGGCGACGCGGTGGACGGCGCGGTGGGCGACGCGGTGTACGGCGCGGTGGGCGACGCGGTGGGCGACGCGGTGCGCGACGCGGTAGGCGACGCGGTGGACGGCGCGGTGGACGGCGCGGTCAAGGAAGTCCTACGACAGACCTGGTACCGCCGCCTAGGCGGCCACATGTGGATCAACTGGAACGCCTACCTCGGATTCTTCCGCGACCACTGCGACACCACCGTCGCCGAAGAGATGTGGGACCGGCTCTCCGCGTTCGACCTCACCACCTCGGCCGGATGGTGGTGGCCGCACCGCGACTTCGTGATGGTCGCCGACCGGCCCGACGTCCTCAGCCTCGAGCAGGTCGGCGCCACGGGCTGGGGGTCGCACCGGCTCCATGCCGACCACGGCCCCGCGATCGGGTGGGCAACCGACGGACTGTTCTTCTGGCACGGCACGCGCATTCCCGCTGACCCGGACGAGATCCGCACGTGGGAGCCGGACCGGATTCTGCAGGAGCGGAACACGGAGACGCGGCGGGCGCTCATCGAGATCATCGGATGGCCCCGGTTCATCGAGGCGGCGGGGCTCACCCAGGTTGGTGCCGACGTTCCCGATCCAGGGAACCCAGGGCAGACGTTGCGGCTGTACGACATTCCCCGCCGCATCTACGACGCCGAGGTGAAGGTGCTCGTTTGTGTCAACGCGACCGTCGAGCGCGACGGCTCACGGCACACGTTCGGGATCACCGTCCCGGCGGAGATCGAAGACCCCATAGCAGCCGCAGCTTGGACGTTCGGGGTCAGCCCCGACACGTACCGGCACCTCGAAGCGGCCTGCTAACCCAACCACTCGGAAGGAACGTCATGACCAGCATCACGAAGACTCTCAGCGAGGCCATCGACCGCTTCGACGTGGACGTGCTCGACCACTTGGACAGGTCGGTGTCGATCCCCATGATCAGCCACATCGGGCGGCAGGGTGACGTGCTGATCCTCGCGAAGCCGCGTGGCCGGAAGGCGACGACCCCGATCCGGGCCGGCGGTTACCCGGCGGTGCGCGGGGAGAACAACGGCAACACTCACCTGCTCCTCGCGGACGGTGCCGCCTGGTTCGACGCGGAGGAGCCTTCGCCGACGAAGCTGACTCTCGGCGTGCTCACCGTTGAGAAGGGTTCGACCGGCTACCTGGCGCACCCGGAGCACGGGTATCTGGCGATCGCGCCGGGGACGTACGAGTTGCGTCGTCAGCGCGAGCAGGCGGACGTTCTGCGCATGGTGGCGGATTAGATTGACCGCCCACCCCGACCCCACCCCGCCGCCGGCATCGACCGACCCCTACGTCGCGAAGGCGCAGCAGCGGGTCCTCACGTTGGCGGAGAAGCGCGCGCTGCCCCCGTTGGCTGCGATCGTGCGGCTCCGTCAGCGTGCGCACACGATCCGGCGTGACGGCGCGACGACGATCGGCGACAAGCTGGTGCTGGACGTCGTGCTGGACCTGCTGGACGTCGTGGAGCAGGTCGCTGGGCAGGTGGGGACGTGAGCGCGCCGCTGGTGTTCATGGATACCGAGACGACGGGTCTCGCGATCGACGACGACATCTGGGAGTTCGCCGCGATCCGACGCGACCCAGATGGCACAGAGGTCGAGTACCACGCGTTCGTCGACCACGACTTCGGCCGGTGCTCCCACCTGCCGATCTCGTTCCGTGATGACCACTACGACCGATACCTACAGCATCGGTCGATCTCCGTACCCGAGTTCGTCACGCTGGTGCAGGACATCTTCCGCAATGGAAAGCCTCACGTCGTCGGCGCCGTTCCGAACTTCGACACCGAGCGGATCGCGCACCTCTGCCGCGCGTTGAAGCGCGGCATCCCGAAGTGGCATTACCACCTCATCGACGTCGAGAACCTCGCTGTCGGGTACCTCGCCGCAACGCTCGGCACCTTCGCGCCGCCCTGGGACTCGAACGGGCTGAGCGCCGCCGTTGGGGTCGATCCTGACCAGTTCGAGCGCCACACGGCGATGGGTGACGTGCGCTGGGCAATGGCGATCTACGACGTCGTCACGGGGCGGACGTCATGATCGCCGTCCGTATCGCCGGGCTCGCCTGGGCCACCCTGTTCACCCTCATCGTCGCCGCCATCATCACCGGCAGCATCACCGCAGCCATTCACGACCGGCGCGAACGTCGCCGCCGACAACGCGCCGACCTCGAAACCGTCCGCCGACTCGGCGCCGACTGGATCAAGTGGGAACAGTCCATGCCACGGTCGCACGGCTGGTCGAGGAGCCGGGTATGAGCACGATCAAGGTCCGACTGGCCGACTGCCCAACCGACGTCCTCGTGCACCTTGTCGACAACGGCCCAGCGACGATCAGCGTGATTGCCGCAGCGGTCGCACCACCCGAGGCGGTCTCCCCGGCGAGCAACGTGTCGTACACGATCGACCTCTTGCGCCGTATCGGCTACGTGAAGGGCAACGACCGCTACGAGTGGGCCGCGACTGACGACGGGATCAAGGCCGTCGCCGAAGCCCGGAAGCAGGCGACCGCATGACCGCCCGCCGCATCCTCACCGAGCCCGAGGTCGAAGCCCGCATCGCCGAGATCGAATGGCACCGGGGTTTGCCGGCCGACTTCGAACCACTGCCACCCGCACCCGTCAGCCTCGTCAAACGCGTCCGCATCGACGCCGACTGGTGCCGACGCAACCGCACCACACCCGAGCAGCAGCAACGGATCACCGACGAGCTGCAGGCCATGTACGGGCCGGACGTGCGGGTCGGCTTCGGGGTCGCGTCATGAGCGCGCGCTGCTCCATCTGCCGGGTCTACCGACCGACCACCGAGAGCCTGATCGAGCACCTGGTCGAGCACAAGCCGCAGCTTCTCGCTGAGGATCTCGTCAAGGCGCAGGCGCTCGCCGCCGAGTACCAGTCCCGCGCCGCGATGGCCGAGCGCTGCGGCAAGGTCGGCTACAAGAGCGAGGAGGCCGCCACCAACGCGCTGCTCAGCATCTGGCGCACCTTCGGCAACGACTCCATCCGCCGCGAGGTCCGCGTCTACCAATGCCACCGCTGCAACGGGCGCTGGCACCTCACCAGCCAGCCGGCCGAGGCGCGCGGGGCGACCGCATGAGCGACCTCACCGGCTTCTACCCCGGCATGGACTTCGACGAGTACCTGGCCAGCGATGCGCTCTCGTCCACGATGGCCCGCCTGCTGACGAAGCACGTGCCCGCCAAGGCGATCGAACTGGCCCGCAACGGCAAACCGACGAAGGCGATGAACCTCGGATCAGCCGTCCACGCGCACGTCCTCGGCACCGGTCCGCGACTCATCGTCTGGGAACACGACGGACGCACCCGCGAAGGCAAGCTCGAACGCAAAGCCGCCGCGGACGACCTCGCGACCGGTGACGCGCTGGCCGTGACCGCGACCGAGCTCGAACAGATCGTCGGCATGTCGGCCGCTCTCCGATCGCACCCCGAGGTCGCCGCGATCCTCGACCGCGCGCAAGCCGAGGTGTCCGCGTTCTGGCGCGAGGGCAACGTGCGGTGCCGCGCCCGGTTCGACCTGCTCGCGGACGACGGCGCCTGGGACTACAAGAGCACCAACGACGCCAGCACCCGGGGCTTCTCGAAGGCGATGGGGTCGTTCCTCTACAACCTCCAAGCCGACTTCTACGAGCGCGCCCTCGCCGCCCTGAGCCACCCTGCCGCCGGCCAGCAGATGCGGTTCATCTGCCAGGAGACCGAGCCGCCCTTCCTGGTGCAGATCCACTGGGCCGACGAGATGGCGCGCGAGACGGCGAAGGTGCTCAACGACCGGGCTATCGACACCTACCGCGCGTGCGTCGCGGGCGGCGAATGGCCGGCGTACCCGTCGGTCTACGGCGGCCCGGTGCCGCTGCCCGCCTACTTCTGGGTCGACCACGCAGAGGCTCTCGGCATCACGATCGGCGATGACCAGATCATGGTCGAGGCATGAGCCCGCGACGGCCGGCGATCGACCGGTTCACCGAGAAGATGGCGCGCACGGACACCGGCTGTATCGAGTGGCGCGGCTCTTGCCTCCCAACCGGCTACGGCCAGTTCTACAACGGCGTGCGCGTCATGCCAGCCCACCGCTGGTCGTACGAGTACTTCGTTGGTCCGATCCCTGATGGCTTGCAGATCGATCATCTCTGCCGCAACCGTTCATGCGTCAATCCTGAGCATCTCGAGGCTGTGACCCAGCGAGAGAACCTCCGTCGCGGAATCGGATGGGCTGGGCGACATGCGGCGAAGACCCACTGCCCATCCGGCCACGCCTACGCCGGGGACAACCTCTACGTCTCGCCTGGTGTTCCTGGCCGCTACTGCCGCGAATGCAGACGCCTCAATGCCCGTCGTTATCGACGCGAGAACAGGACTTCTTGACATGGACATCACCGAAACCCTCGCGCCGGCCAGCGAACAGCTTGACGCGATCGAACTCGTCGCCGGCCCGCGGATCTTCCAGGTCGAGCGCGTCAGCAAGGGCAACCCCGAGCAGCCCGTCCAGGTCTACTTCGTCGACTTCCCGCGCCCCTGGCGGCCGAGCAAGTCGATGCGCCGCGTGCTCGCCGCCTGCTGGGGTGTCGATGCGTCGCAGTGGGTCGGGCGGAAGTGCGAGCTGTTCTTCGACCCGGAGGTGACGTTCGGTAAGGACAAGCCCGGCGGCACGCGGATCAGTCGCCTGTCCCACATCGAGGGACCGAAGCGCATTCCACTGCTGATCTCGAAGGGCCGCTCCGGCGTGTGGACCGTCGAGCCGCTGCCCGACAGCGCACCGACGAGCGCACCGGCCGTCACCGACGAGACGCTCGCCGATCTCGTCGGCACGTTCCGGCGCAAGGAGACCGACGAGAGCAAGTGGCTGCAGTTCGCCGGCTGGGCGATCAAGGCCGCCGTCGCCAGCCTCGACGCGCTCACCGAGGACCAGGCGAAGCGCGTGCTCGCCGAGCTCGACGAGCGGCCCGATGCGGCCACCACCAACGACGAGAGGACCTCCGAATGACCGCCACCGACAGCAAGCTGCCCGACGACTTCGCCGACGTGCCTTACGACAGCCTCGGCATCACGATCGCCGGCGTCGGCGCCACGATGGGATCAACGCTCGCCGTCGAGACCGGCGACCCCATCCGCAAGCACGAGCGCGCCTACGTCCTGCTCTACACCGAGTGCCAGAAGATCAGCTTCCCGGACGACAAGGATGGCAACCAGATCCGCGTCGCCCATCTCCACCCGCAGGACGCCTTTTGGATCTCGCCCGAGGATGCGCGCGGTCTGGTCGTGAAGCAGGCGGCCGAGCGCGAGCGGCGTAAGGCCGAGCTGGACAACCAGCTGTCGATCGACGACGAACTGGCCGCTCAGGAGCGTGAGGCGGCTGACGAGACCGACACCCCGGCCGAGATCGCGGACGCTGCGGCCAGACGCGCCAAGCAGCCGTCATGACCACGCTCGTCGAGTACCGCACCTGCAGCGACTGCCACCGCCCCATGTCGTCGCAGCGCCCCAAGCCGCCGGCGGGAATGGT